>Ga0070682_100001011_pt1 | contig 16294 bp, 16 predicted proteins | sample KBSC63LmetaG_FD_64668 | JGI IMG/M metagenome (GOLD analysis project Ga0070682, IMG submission 64668) | Corn rhizosphere microbial communities from Kellogg Biological Station, Michigan, USA - KBS C6-3L metaG | ecosystem: Host-associated > Plants > Roots > Rhizosphere | place: USA: Michigan... | reverse complement strand
AGCTTCGGTCCCAACGCCTTCACGAAGGTCACGAGCTCGTTCGCCGTGTAGACCGCCGTATCGTAGTCGCCGTTGCAGGGCGGGCCGATGCTCGAGCCACAGGACGCGAAATCGGGCTCATTCGCCGCCGACATCGCGTAGAGACCCTGAGCCTTCGCGAAGTCGGCGATCGTCGTCGACCAGGAGTCGACGCACGTCGACTTCAGATGCCCGCCCTTCTGCAGGCTGTTGTTGTCCTTGCAGTTCGCGGGCGGGGTCCAGGCCGAGCCGATGATCTTGGCGTTGTAGCTCTTCGCGGGGACGCTGCCCGAAATGCTGCCGGTCGAGCTCATCCCGACACGCACGATGGAGAGTCCGAGGCTATTGGCGCCCGTGCCATAGAAGGTGTCCCAAGGAACGGAGCCACCGCCCAACGCGGTGTTGAGCCCAAACCCTTGGATGAGCTGCTCCACCTGATCGAGATGCGCCGTGACGGCCCCCGTATTCGGATCGCCTCCCGATCCGGAGCCGGCCGCGCCCGCGCTTGCGCCGCCCGCGCCCACTCCTCCCGCGCCACCGGGCGCACCACCAGCGCCACCATTTCCAGCGGCCGGGGTGCCGCCATTGCCGCCCATCGGGGCACCGGCGGCGCCAGCCAAAGGAGCACCGCCCGTGCCGGCCGTCGGAGCGCCGCTCGTTCCGCCCGTCGTCGCACCTGCGCCACCGGCCGGGCTTCCGCCGCTCCCAGCGCTCGGCAGCGTACCGCCCGCACCCGACGCAGGACCACCGCCCGTGCCGGCACTCGTGGTGCCACCCTTCCCGGCGCCCGTCGTGGTGCCGCCCGTGCCGCCCGAGCCCGCACCACCCTGGTTCTCCGGGGTAGACGAGCTGCAGGCTGCGATGATGAACGCGAGACCAATGCCGGCGAAGGACTTGATTTTCATTGGGATTTGACCGTCGAACGCTGCGTTGGCACCAAGGCGCGGACCAACCAGCTTTAAGTATTCCCGCCGCGAACCGGTCAGAACACTTCCGCCTACATTTTTTTCGCCCGAGGCCGCCGCGCCCTGAGCCATGCGCGAGCGGACCCTCCCCGCTCCGGCCACGAAACCGCCGCCAGCGATCGACGTAGGCCCGCACATGGATCAGCCCCGGGCCGCGCACCCACACGCACGACTATCACAGCGTCGTGCTCGAAGGCGTCGTGCATGACTTCGCTCCGGGATATCCTTCGCAGTGGATGGTAGCGGGTCGCCTCTTTCAGACGCTGGTCGTCGTGGGAGCGGGCATCGGTGTCGGGTGCGGAGGGCAGAGCCGTAGCAAGCCCGAGCGACCCGCAAGCCAGGAGCTGCCGCCCGTCGTGCTCGCTGACGACGGCGGTGTGATCGCGCGGCCGGATGCTTTTTGGCCGAACCAGTGCGCGTCGTATGCGGCGTTTCGTTGCGATCGCTACAGTCCGCTCGAGGGCTGCCGCTGCGACGAGACCGCGCCCACGGGTCCCGACGATTGCGGTGGCGGCGCGCGCTTCTTCTGCGCGGCGCTCGTCTGCCCACCCGGCGAGACCTGCACGTCCCGCAACAACGTCGACTGCGAGTGTCGCCCGGACGCGCCGCTCGCTCCCGAGGATTGCCCCGGTGGCACCGGCCAGTTCGAATGCCGGTACGACGAGCCGCGTGAGAGTTGCTCGTGCAATCCCGAGCGCCCGGGACATCCGGAGGACTGCACGCCCACCGACGCGTTCGTTTGCCTCACCTATTCGCCGGTCGCCACCAGCTGCGAGTGCAACGAGTCCTACGAGGACGAGGCTTCCTGTCTCGCGAGACGATACTGCCACTACGAGTGTGTCTCGGAAGCGCCGCGCTACGGCTGCCAGTGCAATTGCGTGGTTCCGATCCGCTGACGGCGCGCCCGTCGCGCGCACGGGGCGCGCCAACGCTCGTGAGCGTTACTTCGGCAAGCGATAGAGGTTGGCCCCGCTCGTGAAATAGATGGCGTCCGCGTCGAGCGCGAAGGAGCCCCCGGCGGCGGCAAGCCTTTCGAGGGTGCCGCCCGTCTTCGGCACCCGGCGTAGGCCGCGCGCCTTGCCCTCCTCGCTCGCGACGTAGACACAGCGCTCGTCCACGCGCACCGTGGTCGGCCGCTCATCGAGCACCGCGAGCGGCGTTGCGCCTTCGGCGGGGACGACGCGGTAGAGCGTCAGCGGCTTGGTCGTGCCGTACGCGACGTAGAGCGCATCACCGTCGCTCGCCGACGCTGAGACGAGCAGCGACGACGTCGTCTCCGGGGGCTCGAAGAACGCCGATTCGGTGAGGCCCTCGAGCGCGCGAAACCCGGGGGCCGGGTACGACGCGTAGAAGTAGGCGCGCTCGTCGTCGCTGCCGAGGGTGCTCGCGACTCCACTCTGGCGGAGTACGACGCCGGGGCCGCCCGCGAGGGGGAAAGCGAGCATGCCGAGCTGATGGGCGACGTACGCCTGATCCCCCGCGACGGCGAGACCGACCGTCGGCCCCACGGTGACGGTCGGGTCGACCGCGAGCTCCTCGATCGCACCGAGCGTCTTCGGCAGTCGATAGAGCTTGTTGGGGGACGCGTCCAAGCGCAGGTAGAGCGCATCGCCGAAGGCTCGTACCTCGGTGAAATCCGCCTGGCTCAGCGCCACGATCTCGACGGGCCCGCCACACTTCGGGATGCGATGGATTTCGCGCGCGTTGGCCCAGTAGACGTGGGTGTCGTCGACCGCGAAGACGTCCCCGTTCGCCTCGGCGAGTCGAAGCAACGTGCAGCGGCCGCCCGCGCACTGATCGGCGGGGCAGCTCGGCACGGCGTCGCCGCAAGGGCTCGCGGGCGCAGGCGTGCCGTCGTCGCGCGGCGGCGAAGGGGCCTTGCTCGACCCGCAGGCGAGAGCGAAGGCGATGCACACGCCAGTAACCGCTAGCTCGCGCACAGCATCCAAGAATACCGTAAGCTCGAGTCGATGCCAGCGCTTCGAGCGCACCTCGCCGCCGCGGCACTCTTCGTCAGCTTCGGGTGTGCCTCGAGCGACGACGCGCCGCCAGCGGACGCGAACGAGCCCGCGCTTCCGGACGGAAGCAAGCTCGCCCGTGACCTCAGCGACGACGAAGCGCTCGCGCTCTGCGAATGGGAGAGCAAGCGCCTTCACTACGGCAACTGTCTGGACGACGCGATCCTGCTCAGCCGTACCGAGAGCTGCGCAGACTCTCTCGCCGCATGCACGGCGCCCGACGTCATCGCGAGCGTCCTTCTCGGGTGTGTGGACGACACGCTCGATCCGGCGCGGTCCTGCGATACCACCGTCGCCGAGCGCCTCAGATGCGACGCCGACCTAAAGCGTCAATACGACGCGATGCCGTCCTGCGATCGGGTGACGGACCAGGCGATCCACGACGTGCTCTACCGGGAGTCTCCGGCTTCGTGCCTCGCGCTCCGCTGTCCCTGAGCCGCTCGGCCGGACGAAGAAGAAGGAAGCCAGCCATGACCAAGGTGATCGCCATCATGTCCATGTCACTCGACGGCTACGTCGCCGATCCCAACGGTGGGGTGGCCGAAGTGTTCAGCTGGTACTTCTCGGGGAACCTCGAATTCCAGGTGCAGAAGGCGTAAGGAGAGCATCGCGATGACCATCACCATTACTGCATTCGAGCGCTCACCCGACGGCGGCAAAGGCCTGGCGCGCGATACGCGCGTGCGCTGGGCACTCGAGGAAGTGAGTCAGCCGTACGAGGTTCGCCTGGTTTCGTTTCGCGAGATGAAGGAACCCGCGCATCTCGCCCGTCATCCGTTCGGCATGATTCCGACGTACGAGGACGGCGAGCTCGTCCTCTTCGAGACCGGAGCGATCGTGCTCCACATCGCGGAACGCCACGCAGGCCTCTTGCCGGAGGACCGGCGCGCCCGCGCGCGTGCGCTCTCGTGGATGTTTGCCGCGCTCAACACCGTGGAGCCGCCGATTCTCGAGTTCGCCAACGCCCGACTCTTCGAGCGCGACAGGCCCTGGAGCAAGGAGCGCGCACCGCTCGTCGAGGATCGCGTTCGGAGCCGCCTGCAACCACTCTCCGAGCGGCTGGGCGATGCGGACTGGCTCGACACCGCGTTCAGCGCGGCCGACCTGATGATGGTTTCAGTACTGCTCAGGCTCACGCCGTCGGGCTTCTTGAGCGGATTCCCGAAGCTGGCCGCCTACGTGGCGCGCGGGGAGGCGCGGCCCGCTTATCAGCGAGCGTTCGCCGCTCAAGCCGCGATCAACGCTCCGAAGCCAGGCAGCTGATGGAGCCGCGCGTCGCGCGCGGTGACTCGCAAGATCGAGTAGGATGCGGGCTCATGCGTCGCTCGACCTACGCGCTCGCCGTGCTGCTCGCGGCGCTGGTCGGCTGCGAGAAGGCGAGCGATAGCGCGGAAGGCGACGCGGGCGAAGGCGGCGATGCACCCGGCGGGCACGCCGGCAAGGGCGGAGCGAGCGGCCGCGGCGGAACGGGCGCGGCCGCCGGTGGTGCTGCCGCGGGACATTCGGCGCAGGGCGGCACCGCAGCAGGCCGCGGTGGCGCAGCAACGGGCGGCGGCTCCGGCGCGGAAAGCGCAGGGAGCCCGAGCGTGGGTGGGACGTCTGGAGCGGGCGGAAGGTCTGGAGCGGGCGGGAGCGCCGGCTCGGCGGAGGGCGGCGGTCGAGCCGGGAGCCCCACGCTCGGCGGCAGCGGCGGACGCGGTGGAGAAGGAGCCAGCGCCGGCAGCGCCGTGCTTGCGGGCGCGGGTGGTGAGTCGGACGAGCCGAGCTCGTCGTGCACGGATCCGCTCCACACCGTCGACGTTTCGAGGCTGTCGGCAAGCGAGGCGTTCGAGCCTTACGTCGTGACTGGCGACACGGCCAACCAGATCCGACAGAGCATCAATCAGAATCGAAACATGGATTACGACGCGTACACGGGCTGGTACCTGAGCTGGCAGTTCGGTGATTGCGCCGGCAACGGGCTCGTGGTGACCGTGGACGTGACCTACACCTTCCCCGAGTGGGAGCCGTCCGCGAGCACCAGCGCCGAGCTCATCGCGAGCTGGGACACCTACACGGACGCACTCTTTTGTCACGAGTACGGCCACGCCAAGAACGGCTTCGATTGCGCGAACGAAGTATTCACTGCACTCTCCGCGATCGACGCTGGCGGCGACTGCGGCGAGCAGCAGACCGAAGCCGACGCTGCGTTCAGCACCATCATCGACGCGTGTAACCAGCGCGACGTCGAGTACGATGCCGACACGAATCACGGGGCGACGATGGGGGCGGTGTTTCCGCCCTAGGAATGCTAGCTTGGCCGGACGCAACGGGGCGCGCTTATGACCAGTAACCCAAGGGAAGGCTCGCGAAACCTGGCGGATTTGCGCAAGGCTGCCGAGTCGTTCATCGACAAGCCGTTGAGGTTGTCCGCGTTGCAGACGCGGTCGATCCTCACGGAGCTGTGCTCGGATCTCGGATACTGCCTGCCACCGCGCGACGTGGACTCGGTGACGGCGGCTCCTCCCACCAACCCGCAAGCATTTGCGGAGCTCGTATTGAAATTGAAAGGGGTGGGGACCTCGGATCCCGAGCTCGTCGTTCCGGTGCTGGAGCGCGTTCTCCTGACATTCGAAGCCGCTGCGCGTGCGAAGCGACTCAGCGTCGCGCCGATTCGGGCCGATCCGGTGGATCGTCACGGATCGATGGTCGGGGGACCCGTTGACGAGGTCCGCGTTTCCGTCGCCATCTACTCCGACGACCTCGAGCCCGCGAAGCTCTCCGAGCTCTTGAGCTGCACTCCCACGTCAGCGCACCGGAAGGGCGAGCGGAAGCACGAGGGATCAGCTCCGTTCCGAAACGGCGTCTGGACCCTGACGGAGGAAGGGACGACCCCCGAAACGGTCGATCAGGTTCTGCGGCGCCTTCTGCTGCGACTTCCCGACGACCCTGCGCTCTGGCAGAAAATCTCCGACGAGCACGACGTCCAGCTTCGGTTCGGGATCCACATGACGGGGTGGAACAAGGGATTTACGATTTCCGAGGAAACGATGGCGCGACTATCACGCATGCGTCTGTCCTTCGACTTCGATCTCTACGTCTACGAACCCGAAGCGGGATGAGGCCGACGGGGTGGCGTGGCAAAATGACACGCGGAAAAATGCCTTGGATACGCCCGGCGGCGCCGATTCGAGGCTACATCTAAGGGCCAATGACTCCGGAGGTCGATCCAGCACGGCAGGCCGCAGTCTGGTTGTCGCGCCTCGTGGAGACGATAGGGCGCGTGCAGCTCGCAACGACCGGGGACGAGGCGCTCGGCATCCTCGCCGAGGCTGCTCGCACCGTCGCGCCGACGGAGGATCGCCCCGAAAGCGTCGGGGAGCAGGCTCTACGCGCGGAATTCGCGCGCATCAGTGAGTGGGCGCTCGAGAACGTCCTCCTGCGCGAGCGCCTCGTCGAGCAAGACCAGCGCCTGAGGCTCGCGCTCGAGGCCGCGAGCCTCGGCACGTGGGAGCACGTCCCGAGCACGCACTCGACCTACTGGGACGCGCGCAGCAAGGCCATCTTCGGCCTCTTGCCGGAAGAGGATCTCGACTTCGAACGCTACCAGGCGGCGATCCACCCGGACGATGCCGCGAACGTGTTCGCCGGCATCGCCAAGGCGATCGATCCCGAGGGGAGCGGCGAGTGCACGCTGCGCTACCGCATCCGCCACGCGCAAGGCGCCGAGCTCTGGGTGGAGGCGCACGGCCGCTGCACCTTCGTCGGCGGCGTCCCCCAGCGCATCAACGGCACGCTGCTCGACATCACCGAGCAGAAGCGCGCGGAGGATGCGATGCGCGAGGCGACGCGGCGCAAGGACGAATTCCTCGCCGTGCTCGGCCACGAGCTCAGAAATCCACTCGCCCCGATCCTCACGGCGCTCGAGGTGATGCGCCTCTCGGCGAGCGGGCAATTCACGCTGGAACGCGACGTGATCGAGCGCCAGGTGCGGCACATGATGCGCCTCGTCGACGACCTGCTCGATCTCGCGCGCATCGCGCGTGGCTCGATCGCGCTGCGGCGCGAACCGACGGAGCTCCGCAGCGCCGTCGACCGCGGCGTGGAGATGTCGAGCCCGCTCTTCGAAGAGCGGCGCCATCGCCTCCAGCTCGACGTGCCGCCGGGGATTTGGGTGGAGGTCGATCGCGTCCGCTTTGCCCAGGTGGTGTCGAACTTATTGACGAACGCCGCGAAGTTCACGCCTCCGGGCGGCGCCGTGCGCGTGAGTGCCCGCGTCGAGAGCGGCGAGGTCCTGCTCGAGGTCGAGGATACCGGCATCGGCATCGAGGCCGGGGATCTCGCGTCGCTGTTCAAGCCTTTCGTGCAACTCGCGCGCCGCGACGACCCGGCGTACGGCGGGCTCGGGCTCGGCCTGTCGCTCGTCCGCGATCTGATGCAATTGCACGGCGGCACCGTCGCGGCGACGAGCGAGGGCACGGGGCGCGGCAGTCGGTTCACGATCCGGCTGCCCGCCATCGCGTCCGGCGCGGCGCCCACCCCGGGCGGTGCGCTCGCGCGCGCAGGCGCCACGCGACAGCGCCGCGTGCTCCTCGTCGACGACAACCAGGACTCGGCCGAGATGCTCGGCATGCTCGTCGAGGGGCTCGGGCACGTCGCGCATGTCGCGTTCGACGGCCCGGGCGCGCTCGCGGTAGCCGCGGAGTTCGCGCCAGACATCGCGGTGCTCGACATCGGCTTGCCCGTGATGGACGGGTACGAGCTCGCGGCGCGGCTGCGCGAGCGCCTCGCTGCGCGCTGCCCGAGGCTCGTCGCACTGAGCGGCTACGGTCAGGAGACGGACAAAGCGCGGAGCCGGGAAGCAGGCTTCTTTCTGCACCTCACGAAGCCGATCGACGCGAAGGAGCTCGAGGCCGTGCTCTCGGATTGAGGAGCGGCGCGCGATTGGCGCGACCCGTCACTTGAGGTGCGCTTCGAGCTGCTTGGTTCCACCGCGGAAGCTGAACTTGGAGTCTTCGAAGCTCGGGGGACCGAGCACGCCGCGGGCGTTGTTCGACGCGCAATAGTCCTCGATTGGCATGCCGAGGAAGTTCGTGTCGAGCTTGCCGTTCGAGTTCTGATCGTGAAATGCCGAGATCCCGTAGGTCCCCGGTTGGATCTTGTTGAAAACACACAAGGCGGTGGCGCCGGTCGCCCGCGCCGTTGCGGCGGCGACCACCTTCTTGAGCCAGCCGTTGCGTTCGAAAAGACCGCAACGCACGATGCCGCCCTTCTCCCGCAGGCGCATCCGGAATTCGATGACATTGAGGCTCGAGGCCTCTTCGGCTCGGCTCACGCCGCTCTCGCCGAGGAACGCGCCCAAGACGCACGCGCAGGCGAGCGCGCGGCGCACGCTCGCCGCGCCGCGCGCGCCCGATGTCGATTGACGAGTCATGCCGATTGCTCCTTTTGCGGTGCGAACACTTCGTCCAAAACGCCTTGGAACCGCTCGTGGCAGCTCGTGCGCGCGAAGGCGCGGGCCACTCGGAGGGCGCCGGCCTTGAGCGCGGGCGACGTGAAGAGCTCGCTCACGGCGCTCCGGATCGCGGCGGGCGTCGCCTCACCCGCCCGCACGAGCCGCCCCGCCGAAGCCTTCTCGATCGCCGTCATCGCGAGGTACTGGTCGAGGTTCGAGGGCACTCCGAGCACGGGCGTACCTTCTGCGAGCGCTTGGTAGCTCGTGCTGGCGCCGCCGTTCGTGACGACGAAGCTGGCTCGGCGCGCCACGAGCCCGCCGGGAACGAAACGCTCGACGCGCACGTTCGCGGGCGGGTGCTCGAGCTCGAAGCGCCCTGCCGTCGCCAAAAGGACGTCGATGTCGAGCTCACCGAGCACGCGGAGCACGCTGTCGAGCGCCGAAAGCCGACCGGACGATCCGAGCGTCACGTACACGAGCGGTCGCCGCCCCTCGCGCTCCGGGAGCCAGGCAGGGAGCGCGACGGGCGGCTCCCACGGCACGTGCCCGAGGTAACGATGCGAAGCGGGTAACTCTCGCGTCGGACACAGCTCCGGAACGTCGGGGAAGAGCGTAAAATCCCCGGCCGAGAGCGCCTCGAGCAGTCCGCCGCTCGGCGGCAGGCCGTAGCGTTTTCGTACGGCATCGAGCGGCGCGACGAAGTGCGCGAACACGAGCGGGAGCGCGCGCGGGAAGTATTCGGCGGCGCGCTTCGCCCCGAGTAGCGACACGATCGGGTGATCGGGAAGCGGGAAGCCGTCGCGCTCGGCGTGAGGGCTGAAGTAGGCGTTGATGAGCGACGCGTGCGGAATTCCCGCGCGACGCGCGCTCACCGCGAGCGAGAGTCGAAAGTCGCCGACGACGAGATCCGGTTCGACGCGCTCGAAGAGCTCGAGCTCTGCTTCGACGTACTTCGTGAGCACGTCCTTTTCGTAAATGCGCTCGCCGCGCTCGATCTTCCGCAGCACGTTCTTGCGATCGACCGTCACGAGCGGGAGCGGAGCGAGGTCCGTTCCTGCAAACGCGACGGGATCGAACGGCGCGCTCGCGAACACGACCTCGTAGCGAGCGGGGGAGAGACCCCGAGCCAGCGTCACGAGCCGCACCACCTGCGCGAGGGTGATGGCCTCCGCGACGAACAGGATGCGGGGACGACGGGCGCTGCCCATGACGTAGACGTAACCTAGACAATACTTAGACGCAAGGCATTGACAGCGCGAATTATGACGCTACAAGTTAGACAAGAAGCGTCGAGCATGGCTCATTTCGACTACGTGCTGGTGGGAGGGGGGCTCCAAAATGCCCTGGTCGCCGAGGCGCTCCTCAGCCGACGGCCCGGCGTCAGCGTCGCGCTCGTCGAACGGAGCGGCGCGCTCGGCGGCAATCACACGTGGTGCTTCCACGCGGGGGACGTTCCGCTGGAGGGGGCGCCATTCGTCGCGCCCTTCGTGGTGCAACGCTGGGACCGCTACACCGTCGAGTTTCCGAAGCTCTCGCGTACGGTAGAGGCCGGCTACGCCGCCGTCACGTCGGAGCGCCTCGCGGCCGTCGTACTGGGGCGCGCTCGGAGCTCCGGTCTCACGGTGCTCCTCGACGCCGCGGCCGCGCGAGTCGAGCCCCGCCGCGTCACTCTCGCTTCCGGCCGCGTGCTCGAGGGCGACGTCGTCATCGACGCACGAGGTCCGGATGCCCAACACGCCCCGGTCGCCGGGTTCCAGAAGTTCTTCGGACTCGAGCTCGAGGTGGGCGCCGGCTCCGCACGAGCCCACCCACTCCTGATGGACGCGCGCGTCGAACAGACGGACGGCTTTCGTTTCTTCTACGTGCTCCCGCTCGCGGAAGATCGCGTGCTCGTCGAGGACACGTACTTCGCCGACGGTCGGAGCCTCGATATCCCGGCCCTGCGCCGCGAAATCTTCGCGTACGCGGCGCGCTCGGGATTGGATGTCAGGCGCACCCTGCGCGAGGAAATGGGTGTTTTGCCGCTGCCGGCGCGCACACCGCCACCGCGCGCACCGCAACCGGGGCTCGTCCTCGGCGGCTATCAGGGTGGCTTCTTCCACCCGACGACGGGCTATTCGTTCCCCGTCGCCGTGCGCTTCGCGCTCGCGGTCGCAAGCGCCAAGATGGAGGAGCTACCGGCGCGCATCCTCGGGCTCGCGCGCGCCGAGGCGCGCCAGCAGCGTTTCGCCACGTTGCTCAATCGCATGCTCTTTCGGAGCTTCGCGCCGCAGCACCGCTACCGCGTGCTCGAGCGCTTCTACCGCCTGCCCGTCCCCACGATCGAGCGCTTCTACGCGCTCGCTCTGACCCCCGCTGATCGCGCTCGCATCGTGTGTGGGCGTCCTCCGCGCGGTCTCTCGCTCGAGGGACTCTGGTCCGCTCTCGTCCCGATCGCGCCGGCGCCTGCCGTGCGCGCGGAAAGCTCTCATGATTGAACCCGCCGTTTCCACCCCACCGGCTCCCTTGCTCGCCGCCCTGCTCGAAGACGAGCGCGGGGCGGCCTTACCCCCCGAGGTCGCGGTCCCCGGCCGCCTCTGGGAGCGGGCGCTCTTCGCCCCGCTGCGCGAAATCGCGCTCAGACCCGGCAAGGAGTTTCGAGGCCAACTTTCGCACGTGGCCTTCGAGCTCGCGGGCGGAACCGGGCAGCTCAAGCTCGAAATCCCCGCGATCGTCGAGGCGTACCATCTCGGCTCGCTCATCGTCGACGACATCGAGGACGGCTCGGAGCTCCGGCGCGGGGCGCCCGCACTCCATCGCCTCGTCGGCGTCCCGCTCGCCCTCAACGCCGGCAACTGGCTGTACTTCTGGGCGGGCACGTTGCTTTCGCGCGCGGGTTTCGGTGCCGAGGTCGAGCTCACGCTGCGCAGGGCCGTCGAGCGCGCCGTGCTGCGCTGTCACTACGGGCAGGCGCTCGATCTCTCCGTGCGCGTCACGGAGCTCCATCACGACGAGGTCGCGGCGGTTGTGTACGCGACGACGCGCCTCAAGACCGGCAGCCTGATGGAGCTGGCCGCGGAGCTCGGCGCGACCGCCGCAGGCGCCTCGCCGGAGCGGGCGCGGGTTCTCGCCAACCTCGGCCGCGACATTGGCGTCGCGCTCCAGATGCTCGACGATCTCGGCGGCATCGCCGTCGCGCGGCGTGCGCACAAGGGCCGCGAAGATCTGCTCGCCGCGCGGCCAAGCTGGGTCTGGGCGTGGCTCGCCGAGTCGGTCGATCGCGTCACGTACCAGCGACTCAGCAGCATGGCCGAAGGCGTCGCGCGCGGCGAGCTCGAGCCTGACGTGCTCGCCGCGTTGGTTGCCGAGCGCGTGGCGCAGCCGGGAAGGCGCGCCATCCGCGAGCGGCTCGATTCCACGCTCGAAGCGGCGCGGACGACCTTCGGCGAAGCCCGCGGCATCGCCGAGCTCGAGAGCGAGCTCACGCGACTGGAGCGCTTCGATGGCTGACGCCGCGACGAACCCGGCCGAAATGTGGCCGCGCGACCGCGGCCGACCGCACGTCGCTGTCGTCGGCAGCGGCTTCGGCGGCCTCGCCGCGGCGATTCGCCTGCAGGCCGCCGGCGTACGCACGGTCCTGTTCGAGGCACGCGACAAGCCCGGCGGGCGCGCGTACGTCTACGAAGACGGCGGCTTCGTGTTCGACGCCGGCCCCACGGTGATCACGGCGCCGCACGCGCTCGACGAGCTCTTCGAAGTCGCGGGGCGAAAGCGCGCCGACTACGTCGAATTTCTGCCCGTCCTGCCCTTCTATCGCTTGTTTTGGGACGACGGCACGTGCTTCGACTACGCGGGCGGCGAGAGCATGCTCGCGCAGATTCGCGAGCTTTCTCCCGACGATCTGCGCGGCTACGAGCGCTTCGTCGACTACACGCGGCGCGTGTTCGAGAAAGGCTACCGAGACCTCGCGGCGGAGCCGTTTCTCCGCTTCAGCGACATGGTGCGCGTCGCGCCGTCGCTCGCGTGGCTCAGGGCGGATCGCTCCGTGTACGCGACGGTGTCGCGTTTCGTGAAAAACGAGCACCTGCGGCAGGCCCTCAGCTTTCATTCCCTGCTCGTCGGCGGCAATCCGTTCGATACGAGCGCGATTTACACGCTGATTCACTACCTCGAGCGGGAATGGGGCGTGTTTTTTCCGCGTGGCGGCACGGGAGCGCTCGTGCAGGCGCTGGTCCGGCTCTTCGTCGAGCTCGGCGGTGAGCTTCGCCTATCGACGCCCGTCGAGCACATCGAGGTCGAGCCCGGCGCACGCCCTCGCCACCTCGTCACCTCGCGCCACGGCGCGCGTGAAGCGTTCGATGCCGTCGTCTCCAACGCGGACGTGCATCACACCTACGCCCGGCTCTACGCGGGGCATCCCGCGGCGGCCCCGATGCAGCGCCGGCTAGAAGCTTCCGAGTGGTCGATGTCGCTCTTCGTCCTCTACTTCGGCACCGACCACAATTACCCGATCGCGCACCACAACGTGCTCTTCGGGCCACGCTACCGTGCGCTACTCGACGAGATCTTCCACGGCAGCGAGCTGCCGCCGGACTTCAGTCTGTACCTCCACGCGCCGACGGTCACCGACCCTTCGCTCGCGCCGCCCGGCTCGGGGGCGTACTACGTGCTCGCGCCCGTCCCGCACCTGCACCACGCGAAGCTCGACTGGGACGCGCTCGGGCCCGCGTACGCCGACAAGATCCTCGCGGCGCTGGAGCGCGTGATGCCGAACCTGCGGCAGCACGTCGTCGTGCGACGCTTCGTCACCCCGCTCCATTTCGAGCGCGAGCTCGGCGCTTACGCGGGGTCGGCGTTTTCGCTCGCGCCGCTGCTGCGTCAAAGCGCGTGGTTTCGCCCGCACAACCGCGATGCTCGCATCCCCGGCCTGTACCTGGTCGGCGCCGGGACTCACCCGGGTGCCGGCGTCCCGGGCGTCGTCGCCTCCGCCAAAGCGACGGCGCGCCTCGTGCTCGAAGATCTGTCGCCCGCGCGCCAGGCGCTCGGCGCAGAGCCCTTCGTGCTCGCCGCATCACGAGGCGGCTCGTGAGCGTCGGCGGAGCGCGCGCCGTGCTCGCGCAAAAGTCGAAGAGCTTCGCCCTCGCGACGCTGCTCCTGCCGCGCCGCTGTCGCGACGACGTCGCCGTGCTCTATGCGTATTGCCGTCGCGCCGACGACGCCGTCGACGAGGCGCCGGAGCAGGAACGGCGCGAGCGTGTCGACGCCCTGTTCGCGGAGCTCGCGTCCGTCTACGCGGGAGCGCACCAGTCCGATTCGTTGCTCCGCGAATTCCAGCGCGTCGTCGGAACGCACGGCATCCCCGAAGCGTACCCGCGCGCGCTGCTCGAAGGCATGCGCACCGACCTCGGACCCGTGCGCATCGCCAGCGAGGGCGAGCTCCTGCTTTACGCGCACCGGGTCGCCGGCGTCGTCGGACTGATGCTCTGTCACGTGTTCACGCTCCGCGACCAGCGCGCGCTCGTGAACGCCGATCACCTCGGCATCGCGATGCAGCTCACGAACGTCTGCCGTGACGTGCTCGAAGATTTCCGACGCGATCGCGTCTACTTGCCGGCGGACCTGCTCGTCGCCTCCGGCGTCCAGCCGCTCGACCCACCCGCGGGCGAGCTCACGCCCGTGCGCGCGGGGCTCGCCGCCGCCGTCCGCTCGCTGCTCGGCCTCGCGGAGCGCTACTACGTGTCCGGCGACGCCGGCCTCGCGGCGCTGCCGTTCCGCGTCGCGCTCGCGGTGCGCGCCGCCCGGCTCATCTACGCGGCGATCGGCAGCGAGCTCGCGCGGCGCGACCACGACGTCCTCGCGGGTCGCGCCGTCGTCCCGTTGTGGCGAAAGCTCGCGCTCGTAGCGCACGCTTTCGGCGCGGAGGTGCGGGCGCGCGTGCGCGCGCGGTTCGCCCGCCCTGCCCGCGTCGGCGTGGGAGCGGGCGATGCGCTCTGAGTTTCTGACCTATGTCGGACGCATGCGCGAGTTTTCGCGCGCCGACTGGATCGTCTACGTCGCCTGGGTGGGCCTGATGGTCGGGCTGGTTGCGGCCACCGGCGGCTTCGTCGCCGTCGGACATTTCGGTGGGGTCGCGCTGCCGTCCGCCGCGTATCTCGTGCCTTTCGGCGCGCTCGTCTTTACGATCGCGATCGCTGTCGATACGATCGGTCACCGTACCGTGTACAAGGAAGAAATCCGAGCGGCCGAGGGCCTCGTGCACGGCATCACGATTCTGTGCGGCATCGGCTCGTGCGTGCTGCTCACGGCCGCATACGACAGCCCGGGGCCGTTCGCGATTCCAGCGCTCGTGCTCACGGTGCTCTCGTTCCTCTACAGCCTGATCGACGAAGTGTTCCACTGGCGCCGCTACGTTTCCGCGCGCTCCGATCGCGTCGAGATGTGGAGCCACGTCGGCATCTTCTTCGGCCATCTCACGATGATGCTCGCGTGGTGGAGCTGGTATCGGGACGGGTACAGGGGCGTTCCCCAGGTCCTGACGCTACTCTCGCTCGATGGCTGAAGCGCTCTATCGTATCGGCACGGTGGCGCGTCTCGCCGGGCTGAGCACCCATGCGCTACGCGTTTGGGAGCGCCGCTACGGCGTGCCGTCGCCCGTCCGCAGCGGCGGCGGTGCGCGCCTCTACTCCGAGTCCGAGCTCGAGCGCCTGCGTCTGCTGAAGCGAGCGGTGGATCGCGGGCATTCCATCGGCCAGCTCGTCCAGCTCGAACAGGTCGAGCTCGAACGCCTCGCGGGCGGCGCCGTCCTGCCCAAAGCGAACGGGGCGACCGGCGCATTCGTCGAAGAGTTCGTCGAGGCGGTGCGCGCTTTCGACGCAGTCCGCGCCGAGCAGCTCCTCGAGCGCGCGGAGCTCGCCCTCTCGGCACGCGATTTCGTCTTCGAAATGCTGAACCCGCTGCTCGCGCGCGTCGGCGACGCCTGGGCCGAAGGCTCGCTCTGTACGGCCAGTGAGCACATCGCTTCGGCAATGGTTCGGGACCACGCGAGCCACCTCTTGCGGCGCCTGCCGCGCGAGCCCGACGCCAAGCTCCTCGTCGCCGCAACCCCCGCGGGTGAGCCCCATGAGCTCGGCGCGTTGCTCGCTGCGGTCACTGCTCGCTTGCACGGCTACGACGCGCTCTACCTCGGCCCGGATCTTCCCGCCGTCGAGATCGCGCGCGCCGCGCGCGCCGCCCACGCAGAGCTCGTCGCGCTCTCCATCCTCGTCCTCGACCCGCGCGCCGCGGAGGTCGAGATCCGCGCACTTTTGGGCGCGCTTCCTACGGGCGTCGACGTCGTTTTGGGCGGCCCCGGCGCCTCCAGCATTTCCGAGCGCGTCGACGGCGTCACGGCGCTCGAAAGCCTCGATGCGTTCGAACGATTTCTCACCGCGCGGCGTGACACGCCGCCTGCGTCCGCCTAGCGAGTTCGCCGTCGCTCAAAAGATTCAACCGCGCTGCCGAGCGCGACGCGCGGTGCAACCAATCGCCGCTGCAGGAGCGCGGGATGTCAATTTCGTCGCTCCCCGGAGCCACGAAATCGCAGTCACCTGCCGGCATCCCCGGCCACCTGCGGGCATCCCCTTCCAATGACACGATCAAGAACCGTCATGCAGGCTCTTCACGGTCCTCTCGCGTGCGGGGCGCTGGCGTTGCTCGTTGCATGCTCGACTGACGACGGCGCTCCCGACGACACGACGAGCGGCGGCACGACCCACGGCGGTTCGTCCAACACGACGGCCGGCTCGAGCACGGGCGGCAAAGCGGGGAGCGCCACCGGCGGCGGCCAAGGCGGAACCTCGACCAGCAGCGGCGGCGCTGGGACCGGCGGCTCGTCGGCGGGG
>Ga0070682_100001010_pt1 | contig 16301 bp, 15 predicted proteins | sample KBSC63LmetaG_FD_64668 | JGI IMG/M metagenome (GOLD analysis project Ga0070682, IMG submission 64668) | Corn rhizosphere microbial communities from Kellogg Biological Station, Michigan, USA - KBS C6-3L metaG | ecosystem: Host-associated > Plants > Roots > Rhizosphere | place: USA: Michigan... | reverse complement strand
TTATTGGCAATAAACCTAATCCTTCTTACTTTGGCAAACCTCCAATTTACCACGTCCCATGGCGGAAACGCCAAGATAATCTGTGGGGCATGGGTCCCCTCGATAACCTCGTTGGTATGCAGTACCGAGTTGATCATCTTGAAAACCTAGGTGCTGACATCTGGGACTTCGCAGCTTTCCCTGTCCAAAAGGTCAAGGGATTTGTCGAAGACTTCGTATGGCAGCCCGGTGAGAAGATATTCACAAGCGAGGAAGGCGATGTTGAGATTGTCCAGCCTGAGGTTTCTATCCTTCAGGGTGAGAATAAAATTGCTATGTATATTGGTACAATGGAAAAAATGGCAGGTGCTCCTGAGGAAGCAATGGGCTTCCGGAGTCCCGGCGAGAAAACCAAGTACGAAGTACAGCGATTAGAAAACGCAGCTAGCCGTATCTTCCAAAATAAAATCAATCAATTCGAAGAACAGATTGTAGAGCCCCTCCTCAATGCGATGCTGGAGCTGGCACGACGCAACCTGTCAGAAGCGATTACCATCAAGGTATTCGATGACGAACTTAAAGCAGCTTCATTTCAAACTCTCACTGTTGAGGACATTACTGGTGTTGGGCGCATTAAGCCCATTGCTGCTCGTCACTTTGCTGAGCAGGCGGAGCTTATCCAAAACCTCACGGCTCTATCGGGTAGCGCATTATGGCAATCCGTTCAACCACACTTCAGTACCCTGAAGCTCAGTAAGATTCTCGAACAGACGTTTGACCTCACTGACTATGAAGTTGTGATGCCATTCGTTGCTCTCGCTGAACAAGCTGAAGGTCATGCAATGATCCAACAGTTACAACAGCATTTGATGCAACAGATGACTACAGCTACAGGAATGGGTCAAGACTACGATATCAATCCTGCTACAGGAGGCCCACCTACGCCTCCTCAGAGTAATACATTCAATTTAGATCGCAATCCTCCGATGAATGCGACTCCACAAGGAACACTAGGAACACAGTAATGGCTGAGAAATATCCCAATAAAATCAAAGGCATGACCGATGCCGAAGTTGATGCTAATGAAGCTCGCCGTAATGGCAGTGATTATGCAATGGTCGATAACAACTTCCATCCTGCCGATAAAGGTTTAGAAGCCTCCCACGATGATGCTTGGGGTGAGCAACTAAACAAGATGATTCAAGACGACGAAACACGCCGTAAAGGTTACAAGTAATGTCTGGCAATGTCAGTATTGAAGAGCATGAAGCAGTCGGTCAATACAACAATGTATCCCGGGCTTCTGATGCTACACAAGTAGCTGATATTACTCCTTTACATCCTCCGGGTACATTTGCGAAGAACACTCAGATCGGTGATGCCGTCAATGGTTTAGCCCGAGACCTTGGTGTTAAAGCTCCTAATAACGTAGTTAAGTTGCCGCGAAAATGATTTCTGCATGGACTGACCACCTCAAGGACCCTGAGGAAAAGGAGAGGTTCAAGAAACACGTACTAAGTTCTAAAGCAGTGCTTGATCGTCTTCAAGAGATTATCGACCGTATCGACGAAGATGACGCCAACTTAGAACTCAACACAAAGATTTACGATCTTCCTAATTGGGATTATCGTCAGGCGGATATGAATGGTGCCCGCCGAAGAAACCGCACCATTTCCCGAATTATAAACCTAGACCAACAGGAAACTAAATGAACTTACTAGACGATGCAGCCGACCCGCTAGCATCAGCCCGAGAAGAAGCCCTCGCTAAATGGAAAGACAAATCCCAAGAGGACCTTCTTAAGAAGGCAGTAGAAGCTGATCTTCACATCAAGACTCTCGAAAGAGAGGCAGCTGAGAAGCATCAGATGTATACACAGTTATACGAAGAAAGCAAGACTAAGGCAAGTCTTACAGACCTTCTAGACCAATGGAAGAAAGAAAAAGAGACTCCAGTAGCACAACCCCTAGCGAACGAAGTCAGAGAGCCTACAATGGACCCAGTGAAATTGCGCGACATGTTTAAAGAAGAAATCTCATCTTATGAGAAGACTAAGAAAGAAGTCGAGAATTTCGGTAAAGTCCAATCTAAATTAAAGGAACGTCTTGGAGATAATTACTCCAATGTTCTGAAGGATCAATACGACCAGCTTGGTTTGTCCAACGAAGAGATGAACAGTCTCGCTAAGAAATCCCCTGAAGCTTACTTCAGGATGCTTGGCTTGAATGATCAATCCCGAGAAGGCTATCAAGGTCCTCCGCGTAACAACCTGCGAAATGACAGTTTCGCTCCTAAGGTGCAACGCAGAGACTGGAACTATTATCAAGAGCTGAAGAAAACAAATCCGATGCTCTACCTCGATCCTAAAATTTCAGCCCAGATGGAAAAAGATGCCCAAGAACTTGGTGCAGCCTTTGGAATGCCATCTGACTAACACAACTTAACCTAAAGGATTAAACTTCCATGGCCGGTTTTACCGACATGACTCAATCCAATCTTATCAGGACTAACCTCTGGAGCCGTCAGCTCAAGGAACTCCTGTTGGATGAATTGAACGCAATGAAGTTTGTCAAGGTTCTCACTGACTTCCCCGATGGCTATACTCTGAATATTCCGAGCATTGGCGAAGCGGAAACTGCCGATTTCAACGAAAATATGGCAGTCAAGTACAATCAGTTCGATACGGGTAACTTCACGTTCTCGTTTGACAACTATAAGTACTCCGCTAACGCGATCTCTGAAAAGTTCAAGAGGGATAGCTTTTATGCTCAGGATGTTATCGCGGCCTTCGTGCCCCGGCAGCATCGTGCTCTTATGGAAGCCGTTGAGACCAACATCTTTGCCAAAGGCAATGCTGGACAAACTGCTTCTAACGCAAACACAATCAACAGTGCATCGCACCGTTGGGTCGCTTCTGGCTCTGGCCAGTCGCTGACGCTGCAGGACCTTGAGAAGGCCCGTTACGCCCTGTTTAAGGCTAACGTCCCCCTCAATAACCTCTGCGCTGTGGTTGACCCCTCTGTGGCTTACAGCCTCGCCACCCAAGCCAACCTTGTGAATCTGCTCTCTCCGATGCCGGAGTGGGGTTCGATCACTCGTGATGGTATCATGAGTGGCTTTAAATTCCGGTTTAACATCTCCGGTTTCGATTTCTACGTCAGCAATTACCTCCCGGCAATTGCTTCCGAAACGATCGGTTCTGGTTCGGTGTCGACTGGCGTCGCCAACTTCTTCTTCTCTGCAACCCCCGGTGATACTACTCCGTGGATTGGTGCGTTCCGTCAACAGCCCACTGTTTACAGTGAGTTCAATAAGGACCTCCAACAGACTGAATATTTGACGATTGCTGAGTGGGGCTTCAAGCTCTACCGCCCGGAAAATATGGTCATCATCCTTACCGCGCTTGGCGTGGTTCCTGCTTAATAGAATAGGATAACTAACTATGGCAACAGGTAACTGGATGAACAACGATGGTCTCTACATTCAATATGGTACGTCGAAAGCCGTTCCTACGACTGCAGGTGATTATCTTTCCTACGGTGAGACCCGAGAAATCGAACTCACTATCACCCCTTCTGGTTTGACTTCTTCTCCTGTTATTCAGGCGAACACCACGATGCTTCCGAGCGGCGTGTTTATCGAATCAGTGGAAACTCACGTCGAAGGTACGCCGCCCGCCGGTGGTACCTCCATCTCTATCGGCACTATGCGTGCAGATCGTACTACGGGTATTTCGAATACCAACATCCTCAATGCGCAGGTTCTCGCCTCGCATGATGCTGCTGGCGAAACGAACGTCTATACGGTTGGCACTGGTGGCGCTGGTACGGGTGGTGCCCTGATCGGTACGATCACTTCCTTCACTGACAACTTCGCATACATCACCGCGCTCTGCGCCGGTACGTATACGGGCGCTGGCACGATGAAGGTTCGTATCAAGTATCGTGGTATCGGTACGATCACTCAGTAATTGATTGAGGGGTCGCAAGGCCCCTCCTTCATAGAAAGGAACTATTATGGCCCTTAATTACGACCTGAGTGGAAACGACTTAGTTGTTAGCTCCGTTTCGACGGGTGCAACTACCCCCGGTAGTACCGCATCTTCGTGGCTTATGCCTAACTATGTGACTGTCACCGACAATCAAAATCAAGTAGCTGCTGCGTCTTACGCAGTTAGCCATACGATTTATGTCAATGACAACGTCAGTGGTACGTATAAGATCGCAGGTGTTACTGCTACGTTTGGTGTTACGTCTACCAGTGGTACGCTTCAAGTTGAAGTCGCTACTGGCACGCAAGCCATCGCCGCAGGTACTAACCAACTGACCGGCACGATGTCGCTCTCCGGCACAGCCAACACTCCCGTCAACGGGACGTTGATTGCTGCTCCGACGACTATCGCTGCAGGCTCTCGTATTAATCTCATCTTCGCGGGAACCGTGACTAACCTTGCTAACGCAAGCATCACAGTTGTCCTGAAGAGGATTACCTAATGGACTGGGGCAGCAATGCCCCTTTCCTATAAAGGATGTTATGTCTAAAATTACGTTGACCGACCTCGTTAATCTGCAGAATGAAACGACTGCGGTTAGCGCTATTAATGCGAACAATGCAGCTCTCGAAGCTGCGTTCGACAACACGCTGTCTAGAGATGGAACTGTCCCTAATACAATGGGCACCAATCTCGATATGAACAGCAATCAAATTCTTAATCTACCAGACCCTGCTGGTGCTGACTCTCCAGTCCGCCTCAGGGATGTCGTAGATAGTCCTACTATCGCTAGTATTCCTCCTGTAGGAACCTCTGGTGCAGTTGTAGGTCTCCTGAATGCTAATAACACTCATTCAGGAAATAATACATTCTCAGGCAGCAACTCTTTTGCTGCTTCGACCTTTTCAGTCGACCCGACATTCACTAGCGGTTCAGTCTTAGTTACTACAGCAAGACAAACTAGACCGACTCTTACTGTCCTTACCTCTGGTAGTGGTACTTACACCACTCCTGCTAACTGTCTCTGTCTTGTAGTAACCTTCGTCGGAGGCGGCGGCGGTGGCGCAGGCTCAGGTACAACTCCCGGTGCTACAGGCACAGGTGGTACTACAACCTTCGGTAGCTTCTCAGCTACAGGCGGTAGTGGTGCAACTGGTAATCTTGGAGGAGCTAACGGTACTGCTTCAGGCGGTACTTATAATAGAAATGGTGGACAAGGCCAAAGTGCAACTGCGAGTTCTACGACAAGCCCCGGAGCTACCGGAGGTGGAAACCTTCTTGGTATTTCTGGTTGGGGTGGAGGTGCAGGAGCTAACGCTGGTGTAGCCGCATCGCCTAATTCAGGCGCAGGTGGAGGCGGTGGTGGTGTTAATGCTACAGCTGCTGGGGGCGGTGGAGGCGGAGGTGCGGGATATGGAATAGGAATTATTACCTCTCCAGCTGCATCTTATTCTTATTCAGTTGGAGCAGGTGGCACTGCGGGTACTGCAGGCACAGGCGGTGCTGCAGGCGGCGCAGGTGGTTCAGGCGTAATCTTCGTCTGGGAATATTACGGTACATAAATGGCTAAACTTACATTAAACGACGTAGCTGATCTTACGCAGCCAACTACAGCTAAGACCACTATAAATAACAACAGCGCTGCTATTGAAACTGCTATGGAGAATACCTTTAGCAGAGACGGTACAAGTCCCAATACTATTGCTTGCAATATTGATATGGATAGTAACCGTGTACTCAATCTTCCTGAACCTGTTACAGCTAACGAACCGTTACGTCTCCAAGACTTAGAAGACTTCATTGGCGGTGGCACTATCGCTAGTATTCCTGCCGGAGGCACTACTCTTCAAGTTCTTGCGAAGACAAGTGGCACTGACTATGCAATTGCATGGACAGATGACAGTTCGTTGATTACAGCTGGTACTAATATTGTTAAGACTGGAACAAGCCCCACTACAATTTCAACTTCACTTACTCCCGGCTTTACTTCAGTAAATACAAATACTCTCAACGCTTCTAGTGTAGTCAATCTCTCAGGTCTAACTGCATCTTCCGCAGTGGCTACTGATGGTAGCAAGAACTTAGTATCCGTAACTAATACAGGCAGTGGCAGTAACGTCCTAGCGACGTCACCTACACTGGTGACTCCAGTTCTAGGCGCAGCTACAGGAACAAGCCTTAACCTCGCAGGGTTGACGGTTTCTTCTGCAGTAGCTACAGACGGCAGTAAGAACCTCGTCAGTGTAACAAACACTGGTTCTGGAAACAATGTTCTTGCAACGTCTCCTACACTAGTTACTCCTATCCTTGGAACACCTACTTCAGGAACTCTTACTAACTGTACTCTTCCAGTTGGAGGTATTACAGGACTAGGAACGGGTGTTGGTACATTCCTTGCTACTCCGAGCAGCGCCAATCTTATTTCAGCTGTTACTGATGAAACTGGAAGTGGCAGTCTTGTCTTTGCTACATCACCTACGTTGGTCACTCCGACGTTGGGCTCAGCAACTGCCACTCAAATTACCTTCAACCCAACTACTGGCGGTATCGTAGGAACTCCTACTAATAATAGCGCCGGTGCCGGGTTTGTCGGAGAATATATCGAAAGTATTCTTGTCAGCGGTTCTGCCACGGGTCTTACTACAGGCACTGATAAAACAGTTACTAGTATCTCTTTGACAGCAGGTGACTGGGATGTTGATTGTAACTTAGTTTACATTCCGAACGCTGCTACGAGTATCTCTAGATATTCCGTTGCTCTTTCACTTACTACAAATACATTCGACTCAACAGCAGGTAGGTTCTCTCAAACAGTTATTCCCGCAACTGTCTTAGGTGCTTTCAATCTCAGCATTCCTGTTCCTGCTTATAGATTTAGCTTAAGTGGAACAACGTCAATTTTCATGGTTGCCAATGCTGCATTCACAGTTAATACACTGGCAGCTTGGGGAATCATTCGTGCTAGAAGGATTAGATAATGAAAAGTAATTGGGATTTCTCAATTAAGGAACTCCTGAAGTCAGAGGGAGGTTATACTAACGATCCTTCAGACAGCGGTGGTCCGACTAACTTCGGTATTACTATCTACGATTACCGTAAGTATATCAATGCAAATGGACAAGCTAATGACGTCAAGAATATGACAGTCGACCAAGCTAAGTCTATCTATAAAGCTAAGTACTGGAACGCTTTGAAATGCGATGATCTTGAAAGCGGTGTAGACTATACCTGCTTCGATTATGGTGTTCTAGCGGGTCTAGGACGTCCTAGGGCGGACCTACAGAAGTTTAAAGACCTCAAGGGTATCGCGCTCATCGACGCCATCAATAACGAACGTGCGGCCTTCCTACGCGGTTTGGCAGCCCGCCGTCCTAAAGACCAGAAGTTTCTTAAAGGTTGGATGAACCGAGTAGATCGTGTTCGTGCTCAGTCTAAGGTACTAGCTGGCAAGAAGGATGTAGTTGCAGGACCCATCGGTGGTGCTGTTGCTGGCCTCAGCCTTTGGACTATGTTTACTAATTATATTCACGCCCATCCGTATACGTCAGTAATTGCTGCAGTTGCACTAGGTGCACTCGTTTGGTGGGTTATTACTTCTCTAAGGAATAAGAAATGGAATTTATCCGAAATCTCTTCCAAGCGTACCTCAACTCCGAAACCCACGCATGGTGGGTCAACACCGTTTGGAAACCAAGCTGGACAAGATTCCTCAGTCTCGTCTACGGCATTCCTTCAGCCTTAGCCGCTATCTGGCTGTGGTTGGTTAATGCCTCCCAAGACAACAAGCTACAGGAGTTCATGGACAAGATGCACATCCCTGATTGGGTACCTGTCAGCCTAGCTGTCATCGGTCTGCTGCATTACGTAGCGCACGGACGTTCGGAAGACGAATAATGCTTTGGTTACCTGTAATAGGACCTATACTCCAAGGACTGTTCACTACAGCAGGTTCTTTGTATATTAAATACAAAGATACTGAACTGGGGAAGCTTAAGACTAATCGTGAAAATGACGTCGAAGAAGCTAAGATCGGTGCGGCTATTGTTGCTAACAATCAAGAATACATTGGACTACGTATCTTAACCGACGTCGCACTTACACCTCCAGTTATCTGGGGAGCGTTGATTGGTTGGGATACTATCGTAGCTAAGAGATTTCCTGATTGGATGTTTCACGTAGCTGATTATCCGGTTGGTGTTCAGTATATTCCTTACGGTGCTTATGCATTCTTATTTGGTGTTCTTGGTATGAACATCTGGAAACGTGGACGATGAAATATACACTTCTAGATATGACTCAGAGTATTCTGAGTTCTATGTCAGCTGACGAAGTAAACTCAATTGGAGATACTCCAGAGAGTTTACAGGTTGCTGAAATCATTCGTCAGAAATACTTTGATATCATTACTAGGGTTAAACTACCTGAACATGAACAACTAGTCCAACTACAGTCTTCTGCTGATACAGATAGTCCGGTGTTGATGTTTGTTCCTGACGGTGTGGCTAATCTAACGTGGTTGAAGTACTTCGATACTGATACTTCAGTAGACACAAACAACGACAACGAACACGATATCAATACAGATATCGACAGTGCTGTTGCATCTAGCGTTCCTCCTCCCGGTTATAAGTATATTCATATTCTTCCGGTTAGAGAGTTCATTGAGATTGTCAACAGCTTCAATACTACAGAGACAGACGTAGATAGTTTTACATTTACTGACAGTGCTCACGGGTATCCGGGTACATATACATTTTATTACAAGACCCAACAGACCCCTACTTACTGTTGCATAATTAACAACTACTACGTTATCTTCGATAGCTACGACAGTGCTGTCGACGATACTCTTCAGACTAACAAGACAATGGCATGGGGTTTAGTTACTCCGACCTTCCGTATGGAAGATACGTTTATTCCCGATTTGTCTGAAGAACAATTCCCACTATTGCTTAACGAAGCTAAGTCATTAGCTTTCTTTGAATTGAAACAACAGCCTCACCAACTTGCTATGCAAGAGACTAAACGTGGCTGGAGTAATGTTCAGAAGAACAAAGCAATAGTCAATCGTCCCGGCTACTTCAATGAACTTCCCGATTTCGGTAGAGGTACTAGAGGTGGCTATGGGGCTGCACAAAGTTATTTCAAACAACGAGGATTTGACCGATGATCTCGCCCGAAAGTAAACCTAAACTAGCTGACCGTATTCTTAAGCTGGCTATCATAGATGGTAAGAAACCTATGAGTTCCATTGGAACCGTCGACCCGACGTTGTTCAAAGACGACGGTAATAAGCTTCATGTCAAGATGGACCCAGAGACTTGTCTATGGTCCTTCAGCTACGAGAAGGGTAAAATTCCTCCCGGTCTTAGCGGGACATTCACAGGGTTTAGGGCTGCTAAGAAACATGCAGACTCCTATTACCTTCCCCGTAACATTCAGGTTTCTGAAGTCGTAAGTGCCTAGTCAAGTTTTAACTTCGGTAGAGAATAACTTTACCAAAGGATTTGTCACCGAATTCACTGGGATGAATTTCCCAGAGAATGCGGCGACTGATGCTGACAATACTGAATTTACAATCATCGGAGATACAGTCCGACGTCTTGGAGTTGACTACGAAACTAACTATACTCTAACGAGTATGGAGCGAACAGGTAAAGCTATCAACACTTATAAGTGGAATAACGCAGGTGATAGCACAAATCAGGTAGTTGTTTCTCAAGTAGGAGGCGCTCTTTACTTCTATAATGTTACGAACTCGACTACAGTCTCTCCTCTTTCAAGTAATATCTCTGGAAGTTCGGTTGCTCTCAATAGCTTTGTAGCCACAGGTGGTACATTCGATGCTACTAAATGTTGTGAATTTGCAGAGGGCAATGGTTATCTTTTTGTCTTCCATCCCAGCTGTGATCCTGTTTATGTAACTTATGTAGCAGGGGTTTTTACAGCTACTGTTATTAATGTTCAAATCAGAGATTTTGCAGGAGTTATGGACGGCTTTGCGGACAATACACGTCCTAGCGGAGCTGCGTATTCAGTTAGACATGCATACAATCTTCAGAATCAAGGCTGGACATCAGGAAGTGTCTGGGCTATTACTTCTTCATCGGCTGTTATTGCAGGTACCGGATCGAAAGCTTTTACAGTAGCCGCGGGAGTTTCCGGTATATCTGGTGGACAAAATGTTGTTGTCGCAGGATTTACTACCAGTATCTTTGGTCGACAGCAAGTAGCCACATTAACGGGTACTGTTTCAAGTTACGTTGGAACTACACTTACACTTAGTATTACTTATGCAACAGGCTCAGGGGTTGGTCTTTCTTTAGCCGATTGGGAGCTTCAAGCTGCTGCCGGAAATTACATAAGTTCTTTCAACACTGCGATTGGTGTTTATCCGAGTAACGCAGACCAATGGTGGCGATTTAAGAATGCTTCAGGTGTTTTTGATCCGGGCACTACAGTTGCTAACACTTCTCTTGGGTTAGGTATTGCTCCAAAAGGACATTACATTCTATCTGCTTTTTATCAAGACCGCACAGGTGTGGCTCCGGAAACAGGAACCTTCACAGTCGTAACAACGACTGCTAGACCTACAAATGGGGCTTGGTTTCAAGGACGTATTTGGTATACAGGCGTAGCAGCTTTTTATGCACAAGATGCTTCGGGCAATAACTCAACTAACTGGACTAACAATATTTACTTCTCTAAGATTGTAAATACTCCAGCAGATTTCGGAAGATGTTACCAAGATAACGATCCAACTTCAGAAGAGTTGTTTGACTTACTTCCGACAGATGGCGGTGTAATTACCATCCAAGGCAGTGGTCAAATCCACCGTCTCTTCCCTATCCAAAACGGTATGCTTGTATTCGCCGACAACGGTGTGTGGTTCATTACAGGAAGCCAAGGGATTGGTTTCGCAGCTACCGATTATACAATAACTAAAATTAGCAACACCCAAAGTATCTCTAGTACTTCTTTTGTTAATGTCCAAGGATTACCTTACTTCTGGAATGAAGAAGGGATTTATGCAGTCACTCCTGCTCAACAAGGAGGATTGGAAGTCAATCCAATCACTGTCTCTACAATTCTTTCCTTCTATAGTGAAATCCCATTGGAAGCTAAGAAAGTCGCACGTGGTGCATATCATCCAATTGATTATGTAATCCAATGGATTTATAAAGACAGTAACTCAACGGATACTACGGATAAGTTTACGTATGATCGTATTCTGAATTTAAATACTTTCAATAAAGCTTTTTATCCATATACTATAGACACTACTGCAAGTAGCATTAATGGTATTGTTTATGTTTCAGGTCCCGGAGGCTCTACAACAGTGCTGCCTTCGTTTAAATATTTTAGTTCAGATGCTAACAAAGCTTCTACTACTTTTGCAGATTTGCACGATGAAAACTATGAAGACTGGGCTTCCTCAGGGAATGGTGTAGATTTTACTAGTTATTTTATAACTGGATATAAATTACACGGCCAAGGACAACGTCGTTTTCAGTTGCCTTACGTTTATGTTTTTAGTCGTAATGAAAGTTACAACGCGTATAAAATTCAAGGTCTATGGGATTATGCTACTTCTGGAAATACAGGACGTTGGAGTACTGCACAGATTGTAGAAAATTTCGTATCTAATCACAGCACTGTATTTAGACGGCATAAAATACGTGGTCAAGGATTGGCCCTACAACTTAAAATCACTTCAGTTTCAGGACTACCCTTCGGTATAGTCGGATGGAGTGCCTTTGAAACTCAGAACACAGGTGTGTAATGGACCCGATTAGTATCGGTATTATGGCTGTCGGTCTAGGGATGCAAATCTTCGGAGGAGTATCTCAAGCACAAAATGCTAAACAAACAGCAGCGGTCAACCAAGACATAGCTAAACAAGAAGCAGCTATTAACGATGTCAAAGCTAGACAGATGGAGATGGAAGCTAGACGCACTCAAATAGAGAACATGCGGAATGGACAACGTGCCCGTGCACAAGCTATTCAAACAGCTACTACTCAAGGTGCTCAGTTTGGTACAGGACTACAAGGCGGACTAGCTCAGGTTCAAGATAAGATGGCTTGGAATATGCTAGGCGTCGATCAGGCTTTGGCCAATGGACGTGACATCAACAGCCTCAATAAGAATATCTCTTCTGATAAGATGCAGCTTGCTGCTCTCGGTGGAGAGAACGCAACAGCAGCGGGATACTCATCCCTCGGTGGTGCATTGATTAAAGCAGGACCCATCGTGGGACAAGTGTCTCAAGGCTTTGGTGGTTCAGCCAACATCGGAACCTTTGACTCCAATAACTGGGGTGCGGCTCCCACTTGGAAAACATATGCTTGATGAAGCAATTAACTTCGGTGTCCCCGAAGCTCAAGATAACGAAGTAAGCCTACCGACTCCCGGTGATATTGAACAGCCTCTCTCACCAGAGGCTGCTTCTGCACGTGCAGCTAAAACTAACTTCGCTCAGGTAATTCCTGAGAAGACTACGAAAGATTTCTACCAACAGTACCTCGAAGGCAAGGAGAGTATGCTTCGTAAAGAAGCAGCTACTCGGGCTGACTTCGATGGTGTGATGGCTCGTAATAAAGCTCTGTCTGATCTCGCTAATAAAAAGCAAGGTCCTCTTAGCCGTAATGAAGTAGAACGTGTACTTGACACCTTCCGTCCTGCTGATCCTCGAAGTGTAATTGAAAGGGCATACGCTGATAAGTTTGTATCCTCAGTTAATACTGCTCGGGGGTTTATGCGTGACAGTATGCTTGACACTGCTCGTCTTGAACTGGGTGACCAAGGAGTTGATAAGACCCTTGAGTATGCCAGTGATCTTTTAGCTAAAAACCAATACATCTACAACCGTGTCCAGAAAGCTGAAGAAAAAGTTCAAGCTCAATCTTTGGTAGGATATGGTGCAGACTTTGGTAAGACGCTCTTCCAGCCTTATATGGAACTCAAGCAACGTGGCTTGATTGGCAGTGCTTTATCCAATTGGGGACTAGGTTCTGTTAAGGACACTCAACATTCCTTACTGTACGATATGCCAATGGGCGGTACATTCGAAAGCAAGTTCGATGCTGCTATGGACCTTCTTGAGAAAGACAATCCACAGCTGGCTGTCTCTTGGGGTAAGAGCATGCTCGGACAAGCCCAGTGGGAAAGCCGTTTAGATAACGTCTTCACCGGCATGATGCCATTGGATTACTACGGCATTGCTAAAGGTGGTGTCCGTGCTTTCACTACTAAACGTCAAGTAGAGAAGGCTGCTAAGGATATGGTTGAGGCTGCTAGTAAAGACCCGACTTTCCAACCGAAGACGGTTGCTGAAGGTGCGGGTGATTTACATGAAGCAGCAGTCCAAGGTGTAACCGTTGGATTGAACCCCATGGAGAAAGCAGAGTCTTCTCTGATGTCTACGTGGTGGACCGATGCAAAGAAGTTTGTATCTAACTCGGGCACTTATCTCAGCAGGGAAGCTACTACACGTCTCAATGACTTCGTCGACCAAGGTAGAGATATCTTCGGACGACTGGGTACAATGAACCGTGTCGAGAGAGCCCAAGAGAGTGTTCTATCTCCTGAGGTTAATCGTATCCGTATGGAGCAGATTAAGCAGCAGTATAAGGGACCTCAGAATACTCTGCTCGATATTGAAGGACCTGTCAGAGAGCCTGAGAGCGGTACGTATTGGTTTAAAGCTAAGATCGGTAACTATGATGCCAGTCAATTCCCAGACGTCGCTACGGCTCAGGGATTTGCTAGGCAGATTGGTTTAGCTGATCCTGTGATCAAGGGAACCGAGGCTACTAAGCTTTATCTTCCTGAAGCAGCTGCAAAGAACTTAGAAAGTATTAAAACTACTGAACAAGGTACGAAATTTTATCTCGACAACAGTGTTGAGGTTATTCCTTCTACTCGTCCTGAGCCCGGCATGGTTCCTTATAACCTCAAGACGGGACAGTTTGAAAAGACACTTACGAAAGAAACTACGGCTGTTGAGCAACAAGGGTTAGGCTTTCACATTGAGCATTGGATTCCTTTGAAGGAAACCGATGATCTCACTCGTGACACGATGATTAAGAACCTCGGTAAAGCTGTCATCCGTGATGCAGTTTCTACTAACAGCGCAAGCGGCGGGGAATCACTTAAGAACTCAGTTCTAGGGTGGGTCCGTAACTCCGATGATACGATGAGCGTCAATGAGTCTGCTCAACGTAAGGCTGCTACTTACGCTCAAGCTAATATCCATATGTGGGCTAAACAGCTCACAAGAGACCTTGAAGACATCCGGAATGGTCGGGTACGTTACGACGAACTCACCGGAGAGGAAATTCCCGGTTGGAAGGTGTGGGCTAAGAATTACCTAGGTGGTAAACTCAAAGGCCGCCAGATCAACGAGGAATTTACACGTACCCTTAATCATGCCCGAGAGGTCGAAGGTTTCTTCGAGAACCCCGGTCAACTACAAGATTGGTATCAACGTAACTTCAAGCGTGATCCCTCTTATCTAGAAACTAAAGCTTACTTCAACTTCGTGAAGCTTGTCGAAGGAGACCGTATGATGATGGAACTTTCTGAGTTCCGTAATCGTGCACGTCAGGGTGCTGAGCAAATCAGTCTTACCTTCAGAGACGCTAAGACTAATGAAGCTATGAAGAGTAAGTTCTTCGACGCTATTCCTCTGAAGACATTCCCGAATTCTACTGATAACTACATTCTAGTTATGGGCAAGAACAAGGGAGACGAAGTTCTGCACGAAATTGGAGCTATGGACTCCAAGCGTGTAAAAGCAATGACGGATAAGATCATCAAGGGTGAAGCTAAGGCGTACATGGTTTACGATGAAACTCATATGCCTCTCAACGGTTTTGCTGACGTTGCTAAGGACAAGCTTATTAGATTTGTCTATACAGAAGGTCAAGCAGAGAGTAAAGCTCTAGATTTCAATCATGTTACCCGTCGAGGTGGTGGCCACTTCGAGTGGGACTACGATTGGTATCTTAAGCAAGCTGATGTTCGTCCTCAGTACGCTACGGGTCTTAACAACAAGATCAGTGGACTGAAGAACTTCTATGTCGGCGATATCACCTTGATGCCTATTAAGAATAGAGCTATGGGTGCTGATGTTGCTAAGCTTTTCAACGAAGCACATGAACTAATTAAGGCTGGTAAGTGGGATGAAGTTAAACCAATCGCCGCTAAGCTCGGTATCAAGTGGGATGAATTCACTAGCTGGTATCATCCGGGACGAGATGCCGACGGCAATCCTACTCGCCCTCGTCTTAATCCACACGAGCCTATCGTGGTTGTTGCGAGGAACCGTAAGATTATGGATATGGATGAGGCTGCAAACCTCGTCAACCGTTATCGCTTTCCTCACAAGGATGACCCAACGAAGTTCAAGGAGACGCTAGTTGATAAGACGAAAGCTGGCCCTGATAACAACTTCAAGGTACAATACAACCAAGAGCGAAATAGTACGTTTGATATGCGAACTATTAATGATATTGGTACACAAGGAAATCCCGTTTACGCTCATCAACCATCGTCGATGGTCGATCCGTTAGAGACAATGAACCGTGCTCTTAGTCGTATGATTAACAGCACTTTTATGGACGACTACAAACTCTATCATGTAGAGCATTGGTTACGTGAGGCAGAACCTCACCTCAATGCCACACCTAATGAAATCAGAGCTAACCCATTCGCTTGGTATTCTAAACCAGAGTGGCGCTCCGGTGTAGAGAAGCATATCATTTCTAACCTGATGTCCAATCGTATGAAAGGACAACAGTTTGTAGGAACACCCAGTAAGTTTGATACTTGGGTGCAATCAGCTACGTCACATCTCGCAGACGGTTTCTATACGAAGTATGGTCCTGAAGAGAGCCGTAGTTTAGGCCAGAAGGCTATTACTATCGCTCCTATCTGGGCACTTCAGCATCTCGAAGACCCTGTGTCTTTCATGAGGTCTGTTACTTTCAACTTCAAGCTTGGATTGATGGCTGTCCCTCAGTTCATTGTTCAAGCACAGACGCACTCACTCATATGGGCATTAGAGCCTCGACATGGTACTGTAGGAACCTACGGTACTCTTCTGCATGCGTGGGGAAGCTTCACAAGCAATCCTAAGATTCTAGAACACCTAGACGAAGCTGCTACTAAGCTTAATATCCTCGGTAGTAAATGGCGTAAAGGGGAGTGGCTGGAGGCAAGAAAGGAACTCGCTAACAGTGGCTTTGAACATGTTGCTGGCGAGTACGCCAATCTCAACAACCAACTCAAGACCCGTTTTATTCTCAACGATTTCGAGAAGGGGCTT
>Ga0070682_100001007_pt1 | contig 16310 bp, 17 predicted proteins | sample KBSC63LmetaG_FD_64668 | JGI IMG/M metagenome (GOLD analysis project Ga0070682, IMG submission 64668) | Corn rhizosphere microbial communities from Kellogg Biological Station, Michigan, USA - KBS C6-3L metaG | ecosystem: Host-associated > Plants > Roots > Rhizosphere | place: USA: Michigan... | reverse complement strand
CGCGAGCGGATTAATCGCCCAATAGCGATATCCTGCATCACGCATCTTCTTCATCATTTCGGTATGCGCCCAAAAACCGACCATCCACACAGCCGTTGCTGCAATCCAAAGGGCGATACCGAGATATTTGTTCATCGGCGTTATTTCTCCGAAGATGCGTTCTAAACATATCTCGGAATCGGCCCGCGCTGCGGCGTCTTCCGGCTCGAAAGATCGAACATCACTTTATCGACGTAACACCAGCCCCAGCCTTCCGGCGGATCGTAGCCTTCGATGATCGGGTGCTTGGTTGCGTGAAAATGCGCGGTCGCATGTTTGTGCGGAGACGAGTCGCAACAACCGACATGCCCGCAGGTGCGGCAGATGCGGAGATGCACCCAGGGGCTGCCGATTTTCAGGCACTCCTCGCATCCGAGCGCGCTTGGCGTCACGTCGCGGATGGTACTGAGATGGGTGCAAGATCCGGCCATGATGCGCTCCCTGAACTGTAGCTGGCCGGAAGCGTTCCATGCCATCCTCGCGCTGTAAATGGAGGCGCGAGGATGATCCGGCTTTTGGCATTTCTCTTTGCTGTCAGCTTCCCGCTCGCACAGGCGCTTGCCGAGAACGTTCCGGATGTCAGCCGCGCCGACCAGGCCGCGATCAAGCGCGCTTATGGCGAAAAAGTCGCGGCGAAAATCTTCTCGAACGATCTCGGCTCGATACGCGCCGACATGCTGAAAAAATCCGGCGCCAATATCCCCGGCTACGACTGCAAGGGCGACCGCATGAGCGCGATGGTCGAGGCGCTCCCCTTCCCGATCCAGAAAGACGTCTTCAGTTGGGTCGAGCGCTATCTCGTCGATTGCGAGCCGCGCGCGCAGCGCAATCTCATGATCATCGTCGAGAACGATCACGCTCGCGCGATCGAACTCCTGCCCGGCGAGACCAAGACCGATCCGCGCCTGCAGCGAGACGCGATCGGTGCTGCGAAGGCGATGGCCGCGGCCGAAAACCCGCAAGGCTGTGAGCGAAGCTGGACCACAGATACACGCGCGGTCGAAGCGTATAAAGACTCGAAGACGCCGTGGACGGAGCGCTGGTCCTTCGATCTTTGCGGCAAGAAGGCGGTGGTCGAAATGTCGTTCCTGCCGAGCGCTGGCGCGGGGACGAGCTATACGGCGAAGCTGGTGAAATGACGCTTGTCATGCCCAGCCTTGTGCCGGGGCGGCTGCCCCGCTTACAGCCGGATCAAAATCACGCCCGCAACAAGCAACCCCGCTCCCGCGAGCCGCAGCGGGCTGATGCTGTGCTGCTCTAAGCCGAGCACGCCGTAGTGATCGAGCAAGAGCGAGCAAATCACCTGCCCGGCGAACAAAAGCGCGATGAAGGTCGCAGCCCCCAGCCGCTGAATGAAGAAGAGCGCGATCGCGATGAACGCCGCGCCGAACATGCCGCCGGTCCACGAGAACCACGGCGTCTTCGCAACCGACGCCGCGCTTGGCACGCCGTCGCGCATGAACAAAATGAACAGAATCATGCAGATCGTGCCGCAGATATAGCTCGCAAGCCCCGCCCATGCGCCCGAGCCGAGCGCGACGCGCAGATCCGCGTTCAGCGCCTGCTGCACGACGATGCCGGCGCCGGCCGCGACCGTCAGCGCCGCCGGAACGATGAAGCTCCATAATGACATTTGATTCCCCTTCTTCAGCGCGTCCGTTTTTCGGGGACGCGTCCCTTATGCCGCCCGCTCAGCACCGAGTTGAGTTCGCCGCCATACACGAAGATCGACGCCGTGATGTAGAGGAAAACGAGCGCGACCATGGCGGACGCCAAGCTCGCGTAATAGGTGACGTAGGTGTCGGCGAACTCCGAAAGATAGGAGCCGAAAATAGCGCCGCCCGCGAGCCAGAGCACCAGCGTAACGAGAATACCTGGCATGATTTCCGAGAAGCTGCGGCGACCGGCCGGCAGCCATTTGTGGACGATCACGAGCGCCACGATGATGACCGAGGCCGCGGTGACGTAGCGGATGAACGACACCACGCTCGAAAACGGCGCGAGCCACGGCAGATACTTCACCGCCGTCGCCCAGATCAGCGGCCCGAGCACGATCAGGAAGGCGAGCGCCAGAATCGAGATCGCCCCCACCAGCACGTAGCCGATCGATTCCAGCCGCATCAGCCACCACGGATTTTTCTCCTTCACGCCGTAAGCACGGTTGAGCCCGATCCTGAGGCTTTCGATGCCGCTCGAAGCGAAATAAATCGCGAACACGACGCCGAAGGTCAGGACGTCGGTGCGCAAATTCGTCAGCACGTCGTGTACGGCCCCCGCGATCGGCTGGGCCACTTCCCGTGGCCAGGCATCGAGCATCAGTTTCGCGGTCTCGTCGGCAAGCTCCTTGGTGCCGAAAAACGCCGCCAGCGCCGTCACGAAAATCAGGAAAGGAAAAAGCGCCATCAGCGCGGAGAGCGCGATGTGACTCGCAATCGCCCAGCCGTCGTCGTCGTTGAAGGCGTAGAAGGCGTCGGCCGCGATGCGCCAGATCCGCTGCATGCGCACTCCCATCGCGGATCGGCGCAAAACTGGCAAGTCAAATCTGCGAGGCGGATTTCCGGCCCGAACCGCAACCGGGCGGGCTTACGCCGCCCGGACCTCGTCCAGGAATTTGCCGATTTCGTTGTCGAGCCGCTCGGCTTCGGTGCCGAGCTGCTCGGCGAGGGTTGCGACCTCGTTCGCGGTCTTGGTCGCGCCCACCGCCGAATGCTCGACCGAACGCATGGCGTTCGCGCCGTTGTCGGCGTCGCTCGAGGCGCGCGCGACGTTGTCGGCGATCGAAACGACCGCGGCGTTCTGCTCCTCCACCGCCGAAGCGATGGAAGCGGCCATCTGCGACATTTCGGAAATGACGGAGCTCACCGTATGAATGGCGGTCGTCGATTCGCCGGTCGCTTCCTGGATCGCGCCGATTTGCGTCGCGATGTCTTCCGTGGCGCGCGCCGTCTGGCTCGCAAGCGATTTCACCTCGGCGGCGACGACCGCGAAGCCCTTGCCGGACTCGCCCGCGCGCGCCGCTTCGATGGTGGCGTTAAGCGCCAAGAGATTCGTCTGCGCCGCGATCGACTGAATGAGGCCCACGACCTCGCCGATCCTCGTTGCCGCTTCGCCCAAGGTGCCCATGATCTGCACCGAGCGCTGCGCTTCGGAGACGGCGCGGTTCGCGACTTCGGTCGAGGACGCGGTTTGACGAGCGACCTCGGAGACGGCGCTCGCGAGCTGTTCGGCGGCGGCGGCGGCCTGCGCGACGTTCGACGAAGCGGCGCCCGCGGCCTTGCCGGCCATTTCGGATTCGGTGCCAACCTTGCCGGCGGTATCGCCGAGACCTTTCGCAGCGTAATCGAGCTTTTGCGCCGCCGATTTCACCGAACCGAGCGCGGCGTCCGCCGTCTCGGCGAAACCGCGGATCAGCATTTCGACCGCGCCGGCGCGGCGCTCGCGCGTCGAATTGGCGTCGGATTGCTCCGCCTCGAGCCGAACGCGCTCACGCATGTTGTCGCGGAAGACCAGGACCGTGCGCGCCATCTCGCCGATCTCGTCCCTGGAGCGCGCGGCGGGAATTTCGGCGGAGACGTCGCCCTCGGCGAGGCTCTTCATCGCTTTCGAAAGCCCCGCGATCGGCCGCGTGATGCTGATGCCGATCAGCCAGCTCAGGAGGAGACCGAGCAGCGCGACCGCGATGCCGGTGGAAATGATGACGGATTTCGTGCGGCCCTGCGAAATACCGAGCGTCGATGTCGCAGCCGTTTCCGAAAGACGCGCGCGCGCAATCACCTCGTCGGTGACCGGGATCATGTCTTTTGCGTCGATATCGATGATCGTCACGATCGGCGATACTTCCGCGAGCGCTTCCGACCATTCCATGAACGTATCGGCGTAGGCCTTCACCCGCTCCGCGAATTCTTTTTTCAGCGCGTCCGCTTCACTCGCCTTCTCCGGCAGGGCGTTCACGCTTTCCAGTTCTTTTTTGAACGTGTTGTAGTCCTGCGTGAATTGCGAGCTCGGCAGCGAATTCAGCGTGTAGCGATAATCCGTTTCGTGCCGGAGCATGGTCGCGAGCGGCATCATCAGCCGGCGCTGATCGTCTTCCGCGAGCCAGGGGATTCCCTGGTTCACGACCTGCTCGATCGAGGTCGAGGTCGTGCGGATTTTTTTCTGCAAACCTTGGCTCGGCGATAAGCCGATCTTCTGCTGCGCCTTTTCCAGCGCGTCGAATTTTTCCTTCATGTCCGCAAGGCGGCTGTTCAATACGCCGAGCTGCTTCTGATCCGCGATTTCCTTCGATTGCTCGATCAGCTTGATACCGATCTGCGCGCGGATATAGCGCTCCTCGAAATCGCCGATCTTGTCCTGGCCGCCGCCGGCGGAAAATTCCTTCGCCGCGGCGCGCAGGCTGTTGATGTTGGAGCGCAGATCGCGGCTCGCTTCGGCGACGGAGCTTGCGGTCTTCATGGATTCGAATGCATGCTCGACCGCGCGCTCGCCGGAGACGAAGGAAAAGCCGATCACGGTAAATCCGATCAGCGGCGTAACGGCGAGAATGATGATGCGCGCGCGTACCGAAAGCGAAGGCATAAAGCGCGAGACGCGCGAAGCAATCTGCGAAAGCGGAGAAATCATCCGTTTGAAATTCATGGCACCATTCCACGCGAGAAGATGTCGGCCGGTGAGGTCTGCGAAGGCGGATTTGGCGCCCATAAAAGCCCGCAATCGTTAAAAAGCTCTGCATTTTCGCGCTATGAGACAAAGTCGGCTTGCATTTGTGCGGTGCAAAAGTAGGCTGCAGGCGCCATCAGGAGCCGTTATGTCCGTCGCTGCGACCCGAGCCTCATCCGCCGTCAAAATCGACCTTTTACCGCTCGCCGAGGAGGCGCAGCGGAGTACCGAAGCGCTCCTCGCCGACGCTTTCGCCGCTATCCGCCCCCGCGTCGTGCAAAACGGGAGGATTTCGGGAAACGCCCTCGACCGTGAGCAGCATGCCGCGCACGGACTCGCCTGGCTTGCAACCTATGTCGAGATCGTCCGGCAGTTGAACGCCTATGCGCGGCGCATGCAGGACGCCGGGCGCTTCGGCGAGACAGAATATCTTCTCACCCTGATCGGCCTTGGCGAGACGCTCGCGCAAGTTTTCGGCGGGATTCCGATGAACCAGGCCGAATTCGTCCGGCTCGAAGCGCTCGGCGTGAGCGACGAAAAAATCGCGCAGCGAAAAACCTGCGCCATTAAAACGCTGATCGCGGAAGGCACTTCACCCGAAGCGCGCGCGAAGCTCGCGGGTTTGATCGGCGAATCCGACGGCGGCGTGGGCGATGACGGCCTCGACGAAACGCTGGATGCGATGCGCAAGGAAATGCGCCGCTTCGCCAATGACGAAGTACTCCCGCACGCGCACGAATGGCATCTCAAGAACGCCTATATCCCGCTCGAAGTGATCGCGCACATGGCGGAACTCGGCGTCTTCGGCCTCACCATCCCGGAAGAATTTGGCGGGCTTGGTCTCGGCAAGGAATCGATGTGCGTCGTCTCCGACGAACTCTCGCGCGGCTATATCGGCGTCGGCTCGCTCGGCACGCGCTCGGAAATCGCCGCTGAGCTTATTCTCGACTCCGGCACCGACGCGCAGAAGAAATACTGGCTGCCAAAGATCGCTTCGGGCGAAATTCTGCCGACCGCCGTCTTCACCGAGCCGAACACCGGCTCCGATCTCGCTTCGCTGAAGACCCGCGCCGTGCGCGAAGGCAACGTCTATAAAGTCTACGGCAACAAGACCTGGATCACGCATCCGGTGCGCGCGGATCTGATGACGCTCCTCGTCCGCACCGATCCGAACGAAGCGGGCTACAAGGGCCTCTCGATGCTGCTCGCGCCGAAGCCGCGCGGCACCGGCGTCGACCCGTTCCCGGCGAAGGGCATGACCGGCGGCGAGATCGAAGTGCTCGGCTATCGCGGCATGAAGGAATTCGAGATCGGCTTCGACGGCTTCGAAGTGCCCGCCGAAAATCTTCTGGGCGGGATCGAAGGCCAGGGATTCAAGCAGCTGATGCAAACCTTCGAAGCGGCCCGCATTCAGACCGCCGCGCGCGCCGCCGGCGTCGCGCAATCGGCGCTGGAGCTTGCGCTGCGCTACGCGAAAGAGCGCAATCAGTTCGGCAAGGCGATTTTCAATTTCCCGCGCGTCTCCGACAAGATCGTCTTGATGGCGGTGGAAGTGATGATCGCGCGCCAGCTCATTTATCATGCGGCGCGCGAGAAGGATTCCGGCCGCCGCTGCGATCTCGAAGCCGGCATGGCAAAACTCTACGGCGCGCGTGTCGCTTGGGCCGCCGCCGACAACGCCGTGCAGATTCACGGCGGCAACGGCTTCGCGCTCGAATATCCGGTGTCGCGCGTCCTCTGCGATGCGCGCATCCTCAACATCTTCGAAGGTGCGGCGGAAATTCAGGCGCAGGTGATCGCAAGGCGATTGCTCGAAGGCGCCAATTGAGCGAAGCTCACCTTTAAATCCTGTTTGCCTGCGAGAATTTCATGCCTTCCACCGCGCAAAACCTGTTCATTATCGTCGCTCTTCTGGCCGTCGCTTTCGTGCTCGTGCTCGGCCTCTGGAACATGATGAAGGGCGGCTCGCCAAGCCGTTCGCAAAATCTGATGCGGCTTCGCGTGATGCTGCAGGCGGTCGCGATCTTGGTCGTGATGCTGACGATCTGGATGATGGGGCGCTAGCCGATGGTCGTCCTCAATCGCATCTATACGCGTACTGGCGATGACGGGACGACCTCGCTCGGCAACGGCGAGCGGCGCAAGAAATACGATCTCCGCGTCGAGTGCTACGGCACGCTCGACGAAGCCAATGCCGTGATCGGCCTCGCGCGGCTTCATACCGGAAACGACAAGAAGTTGGACGCCGCGCTCTCGCGCATCCAGAACGATCTCTTCGACGTCGAAGCCGAGCTTTGCCTCTCGCAAAAAGGCCCCGGCGGCGCGCGCATGACCGTCACCGACGCGCAGGTGAGTTGGATTGAAAGTCAGATTGATGAAATGAACGCGGAATTGCAGCCGCTGAAATCCTTCGTGCTGCCTGGCGGCACCCCCGCCGCCGCCAATTTGCATCTCGCCCGCACCGTTTGCCGCCGCGCCGAGCGATTGATGACGGAGCTTGCCGACAAGGACAAGGACGGCGTTTCGCCGGCCGCGCTGAAATACGTCAACCGCCTGTCGGATTTCCTGTTTGTCGCCGGACGCTACGCCAACGACAAGGGCGCGCGCGACGTGTTGTGGGCGCCGGGCGCGAACCGCTAGAGCCCGCGCCGTCATGGTCATCCCGATTTACGACGGCAACCCTTTCACCTTCAAAAGGCCGCCCTATGCGAGCTGGGCGCTGATCGCGATCAATGTCTTGTTTTTCCTGTGGGAGATCGGCGCAAGCGCGGGTGATTTGAACTCGCACACCGCTTCGATTCTGCCGTTCACATTTCGGCCGGACGGGATCTTTCTTAACGACGTGCTCCCGGACCAGTGGCTGCCGTGGGAATTCACGCTCGTCACTTATACGTTTGTGCATGGAAGCTGGGGGCATCTTCTCGGCAATATGATTTTTCTCTGGGTGTTCGGCGACGACGTGGAAGACGCGCTCGGCCATCTTCGCTTCCTGATTTTTTATTTCCTCTGCGGCGCTTTCGGCGCGATGGCGCATTTTTTCGCCAACTTCTGGTCAAACCTGCCGCTCCTCGGCGCGTCGGGCGCGATCGCCGGAATTGTCGCCGCCTATCTGATGTTGCACCCGTGCCGGAAAATATGGGTGCTCGCCTTGATGCGCATTCCGATCAAGATCGCCGCCGAATGGGCGCTCGGCTTCTGGATCGTGGTGCAGTTTCTGAATGTGGTGTTTTCAAACGACAAAATGGTCGCCTGGTGGACGCATATCGGCGGGCTCGCCGCCGGCGCGATCCTCATCGTCGTGATGCGTCCCGCCGGCGTGAAGCTCTTCGATTGCGATCAGGACCGCATTGTGAAACGCGCGCCTTCCGCCGAAACCGCCGTGTAACGCGTTGACTCGTTTTTCGCATCGCAATAATTTCTCTTTCCGCCGCCAGACCGGCTTTTCGTGCCTCTCCGCACATTCGGATTTGCCAAGGTGACAGGATGAAAGTGCTCGTGCCCGTAAAGCGGGTGGTCGATTTCAACGTCAAGGTTCGCGTAAAGGCCGACGGCTCTGGTATCGAGCTTGCCAACGTAAAGATGTCGATGAACCCCTTCGACGAGATCGCGGTCGAAGAGGCGCTCCGTTTGAAGGAAGCGGGCAAAGCCACCGAGGTCGTTTGCGTATCGATCGGCCCCGCGCAGACCGCCGAAACCATCCGCACCGGGCTCGCGATGGGCGCCGACCGCGGCATCCATGTGAAGACCGACGCCGCTGTCGAGCCGCTTGCGGTGGCGAAAATCCTGCAAAAAGTCGCCGAAGAAGAAAAGCCCGGCCTCATCATTCTCGGCAAGCAGGCGATCGACGATGACTCGAACCAGACCGGCCAGATGCTCGCGGCGCTGCTCGGCTGGCCGCAAGGCACCTTCGCGTCGAAGGTCGTGATCGAAGGCGAAAGCGTTTCCGTTACGCGCGAGGTCGATGGCGGCTTGCAGACGGTGAAGCTGAACATGCCCGCCGTCATCACCACCGACCTTCGCCTGAACGAGCCGCGCTACGCCTCGCTCCCGAACATCATGAAAGCGAAGAAAAAGCCGATCGGCGAAAAAACGCCGGAAGCGCTCGGCGTCGACGTCGCGCCGCGCCTGAAAGTTTTGAAAACCGGCGAGCCTGCGGGGCGGAAGGCCGGCGTGAAGGTAAAAACCGTCGGCGAGCTTCTCGACAAGCTCAAGAACGAAGCGGGAGTGCTCTGATGGCAACGCTTCTGATCGCCGAACATGAAGACAAGGCGCTGAACGGCGCGACGCATAAGGCCGTCACCGCCGCGAAAGCGCTCGGCGCCGATATCCACATTCTCGTCGCGGGCCAAGGCTGCAAGGCGGCCGCCGATGCCGCCGCGAAAATCGACGGCGTAAAGAAAGTGCTCCTCGCCGACGATGCAAAATATGCTCACCGTCTTGCCGAACCGATGGCGGCGCTCGTTGTTTCGCTCGCGAAGGACTATGACGCGATCGTCGCGCCCGCCACGACCACCGGCAAGAATTTTATGCCGCGTGCGGCAGCGCTCCTCGATGTGATGCAGATTTCCGAAATCACGAAAATCGTTTCATCCGACATTTTCGAGCGCCCGATCTATGCGGGCAATGCGATCCAGACCGTGCAATCCGCCGACAAGAAGAAAGTCATCACCGTTCGTACCGCCGCGTTTCAGGCGGCGGCCGAAAGCGGCAGCGCGCCCGTCGAAGCCACGCCTGCCGCGGACGCACCCACTGGCTCCGCTTTCGTCGGCGAAGAGCTTTCGAAATCCGACCGCCCCGAACTCACCGGCGCGCGCATCATCATCTCCGGCGGCCGCGCGCTCGGCAGCAAAGAGAACTTCGCGAAATATGTCGAGCCTATCGCCGACAAGCTCGGCGCCGCCGTCGGTGCCTCGCGCGCCGCGGTCGACGCGGGTTACGCGCCGAACGACTGGCAGGTGGGGCAGACCGGCAAGGTCGTCGCGCCCGAGCTTTATATCGCCGTCGGCATTTCCGGCGCGATCCAGCACCTTGCCGGCATGAAAGATTCGAAAGTCATCGTCGCCATCAACAAGGACGAGGAGGCGCCGATCTTTCAGGTCGCCGATTACGGCCTTGTTGCCGACTTGTTCCAGGTTTTGCCCGAACTCGAAAAAGAGCTCGGTTAAACACGTGCAACGGAAAGACTGGCGGCAAACCGGCGTTCGTCGTAGAAGAGCACCCGCATGACGAAGAAGATCAAGAGTATCGGCGTGATCGGCGCGGGCCAGATGGGCAACGGCATCGCCCATGTCAGCGCGCTCGCCGGCTATGACATCCTCCTCAACGACACCAGCGGCGAGCGCATTCAAGCGGGGCTTGCGACCATCAACGGCAACCTTGCCCGCCAGATCGCGAAAAAGACCATCAGCGAGGACGACCGTAAAAAAGCGCTCGCCCGCATCAAGCCGGCGGAGAAGATCTCCGATCTCGCGCAATGCGATCTCGTAATCGAGTCCGCGACGGAAAAGGAAGAGGTGAAGCGCAGGATTTTCACTGAAGTTTGCCAGTCGCTGAAGCCGGAAGCGCTGCTCGCGACCAACACTTCTTCCATCTCCATCACCCGCCTTGGCTCCGGCACCGACCGGCCCGAGCGCTTCATCGGCATCCACTTTATGAATCCGGTGCCGTTGATGGAGCTCGTCGAGCTCGTGCGCGGCATCGCGACCGGCGACGATACCTTCGAAACGGCCAAGGGATATGTCGCGAGCCTCGGCAAGACCTCCGCCGTTTCCGAAGACTTCCCCGCCTTTATCGTCAACCGCATCCTGCTGCCGATGATCAACGAGGCGATCTACGTGCTCTACGAAGGCGTCGGCAATGTCGAGGCGATCGACTCGTCCATGCGCCTCGGCGCGCATCACCCGATGGGGCCGCTGGAGCTTGCCGACTTCATTGGCCTCGACACGGTGCTCTCGGTGATGCAGGTGCTGCACGAGGGCCTTGCCGACACGAAGTACCGTCCCTGCCCGCTACTCGTGAAATATGTCGAGGCCGGCTGGCTTGGCCGCAAGACGAAGCGCGGCTTTTACGATTATCGCGGCGAAAAGCCCGTCCCGACGCGCTAACCGAAAATCCCAATCATTTATTAACCGGCCCGCGCGAGGCTGCGCTCTCTGGAGCGCATGATGGATTCCGTTGGCCTCGTTGCCGGATTAATGGGCGCGCAGATGGCGAAGATGCAATACGCCGTCGCGGCCAAGATCATCCAGTCGTCGCCCGACGGCGCGCAGAACGCGCTCGCCATTATCGCCGCCGCCGAAACGAATGCCGACAAGCTCGCCGCCGCGGCCCAAGGCCTCGGGCAGAACATCGATATTCAGGCCTGATTATTTCGCCGACGCCGCTTTCACCAGCTTGACCGCATCTTCGCTCGCCCATTCGGCGGGCCCGGCGATATGGCCGATCTCGCAGCCTTTTTTGTCGACGATGATCGTCGTCGGCAGGCCAAGCGCGCGGCCCGCGCGCTTCAATTCCTGAAACACGGTCCCGCTCGCGTCTTCATAATAGGGAAGATTTTTCGCGGCGATCTCGGCGAGAAACTTTTTCGGCTTCTCCGGATCGCGCGTATCGATATTGATGGCGACGACCGTGAAGTCCTGCCCGCCGAGCTTGCCCATCAATTCGTCGAGCGCGGGCATCTCCTTGCGGCAAGGGACGCACCAGGTCGCCCAAAGGTTAACGAGCAGGGTCTTCCCGCGGAAATCCGAAAGCTTCACCGGCTTCGCATTCTCGTCCTGAAACGCAAGATCCGGCACCCGCATCGGCTTTTCCGCGAGCGCCACGGCCGCGACCTCGCCGCGGATCAGCGGCTTCATTTGCCGCGCCGTTTGCACGGCTTCCGTGCATTCGGGATCGGCGCCCGCCGTTCCATTGCGCTTGAGGCCGGCAATCCCGTATACCCCCGCGAGCCCGGCGGCGGCGCCAAAGGCGGCGGCCAAAAGCAGGGTGCGGATTATCGGGCGGCGGGTTTCGGATACTTTATTCGTCATTCTCTACGCTCTGCGACAGGACTTAACATGGCAAACCGGATGTGGGGCGGCGTCTTCGGCTTTGGGCCGGACGAAATCCTCGAGGAGATCAACGCCTCGATCGATTTCGACCGCAAGCTCTATGCCGAGGATATTGCCGGCTCCAAGGCCCACGCCGCGATGCTTGCGAAGCAAGGGATCATCGGCGCGCAAGATGCGCGGAAGATCGCACGCGGTCTAGACACGATTTTGTCAGAGATCAAACGCGGCAAATTCAAGTTTTCGCGCGCGCTCGAGGACATCCATACCCATGTCGAGGCGCGGCTTGGCGAACTGATCGGCCCCGCGGCTGGGCGCCTGCATACGGCGCGCTCGCGCAACGACCAGGTCGCGACCGATTTCAAGCTCTTTGTACGGAACGCGATCGACGCCGCTGACGTGGCGCTCGCCGAGCTGCAGCGGGCGCTTGCGAAAAAAGCGGCGCGATACGCGGGAACGGTGATGCCGGGCTTCACGCATTTGCAGACGGCGCAGCCCGTGACCTTCGGCCATCATCTACTCGCTTATGTCGAGATGCTGAACCGCGACCGCGGCCGGTTTGCCGACGCCCGCAAGCGGCTGAACGAGTCGCCGCTCGGCGCCGCGGCACTTGCCGGCACTTCTTTCCCCATCGACCGCAACCGGACCGCGAAGGTGCTCGGCTTCGACCGGCCGGCGGCGAATTCGCTCGATGCGGTATCCGATCGCGACTTCGTGCTGGAGACTTTGTCGGCGGCTTCGATCGCGGCGGTGCATCTTTCGCGGCTCGCGGAGGAAATCGTCGTCTGGGCCTCGCCCTCCTTCGGACTGGTGAAGCTGTCGGATCGCTTCACCACCGGCTCCTCGATCATGCCGCAGAAGCGCAACCCCGACGCCGCCGAACTTGTGCGCGCGAAGACCGGCCGCATCATCGGCGCGCTCGTGCAGCTCCTCGTCGTGATGAAGGGGCTGCCGCTCGCCTATTCGAAGGACATGCAGGAAGATAAAGAGAGCACCTTCGACGCGCTCGCGACGCTTTCGCTTGTCGTCGCGGCGATGACCGGCATGGTGAAGGATCTCGCGCCCAACGCCGCGCGGATGAAGGCGGCGGCCTCCGAAGGCTACTCCACTGCGACGGACCTTGCCGATCATCTCGTGCAGAAACTTGGCATTCCCTTCCGGGAGTCGCACAAGATCAGCGGCAAGATTGTCGCGAAGGCCGCGCAGGCCGGCATTCCGCTCGAGAAGATGCCGCTTAAGGAAATGCAGGCGATCGATCCACGTGTCCCGAAAAGCGTGCTTTCGGTGCTCTCGGTCGATCGCTCGGTCGAAAGCCGCAAGAGCCTCGGCGGCACCGCCCCCAAAAATGTGCGGATGCAGGCCGAGAAATGGCTGAAACGGCTTGGTAAGTAGAAGCGCCTAATCTCGCTTTTGCCCTCGCTCCGCCACAAGCTTTGCTATATTCCCTGCCGTTCAGGAGTATTGTTGTGATCAAGCCTTTGAGTGTTTCCCGACGCTTGCTGCTGCCCGCGGCGATGGCCGCGCTTTTTGTGCTGGCCGGTTGCGGCATCAAGGGCCCGCTCGAACTGCCGACCGACGCGCAACTCAGCGACAGCGACAGCAAGACTACCAAGGGCAAGGGCCAATATCCCAAGGCGCGGCAGCTTCCCGGGTACAAGCCGACTGCTGAAGAAAAAAAGGAAGCTAAGCAGCTCGGACGCCCGCTCAAGCCCGACCAGCCTTTCTTCCTCGATCCGCTCCTGAAATAACATGCGGCACTTCGCTTATCGCGGCGGCGCCCTCTTTGCCGAGGACGTAAATCTCGCCGCGCTCGCGGAACAGGTCGGCACGCCGTTCTATTGCTATTCCACCGCGACGCTCACCCGGCACTATCAGGTTTTCGCGGACGCGTTTTCCGCCGTGCCTTCGCTCGTCTGCTTCGCGCTGAAAGCGAATTCCAACCAGGCGGTGATCGCGACGCTCGCACGCCTTGGCGCCGGCGCCGATATCGTCTCTGGCGGCGAATTGATGCGCGCGCTTTCGGCCGGCGTGCCCGCGAACAAGATCGTCTTCTCCGGCGTCGGCAAGACGCGCGAGGAAATGGCGGCTGCGCTCAAGGCCGGAATTTATTGTTTCAACGTCGAGAGCGAGCCGGAGCTAGCGGCGCTTTCGGAAGTCGCCGTGAGCCTCGGCAAGGCCGCGCCCGTCTCCGTGCGCGTCAATCCCGATGTCGACGCCAAGACCCACGCCAAGATTGCAACCGGCAAGTCGGAAAACAAATTCGGCGTGCCACTCTCACGCGCGCGCGATATCTATAAGGAGGCCGCGAAGCTTCCCGGCATCGAGATCACCGGCGTCGACATGCATATCGGCAGCCAGATCACGGAGCTTTTGCCGTTCGAAAATGCGGTGACGCTGATCGCCGAACTCGCGCGCGAGCTGATGCGCGACGGTCACAGGCTCGCGCATGTCGATTTCGGCGGCGGCCTTGGCATTCCGTATCATCCCGAGAACGAGCCGCCGCCGCTGCCGAAGGCCTATGCCGAGATGGTGAAGCGGCTGACGAAGGATCTGAACCTCAAGCTTGTCTTCGAGGTCGGCCGCCTGATCGCGGGCAATGCCGGCATCCTCGTCACGCGCGTCATTTACGTGAAGCGCGGCGCCGAAAAGACCTTCGTCGTGGTCGATGCGGCGATGAACGATCTCGTGCGCCCGACACTCTATGACGCCTACCACGAGATTTTGCCGCTCAAGGAAGCGCCCGCGAACGCAAAGTCGATCGTCGCCGACGTTGTCGGGCCCGTATGCGAAACCGGCGACTACCTCGCGCTCGACCGCAAGCTCCCGCCGGTGCAGGCGGGCGACTTGCTCGCCATCATGACCGCGGGTGCCTATGGGGCGGTGCAGGCTTCGACTTACAACACCCGCCCGCTCGTTCCGGAAGTGCTCGTGAAGGGGGGCGAAGCGGCCGTGGTGCGGGCCCGAATCGACGCCGCCCGCCAGATCGGCTTTGACAGCCTCCCGGGCTGGCTCAAGAACTGAAAGCCCGCGAATTCGTTTCTATTCCGGCGGACTTTTGCCTTCCCGGCGCCATGGTAAAATGCGACCGGAATGGGTGTCCGCGAGGAGACGACGCGTTGAGCGAGGCACCGGAAAAAGTCCGGGAAAATAACGACCGAATACCGAACGGCACGGACCGCGCGGCGCGTCCGCTTGGCTCGCAGATCGCGCGAAGCTGGCATGCATTGCTGTGGGAACAGCTTTGGCCGCCGGCTGCGGCGGCGCTCGCCGTCATCGGTTTTTTCCTCACCGCCTCGTGGGCCGGACTCTGGATTTCCGTTCCGCCGCTTGTACGCATCGCGGGCGTGGTCGCTTTTGCGCTTCTCCTCATAGTGAGCCTCTCGCCGCTTATCTGGCTCCGCTTGCCGAAGCGTTCCGACGCGCTCGCCCGTCTCGACCGCGGCTACCCGCATCGCCCCGCAACAGCGACCGACGATCGCCTCGCAAACTCCTCCGGCGATCCGGTGATGGAAGCGCTGTGGCGCGCGCATCGCGACGAGGCGGAAAAATCCACGCGCGGCATTCGCGCGCGCTGGCCCGCGCCTCGCCTCGCCTGGCGCGATCCTTATGCAATCCGCGCGCTCGTGCTGCTTTCCGTCGTCGCAACTTTCTTCGTCGCCAAGGACGATCGTGAGCGCCGCCTGATGGCGGCCTTCAATTGGACGGGCGCCGTTCCCTCGAAGCTTTATCGCGTCGATGCCTGGGTGACGCCGCCGGCCTATACCGGCCGTGCGCCGCTCCTTTTGCCGGGCGTCCGTCACGATGAGCCGACGCCGAAAGACACCGCTGTCTTCGTCGTGCCCGCGGGCAGCGAACTCGTCGTGCGCGCGACAGGCCTTTCCTCGCTCGATCTTTCGGCGCAGGGCGGTCTCGCCGAGGAAAATGCCGAACAGCAGAAGAGCGCCGGCATCGAGCGGCACTTCAAGATCAACGAAAGCGGCGCGCTCGTTCTCAGCGGGCTGCCGGGCGGACGTGTCACTTGGCCGTTCACCGCGATCCCCGACCGGCCGCCCACGATCGGCTTCCTTGGCGAACCCGAAAGTGCCGGACGCGGAATCGTCACGCTCAACTACCGCGTCGAGGACGACTACGGCATCGTCTCCGCCGACGCGCGCATGACGCCGCTGCCGCCGGAAAAAGGCGCGCCCGCTCCGCGCGCGCTCGTGCCGCCGCCGGAATTTCCGCTCTCGCTGCCGCAAGCGCATACGCGTGCTGGAAACGGCCAGACGTCGAAGGATCTTTCGGATCATCCATGGGCGGGCGCGACGGTGATGCTGCAGCTCGTCGCGCGCGACGACGCCGGCAATGAAGGCATGTCCGAATTGCGCGAAGTGCAGCTGCCCGAGCGCGGCTTCACCAAGGATATTGCGCAGGCGCTCGTCGAGCAGCGCCGCATTCTGGCACAGGACGCAAACGCGCGGGACAAGGTTGCGCGGGCGCTCCTCGCGCTGATGATCGCGCCCGATAAATTTACGCCCGACAGCGGCATCTATCTCGGCCTGCGCACGGCCTTTACCCGGCTGAAGCTTG
>Ga0070682_100001004_pt1 | contig 16329 bp, 6 predicted proteins | sample KBSC63LmetaG_FD_64668 | JGI IMG/M metagenome (GOLD analysis project Ga0070682, IMG submission 64668) | Corn rhizosphere microbial communities from Kellogg Biological Station, Michigan, USA - KBS C6-3L metaG | ecosystem: Host-associated > Plants > Roots > Rhizosphere | place: USA: Michigan... | reverse complement strand
AGACGGTTGTTGCGGAATCGATTGCGCGTCCGCGTTTCAACATGCTGCTGATCACGATCTTCGCGGTCGTTGCGCTTCTGCTCGCCGCGGTCGGCATTTACGGGGTCATCTCGTACACCGTCTCACAGCGCACCCAGGAAATTGGGATTCGTATGGCGCTTGGCGCGCGACCGGCTGACGTGTTCCGAATGGTCGTGGGTCAGGGATTAATGATGGCGATCATCGGCGTCGGCGCCGGGTTGGTTGCGAGCTTCGCAGCCATGCGTTTGCTCGTCACGCTGCTCTACGGCGTGAGGCCAAACGACTTTGTCACCTTCGCCGGTGTTTCGCTGTTGCTCACGTTAATCGTGGTGCTCGCCAGTTACATCCCGGCGCGTCGGGCCACGAAAGTCGATCCGCTCGTCGCGTTGCGTTACGAGTAGGACTGACATTCTTGTCTGTCGCTAGTGAACGGCTTTCTACAACGCGGAGAACAGAAAGGAGTTTTCCATTTCTCATTTCTCAGTTTTCATTTTTCATTGCCTCCGCGAAGAATGGAGTCGTTGTTTAGCGAAATTGTGAAATGAGAAATTTGAAATAAGAAATGGAAAATATCTTTTCCACTTGAGTTTGATTTGAGAGCTGGGAGACAGGCACGAATGCCTGTCCTACGTGGAGGTTCGGATGAATTCGATATGGCTGGATTTGCGATATGCCGCCCGCATGCTGGCTAAAAGGCCGGGGTTTACCTTGATTGCCTTTGTCACTTTGGCACTTGGTATCGGGGCTAACACCGCTATCTTCAGCATCGTTAACGGCGTGCTTCTTCGTCCTTTGCCTTACAAGGATCCGGCGCAACTCGTCTCTGTCTGGGAGAGGCAGCCGAACCAGGATCATTCAAACTTCTCACCCGCTGAGTTTCTTGACTATCAGACGCAGAACCAATCGTTCAGTGCGATGGCTGCTTATCGCATGATGAATTTTACGCTCACGGGAGCAGGCGAACCGGAGCAACTCGGTGGTTTGATCGTTACCGCCAATTTCTTTTCGCTCCTTGGCGTTGAACCTGTGCGCGGCCGCATTTTCGGACCCGAAGACGGAGTTACGGGCGCCCCGCGCGTCGCCGTGATCAGTCACGGTTATTGGCAGAACCGTTTTGCCGCCGACACCAACATAGTGGGCAAAACGATCACGCTGAGCGGCGAGCCGGTCACTGTCGTGGGCATCATGCCGCCGAATTTCCAGGACGATAGTTTTCAGGTCTGGGTAAATCCGCATCGCGTGGTGCCGGATTTCCGACTTCACCTGGAAGTGGATCCCGCCTCATTACGCAATACCGGTTATCTGCGCGCATTCGCGCGCCTCAAGCCGGGCGTAACGCTCGGGCAGGCACAATCCGATCTCAACGGAATCGCCGCGCGCTTGCAGCAACTGTACCCACGCCCGACGGGACACGCTGCCGGCTTGTCGTCGCTCCACCAACAGGTGGTCGGCAACGTGAGGCCCGTGTTGTTCGTCCTGTTTGGCGCGGTCGCCCTCGTGTTGTTGATAGCGTGTGCGAATGTGACCAGTCTGATGCTGGCGCGTTCGATGGATCGTCAGAAAGAGATTGCGATCCGTCTGGCGTTGGGGGCGAGTCGCTGGCAAGTCATGCGTCAGTTGCTGCTTGAAAGCGTCTTGCTGACGCTTGCGGGCGGCGCCGGAGGTGGCTTACTAGCTGCCTGGGGCGTGCATTTGTTTGTCGCTTCAAAACCTGAAGACCTGCCGCGCCTGGCCGCTATTGGGCTCGACTACAAGGTGCTGGTATTCACGCTGCTGGTTTCGATTTTAACCGGAGTGATATTCGGTCTGGCCCCGGCGTTAGCAGCCTCCCATCCGGATCTGAATTCAGCGTTCAAGGCCACGTCGTCAAATGTGACAGCGGTTGCCGGCCGCTTGCGTTTGCGGCAAGCGCTTGTCGTTGCCGAGATGGCACTCGCCTTTGTCGTTTTGATCGGCGCGGGTCTGTTGGTGAACAGCTTCGGACGGCTGCTCGCCGTGAAACCCGGTTTTGATCCGAACCACTTAACCACAATGAGAGTAATGCTCTCAGACACGCGTTACAACGACTCCGCCGCCAAAGCACAATTCGTAAAAGAACTCGACCAGCGATTAGCTGCGGTTCCCGGCGTTCAAGGCGTGGGCATCAGTGACGATCTGCCGATTTTACAAACAGACTCATCCACCCGGATTTTCATTGCTGACAGAGCTGACAATGGTGCCGATCAAACTCCGGTCGGTCTGCACGTAATCAACGCCAGCTATTTCGCCGCCCTGGGCACGCGTTTAATTCAGGGTCGCAGCTTTACAGACCACGACGATGCCGAAGCTCCTTCGGTATTCGTAATCAACCAAACCATGGCGCGTCGCTTCTGGCCTAACGAGGATCCGGTGGGAAAACGGATTCGATATAACAGCAAAGGTCCGTTCGGCGAGATTGTAGGAGTCGTCGAAGACATTAAGTACGACGGTCTCCATTCCGCCGACGCCTCTCACGTTTACGAACCATACCAGCAGAATTCGTGGCCGTTTCTGACAGTCGCTGTGCGCTCGCCACTTGATCAGGCGACCTTGATGACAGCTGTGAATCGAGAGGTTCGCGGGCTCGATCCTAATCTTCCTGTTTCAAATGTCAGGTCCATGGGTGAAGTGATGGGCGAATCGCTGGCACGTCGCCGGCTGGTGCTCACCCTGTTCAGCCTCTTTGCAGTGCTCGCGTTGTTGCTGGCCGCCATTGGAATTTATGGAGTACTCGCTTCGTCTGTGGCCCAACGGACGCGCGAACTCGGAATTCGGATCGCGCTCGGCGCAACCACGCGCGGCGTATTGCAGTTGGTATTAGGCAACGGCCTGAAGCTGGTGGTGCTTGGGATCGCATTTGGACTCGCAGGCGCGATCGCGGCGAACCGTCTGCTGGCAGACTTGTTATTTGGAGTCAGTGCCACTGACCCGTTGACGTTTGCGTCGATCGCATTGCTGCTGTTTGGCGTTGCCATTTTGGCGAGTTACATCCCGGCGCGGCGAGCAACGAAGGTCGATCCACTCGTCGCCCTTAGATACGAATAGTAGCCCGGGCAATTGGAGGAAGTTCATGAGTTCTTTCTGGCAGGACCTGCGTTACGGATTGCAAATGCTTTGGAAGCATCCCGGCTTCACCGCGATGGCGGTGTTGACGATTGCGCTGGGCGTCGGTGCCAACACCGCTCTGTTCAGCGTGGTCGATGCCATGTTGTTTCGAAAACTCGCGGTCCAGGAACCGGATCGTCTCGCGCTTTTCAGCGCCAGCTGGAACCCTGACAAGTTTAGTCCCGGCAGCTTCTCCGGCAGCAGCCGAAAAGACCCAGCATCCGGTATTACTGTAGGCACCTCTTTCCCCATCCAGACGCTGGCGCGATTCCGCGAGCAGATAAAGGATAGCCAGTCTCCAGTTTCCGATGTCTTCGCGTTTAGTTCAGTGGCCCTGAATCTCAACGCCGGCGGCGCCGCGGAAGTGGCCAGCGGGCAGGTCGTTTCGGGTAATTACTATGCCGCACTGGGCGTTCCCGCGTTCCTCGGACGGACGATCACGGATGCCGACGACGATGCTTCGGGGACTCCGGTCGCAGTGCTGAGTCATCAATTCTGGACCAATCGTTTTGGCGGAGATCGCTCGGTGATCGGACGGCAAGTGAACATCAACAACGTCGCCTTCACGATTGTCGGAGTTACGCCGCCAGGCTTTGGCGGCACGGGCCAGGTCGGTCAAACACAGGATATTTCAATACCGCTCGCCTGGGAGCCGCAGATCGCCGCGGAGCGCACCATGTTACGCCGCGGCGGTTATTGGTGGTTACGTTTGATGGGCCGCCTCAAACCGGGCGCCACTCTGGAACAAGCGCAAGCGGTATTCGCGAATGCGTTTCAGCAATCAGTGAACGAACATCGCGCTGCGCGTCAGGCAAACATCAAGACTGTTTTAAAAACTATCGACCCGGCGGATTATCCGAAACTCAAGGTGGAGTCCGGCAGCCAGGGCGAGATGAATGCGCGCCGCGAGTACGTGAAGCCGCTGCGTTTGTTGTTTGGAGTTGTCGGGCTTGTGCTCTTAATCGCCTGCGCGAACGTGGCGAACCTGCTGCTTGTGCGCGCGTCCGCGCGTCGCAAAGAAATCGCGGTCCGGCTCGCACTGGGCGCCTCCCGCCGTCGTCTAGTGCGTCAACTGCTGACGGAGAGTTTATTACTCGGCGCTTTAGGTGGCGGCCTGGGAATCCTGTTCGCCCTCTGGATCAAGGACGGTCTATTCATTGTCTCTGATTGGGGCGGGCGCGGCATGACGGGACTGAATCCGCGGCTGGATCTTCGCGTACTCGGCTTCACCCTCGGTATCTCTCTTCTCACCAGCATCATCTTCGGCCTGCTGCCCGCGCTTCGCGCGACGCGGTTCGATATCACGCCCACCCTTAAGGACGCCGGACGAAATTCAAGCGCCTCCACCAGCTCGCTGTTGAGTAAGTCGCTGGTTGTGCTTCAGGTGTCTGTGTCGGTCCTTTTGCTGATCGGAGCAGGACTTTTGATACGCACGCTGCAAAACCTGCGGCACGTCGACACGGGCTTCAACGCGAAAAACCTGCTGCTGTTCAGCGTCGATCCGAGCTTGATTGGCTACAAGGAAGAGAAGCTGGCGCAGCTCTACCAACAAATGTTTGGTCGTCTTGAAGCGGTTCCTGGTGTGCAGTCCGTCACCTTCTCGCGTTTTCCGCTGCTCGCACGCTCGGCCAGCAGCACGACAGTCTTCAAGCCCGGCATGCTCGCGCCAACGGGCAGACTTGCGAGCCAGGGCGGCGTCCATCTGCTTCACGTCAGGGAAAACTTTTTACAGGCGATGGAGATTCCTTTGTTGGCCGGTAGGAATTTTACGACCCAGGATGACGCGCGCGCGCCCCAGATAATCATAGTCAATCAGGCATTCGAAAGGGCTTACTTCCCCAACGAAAGCGTAGTCGGGAAGCGCATCAGTTTTGATGACGAGAAACCAGGCGAACTCGAAATAGTTGGTCTCACGCGCGATGCGAAATACGAAAGCCAGCGCGATGAAACACCGCCGACTGCTTACATTCCCTGGGGGCAGGCCCTGCGTTCGATGGGTTACGCAACCTTCGAGGTACGCACCACCAGCGAACCGAATGCGTTCGTCGGCGCCATCAGAAGCGCTGTGCATGATGTCGACGCAAACCTTCCAGTTACCGACATCAAGACCCAGGTTGAACAAAACGACGAAACCCTCGCGTCCGAACGAATGTTCGCAAAGCTGTTGACGGTGTTTGGAGTGGTTGCGCAACTGCTGGCCGCCATCGGGCTCTACGGCGTGATGGCCTATTCAGTTTCACAGCGCACTCAGGAAATCGGCATACGCATGGCGCTGGGCGCAAATCGCGCGAAGGTCCTGCGGATGGTCATGCAACAGGGAATGGTCCTAACGGCGGTTGGCGTTGCGCTCGGTCTCGGGTCTGCATACGTGCTGACCAAATATCTCGAGAGTCTGACCAGCATGCTTTTCGGAGTGAAAGCAAGAGACCCGTGGACCTTTGCCGCGATTGCGGTGTTGCTGAGCCTGGTGGCGTTTCTGGCCATCCTCGTTCCGGCGCGACGCGCAACCAAAGTCGATCCATTGGTGGCGCTTCGTTATGAGTGAGTCTGAAAGGGAGGCTTGGTTGGAGTACCGCCTTTAGGCGGGTGTTTCCTTCGCACCAACAAGAATTCGCCTAAAGGCGGTACTCCAAACTTTTGGCATCCTGACTGGGAATATTTAAGGAGAACAGATGACAGGCAGAAAACTCACCGGCTTTGCGTTCGTGCTTTTGTTCTGCGTCGTGTCCACGCCAACGATGCGGGCGCAGGCCACCGACCCGTTACCGAAAGGCGCGGGCTCCGTAACACAGCAACGGGCAAAGGAAGAGCCGCCTCGAGATGGTGAGGAGTGGTTTGCACGCGCCTACAAGCTGCACAACTCCGACCGCCACCTCGAAGCAATCGAGGCGTTCAAACGTGCCATCGAGCTCGGCTATCGCAAGGCTACCGCGATGTACAACATCGCCTGCGGCTATGCGCTCATCAACGACAAGGACAACGCGCTCGTCTGGTTGCAGCGCGCAATCGACGCGGGGTTCGATCAGTGGGACAACATCGCGAGCGATTCCGATCTTGATCCGATAAGAACCGATCCGCGCTTCAAGAAGCTTCGGGCCGGCCTGCCGGCAGGCGACCTTTATGTCCGCGACGAGCAGGGCTACGGCAAGCGAGATCGTCTCTCGCAAGCAAACTACGATTACGAGCGACTCGAACGCGAAGGCTCGCAAAATGGTGAAGAGTGGGCGCGAGTAGGCGCGCGCATGCTGATGCTGAGGGATTTTGAACGCGCATTGATCGGATTGAAGAAAGGCATCAGCTATCTCGGTGACGACAGTAGCAATGTGATGTACAACCTCGCCTGTTTTTATTCACTCAAGGGCGATCGCGATAACGGAATTACCTGGCTGGAAAAATCAATCTACGCAGGTTTCGATAGTCCGGAAAAACTACAGTATGACCCCGACTTAAATAACCTTCGCTCGCACGCGCGTTTCGCTCAAATCCAAAAGCTGAGCGACACGTTGTCGCTCGATCAGTTTCGCAACGCCGACGAAAACTTCAATCACAAAGACAGTGAGTATTCAAAAGAGCGCTGGGCGCCGGCGATCCGGCTTTACGAGTCGTTTGTGAAGACTGAACCGAACGTCGGTCGCGCCTGGTTCAATCTCGGTTACGCCCTTCACTACTCTAGCGAACACGCGCGCGCAGTCGAAGCTTTCAAGCAGGCGGTGACGCTCGGTTATCACAAGGCGACCTCTGCCTACAACGTTGCCTGTGCTTACTCAATGCTGAATCAACGCGACCAGGCCTTTGAGTGGCTCGACCGCGCGACCAAAAACGGATTCAGCTCCGTAGGCGATATCAGTTGGGATCATGATCTGGTAAACGTCCGGTCCGATCCTCGTTTCAAGCAATTTCTGGAAGCAGCGCGTGCGAACGCGAAGCCGCGACACAAAATGGAGTAGCACCATGGAAACTTTGCTGAGAGACATTCGTTACGGGATTCGAAGCCTGGCGAAGCGTCCGGGCTTTACCGCGATTGCGTTGCTGGCCTTAACCCTTGGCATCGGAGCAAACACTGCGATCTTCACGCTCGTCAATGCCGTGTTGCTGCGGCCGCTGCCGTTCGCCGAGCCTGACCGGCTGGTGTGGATGTTTGGAAACATTCGCAGCGGCAGCAATCGTGCGAGCGTGTCGCCGCTCGACTATCTCGACTACCGCCAGCAGAACTCGAGCTTCGAACAATTCGCCGCACAGCTTTCCTTTCCGGCGTCAATAAATCTCACCGGGAGCGGCGAGCCCGAACAACTGAAAGCGGGAGCGGTCACGGGCAATTATTTTCAAGCGCTCGGTGGCCAGCCGGTGTTGGGTCGTACGTTCCAGCTCGAGAACGAGAAGCCCGGCAACGATCAGGTAGCAGTACTAAGTTATGCCCTATGGCAAAAACGATTCAGTGGTGATGCAGGGATTCTGAACAAAACCATCACGCTCGACGGTAAGGCTTTTCAGGTGCTGGGAGTGATGCCGGCCACCTTCGGCTTGCCTCAGTCTGCTGAGATTTGGGTGCCACTGAATTTCGACGGCTCGCCGGGAATGAAACAACGCAAAGCGCACTTCCTGCGACCCATCGGCAAGCTCAAGGTAGGTGTGTCTCTCGCGCAGGCCCAGGCAGACCTGGATGTGGTAGCAAAGCGACTCGAGCAACAGTATCCGGAATCAAACACTGGTTGGAACCTTCGGCTCGTTCCTTTGCGAGAACAACTGGTGGGAAACACGCGTCCGACGCTCTTGATTCTATTCGGGGCGGTCGGATTCGTTTTGCTGATCGCCTGTGCCAACGTCGCGAATCTTTTGTTGGTCCGCGCCGCGGGCAGGCAAAAGGAGATTGCTTTACGCTCCGCGCTCGGCGCCGGCCGGCTTCGCATCATTCGGCAGATGATCACTGAGAGTGTTTTGCTCGCACTCGTCGGCGGCACACTCGGGACGCTCCTGGCTGTGTGGGCCGTTGACGTGATGGTCACGATGAGCGAGGGAAGCATTCCCGCGACTGCAAACGTAAAAATCGACGCCACCGTGCTCGGCTTCACCCTATTGATATCCCTGGTTACCGGTGTGCTCTTTGGTCTCGCGCCCGCCTTGCGCACGCTGAGAGTCAACCTCATTGACTCGCTCAAGGAAGGCGGACGCAGCGGATCCGAAGGGGCGAGTCGTAACCGTACCCGGAGTGCACTGGTGGTTCTCGAGAGCGCGATCGCAGTAGTGCTTCTGATTGGCGCCGGTCTGCTGGTTAGAAGTTTGATGCGGCTGCAAAACGTCAGCCCCGGCTTCGAAGCGCAAAACGTTTTAACGATGCGTGTTGATTTGCCGCGCGGTAAATACGACGCTCCGGAGAAGTCTGCCAATTTCTTCGCGGAGCTTGAAAATCGTTTAGCGGCTGTGCCGGGAGTCGAAACGGTCGGCTTTGTGAGCGAACTGCCGCTGGGTGGTCACCCAAACGACATGCCTTACACGGTGGAAGGCCGGCCAACGAGTGGGCCGAACGATGGCTACGACGACGACTTCCGGCGCATCAATCGCCACTACTTCGATGCCCTGAAAATTCCTCTTCTGCGGGGACGCAATTTCACCGACCAGGAAGTGAGGCAAGGAGCTAAGGTCGTCATCATTAGTGATCTGTTGGCACGCCAGGTTTTTCCTAACGAAGACCCGCTGGGCAAGAGGCTAATCATGAGCTTCGGCAAACAGGCCTTCGAAATCATCGGCATCGTCGGTGATATCCGACATCGCGGCCTGGAATCGGAGCCGCGGGCCGCGATGTACATGCCGGTCTACGAGCGCACGATGACTGTGGTGCTGCGCACGAAAGTGGACCCGAGCAGCCTCGCCGCCGCAGTGCGGAAAGAAGTGCAGACGATCGACCCGGATCAGCCGGTGGCCGAGCTTAAAACGATGGAGCAGTGGCTCGAGACTGCAGTCGCGGAACCGCGTTACCGCACGGGGTTGATTGCGCTGTTCGCTCTAGTGGCTTTGATTCTCGCCTCAACCGGAATTTACGGCGTCATGTCGTACTCGGTAACGCAGCGAACGCATGAAATCGGCGTGCGCATGGCTTTAGGTGCGCGACGTTTTGATGTTCTGAAACTCGTGGTGCGCCAGGGCATGGGTCTGGTGGTGGTTGGCGTAATCATCGGATTGCTGGCTGCGGTTGGGCTGACGCGTCTGATGTCGTCACTGCTGTTTGGCGTCACCGCGAAAGATCCACTGACGTTTGCGGCGGTGGCGAGTGGTTTGACGCTGGTCGCGTTTATCGCCTGCTACCTGCCGGCACGACGGGCCACGAAAGTCGATCCACTCGAAGCGCTCAGGTACGAATAAGAAATGATTACTGCGCTTTTACAGGATGTGCGCTACAGCTTGCGAACGCTGCGGAAGAGTCCGGGCTTCACCTTCGCGGCAATCTTTACGCTGGCGCTCGGTATTGGTGTCAACGCGGCTCTCTTCAGTGTCTTTGACTCGTTTGTATTGAAACCATTGCCGCTGAAGGATCCGGGCAGCCTCGTCAGCCTCGAGCAGGTCGACGCCCGTGGCGAGCGGCGCCGGCTGTTTTCATACCTCGACTATCTCGACTATCGCAATCAAAACAGCACTCTCTCTGACCTGATTGCCTGGAACAAGGTACGCGTAACGCTTGGTGAAGCGCCGCCGGATCAGGGCGACGACACTTTTGCCGAAGGTTACGAATATCTCTTCGGACAGATCGTTTCCGCCAATTACTTCACGGCGCTGGGAGCCGACATGTCGCAAGGTCGAGCCTTTCAGGAGACGGACGATCAGCAACCAGGTGAATCGGCAGTCATAGTTTTGAGTTACGGTTTCTGGCAGCGACGGTTTGACTCCGATCCCACCGTCGTTGGTAAGACCATCAATCTCCAGGGTCAACCCTTCACCGTCATCGGCGTTACGTCTCGCGAGTTCATCGGCACGACGCCTGATGTGCCTTCGTTTTGGGCGCCGCTGATGATGCGCGATCAGCTGATCCGGGCTGGCGGTTGGGGATATAAGACCTGGCAGACTGATCGTAACAGTGAAGTGTTGACCCTGCTCGGCAGATTAAAAGTCGACCTTACGGCCAACCAGGCTGAGAGCGATCTGAGACGTATTTCGGATCGCCTGGCCCAAACCTATTCCGACACCCGGAAGACTACTATCAGAGTTGCGAGCGCTGGTACGTTCGTGACGCTGGATGAACAGTTCACGCCGTTGCTGTTACCGCCGCTATTCGGCTTTGGCCTTGTCCTCATGCTTGCGTGCGCGAACGTTGCCAACCTGATCCTGGCCCGGGCCGCAGGACGACAACGCGAAATCGGCGTGCGGCTCGCGGTGGGTGCGAGTCGGTTCAGGATCGTGACCCAACTGGTAACTGAAAGTGTGATGTTGTCGCTGGCAGGGGGCGTAGTGGGATTGCTCCTTTCCGTTTGGACACTAGCGATGCTTCATCCGCTAGTGCTTGCTTCGGTTCCGTTGCCGCCTGGGCTCGCCGCTGGTTTCTCTCTCAATCTCGCGCCGGATTGGCGTGTATTTGGTTTCACCTTCTTACTGGCGGCACTTGCCGGAATTGGCGCCGGGATGGCGCCGGCATTAAGGGCCTCCAAACCTGAATTGACCAGCGCACTCAAAGACGAAGGGTCGTCGCTGGGCCAACATCTCCGCCAGTCGCGTTTGCGGAGCGCTCTGGTCATCACGCAGATCGCCGTCTGCATGGCTCTGCTCGTAGCAGCCGGATTGCTGGTCCGTAACCTGCAACGACTAAGAACGATTGATACCGGCATGAACACGAAGAACGTGTTCTGCGTGTCGGCAGCGGTGAAGGGCAGTGAGGCGGAGCCGAAAGTTGTCAGCGCTTCGCGCGAAGCAGAATTACAACGTGAACTTGGCGAACGCCTGCGCGCGACTCCCGGAGTTGTAAAGGTCAGCCAGGCATACCAACAACCTCTGTCAGGTGCAAACGCTAAAACGGCTGTAAGTGTGCCTGGTCAAGCGCGCGATTCTGCACGCGCAGCCAGATTCAATTTTGTCTCGCCGGAATACTTCGAGACTTTGTCGATCCCGCTCTTAAGCGGGCGAGCCTTCACAACGCAGGAAGCAAACGCAAACACTCCGGTCGTGGTCATCAGTGCGGCGACAGCGCAGCGTTATTGGCCCGGCGCGAACCCACTCGGAAAACAAATAGGTATCACCGCCGGCACCGAGCAGGGCGAGAAGAATGGGAGTGACAAGGCGGAGCTTGCTTACCGGCAATACGAAGTGATCGGCGTGGTTCGCGATGCGCGCAGTCGTTGGGTTTGGGAGACGGACGAAAGTTTTCTTTATATGCCGTTAACGCCTGCCAGCCCTGCCGGTCGCTTAATGATCGTGCGCACGGAGGGTGACCCGGCGGCTGCGATTGCCTCGGTGAAGGGTGGCGCGGCGTTGACCGATCCGGCATTGCGTGTCTCGGTGAGGCGCATCGACGAAACATTTGCTCTGCAAATGGCGCCGTTCCGCGCCATCGCCTGGCTTTCCGGCGCCTTGGGGCTGCTCGCGTTATTGCTCGCCTCGATTGGTTTGTATGGAGTGATGTCGTTCGTCGTGATGCAGCGAACCCGGGAAATCGGTATTCGCATCGCGCTGGGCGCACAGCGTACGGATGTGGTCAGGATGTTCTTATTGCAGGGACTAAAACTGACGGCAAGCGGCGTGGTCTGCGGAATGGCGGGTGCCGCGCTGATCTCTCGTTTGCTCAGTTCGGTTTTAATTGATCTCAGCGCCTTTGATTCGCTTACGCTCGGCGGAGTGTCGGTGTTTCTTACCACGGTTGCGTTGGTCGCAACGCTAATCCCGGCGCGCCGGGCGACAAAAGTCGATCCGCTCGAAGCACTCAGGTACGAATAAGGTCCAGGACTGAGATACGAAAGGAGACGCGATGAATTCACTAGTACAGGATTTACGGTTTGGCCTGCGGACACTGGTGAAGTCGCCGATCTTCGCCCTCGTGGCGGTGATGACCCTGGCGCTCGGCATCGGCGCCAACACGGCCATCTTCAGCGTAGTGGACGCAGTCCTCTTGCGACCCCTGCCTTACCCCGAAGCCAACCGCCTCGCATTCCTTTCAATTCCTTCACCGGACGGGACGATTGGAGCAAATGCGTGGCCCGATTACGAAGGCTGGCGTGACCACAATCAAACCTTCGAAGGCCTGGCTGCTTTCTATAACGGAGACTTCAACCTTTCCTCAGCCGGCAGTGCGCCGGAGTTCATACAAGGCGCTCACATCACCGCCAATCTTTTTCAGGTACTGAGGATTTCGCCTTCGCAGGGACGTTTGTTTAGTGGCGAAGAAGAACAATTTGGCCGCCATCATGTGGTGCTGCTGAGTCATGGATTGTGGCAGCGACGCTTTGCCGCGGATCGAAACGTCGTGGGCCGCGAAATTAAGTTGGGAGGCGAGAGCTACACCGTGGTCGGGGTTATGCCCGAAGGGTTGCCCTTCTTTGACAATCTTCCCGAGGTTGAACTGTGGACGCCAATCGCATTTGCCGCGAAGGACAACCAGGCGACGCGGAACAACTACTTCATCAACCTCGTCGGTCGCCTCAAGCCGGGCGTAACCATTGCGCAGGCTCAGCAGGACACCAGCGCTATTGCCAAAAATATGTACGCGGAATTTCCGGCCAGTAGCGGTACGCGCACGATAGTTGTTCCGGTACAGGATCAGCTCTCCGGTGATTCTCGCACTGGACTACTGGTGTTGTTGGGCGCCGTTGCCTTTGTGTTGCTCGTCGCGTGTGTGAACGTCGCGAACTTACTGCTGGCCCGTGCTTCGACGCGTGAAAGAGAACTGGCCATTCGCGCCAGCCTCGGTGCCAGCCGTGCGCGCATCGTGCGCCAGGTGATCATCGAATGCCTCCCGCTCGGCATCATTGGCGGACTGCTTGGATTGTTGTTGGCAACCTGGGGGATCGATTTGCTTTCGTCTTTGTTGCCGTCATCGTTGCCGCGCGGTAATCCGATCACGGTCAATGGCCGAGTCCTCGTTTTTACATTCGGCTTAGCTCTACTAACGATCTTGATTTTTGCCTTGCTGCCGGCCCTGCAGGCTGCAAAGGCTGACGTCCGTGAATCGCTTAACGAAGGCGGACGTAGCGGAATCGGTGGCCGCAGGCAAAGTCGCATGCGGCGCTCGCTGGTGATTGCCGAGGTTGCGCTGGCATTGGTGCTGCTGGTTGCGTCGGGACTCATGATTCGCAGTTTCATTAAGCTGCGGCAGGTAGACGTTGGCTTCACCGAACACAATGTAATAACCATGCGCGTACCTTTGCCGGAAGCAAAGTATCCCGAACCAAACACCGCTGATGATCCGCGCGAACCTCAAGGGCTGGCTTTCTACGACGAACTTCTGAAACGCGTTACCACGTTACCCGGTGTCAAATCCGCTACCGCCGGGACACTCCTGCCGCTTGGAGCAGGACAAGGTTGGGGGAAGTTTATGACCGTTGAGGGCCAGGAGGCAGATTCAGTCGATAAGGTGCCGCTGGTTCAATTCGCGCTCGTCAGTCCCGATTACTTCCGCACGCTGGGAATAGGTTTTCGGCAAGGCCGGCCTTTCTCCAGCGACGACAAGGGAAACTCTCAAGGGGTCGCGATCATTAATGAGACGGTAGCTCGCCGCTATTTCGCTAACGAAAACCCTATCGGCAAAACCCTCTGGATGGGCCCGCCGGAAAAGCTGGTGCCACCTGAATTGATAACGGTGGTCGGCCGTTTTCAGCGTCGCCAAATTGTCGGCGTCGTTTCTGATGTCAAAGGGAGTACGCTTAACCAACCAACACAGCCTTTAGTCTATGCACCGCTGACTCAATATCGTCGTGAGGGTTGGAGCAACAACCTCATGCTGGCGGTGCAGACGAATGTAAGACCCGACACGTTAGTCGCGGCCATCCGTGAGCAGGTGCGCGGGCTGGATCCCGATCAGCCGGTCACCAGTATCAAAACGATGGATCAGCTGCTTGAACGCACCCTTTCACAGATGAAGTTTACCCTCCTGTTGTTTGGCCTGTTTGCCGGGTTGGCGCTCCTTCTGGCAGCGATCGGCATTTATGGTGTGATGTCTACGGCCGTGGCCCAGCGCACTCACGAGATTGGATTGCGAATGGCTTTGGGGGCGCAGCGAGGCAATGTCCTGAGGCTTGTGATCGGGGAGGGAATGGTTCAGGTGTTCATCGGCATCGCCGCTGGTTTGGCCGCCGCTGTGGCGCTGACCCGGTTGATGTCGTCTTTATTGTTCGGTGTGAGCGCGACTGATCCGGCGACGTTGGTTGTCATTACCTTGCTGTTGGCGTCGGTGGCTTTGCTTGCTTGTTATTTGCCGGCTCGGCGGGCGACGAAAGTCGATCCGCTCGAAGCGCTTAGGTACGAATGAACTTTGTACTTTGAACTTTGTACTTTGAACTTTGGTCTTTGAACTTGGCAGATCTCGCCGTGAATGCGAATTCAATCACCAAGTTCCAAGTACAAAGATCAAAGTCAAGATCAAAGACCAAAAAAACAGATGAGCCAAGGTTAAAAGAGGAAGTTATGCAAACGCTGTTACAGGATTTGCGCTACGGCGCTCGGATGCTATTCAAAACGCCGGCGGTGACGCTGGTTGCGATTATCGCGTTGACGCTGGGGATAGGCGCTAACACCGCGCTCTTCAGCGTGGTCAATGCCGTGTTGCTGCAGTCGTTGCCGTATGCAGAAGGCGAGCGTTTGGCGATCGTGTGGGAAAACCGCAAGAGCGGCAAGCCGAATCCGCAAAACGTCATCAACCTGGGGAACTTCTTCGACTGGAAAGATCAGAACACGGTCTTTTCAGATATGGCCGTCTTCTTCGATCACAACGTCAACCTTACCGGCGACGGCGAACCGGAAGAAGTGCCCGCGCAGCTGGCCACGCCGAATTTGTTTGCGTTGTTAGGGGTGAACCCGATCCAGGGACGCAGCTTCGTGCCCGAAGATGGCGCCACCGGTCAACCAAGCGTCGTGGTGATTAGCTACAACCTTTGGCAGCGGCGTTTCGGCGGCGGCCAGGTCATCGGTCGCAAGATCACTCTCAACAATGCGCAAAGCGAAATCATCGGCGTACTGCCGCCCGAGGTCGGTTGGTATGTGCAGAAAGGCTCGCGCCTTCAGCGTCCGCCGGAGATGTGGGAGCCCTGGCAGATTCCTCCTGACGCACGCCAGCGACGCGGACGGTTCGCGCGTGCGGTCGCGCGACTGAAGCCCGGCGTCACACCCGAGCAGGCGCAAAACGAAATGAACATAATCGCCGCCCGACTCGAGCAACAGTACCCGCAATTCAATTCGCAGTGGGGCATCAATGTAGTGCCCCTTCGCACTCAACTTACCGGCGACATCCGTAAGCCGCTCTTGATTCTTCTTGGCGCAGTGGGGTTCGTGTTGTTGATTGCGTGCGCCAACGTGGCGAATCTCCTGCTGGCCCGCGCTGCTTCACGAAAGAAAGAAATTGCCTTGCGTGCGGGACTGGGCGCCAGCCGCCGCCGTATCGCGCGTCAACTACTGACGGAAAGTCTTCTGCTTTCGGTGATCGGCGGCGCGTGTGGTCTCGTCCTCGCCGTATGGGGAACACGGGCGCTCATCGCTCTGAGCCCTGCCGGTTTGCTTAACATCAATCGCGTTGGCCTCAGTCTGCCGGTGCTCGGGTTCACTCTCCTTCTAACGTTCGTCACCGGAATTGTTTTTGGACTGGTCCCCGCGTTTGAAGCGTCACGCTTCGATCTTAACGACTCACTAAAAGAAGGCGGGAAGAATGTCGGCGGCGGCTCGCGCAGTCACCGGTTGCGTAATGCTTTTGTGGTTACCCAGGTGGCGCTCGCCCTGGTGCTCCTGGTTGGCGCCGGGTTGTTCGTGAGAAGCCTGGGCCGTTTGCAGTCGGTCGACCCCGGTTTCGACTCGTCCAACCTTTTGACAATGCGTATCACCTTGCCAGGCGCGAAGTATGAATCGGATCCGAAAGTACTCGACTTCTTCAGCCGCGCCGCGGCGGAAATCAAAGCGATTCCCGGTGTCGAAGCCGTCGGCGCCATCAACGAGCTGCCGTTTACTGGTCCACACTCGGGCACGCGCCTGCACATCGAAGGGGATCCGAAACGACCAGCCGGCCAG
>Ga0070682_100001003_pt1 | contig 16333 bp, 16 predicted proteins | sample KBSC63LmetaG_FD_64668 | JGI IMG/M metagenome (GOLD analysis project Ga0070682, IMG submission 64668) | Corn rhizosphere microbial communities from Kellogg Biological Station, Michigan, USA - KBS C6-3L metaG | ecosystem: Host-associated > Plants > Roots > Rhizosphere | place: USA: Michigan... | reverse complement strand
CGAGGCGGTCGAGCTGCGCGACGGCGACAAGTCGCGCTACGGCGGCAAGGGCGTGAAGAACGCGGTGGCCAACGTCAACGGCACGATCGCCGATGCGCTGAAGGGTTTCGATGCAGTTGACCAGCACGGCCTGGATGCCAAGCTGATCGCGCTGGACGGCACGCCGAACAAGGGCAAGCTGGGCGCAAACGCGCTGCTGGGCGTCTCGATGGCGGCGGCCCACGCAGTGGCCGCATCCGCCGGCGTGCCGCTGTGGAAGTATCTCTCCCACGGCAAGCCGGGCGCCTTGCCGGTGCCGATGATGAACATCATCAATGGCGGCGCACATGCCGACAACAACGTCGACGTGCAGGAGTTCATGATCCTGCCGGTGGGCATGCCGAGTTTCGCCGAGGCGCTGCGCGCCGGTGCGGAGATCTTTCACGCGCTGAAGAGCGTGCTGCACGGCCGTGGCTTGGCCACCGCGGTGGGCGACGAGGGCGGCTTTGCACCGAACCTGCGTTCCAACGTCGAGGCGATCGACACCATCCTCGAGGCGATTCACAAGACCGGTTACAAGGTCGGCAGCGAGATCCTGCTCGGCCTCGACGCGGCCAGCTCCGAGTTCTACAAGAACGGCAAGTACGACCTCGCCGGCGAAGGCAAGCAGTACAGCTCGGCGCAGTTCGTCGACCTGCTCGCCGGCTGGGCGAAGCAGTACCCGATCGTCACCATCGAGGACGGCATGGCCGAAGGCGATTGGGACGGCTGGAAGCTGCTCACCGACGCGATCGGCGAGCGCGTGCAGGTGGTCGGCGACGACCTGTTCGTGACCAACCCGGCGATCTTCCGCGAAGGCATCGAGAAGCACATCGCCAACTCGATCCTGATCAAGGTCAACCAGATCGGCACGCTGTCCGAAACGCTGGAAGCGATCGCGATGGCCGACGCGGCGAAGTATTCGGCGGTGATTTCGCATCGCTCCGGCGAGACCGAAGACACCACCATCGCCGACATCGCGGTGGCCACCACCGCGACCCAGATCAAGACCGGCTCGCTGTGCCGCAGCGACCGCGTGGCGAAGTACAACCAGCTGCTGCGCATCGAGGAGGCGCTGGGCGGCGCTGCCCGCTATGCCGGCCGCGACGCCTTCCCCAACCTCGGCCGTTTGCCGGGTTGAGCGGAGTTCCTCGCCCATGCTGCGCTGGATCGCCCTGTTGCTGCTGCTCTTGCTGATCGGATTGCAGCTCAAGCTGTGGTTCGGTAGCGGCAGCATGCAGGAGGTGGACAGCTTGCGCATCGCGGTGAAGAAGCAGACCGACGACAACGCGCGGCTGCTGAAGCGCAACCAGGCGCTGGCGGCGGACGTGCACGATCTCAAGCATGGCGACCAGGCGGTCGAGGCGCGCGCGCGCACCGAACTGGGGCTGATCAAGCCCGGCGAAGTGTTCTATCAGGTCGTCGAGCAGCCCGCGCGGCCGCTCAGCGTGTCGACGCCCGCCACGTCTTCGTCCCGTGGATTGCCGTGACGCCCCCGGTGCTGTGGTGCGTGGTGCCGGCGGCCGGCCGCGGTGTGCGGGCCGGCGGTGACCGGCCCAAGCAGTACCAGTTGTTGGCGGGCAGGCCGCTGATCGAACATACGTTGGAGCGCCTGGCGGCGCACCCGCGGATCGCCGGCCTGCTGGTGACGTTGGCGGCCGACGATCGGCACTGGTCGGGCTTGCGTACGCTGCATGGCAAACCGGTGCTCAGTGCGACCGGGGGTGCGCGGCGCAGCGAGTCGGTGCTGGCCGGGCTCGATGCCTTGCCCGAGGCGGTGGGCGATGTCGATTTCGTACTGGTGCACGACGCGGCGCGCCCCTGCGTGCGGCTGGCGGACATCGGGAGCCTGATCGAACGCGCGGCGACGGGCGACGGCGGGCTGCTCGGTGCGCCGCTGCGCGACACGCTCAAGCATGCCGATGCGGCGGGGCGGGTCGAGCGTACCGAGGCACGCGAACATCGCTGGCGCGCATTTACCCCGCAGATGTTCCGCCGCGGCCAACTGGCGGCGGCATTGCGCGAGGCGGCCGGCCGCGGCGTCGAGGTCAGCGACGAGGCGATGGCGATGGAGCTGGCGGGATACTCGCCCTTGCTGGTCGAGGGCGCCGAGGACAACATCAAGGTGACCACGGCAGCGGATTTCGCGCTGGCCGAGTTCCTGCTCGCAAGGACACAGGCATGAGGATAGGCAGCGGTTTCGATGTGCACGCGTTCGGCGACGGCGATCACGTCACGCTCGGCGGCGTGCGCGTGCCGCACGACCGCGGCGTGGTGGCGCACTCGGACGGCGACGTGGTGATCCACGCCCTGTGCGACGCGATCTTCGGCGCGCTGGCGCTGGGCGACATCGGCCGGCACTTTCCGCCCACGGACGCGCGCTGGCGCGACGCCGACAGCCGCCAGTTCCTGCGCCACGCCGCGATGCTGATGGCGCAGCACGGCTACACGCTTGGCAACGCCGACGTCACCGTGATCGGCGAGGCACCGAAGGTCGGGCCGCACGCGCAGGTCATGCGCGAGAACCTGGCCGCCGATCTCGACAGCGAGATCGGCCGCATCAGTATCAAGGCCACCACTACCGAGAAGCTTGGTTTCTGCGGTCGGGGCGAGGGAATTGCCGCACAGGCCTGCGTGCTGCTGGAGCGCCTGTGAGCGAGATCGAGGCACGCAGCGCTGTCAGCCGGCTGCACGGCCAACTCGAAGCCATCGTCGAGCTGCTGCACCGGCACGAGGAGGACGGCCGTCTGCCTGCGGACGTGCTGGCGGAGCTGCGCCAGCAACTGGACGAACTGCATCCGGCCGACATCGCGTTCATCCTCGAATCGCTGCCGCTGGACGAGCGCCTGGCGGTCTGGCAACTGGTCAAGGCCGACCGCGACGGCGAGATCCTGCTGGAAGTCTCCGACGCGGTGCGCGAGTCGCTGATCGCGGACATGGATCGCCACGAGATCCTCGCCGCGGCCGAAACCCTGGACGCCGACGAACTGGCCGACCTGGTCGAGGATCTGCCCACGGCGGTGCTGCCTGAGCTGATGGCCAGCCTCGACTCGCAGCAACGCGAGCAGGTGCAGTCGGCGCTGTCCTACGGGGAGGATCAGCTCGGCGCGCTGATGGATTTCGAGATGGTCACGATCCGCGAGGACGTGAGCCTGGAGGTGGTGCTGCGCTACCTGCGCCGCTGGGACGAGCTGCCGCCGCAGACCGACAAACTGTTCGTGATCAACCAGGACAACCTGCTGACCGGCGTGCTGCCGTTGCACTGGTTGTTGGTGAACTCGCCCGACAAGATGGTCAGCGCGGTGATGGCGCCTGACGTCAACACCTTCCACCCCACCGACGATGCCAACGAGGTGGCCCAGGCGTTCGAACGCTACGACCTGGTCACCGCGCCGGTGGTCGACGAGCGCGGCCACCTGATCGGCCGCATCACCATCGACGCCATGGTCGACGTGATCCGCGAGGAGAGCGAAAGCGAAGCGCTCGGCCGGGTCGGCCTGCGCGAGGAGGAGGACATCTTCGCTTCGGTGTGGGCCAGCTTGCGCAACCGCTGGATGTGGCTGGCGATCAACCTGATGACTGCCTTCATCGCCTCGCGGGTGATCAGCCTGTTCGAAGGCTCGATCGAGCGGCTGGTGGCGCTGGCGGCGCTGATGCCGATCGTGGCCGGCATCGGTGGCAACTCCGGCAACCAGACCATCACCATGATCGTGCGTGCGCTGGCGCTGAACCAGATCAGCGCCGACAGTGCCAGGCGGTTGTGGCGCAAGGAACTGATCGTGTCGCTGGCGAACGGGGTGGTGTGGGGCGGGGTCATCGGCCTGGTGGCATGGCTGCTCTACGACAGCGCCTCGCTGGGCCTGGTGATGACCGCGGCGATGACCTTGAATCTATTGCTGGCGGCGTTCGCCGGCGTCGGCATCCCGATGCTGATGACCCGGCTGGGTCGCGACCCGGCACTGGGCTCCAGCGTGCTGATCACGGCGATGACGGACAGCGGCGGCTTCTTCATCTTCCTGGGGCTGGCCACGGTTTTCCTGCTGTAGGCTGGCGACGATCTCTCACGACCGGCGCATCCTTCAATCCTCCGGCCTTCGCGGGAACGACGGCCAAGCACCAGGAACCATCCAATGCAGGAACTTCCCTACGCCTGCGGAATGCCGCCGTTGACGGCGCGATCGCGTGTCGCCCCCGAGGATTTTCGGGTCGAGGAAATCCTCGGCTACGACGCCGATGGCGCCGGCGAGCACCTGCTGCTGTGGGTGGAGAAGCGCGGCGCCAACACCGACTGGGTCGCCCGCGAACTGGCCAGGTTCGCCGGCGTACCGCCGGTGGCGGTCGGCTATGCCGGCATCAAGGATCGCAACGCGGTGACCCGCCAGACCTTTTCAGTGCAGTTGGCTGGTCGGCCCGATCCGGATTGGTCGACTTTTCCGCATCCCGAGGTCAAGGTCATGGCCGCCGTCCGCCATTCGCGCAAACTCAAGCGCGGTGCCTTGCGCGGCAACCGATTCGTGCTGGTGCTGCGCGACGTGCAGGGCGATCGGGCGAAGGCGGAAGCCGTGCTCCGGCAGATCGCCGCACGTGGTGTGCCGAACTACTTCGGCGAGCAGCGATTCGGACGCGAAGGCGGCAATGTGGCGCAGGCGCGGGCGATGTTCGGCGGGCGCCGTGTCGATCGTCACCTGCGGTCGATGCTGTTGTCGGCAGCACGCTCGCACATTTTCAACGAGGTGCTGGCGGCGCGGGTCGAACGCGGCCGGTGGGACACGGCGCTGGAGGGCGAAATCTGGTCGCTGGCCGGTTCGCGCTCGTGGTTCGGCCCCGAGCCGTTCAGCGAGGTGCTGGCCGAACGGCTGGCCCGCGGCGACATCCATCCGTCCGGCCCGCTGTGGGGTCAGGGTGAACCGCCGACGCAGGCCGAAGCCGGCGCGCTGGAACGCGAAATCGCCGCCGCCAACGCCGACCTGGTAGCCGGCCTGACGGCGGCACGCATGGATCAGGAACGCCGCGCACTGCGCCTGCTGCCAGGCGACCTGCGTTGGAACTGGCTCGCCAACGATGTGCTGGAACTGAGCTTCGACCTGCCCGCGGGCGCCTATGCCACGGTGGTGGTGCGCGAGATCGCCTCGATTGTGTAGGAGTGCACCCCCGGACTTGATCCGGGGGTGCGCTCCTACACCCGGCCCTTGAGCAGTACGATCACCGCCCCGGTGCCGCCCTGCGCCGGTCGCGCCGAAGCGAACGCGATCACGTCGTCGCGTCGGCGCAGCATGCGGTCGGTGAGGGTTTTCAGCACCGGGCCGGCAGCTTTCGAGCGCAGGCCCTTGCCGTGGACGATGCGCACGCAGCGAATGCCGCCGCGCCGGGCCTCGGCCAGGAACGCGATGATGGTCGCCTGCGCGGCGGCAGCGTTCATCTGGTGCAGGTCGACGTCGTCCTGCACGCTGAACTGGCCGCGCTTGAGCTGGCGCAGCAGTTTCGGCGGATAGCCGTCGCGCAGGTAGGCGAGCTCCTCGCCCACTTCGAGCACGGCAGGGTCGATGGCCATGTCCAGCAGTTCGCCGGGTACGGCCGCCTCGTCCGCCTCCAGCATGTGCGGGCGCGGCGCGGGTTTGCCGGGTGCCGGCGCCGGGGCGACCGGGTCGAGTCGCTGCACGTCGCCGATTGCTTCGCGGAACAGGCGGCGGTCGTCGTCGCTGATCCGGGGCGGAATACGTTGCTTCATGGGCCCATCCTAGCCAGAGGCGGCCACTCGTTGCGATGAATCCCGGTGAAACGGCGGGCACGCTAGGGTAGACTAGTAATCATCATGTCGCGACCACGGAAGGGTGGTGGCACAGGCAGTCAGTTTTCGACGGAGCATCATGCGAGTTCTGGTCAGCAACGACGATGGCGTGGATGCGCCGGGCATCCGCGTGTTGGCCGAGCGCCTTCGGGTAGTAGGCGAGGTAACCGTGGTGGCGCCCGATCGCGATCGTTCCGGAGCCAGCAATTCGCTGACCCTCGACGCGCCGCTGCGGGTGCTGCCGATGGGCAACGATTATTACCGCGTGGCCGGCACGCCCACCGATTGCGTGCATCTGGCGCTGTCCGGTCTGCTCGACGACGAGCCCGACATGGTGGTGTCCGGGATCAACAACTCGGCCAACCTGGGCGACGACGTGATCTATTCCGGCACGGTGTCGGCGGCGATGGAAGGGCGCTTCCTGGGGCTGCCGGCGATCGCCGTGTCGCTGGTCAGCGACGATCACAAGGGCGTGCATTACGACTCGGCCGCCCAGGCGGTGCTGCTGCTGATGCAGCGCCTGCTGGTCGACCCGCTGCCCGCCGACACCATTCTCAACGTCAACGTGCCGGATCGGCCGTGGGCGGAGATCAAGGGTTTCGAAGTGACCCGCCTGGGTCGTCGTCATCGCTCGGCTCCGTGCATCGCGCAAACCGATCCGCGCGGGCGGCCGATCTGGTGGATCGGGCCGGCCGGCGAGGTGGACGACGCCGGGCCGGGCACGGATTTCAACGCCGTCCGGCGCGGCTTCGTTTCGGTCACGCCCATCCATGTCGACCTGACCCGATTCCAGGCGCTGGACAAGGTCAGCAGCTGGATGAAGACGCTGAGCGACGGCATGGCGAAGGAGCGGGACAGCAAGGATGAGGCTGCCTGACCGATGACTACCTATCCGTTGCCGGCGGCCCAGCTCAAGGGCGAAGGGGTGACTTCGCAGCGCGCACGCGATCGCCTGGTCAGGATTCTGCAGGAAGGCGGCATCCGCGATCCGCGCGTGATCGAGGTGATCCGCTCCGTTCCGCGCCATCACTTCATCGACCAGGCACTGCAGTTGCACGCCTACGAGAACGATGCGCTGCCGATCGGCCACGGCCAGACGATCTCGCAGCCGTGGGTGGTGGCGCGCATGACCGAGGCCTTGCTGGAACACTTCGAGGGGCAGCGGGACATGCCGCGCAAGGTGCTGGAGATCGGCACCGGCTCGGGCTACCAGGCTGCCGTGCTGGCGGCGCTGGCGGGCGAGGTGTACACCGTCGAGCGAATCGAGGCGCTGCTGCGCCAGGCGCGCCGCCGGTTCCGCCAGCTCGGCTTGACCAACCTGCGTTCGCGTTACGACGACGGCAAGCTGGGCTGGCCGGATGAGGCGCCGTTCGATGCCATCATCCTCACCGCCGCCGGCGACACCATTCCCAGCCGGATTCTCGAACAGCTCAGTCCGACCGGCGTGCTGGTCGCGCCGGTGGGCTCGCCGAGCCGGCAGAACCTGATCCGCATGCGCGGCGACGGCCAGGGCGATTTCGCGCTGGAGGAACTCGGCCCGGTCAGTTTCGTACCCCTGCTCGGCGGCATCGGTTGATGCGCCTGTTCGAGACGCTTTACGCGCGCGCACTGGTCTGGGCTCGCGCACCACGGGCCGTGTACTACCTGTGCGCGCTCAGTTTTTTCGAAGCGTTCATCTTCCCGATCATGCCGGAAGTGATGCTGGCGCCGATGATGCTGGGCAAGCGCCTCAAGGCATTCTTCTACGCCAACATCTCGCTGCTGTTTTCCCTGCTCGGTTCGGTGGTCGGTTACGCCTTGGGGCATTGGGCCTACGAGGCGGTGAAGCCGCTGCTCAGCGCGCACATGCAGGAGATCATCACCGCATGGGTGACCAACCTGCGTGTCGACATGAACCAGCACTGGCTGACCATGCTCGGCGCGCTGATGCTGGCGGCGCTGCAGCCGGTGATCCCGATGAAGTTCGTCACATGGGCGGCGGGTATCGTCGGCGTGCCGATCCTGCCGTTCCTGGCCTGCGTCGCGATCGGCCGCGGCAAGCGGGTGTGGTTGCTGGCGCTGTTGATCCGGATGTTCGGCGAGCGTGCCGAGCGCATGTTGCACAAGAACATCGAGTGGATCGGCCGGGTCGCACTGGCATTGCTGGCGCTGCTGCTGGTCTGGTGGCTGTGGCGGGGTTGATCGCGGTGCGGTGCAGGGCGGGGCGCATGAAAATGGCGGCCGGCCTCGGTATGCTGGCACGCATGGATCATCCTGTGCGCTTTCTGTGTCTGATGGTCGCGGCGGCCTGGCTTGGCGGCTGCGGCACCATGCGCAGCTCGGTGGTGGTCGAACCGGCGGCGGGCGGCGGTGCGTCCCATGACCATGCACAGTCGGCCATGCCCACGCGCACCCCGATTTCCGGCGACAGCTACGTCGTGGCGAAAGGCGACACGCTGTATTCCATCGCCTTTCGCAAGGGTGTGGATTTTCGCGACCTCGCGCAGTGGAACGGCATTTCCACCCCCTACACGATCTGGCCGGGGCAGCGGTTGACGTTGTCGCACTCCGGTCCGCCGAACCCGTCGCACGCCGCCGTGGCCGCACCGGTATTCGAGCCGGTGGCTGCCGCCTCGTCGGCAGTTTCGCCCAGGCCCGCGGTTCCGGTGCCGCATCCGCCGGCGGCGACACCCGCCCCGACCGTCGCCGTGCCGGTGGCCGGTGTGCCCGCGACAGCGGCGCCGACCGTTGCACCGGCGTCGAAACCCGTCCCGGCCGGCCCGGCGCGTGCCATGGGCGGCGTGAGTTGGCGCTGGCCGGTCGAGGGCAAGGTGATCAGCCGCTTCAACAGCAGCGATGCGATCCCCGGTATCGAGATCGCCGGGCAGTCCGGAGATCCCGTGCGCGCGGCCGCCGACGGCGTGGTGGTGTACAGCGGCAATGGCCTGGTCGGCTACGGCGAACTGGTGATCATCAAGCACAACGACAGCTTCCTGTCCGCTTATGGCCATAACCGCAAGCGGCTGGTCAAGGAAGGCCAGCAGGTGAAGGCCGGGCAGCAGATCGCCGAGATGGGTTCCACCGGGGCGACTCGCAACGAGCTGGAATTCCAGATCCGCAAGAACGGCAATCCGGTCGATCCGCTGAGCTATCTGCCGCCGCGCTGAACGCGGTGGCAGGGCCGGGCGGATGAATCAGGCCGCGGGCAGGATGAATCCGGCAACCACCTGGCGGTCTTCGCCGGCCAGCAGGTTGTAGGTGCGCGCGGCGGCGGCGTTGTCCATGACTTCGATGCCGATGCCCTTGCGCAGGAAGCCGGCCATGAAGGCGGCGGCGGGAAAGACCTGGCGTTCGCCGGTGCCCAGGATCACCAGTTCGGGCCGCAGCGCAAGCAGCGCCGGCACGTGCTCGGCGGTGAGGGTGCCGGCGGCGTCGACGGGCCAGGATTCGGTGATTCCGGCCGGCGTGAGCAGGAAGCTGTGCTCGATCACGCGATCGATCAGGGTGACGCTGTGCGCGTCGACGCGACGCACCAGCAGGTAACCTTCGAGCGGGTCCAGTGACAGCTCCATCAGCGTGGCAGGGCGATCCTGGGGTCGTCGGCGTTGCGCCGGAACAGCACCACGACGTGGCCGATCTGATGGATCTTTTCCGCCAGCGTACCGCCGGTGAGCACGTCGATCTGCGCCTGCCGCTCCTCCTTGTCGCCGCCGGAGAGTTTCACTTTCACCAGTTCGTGGATGTCCAGGGCCTGGCCCAGCTCCTTTACGACGGCTTCCGTGGCGCCCTTGTTGCCCAGCAGCACGACCGGGTTCAGGTCGTGGGCGAGGCTGCGCAGGTAGCGGGTCTGCGACGGGGTAAGCGGCATGGGTGGGGCCAGGTTCACGGTCGATGGACTGCACAGGGTATCATGGCGAGGCCCCCGTCTCATTCAGATTGTTTCCTTTCGATATGGCCCGCAGCAAGAGCAGCGCAGTCTGGCTGCGCGAACATTTCAACGACGAGTACGTCAAGAAAGCGCAGGCCGAAGGCTTGCGCTCGCGGGCGGTCTACAAGCTGGAGGAGCTGATCGAGCGCGACCGGTTGCTGAAACCGGGCATCAACGTGGTAGATCTCGGCGCGGCGCCGGGCAGCTGGTCGCAACTGGTGCGCAACCGGCTCGGCGACAGCGGCAAGGTGTTCGCGCTGGATATCCTGCCGATGCAGAGCATTGCCGGGGTGGACTTCCTGCAGGGCGATTTCCGCGAGGAGTCGGTGCTGCGCCAGCTGGAAGCCCGCCTGGAAGGGCACCGGTTGGATCTTGTACTGTGCGATCTGGCCCCCAATATGAGCGGTGTAGCGCTGGCCGATCAGATTCGCGCGATGGCCCTGGCCGAGTTGGCGCTGGATTTCAGCAGGCAGTGGCTCAAGCCAGGCGGCTCTCTCCTGATCAAGTTGTTCCAGGGAGTCGGTTTTGACGAATATTTGCGTTGCTTGCGTGCAGACTTCAGTCGCGTGACGATGCGCAAACCCAAGGCCTCGCGGGCCCGTTCGCGCGAGGTGTACGCACTGGCGACCGGGCGCAGGCCCGCCGCGGTACCACCGGCGAGTACGGTTCATGAATGAAACAGCAAAAAACGTGTTGCTCTGGGTGATCATCGCGGTGGTTCTGTTCACCGTGTTCGAGAGCTTCAATCCCCGCAGCAGCCATTCGTCCGATCTGGCCTACAGCGCGTTCGTGCAGAACGTGAAGAGCGGCAACGTCTCCAGCGCCACGATCAGTGCGGATCAGCCCGCCACGATCAGCGGCAAGCTGAAGGATGGCAGCGCGTTCCGTACCGTCGCGCCGATGCTCGGTTTCTCGACCAACGCCGTGGTCAAGCAGATGCAGGATCAGGGCGTGGAAGTGCGCCAGGATCCCTCCGAGGGCTTTTCGCTGATCGGCCTGCTGATCAGCTGGCTGCCGGTGCTGCTGATCGTCGGCGTGTTCATCTGGTTCATGCGCCAAATGCAGTCCGGTGGTGGCGGCCGCGGGGCGATGAGCTTCGGGCGTTCGCGCGCCAAGCTGCAGGGCGAGGATCAGATCAAGGTCAACTTCAACGACGTCGCCGGCTGCGACGAGGCGAAGGAGGAGGTCGGCGAGCTGGTCGAGTTCCTGCGCGACCCGGGCCGCTTCCAGAAGCTGGGCGGCAAGATCCCGCGCGGCGTGCTGATGGTGGGCCCGCCCGGCACCGGCAAGACGCTGCTGGCCAAGGCGATCGCCGGCGAGGCCAAGGTGCCGTTCTTCTCGATTTCCGGTTCCGACTTCGTCGAGATGTTCGTCGGCGTCGGTGCCAGCCGCGTGCGCGACATGTTCGAGCAGGCCAAGAAGCACGCGCCCTGCATCATCTTCATCGACGAGATCGACGCGGTCGGCCGCCATCGCGGCGCTGGGCTCGGCGGCGGGCATGACGAGCGCGAACAGACCCTCAACCAGTTGCTGGTCGAGATGGACGGCTTCGAAGGTACCGAAGGCGTCATCGTCATCGCCGCCACCAACCGGCCCGATGTGCTCGATCCGGCTTTGCTGCGGCCGGGCCGCTTCGATCGCCAGGTGGTGGTGGGCCTGCCCGACGTGCGCGGTCGCGAGCAGATCCTCAAGGTGCACATGCGCAAGGTGCCGATCGCCAGCGACGTCAACGCGATGACGATCGCGCGCGGCACGCCGGGCTTTTCCGGCGCGGATCTGGCCAACCTGGTCAACGAGGCCGCGCTGTTCGCTGCGCGCGAGAACGCCCGCGAGGTACGCATGGGCCACCTCGACAAGGCGCGCGACAAGATCCTGATGGGCAGCGAGCGCCGCTCGATGGCGATGAGCGAGGACGAGAAGAAGCTCACCGCCTACCACGAGGCCGGACATGCCATCGTCGGCCGGCTGGTGCCCGAGCACGACCCGGTCTACAAGGTCACCATCATTCCGCGCGGGCGGGCGCTGGGCGTCACCATGTACTTGCCCGAGGGCGACAAGTACAGCATCAATCGCGTGGCGATCGAGTCGCAGTTGTGCTCGCTTTACGGCGGGCGCGTGGCCGAGGAACTGATCTTCGGCGCGGACAAGGTCACCACCGGCGCCTCCAACGACATCGAGCGCGCCACCAAGATGGCACGCAACATGGCGACCAAATGGGGTCTTTCCGATGAACTCGGCCCGATCACCTACGGCGAGGACGAGGACGAGGTGTTCCTGGGCCGCTCGGTGACCCAGCACAAGAGCATCTCGAACGAGACCGCGAGCAAGATCGATGAGGTGGTGCGCGGCATCCTCGATCGCGCCTATGCGCGCAGCAAGGAGCTGCTGACCGCAAATCTGGACAAGCTGCACGCCATGGCCGATGCGCTGCTGCAGTACGAGACGATCGACGCGCATCAGATCGAAGACATCATGTCCGGACGCGAACCCGGGCCACCGGCGGACTGGACCAAGAACTCGTCGGGCGGGTCGGTGCCGCCGCCTCCGCCGCCCAAGGGTGACGCGGGCGCGCCAGTGGGGAAGGTCGGTGATCCGGCTGCGCAGAATCGCGCAAGCCTGGACGGTTGAACCGGCTTGCCTTCGGCCGGATCGAGCAATGGATGGAGCGGCCCGGCGTTGTCGTCGACGACCACTCGCCTTCGTGACAGGAATGCGCAACCGCTGCGGCGTGATGCATCGGGTGTGACGCGGGGGACGTCGAACGAAAGATGAAGATATTTTGCGAAAAGGGTTGACGCATGCGTGCGGAGTCTGAATAATTCTGCCTCTTGCTTCAGCGCCTCGATGCCTTGGCATCAACGCACGAAGCGGCAGGTTTTCAGTGCGCCCGTAGCTCAGTTGGATAGAGTACCTGGCTACGAACTAGGTGGTCGGGAGTTCGAATCTCTCCGGGCGCACCATTTTTATACGGTGAGACGGGGTGCTTGCACCCCGTTTCGTTTTCACCGCAGCGCGTGGTTCGCGGCGGCGGAAACGGTCAGTTCAAGTGGTATGGTGTGCTTCGTACGGATTGACTGGGCCAGGTGTCACCCGTAACATTTCAGGGCTTCGGTGGCGCGCGTCGTCGAGGACTCGAATTCGGGGTATAGCTCAGTCTGGTAGAGCGTTGCGTTTGGGACGCAAAAGTCGGGGGTTCGAATCCCTCTGCCCCGACCAGCAACATGTTCTACTGGTGATGACTGCGCTTGTAGCTCAACCGGATAGAGCATCGGCCTTCTAAGCCGAGGGTTGCAGGTTCGAATCCTGTCGGGCGCGCCAGTATCAAACGATGGTGGATGTAGCTCAGCTGGTTAGAGTCCCGGATTGTGATTCCGGTTGTCGTGGGTTCGAATCCCATCATCCACCCCAGTTTCACCCCGGTTTCCGGGCACATCCCAGTCCATGGGCCGTTAGCTCAGTTGGTAGAGCAGTTGACTCTTAATCAATTGGTCGAAGGTTCGAATCCTTCACGGCCCACCAATTAAAACAGGCACTTAGAGCAATCCAAGTGCCTGTTCTTTTGTCCATGCAAAAAGATGCCCGGAAAAATACCGCTGCCTGAGAGGGCGATCGGCGCGGCAGGTTGAGCAGTTGATCGGGGGTCACTTGCCGCGCCGCCGCACTGGGTCGACCACCGGAATCTCATGGTCGTGCAGCGCGGTCATGGCGTCGGTCTTGTGGTCGCTGGCTTCCTTCTTCGTCACCTTGCCGCCGTCAGTGTCGGCGATGCCGCGGTGCTTGAGCCCGTGCACGTTGAACCGCTGCGCCCGGTCGATCACCCCGTCGCGGATCGCCATGCACATGGATCGCTGCCGGGCGCTGTCCATGGTGCTGCGTTCCATTCTGGATCCCCGTTCGCGTCCTGTGTTACCAGCGCGTCGCCTTTCTCGATGACGATCAACGGCCGGTTCTGCGGTTTGCCTCGGCCTCGGCTGACGGGATATAGCCGATGGGTTCGAACCGTCGATGGGGTTGAACGACGTCACCCATTCCTGCGTGGCAAGTTCCACGGCCTCCTTGGTTTTCCATGGTGCGCGGTGGTGGATCAGCTCTGCTTTGCGGAGGCCATTGATGGTCTCCGCGAGCGCGTTGTCGCAGCTGTCGCCCTTGCTTCCCACCGACGGCTCAATGCCGGCCTTGGCCAGGCGCTCGCTGTAGCGAATGGAGACGTATTGCGACCCGCGATCGCTGTGGTGAATCAAGCGGCTGTCACGCTCCGGTTGACGTGCGTAAAGCGCCTGCTCCAAGGCGTCGAGCACAAAGTCCGTGCGCATTGAGCTGCTGACGCGCCAGCCGACGATGCGCCGGGCGAACACGTCAATGACGAAGGCTACGTAGAGCCAGCCCTGTCCGGTCGAGGCACAGATGAAATCCTAGACCCAGAGCTGACCCGGCCACCCGGCACGGAACTGCCAGTTGACATGGTTCCGTGGCTACGGTGCCTTGCGGTCGCTCACCGTCGTGCGCACCATCTTGCCGCGCACCACGCCGCGCAGGGTCTGCGGTACACAGCCGATCTTCGGTGCCATCGACTTCACGGGCCCACCATGATGGGTACTCTCCGCGGTGTTCCTGCACCAGGCGTATCGCGCGCTCGCGAACTTCTGGGGAAAACTTGGTGGACTTGTTCATGGCTCCCTTCTCTCGAGAGTTGGAGCCTCCTCAAATCCTGGGGCGATCATGTATGTTGGGCGCATTGGTGAGTTCCACGCGGACAGCCCTGGCCGGCCACCGCATAAGCCCCGGATTAGGCCGCATGCCATGACAACGGTGTCTCGAGGCAGGACGAAGACAATTGCCGAGAAGGCATTGAAGAGCGAGCCCCGCTTTCAAGGGGCGTCAGGGATTTGCGCGTGGGACGAAATTCCGCTCCGCAAACCGACGCAGTGTCCGTTGGCTGCGGATGCGGGCGTGGAGAATTGCTGGATTGCTTGCGCTCGTCAGCTGGCCATAGATAGGCCGAAAGCAAATTCCGTTGTCGCCGCAGGTTGTGCCGAAGACAAGTCGGCTGCCGATCTATTTGACGTACCACGTCTGTTCAACCGGGCACAGGCACAGTTGCAGCAATGGCTCGTCTCGTGTGATGCCGACGTGGTACCGGCCTACCAGACTGACCTCATCGCCTATGCAAATTACCCCCGCAATCCGGCGCTGTCGGTGCCGATGCCTGCCGCGGATGGCGAGTTGCCGCCGGGGCCTCATCTGATTGGCTACATCGGCGACGAATTGCGTTCGATCGCCATGTCTGAGGCCTTTCGCGATGCGACCCGGTGGTCGGCGCAGCTGCCTACGGCATGTCGGCCATGGTGCCTGCCATGATGCCGCTGGACGGAGTTCGGGTGCTCGACCTTTCGCGCATCCTGGCCGGCCCGTGGGCGACCCAGGTGCTGGCGGATTTCGGTGCCGACATCATCAAGGTCGAGCGTCCGCAAGGGGGCGACGACACACGGCGATGGGGCCCCCCCTGGCTGGCCGGGGACGATGGCGAAGTCACCGCGGAATCGGCGTATTACCTCGGGGCCAATCGTGGCAAGCGCTCCGTCGCGATTGACTTCACCAGCGAGCGCGGACAGGCCCTGATCCGCGAGTTGTGCCAACGCTGCGATGTTCTCGTTGAAAACTACAAGGTCGGCGGGCTGGCGAAATACGGACTCGACTACGCCAGCCTGAGAGCACTCAATCCCAAGTTGGTGTACTGCTCGATCACCGGGTTCGGCCAGACTGGTCCGTATGCGTCGCGCGCCGGCTACGACGCGGCGATCCAGGCGATGGGCGGCTTGATGAGCATCACCGGCGAGCCCGATGGCAAGCCGGGCGGGGTACCGCAGAAAGTCGGTGTCGCGGTCGCCGACCTGATGACCGGCATGTACGCGGTGTCGGCGATCCTGGCCGCACTGCGGCATGCCGAAAAGCATGGCGAAGGTCAGCATATCGACCTGGCCTTGTTCGACACCCAGGTAGCCTGGCTGGCCAACCAAGCGATGAACTATCTGGTCGGTGGAGTGGTGCCGAAGCGCCAGGGGACGGCGCATCCGAACATCGTGCCGTACCAGGTCATGCCCAGTTCGGACGGCTATTTCATGCTCGCGGTGGGCAACGACGGTCAGTTCGCCCGTTTCTGCGGCGTGCTCGGCGAACCGGCGCTGGCGACCGATCTGCGCTATGCGACCAATGCGTCCCGGGTGGCTCATCGCAATGACCTGGTGACGTATCTCGAGCACCGCCTGGCAACCCGCCCCAGCGCCGAATGGCTGGCCGCGCTGGAACAAGCGACTGTGCCGTGCGCGCCGGTCAACACGCTCGATCAAGTGTTTGAAGACCCGCAAATCAAGGCCCGCAACATGCAGATCGACTTGCCGCATCCGGCGGCCGGCCATGTGCCGGGCGTCGCCAATCCGGTGCGCTTTTCGGCCACGCCGGTGCGATACCAGCAAGCGGCACCGGAGCTGGGCAGGCACACGCGGGAGGTATTGCAGGAATTGCTTGGCCTTGATGCGGCCGAACTGGCTGGGCTTGATGCGGCAGGCGTCATAGCCATGTTTCGCGATGTCTCGTCCATCTGATTTACTGGCCCCGGGGTC
>Ga0070682_100001002_pt1 | contig 16337 bp, 18 predicted proteins | sample KBSC63LmetaG_FD_64668 | JGI IMG/M metagenome (GOLD analysis project Ga0070682, IMG submission 64668) | Corn rhizosphere microbial communities from Kellogg Biological Station, Michigan, USA - KBS C6-3L metaG | ecosystem: Host-associated > Plants > Roots > Rhizosphere | place: USA: Michigan... | reverse complement strand
TCGATGATCCGCAGGCACGCCTCCTGGGTGGTGGCCAACGGCTTCTCGCAGAAAACCGGCTTGCCGGCATCGATCGCGGCCAGCACGTACTCCTCGTGGGTCGGCCCCCAGGAGCAGACCACGATCGCGTCCACGCCGTCATGGGCGATCAGTTCCTGGCCGGTGGCGAACACCTTGGCCCCCGGCACTCCGGCCGCGACCCTCTCCGCCTGCTCGGCGTTCACATCGGTGACTGCAACAACGGCAGCGCCGGGGAGCACCTGGGTGAGGCGGCGGATGTGGTCCTGGCCGATCATGCCCACGCCGATGATGCCGACGTTGATCGTCATGTTCATTCTCCTTTGAATTCATCTGGTGCGGGCAGAAAAGCAGTCGGCCCGATGGCTGGCTTTGTGGTCGAGCGACCCGGAACACTATGTGCTGCAACTGGTCTGGCGTGGTGCCGTCAGTCGTTCTGCGGGAATCCGAGGTTCAGCCCGCCGTGGCTGGGGTCGAGCCAGCGGGTGGTGATGACCTTGCCGCGGGTGTAGAAGTGGAATCCCTCGGTGCCGTGCGCGTGGGTGTCGCCGAACAGCGACGCTTTCCAGCCGCCGAAGCTGTAGTAGCCGACCGGGACCGGGACGGGCACGTTGATGCCGATCATGCCGACCTGCACCTCGTTCTGGAACCGGCGGGCGGCGCCGCCGTCGTTGGTGAACAGCGCGGCGCCGTTGCCGTACGGGTTGGAATTGATCAGGTCCAGGCCCTCGCCGTATCCGTCGACCCGGACAACGGACAGCACCGGTCCGAAGATCTCCTCGGTGTAGATGCTCATGTCCGGGGTGACGTGGTCGAAAAGGGTTGGGCCGAGCCAGAAGCCGTCCTTGGCACCGTCGAAGTGCTGGCCCGGGTTGCTGGCTCGCCCGTCGACGACCAGTTCGGCGCCGGCGTCCACTCCGGCCTGCACGTAGCCGGCGACCTTGTCGCGGTGTTCCCGGGTGACGAGAGGCCCCATGTCGGTGCCGCGGCGGCCGTCACCGGTGCGCAGGGTGGCCATCCGCTGCGTGATCTTGGTGACGAGTTCGTCGGCGACGGAGTCGACGGCGAGCAGCGCGCTGATCGCCATGCACCGCTCGTCGGCGCTGCCGAAACCACCGTTGACGGCGGCGTCCGCGGCGAGGTTCAGGTCGGCGTCGGGCAGCACCAGCATGTGGTTCTTCGCCCCGCCCAGGGCCTGCACCCGTTTGCCGTTCGCGGTCCCGGTGGAGTAGACGTACCGGGCGATCGGGGTGGACCCGACGAACGAGATCGCCTTGACGGCCGGGGATTCGAGCAGCGCGTCGACGGCGACCTTGTCGCCGTGCAGGACGTTGAACACCCCGTCGGGCAGGCCCGCTTCCTTCCAGATGCCGGCCAGCCAGTTGGCGGTGCTCGGGTCCTTCTCCGACGGTTTGAGGACGACGGTGTTGCCAGCGGCGATGGCGATCGGGAAGAACCACATCGGCACCATGGCCGGGAAGTTGAACGGCGAGATGATGCCCACCACGCCCAGCGGCTGCCGGATGGAGGAGACGTCGACCTTGGTGGAGGCATTCTCGGTCATGCTGCCCTTGAGCAGGTGGGCAAGGCCGCAGGCGAGCTCGACGATCTCCTGGCCGCGGGTGTTCGGGGCCTCTCAATGGACTGAGCGGTTGGACTTGATCCGATTCTTGAGCAGGTCGAGGTCGGCGGGGGAGTAGTACCGACGTTGGCCTCACCGCCGCCACGATGAGGCAGGCCGAGACATCCACCGGCCCGATCCTTTTCGGGCGATTACTGGCGGGGGAGGACGGTCAGCACCCGGACGACGTGGTCGTGGTATTCGGTGAGGTAGTTGCGCAGGAATTCCTTGGTGGACTCGTTGGTGATCTCACCGTCGTCGGCGAACACCTCCGGGGTGAAGTGGATGTAGACCTCGGGTGAGGTCATCTGCCGGGCGTTGCAGAAGCTGAGCACGGCCCGCAGGCTCTGCTGCCCGACCGCCGTACCGATGTGGCCGATGGATGCCCCGAGCACGCCGGCCGGGATGTGGTCGAAGGAGTTCTGCCCCCACGGGCGGGAGGCCCAGTCGATAGCGTTTTTCAACGCGCCCGGGATGGACCGGTTGTACTCCGGGGTGATGAACAGTACGGCGTCGACCCCGGCGATCGCGTCCTTCAGCGCGGTGGCCTCCGGTGGGTAGTTCGCGTCGTAGTCGGGGCTGTACAGCGGCAGGTTCCCGATCGGGATCTCGGTGAACTCCAGGTCGTCGGGCGCCAACAGGATTAGCGCCTTGGACAGCACCCGGTTGATGGATGTGGAGGAAAGACTCCCGACGAAGTAACCGATCTTGTAGGTGGTCATCTCAACCCTTCTGACGGTTCATGCAGGTTCATCGGCAAGTTCGCCGGGGGCGCCCAACCCTGGTGCCAGGCACCGACAAATACCTCAATCGTTACGAAACAGGACAGTGCGGTGAGGCGGCCCAACCCTACGGGAGCCCGGTCGCTCACGCACGCCCGTTCACGACGTGGACGGGACCGCATACCCCTGGTCACCGCGCACCGGCAGAACGAGTTTGGACCGCCAGGTTTTGACCCAACCTGACACCGATTGGGGCCTGTTAGGCGGACGCCGATGCGTTGCCCGACACGCCCCCGGCGCCGCCGACGAGTTCTCGGGAAAGACTGCGGGAGGCGATGCGCAACGCGGTGATGGCAGGGTGCAGGTCCCGGCCCGGGTTAACCAACGCGAGTTCCAACGCAGCAACAACATCGCCACCCGGTCCGAACACCGGCACGGCCACCCCGCAGGCATCCGGCTCGAATTCCCACCGAACGACGGCCATCCGGGTCAACCGGGTCACCGCCAGTGCCCGACGGAACCTGTCCGGAGCAGTCACGGTGTGCGGCGTGTAGGCCTGCAACCCGCGCATGATCGTCATCTCCACCGCCCCGGGTAGGGAAAACGCGAGCAGGACCCGCCCGAGCGCCGTCGGATGAGTCGGCAGCGTCGCCGCCTGGCTGAACTCGCTCACCGGCCCCCAACCTGGGAGTTTCTCGATGTAAGCGACCCGGTGATCGCGGAACACTCCCAGCCGCGCCCGACTCCGGGTGACGCCGGCCAGGTCCTCCAACACGCAGGCTCCCCTTGCGGCGACACTCGGCGCGCACCCGGCAACATTGCCGATCATCCGCAACCGCAGACCGGCCCGGTACCGTCCGTCACCGGTGCGTTCCAGCAACCGCCAACCGGTGAGCTCGGACGTCAGCCGGTGGGCGGTCGAAATCGGGAGACCGGCCAACCTGGCGATCTCGGTCATCGAGTGCTCGCTGCCCTCGCTGAAGGTCAGCAGGATCGACGTGATCTTGCTGGTCACCGACCGACCAGACTCCGAACAGTTGCCGGCCAAGCGCACCCCCACGTCATTGTGAAGCCGGCACCACGATGTCCGCGCGGCTCATCGAATCGCATCCCAACGGGGAACCTAGTCCACCAAGCGGACGCGCGTGGGCCCGGTCCCAACCCGCTTTGGCGTCGACCGAGTCGTAGGTTGACCTGCAGCCCAGAGCACGACCAGAAGGCTGACTCGCAAGCCTCCGGGCCGTGCCGCTGGTGGGGTCAGCTGTCGAGGTCGACGCCTGACCGGTCGCGGGCGAATGACACGGCGATCAGCGATATCACAGCGATGATCATGATGAACACGCCGACGGCGATGTAGCTGTCGTATTTGATCAGCAGTGCGGTGGCGATCAGGGGTGCTGGACCCCCGATGAGAGCGGCACCGACCTGGTAGCCGAGCGAGATTCCGGTGTAGCGGACGTCGGGGCTGAAGTTCTCCGCGAACATTGTGCCGATGACTGCTCCGTAGCTTGACCAGATGATGCTGAACCCGATCAGTAGGGCCAGGATCAGCAGCGGCACGGACTTCTGCGAGATGAGCCAGAAGAACGGGATCGCGTAGAAGAAGATCGCGATGACGCCGGCCATGAAGACCTTTTTGCGGCCGATGCGGTCGGACAGGCGACCCATCAACAGCATGACTGGGACGGCGAGGACGGCGGCGATCAACACGGCGTTCAGCGCGGTGCTCCTGGCGTATCCGAGGGTGTTCGTGGCGTAGGAGATCGTGAACGTGGCGAAGATGAAGAACGTCGCGGTTTCAATCAGCTTCGTGCCGATCGTGATGATCACTGCGCGCCAGTGGTGCTTGAAGGTCTCCACGATCGGAACTTGCGCCTTTGTTTCCTCGGCTTGAACCCGCTGGAATGATGGGGTCTCGCCGACCTGTTTCCGGATCCACAGCCCGATGGCGATCAGCACGACCGACAGCAGGAACGGAATCCGCCATCCGATGCTGAGGAACATTTCATCGGAGAACACGGCTGTGGTGATCGACCCGGCCAGTGCGCCGAGCGCGAGTCCGAGTAGTGCGCCGGTTTGCGGGACTGCCCCGTACAGGCCGCGCCGTTCGCGCGGGGCGTATTCGACCGCCAGCAGCAGACCGCCGCCCCATTCGCCGCCCAGGGCCAGACCCTGGACCAGGCGCAACAGGGTGAGCAGGATCGGCGCCCAGATTCCGACGGAATCGTAGGTCGGCAGCAGGCCCATCAATACGGTGGATCCGCCCATCAGGGACAGCGTCGCCACCAGGGTCTTCTTCCGGCCGACGCGGTCACCGATGTGGCTGAAGATCACGCCGCCGAGGGGGCGCACGACGAAGGCCAGCGCGAACGTCGCCAGCGACAGGGCGAGGCCCACCGCCGGGTCGTGCGCGGGGAAGAACAACGGCCCGAACACGATGGCGGCCATCGTCCCGTACAGGAAGTAGTCGTACCACTCCACCACGCCGCCGACGCCACTGGCCAGGACGGCTCGTAGCCGGGTACGCGAACTCACCTCCTCAGAAGTGGTCACGGCGGTGGGACTGGCGATGGCTGTCATGGCTTCGTTCCTCTCTCCGGTCCTACGGCCGGCGTGACGCGGCTTCGTGGGCCGCCAATGGGGTTGCTAGTCGATGGCGGGGTCCTGCTGACAGTGTCTCTCTCAGCGAGACAGCCGTCTCGTTTTACGTAGCTTGTGCGAGAAGGGTATCAATAGCGTGTGGATGTGTACACTGTGATGCGACACACGTATTGCTGGACGAGACAAATTTCTGGCGTGCGCTGTGGACTTCAGCGAGTGATCCGGTCGAGGAGGGCACTAGGATGGATGACGACACCCTCAGCGCAGTTCCGGATAAGCTGCCGACAACCGTTCCGACGATGCCTGCTGGTGAGTCGGCAACGTTGCTACCGCTGGCCATCCTGGAGACGGTGCTCTTGCGCAGCGGCAGCTGGGGCGTCACCGAGCTGGCTCAGGCGCTGGGCTTGCCGAAGGCGCGCATTCATCGTCATCTCGCCAATCTGCGTGCCGCCGGATACCTGTCGCAGAACCCCGCGAACCGACGATACGAGCCCGGCTGGCGACTGGTGGTGCTGGGTCAGCGGATCCAGGCGACCGCCCAGGTGGTCCGATTAGCCCGCCCCGTGATGACCGAGTTGCGTGACCGGATCGGGCAGACCGTGGTGCTCTCCGCCCTCACCGCCGACGGGGTGAGCGTGACCGACGTCGTCCCCGGCGGATCGCCAATCGACGTCATCCTCAGCCCGGGGACGGTCTTCCATTACAACAGTTCCGCGCAGGGCAAGATCGCACTCGCCTTCGCCTCGCCTCGTCAGCTGACGGTCTGGTCGACGTTGATCAGCGAACGGCGCACACCGAAGACCGTGCTCGACGCGACGCAGCTCTGGAGCGAAGTGAAAGCCGCCCGCGAGCAAGGGTGGGCGGAAGGACCGGAGGAAACGTTCCTCGGCGTCAACGCCATCGCCGCCCCCGTGTTCGATCACAACAATGACATCGCCTACGCCCTCGCCGTTGTCGGCTCGATTCACTACATTGCGAACCCACCCCCCGCCGAGCTGATCGACGCGGTCCGACTGGCCGCGGCCGACCTCTCAAAGCAACTCGGCCAGCACTAGCGGCCGTTTCGCGCGGCGACTATGAACTGACGGCCGCCATCGAACTCTGCACAGAGCCGACGACGCTGCGGCCGACCTTGTCTACGCCGGCCTCGTATTTCGAGGCTTCGCCCGAGATCACCCTGCGCTGTTCATGATCGGCATCCAGCGCGCTTTGCCGGTTCCTGAGCTGTGGGACCGTTCCGCGGTGCGGCGGCCACCGCTTGCCGTGGCGATCGCCAACCCGATCCCACCGGCCCCGGTTGCCGAGCCAGTGCCTGAATCAGGAACGTCAGATCGAACCCGGTAAACGTAGTTAGCAGTTCACTCGACGGTGACCGTCGATACGTGGGGAGTGTTGTCGGCGGAGTTCCCGACGTAGACGGTGTATTGCCCCGGTTTGGTCATAAAGGATTGGGTGCAGTAATCCCAGACCCCGAAGGGGTGGTTGGTCGCCGTTGGGTCGACGGTGATCGTCACCTGCTTCGACGCGCCCGGCCCCACGAACACCTTCGCGAATCCGACGAGTCGTTTGGGGGGTTGTCCGGCCCCGGGGATGCCGAGATACACCTGCACCACCTCGGCACCGGCCACCGGACCGGTGTTTGTCACAGCCCCCGTCACGGTCACCGGCGCGTCGGCGCTGTCCGGCGCGTCGACCGACACGCCGGTGATGTCGAAAGTGGTGTACGACAAGCCGAAACCGAAGCCGAACAACGGCTTGATGCCTTGGGCCTGGAACCAGCGGTACCCGATTTCCAAGCCTTCGGAATAGCGGATGACTGGGTAGCCGGCGCCTTCGTCCGTGCCCGGGTACCGCTCCGGCCGGCCGGCGTAGAGGGTGTCGTCTTCTGACCTGGGATAGGACGTCGGCAACTTGCCGGAGGGGTTGGTGACACCGAAAAGCAGGTCTGCGACGACGTGTCCGTCCTCGGCGCCCAGATTCCACGCCTCCAGCACGGCTGGGGCCCTGTCGATCCATGGCATCAGGACGGGGTTGCTGTCCTTCAGCACGACGACCGTGGCGGGATTGATGCCCAGCAGCTCGTCCAGCATCCGATTCTGCTCGTTGAGCATGTTCGCGTCCGGTTGATCAGCGCCCTCGGTCGCGACCAGGCCGGCCATCAGCACCACCACTTCGGCCCGTTTGGCCGCTTTTTTGGCCTCGTCCAGGTTGGACAGATCGTCGGTGACGGTCACCTTGCTCACGGTGGCGGACGAGCCGAGGTCCCTGAGTACGTCCTGCATGCCGTCCATCGGGCTCACCGTGTACAGCGGGATCACCTTGGATGAGCCGCCGCCGCCGAGGCACGCTTCGTCGACGAACTTGGACTGGCCGATGACGACGACGGACCCGGTATTCGCAGTGAGTGGTAGCACGCCACCGTCGTTCTTTAGCAGGACGGGCGATCTGCGAGCCGATGGTTCGGGAGATCGCGCCGTGCGCCTGTGCGTCGATTTCGCCGGGTTGGTATGGGCGCTGGAATTGTCCGAACCGGAACATCTGTGTGTAGCGGCGAATCAGGGCACGGTCGACGGTCTCGATCTCGAGGCTGGTGTCCCGGAGGGCGGCCTTGACGGTTCCTTCGTTGAGCCACTTGGCGTCCGGCATTTCATGGTTGCTTCTTGCCGTTGTAACCGACGACCACGGCCCCTGGTGGATGACCTCGTCCCGACCACGCTCCCACCTCGTCGTGAACCATCGAGACCTCTTTCGTTTCCCGCAGTTCTCCTCGGACGATACGTCAGACTTCATTCCCCAGTGCCGTCGGGCCAATCGTGGTCGGGTATCGGTACGGGAAGCCGGTCGAGACTAGCCAAAGACGCGACCGCAGGCGTTGGCAGTCCCAACGCCCCCTGCAGTGTTTGCGCGGCACCCCGCGCATCGCCGGACGCGGAGCGTTCGCCGCCCACTGGTTGTGGTCCCTAACTATAACTAACAACTAACAGAGCGTGCGGCAGCCGCCGAGTCCTGATCTATGTGAATTACTGGGAGGGCGTGCGCCTGTCAGTATCCCAGGGTGGTCCGATACTCGGTGAGTATCAATTTTGTTGGTCGAAATCATTAGTGTCCCGGGTCGTCGCCGAACACATCAGGGGTGACATGTGCGGGCCAGGGGGAGTTTCGTGAGGTCATCGGCATGTCGTTGTTCCGCAGCCTCGGCTAGTGCGTCTGCTGTTTCGACTCCGGTGGCGCCGCCGGCGACGACGAGGATACGCAGGTGGCGTTGCTGTTCATTCATCACGGCCTCTTCGAGTTTGGCGAGTATCTTGTCCCGTGCTTCCCAGGGTCTTGCTAGCGGGTGAAGCGGAGTCGACTCCGCGGCCCCGGGAATGTCGAAGGAGTTCGCCGCGCCGCCCGCTGCGATGATCAGGTGGTCGTAGTGGCCGAGACCGAGGACGTTGCCTTTGCGGAAGCAGACATTGTGCTGATGCGGTGCGCATGGACCGCGGGAACCAGGTGATGCCATCGGCGTTCTGTTGTGGCGGTTGACACTTGATACAGCAGTGACTGAAAGAATTGTTGTAGGGCTGACGGTCGATCAGCGTGACGTCGACATCCATGTCGCGCAGTCCGTGGACAGTGGCGAGACCACGGAAGCCGCCAATACCCCGACTCGCGGACGTCCGGGCCGCTGTAAAGGAAATTGAGCAATCCTGGACCTGCGATGTCCGGCTCTGAATGCCCATGGTCGGCGATTGTCGTCATGGTCGGGCCCCCGGAGCTGTCAGCAGGGTCGCCAGGACCGCTGCCTCGCTCAGAGCGACTGATTTGGTTGCGGTCAGCAATGTCAACGAACCGTGATTGGCAAGATCATGAAGGTGGACGAGAGCTGCAGTTCGCTCGGGGGTGGCGAGCTCGTCGAGATAGCGCCGGGTGAACTCGTCGAATCGTTCCGGTTCGTGGTGATACCAGGTTCGCAGCTCGGGTGACGGGGCCACGGTTCGGCACCATTCGTCCAGTCGCGCCCGAGCTTTGGACATGCCGCGGGGCCACAGCCGGTCCACGAGAACACGTGTGCCGTCATCGGCGCGGGGCTCGTCGTAGACGCGGCGCACATGGACCGTGGATCTGTTGACCATTGTTGAAACCTCCTGACGGTGAGGCTGTTTCGTGACGCCGGGGCGGACGGTCACGACCCGTCATTCTCGCGTGGCATGCGGGGTGGGCTGGTTGGGCATGACCTCGCCGCCTCGTGGGCAGGTCGGCGCGTCCGTATCGCTGAGCAGACCGCAGGTTGGGGCAGACCTTTTCGAGCCAGCACACCGGATCGCCAGCCGGTGACCTCCGGCCGGGTAGGCGAGAGCGCCGCGAGAAGCACTGCCGCCAAGGTGTTCGCTCAGGGGCGCGGAAACGAGCCGGCCGATGCCGACCTCCCAGAGGATCGGTGATGGCGGGTGCGCGGAACTTCAGTGGTGCTTGCAGGAAGGTGATGGCCAGCAGCATGCCGAGCCAGACGAACGCCACGGCCGCGCTGATGACCTGTCCGGTTGGCGGCATCGTTCATGTCCCGGTGGGGCTTTTCGACGGCGCCGGCCGGGGGACGTCGGTGTCTGCGTGATCGGGGGTCAGGTAGGCCAGGCAGAGGTGCGGTTTCACGAACGGCACCAGTCGCACCGTGGTGGGTGGGTTGCCGAGTTGGGTGAGTGCGCCCTGCAGGAGCCCGAGGTGAATGGCGCAGACGACGTCGGGGTGTTCCCGGGCGACGTCCCGGTAGGGGCAGGCGCGGAGCCGGATTTCCCGTTCCCCGGTGTCCGGTGCGGGGTCGGCGAGTTCGGGGTCGAAGTTCATCTCGGTGAACAGGTCGACGATCCGGTGTGCGGCCTCGTTCGGAGTGGCGACCCCATCGGCGGTGGGGATGAGGGTGGTTGCCCAGTCCCGGCTGGCCTTTTCGGCGCGTCGTCGGCGGGTGCGGGGGGTGGGGCCGAGGTGAGCGGCGAGAATGGACGCGAGCGGCCGGTACCCGTCGGGAGGGGCCTCCTCGGTGCGGATGGTGTAGACGGTGCGGGGTCGCCCGGGGGTGGTCCGCGGGGTCTTCTGAACGGTGACCTGTTCGGCCCTGGCGAGTACGTCCAGGTGGAACCGGACGGTGGTGATGTGCAGCCCGGTCGTGTCGGCGAGTTGGTAGACGTCCAACGGGGTGTCGCTGCGACGGAGTAGCTTAAGCAGCCGCCGCCTCGGCTTGGACGCGGCGGGGTCCGACGGTGCGTCGTCGAGATGGCCCGGATTGTCGGTCATGTGCTCAGCGGTGGGTGGGCGGCGACCAGTGCGGTGTCCACACCTAGCCGACCGATCTTGGTCGCGACGACGGGGGATGCGACCGACTGCTCGGGACCGGGTCGCGGGTGGGCGAAGAACCGGGCGTTGTCGTCGGTGAATGCCGCCCACTGGTTCGGGACGTCGTCCTGGTAAATGATCGCCTCGGCCGGGCGGACCGGTTCGCAGGCGCCGCAGTCGACGTACTCGTCGGGGTGGATGTACAGCGCCCTGGCGCCTTCGTGGATGCAGTCCACCGGGCATTCCTGCACGCGGGCCCGGTCCAGCACGTCGATGCACGGCTCGGCGATGACATAGGTCACGACAGCACCCTCCTCCCGATCGGTTGACTTCCCCCGGTACTTCTCATAATATAGAGGAAAGCGGCCCTCAAAAAAAAGAGTCGGAACGCCCCACGTGCGGCAGATTTCCGATCCGACTCCCGGCCGGCGCCCCGGGGCGCGTTCCCGGCCAGTCCTCGGTCGGAGGGGGTTGAGATGACCGCTGTTGCACCGCACCCGGTGGTTCCTTTCCCGCCCGTGCATCGTCACGCGTTTGTGTTCTTGACGGTCGGAGGGCGGGCCACCGGAAGCAGCCCGCACCTGGCCATCGGAATTGTCTCGAAGGATCCGGGCGGGACGCCGCCATAAGCCACGCTGCCGCCCGTCGGGAGGGTTCTCCCGCGGGTCCGCCGCTTCCCCGCCCCCCGCACCGGGTTCCGCCCGGTCAGGGGGGCCACAACGTGGGACATACCGAATTCGACCGACGCGGGTCGACAGAACACTGAAAGAGGTTTGAGCGTCATGAGAACGGCGTTGGGTTTGTCGGAATCAGCTACCCGGCAGGTGGTGTCGGCGGCCGGGATGGCCCCTTCCCTGTTCAACACCCAGCCGTGGAGGTTCCGGCTCTGCCCGGACCGTATCGAGGTCCACGCCGACCCGGGCCGCCGATTGATCGGCCACGACCCCGAAGACCGGGAACTGCGGATCGCCTGCGGTGCAGCACTGTTCAATCTCCGGTTGGCGCTGGACGCGCACGATGTGGCACCGGTGGTGACCATCGAACCCGGTGACCTGCCTGGCGCGCTGGCCGTCGTCCGCCGCGGCCTGGCGACCGTGCAGTCCCGCGACGATGCCGCCCTGCACCAGGCGATCAAGCATCGGCGCACCAACCGGCACCCCTTCCTGGACGCCCCGATGCCCGAGGCGTATCGGCGGGTCCTGTCCTTTGCGGCCGCCGCCGAAGGAGCGGACCTGCGCACGATCACCACCCCGGCGGAACGGTTCGAGCTGCGGTGCATCATCGCCGCCGCCGACCAGCGGCAACGTGACGACGTGGTCTGCCGGGCCGAACTGGAGGCCTGGACCGGTGACCGCCACGGCCACCCGGACGGGGTGCCGCTGGCCGTGGCCGGGCCCAGACCCGAACCCCAGGACCCGTGGGCATACCGGGACATGGGAAACGGCTTCGCCCGAGTCCGGTCCCGGGGCGAGGACTTCGAGGCCGAACCGTTCGTGGTGGTCCTCTCCACCCGGATGGATGGACCCGGCTGCCAGGTCCAGGCCGGTCAGGCACTGCAACGCGTGCTGCTGACCGCGACCGCCCTCGGACTCACCGCGTCCTTCCTGTCCCAACCCATCGAGGTCATCGACGAGCGACGGGAACTGCGCCGGCTGCTGGCCGACGGGCGGCATCCGCAGGCCGTGGTGCGCCTCGGCTTCGGGGCACCCGTGGGGGCCTCACCACGGCGGGACGCGGCGGACCTGCTGCTGCCGGTCGGTTCTGCCCCCTGAGTCTGGCCGGAACCCGTTTCGAAGGCACTCTTCTCAACTCTAGGACAGGACATGAATCGAATACCCGCGACCGACGGGGAACGTCGTCGCCACAGCACGATCACACCGCCGAGTTCGGATCGGCAGGCCACGGAGCAGACAGCAATGTTCGGATTCGGGGGGTCTCCCGCCGCGGCGCCGGCGGGGCAACCGGGCGTGAAACGTGCGGCGCCGCGGATCGTGGTCGGGGTGGATGGGTCCCCGGCCTCCGTCGATGCGCTGCGGTGGGCTGCCCGGCAGGCCGAGCTGACCGGTGCCGCCGTCGAGGCCGTGATCAGTTGGGACTACCCCAGCACAACGGGAATGGAATTCGGGTCACTGGACATCGACTGGGCCGGCAACGCCCGGGCCGCCCTGGTCGATACGCTGCACGTCGCGTTGGGCGACAACGCAACGTCGATCACCGGGACCGTGACCCGGGGGCACCCGGCCGAGGTCCTGGTCGCCGCCGCCCAGGGGGCCGACCTGCTGGTCGTCGGATCCCGCGGTCACGCGGCGCTACCCGGCAGGCTGCTCGGCTCGGTCAGCGAACACGTCGCCGCCCGCGCCCCGTGCCCGGTCGTCGTGGTCCGGCACATCCCGGATCCGATCACCCTCGGGCAACGCACGCACCTCGCGGGTCGAGACGTCCTGGTAGGGGCGGGATTCCGATGAATCTATCCCACCACGAACAGCAAATACTCGACGAGATCGAGCAGGGACTGGAGGCCGAGGACCCCAAGTTCTTCGCCAGCATGACGGACCCACAGAACCACCGCGGCGGATGGCTCCGGGGTTCGGTGGCCTTCCTGGCCGGCCTGATCGCGTTCATGGTCGGTGCGGTCCTGGCGCAGGCAGCACCGGGGTCGGGGGTCGGCGTCAGCCTGGCCGGCTTCCTAGCGATGGTCTGGGGGGTGTGGCTGCTCTGCCCAGGTGACCGGGCGTTCCCCTCGCCTGGGCGGAAAAGCGCGCCGGGTCAGCGACTCGGCCGGCTCTGGGACAGCATGAAAGACCCCCCGCCACCGGGGATGTCACCGTGACCATCGACAGTGAGGCGACGCTGCTATCGGCGTGGCAGCGACCGCGGCGTCAATCTGCGCGGTCGGCGGGTACCCAGCACGACGCAGCAGCGGTCGTCGGCCGGCCCAGCCTGGCCGCGAGCGCCCCGTCACCGACCTGGTCGGCGACCGCGCCGACCAGTACGAGGTTCATCCCGCAGACCAGTTCGGTGTGGTCCCGGGCCAAGGCGTCGAACGGACAGTTGGCCAGGGTAATGATCGCGGCCTCGCGACGGGGTTCATACCGTGTGCGGCCAGGACGGCGCAGACACCGGAGACCTGTTGCTCTCGGCCGGGTCGTGGGCCCAGAGCCTGCCGCGGAGGTCGACGTGCTCACCGGACTTATCATTAGGACCGACCCTTTGGTTAGTCATTTTCGGCTCCTTCCGGCATGCGAGGACGCGCTCGAAGCAGCTACGTCTCGTCTTGACCCATCCACCCAGGCATGCTCGATCGAGCGCTAACCAAGGTGTGCGCCATGCCGAGAAAGACCGCCTGCAGCTTGGGCCCGGTGCTCCGGGGAGTGTCGGCACCCAGGAGACTCATTGACATGGATCACCCTGACACGCGAGATGTCGTTGATCCCCGTCTGCGAATGGTCGTGGCGTTGTTGTATACCACCGGCCTGGCCTTGATGGTGATCGGATCCGTTGGTGGATTCCTTTGGGTTCCGCTGTTGTGGTGCGCGGCGGCCGGGTTGGTGATCATCGCAGCCGGGTTCGCGATCAGTGGTGGGCGCTTCTGACGGTTGCCGGGCGGGATCCCCGGCTTTGCCGCAACTCCCACGGGATGTTCGGGTAACTCGGGGCTACGCTACCGGAGTCGCGAGTGGTGTATGGACCCGTCAAAGTGCCGACCTGCTGGGGGGCCGATTATGACCGCTGTTACTCCCCGTCCCGTGGTGACTCGGCCGTACCCGGTCCAGCGCGCTGCGCGCGGTGCGAAGTTCCTGCAGTACTTGCACACGACGGACCCGAAGGTCCTTGGCGTGATGTACATCGCGACCTCGTTCACGTGGTTCATGGTCGGCGGCCTGATGGCGCTGTTCATGCGTGCCGAGCTGGCCCGGCCTGGAATGCAGTTCCTCACCCCGGAGCAGTACAACCAGCTGTTCACCATGCACGGCACGATCATGTTGCTGTTCTATGCCACGGCCGTCGTGTTCGGTTTCGCCAATTTTGTGCTGCCGCTGCAGATCGGTGCGCCGGACGTGGCGTTCCCGAGGTTGAATGCTTTTTCGTACTGGCTGTACTTCTTCGGCGCGATCATCTCCACGTCCGGGTTCTTCACCCCGAACGGTGCCGCGGCCTTCGGCTGGACGGCCTACACGCCGTTGTCCCTGGCGGAAAACTCGCCGGGTGTGGGTGGTGACCTGTGGATCATGGGCCTGGCGGTGTCGGGCCTCGGCACGATCCTGGGCGGCGTCAACATGATCACCACGGTGATCTGCATGCGCGCCCCCGGCATGACGATGTGGCGGCTGCCGATCTTCACCTGGGGCATCCTGGTGACGTCGGTGCTGATCCTGATCGCGTTCCCGGTGCTCACCGCAGCCCTGATGGGGCTGGCGTCGGACCGGCATTTCGGCTCGCACGTCTTCGACCCGGCCAACGGCGGCGCGATCCTTTATCAACATCTCTTCTGGTTCTTTGGGCATCCCGAGGTGTACATCATCGCCTTGCCGTTCTTCGGGATCATCTCCGAGGTTGTGCCGGTGTTTTCCCGAAAACCGATTTTTGGGTACCGGGGGATGGTGTACGCGATGCTGGCGATCGCCGCGTTGTCCGCAGCGGTGTGGGCGCATCACATGTTCGCCACCGGTGCGGTGTTGCTGCCGTTCTTCAGTTTCATGACGTTCCTGATCGCGATACCGACCGGCCTGAAGTTCTTCAACTGGATCGGCACGATGTGGAAGGGCCAGGTCAGCTTCGAAACCCCGATGCTGTTCGCGGCCGGCTTCCTGGTGACGTTCCTGTTCGGCGGGCTGACGGGCGTCATCCTGGCCGCCCCGCCGCTTGATTTCCACGTGTCCGACTCGTATTTCGTGGTGGCGCATTTCCACTACGTGTTGTTCGGCACCATCGCCTTCGCCACCTACGCGGGGATCTACTTCTGGTTCCCGAAGATCACCGGCCGGTTCCTGGACGAGAAGCTGGGTCGGTTGCATTTCTGGGCGACGTTCATCGGGTTCCACCTGACGTTCCTGATCCAGCACTGGCTGGGGAACATCGGGATGCCGCGTCGGTACCCGGATTACCTGCCGACCGACGGGTTCACCACGTTCAACACGATCTCGACGATCGGTGCGTTCGTGCTCGGCGCCTCGACGCTGCCGTTCATCTGGAACGTCATCCGGTCGTGGCGGTACGGCGAGATCACTACGGCCGACGACCCGTGGGGCTATGGCAACTCGCTGGAGTGGGCGACCAGTTCACCGCCGCCGCGGCACAACTTCACCTCGCTTCCGCGGATCCGTTCCGAGCGGCCGGCGTTCGAGTTGCACCACCCCTACATGGTCAAGCGGATGCGGTCCGAGGCCCATCCGTCGCGGGGGTGGAAGGCGCTGGACGAGGCCGAGGCCAGCTCGCACCTGAAGATCCTCGAGGGTCAGGGCTCCGACTCGCCGGCCGCTCCGTTCGGGGAATGACCCGCCGCCACACCCTCAGGCCAGGCCGCTTGATGTCTTGCGAGCCGAAGAACCCGGGCAAGCATCAGTAGATCAGCGCGGCGGAGGCCTGCTCGTAACAGGGAACCTCGGGCCTGCGGGTGCGGTAGACCCTTGCTATGCCCGCCGAACCACCTGTGTTGCTGATTTTGGACCTTGTCGGAACGTTCGCGTTCGCGTTGAACGGCGCGCTGACCGCGATCCGTGCCGTTCACGTGGACATCGTGGGGGTCATCACTCTCGGTGTGATCACCGCGGTTGGTGGGGGAATCATCCGCGACGTCCTGCTCGGTGCCCTCCCGCCGGCCACGTTCGACGATTGGCGTTATCTGGCCGTAGCTGCAGGCGGGGGATTGATCGCGTTTTTGTTCAGCCGCTGGCTGACCCGGTTCACGAGTGCGATCGACGTGCTGGATGCCGCCGGGTTAAGCCTGTTCGCGGTCACTGGGGCGAGTAAGGCGCTTGAGCTGGGGGTCGGCCCGGCGCAGGCGATAATCCTCGGTGCGGTCACGGGGGTGGGCGGCGGAACGGTGCGGGACGTGTTGATCC
>Ga0070682_100001000_pt1 | contig 16349 bp, 13 predicted proteins | sample KBSC63LmetaG_FD_64668 | JGI IMG/M metagenome (GOLD analysis project Ga0070682, IMG submission 64668) | Corn rhizosphere microbial communities from Kellogg Biological Station, Michigan, USA - KBS C6-3L metaG | ecosystem: Host-associated > Plants > Roots > Rhizosphere | place: USA: Michigan... | reverse complement strand
TCGGAGGAAGCCCTGGGCAGCGAGACGGACGAAGCGGGGTTTTCTGACATGGTGCGAGGCGGCCGACCGACCCTATAGCGGAAGTGGCGACTGGTCGCTCGCCGTCGCAACAAACCGGCATTTTCGGTCAGTGGGCCGACTCCGCCCGAAGGATCGCCCGAGCTGACCCCAGTCTCGGCTTGGAACAAGGCCGCAGGGTGTTATCCTGCCGCGGCAGGGAGAACAGCATGCGTTTCGCAAGGATGCTCGTGTCCGCAGCGCCGTTGGTCGGCGCGGTACTTCTCGCGCCCGCGCGAGCTTCAGCCGATGTCGGTAAGGACGCCGCGGCAGCCACCGGCAAAGGCGTGGTGGGTGGCGCGCTGCTCGGAGGGGAGCTCGTGTGCGCGGTCGAAGCCGCCGCCGGAGTTAAGAACGGTTGGGCGTACCTCGGCGGGGCCATCGGTGGCGCCGCGGCGGGTGGCGTCGGTGGATACTTCCTGGAACAGGAAGCGAGCGCGCGCGCCTCGATGCTGGTGCTCGCCGGCGGCATGACCCTCGTCATTCCGACGATCGTGCTCGTGCTGAGCCAAACCGCGTACAGCCCGCCTGCCGACTACCTCACCGACAAGCCGCCCGCTGACGAACCTGTCGCGAATCCCCCGCAGCCCGACGCAGCCCCGGCCGCTGCTCCGCCCGCTGCCGCTCCTCCGCCCCCCGCTGGGGCGGCTCCCGCAGCTGCACCGCCCGCCACCGCACCTACACCCGGCGCGGCTCCCACCTCGAGCGTTCCGCAGAAGAGGAGAGTTGCACCCCGCGGACGTTCGTTTGCGCCGCTCGCGCTCACGCCGCCGTCGCTCGTCGCGCTGCGTCCCGGCGCGCTCGCACTGAGCGTCCCCGCCGTGGAATTCCACGACACCTACACCCGCGCCGAAGTGGCGATGTACGGCGTCAAGCAGCATACAGAAGTACACATCCCCGTCCTCAACGTCGTCTTCTAAGTCCAAGAAGACCGAGGGCCGCGCGCTCGCGTGCCGTTCGCGCTTTGCTTCCGCGAGGCGCTCCCGCTAGCATGGGAGGTCTCGAGCGCCCGCGGCTCCCAGCGTTAGGTCGTTAGGAAAATATGGCTCAGGCAGCGCCTCAAAGGACGGGGCTTCCGCGCACGCGCAAGGGGGACGATCCTTCCTTGGGTCGCGTGATCGCCGGTCGTTACCGGCTCGAATCACGCATCGGCGAAGGTGGCATGGGCATCGTGTACCGCGCGCGGCACGTGCTCATCGACCGCGTGGTCGCGGTCAAGCTCATCCGCCCCGATCTGCGGGGCGAGACCCATCTGCGCGCGTGGATGCTGCGCGAAGCGCGCGCCGCGAACCGCGTCGATCACGCGCACATCATCGACATTCACGACATCGGCGAGACGGACGACGGCGAGCTCTACCTCGTCATGGAGTACCTCGTCGGCACGCCGCTCTCGAACGAGCTCGCGAAGGGGCCGCTCCAGCTCGCGCGCGCCGTCGACGTCCTCGAGCAGATGGGTGCGGCGCTCTCTCGCGCGCACGATCTCGGTGTCGTGCATCGCGATCTGAAGAGCGACAACATCCTCCTCACCGCGCGCGGCGGCCGCAAGGATTTCGTCAAGATCCTCGACTTCGGGTTGGCCGCGCTCGCTCACGATCCGCGCCTGGCACCCAAGGGCGCGGTGTTCGGCACGCCCGAATACATGTCGCCCGAGCAAGCGCGCGGCGAGCAGGCGGGCCCGCAATCCGACCTCTACGCGCTCGGCGTGCTGTTCTTCGAGATGCTGACCGGCCAGCTGCCGTTCAAGGCTTCGGATCGCGAGACGCTGCTCGAGATGCAGCGCACGGCGCCCGCGCCGCGGCCGAGCAGCGTGAAGAAGGATTGCAGCCCGGTCGCCGAGAAGATCGTGCTGCGGCTGCTCGAGAAGGACGCGCGCAAGCGCTACCGCGACGGCCACCATCTGCTCGAGGAGCTGAAGGCGCTGCAGCGCTCGCTGCCGAGCACGTCGTGGGAGAAGGAGGGCGCGGCACCCGAGCAGCAGCCCGCCGCGCCGCCGCCGCCACCACCCCCGCGCTCGCCCGGCGTCGCCGAATGGGCGGGCCGCGCCGGTCTGTTCTCGCGCATGCTCACGCGTGCGTACCCGGGCGGCAACGCGCCCCCGGAGATCAAGCAAGCGCTCGCCACGGTGTGGGACGTCGCCGCCAAGGCCACTGCCCTCGAGGGAGAGATCGCCAGCCACACGCGCAAGCTCGAGGCGCTCGAGCGGCGCGGTCGCGCGCTCCGCGCCGAAATCGGCCGCAAGGTGGAGGAGCTCGCGCACGAGGAATCGCGCGTGCTGCGGGAAGCCGCCGCCTACGCGGAAGAGGAAGTGCAGGCCCGCACCGAGGTCACTCGGGCGGAGCAAGCGGCGCGCGAGCGCGTCGCCATCGCCGAGCAGGCGGAGCGCAGCGGCCAGGGCACGCGCGCCATCTACGAAGCCTCGGGTGCCGCGACCGCCATGGTCGATGCTCAACGCCTGTGGCTCAAGACCCGGGGCGATCGCCGGGGCAGCCGCGAAGCCATTGCCGCCGACCTGAGGCGCCAGATCGAAGAGCTGCGCGCCCAGCTTGCCCGCTACGCGGAGGCGCTCGAGGAAGACCTGAACTCCGGTCGCGAGAAGGTCGCCATCCGCACGCGCGAGGGGCTGAAGTTCGAGAAGACGTTCATCGACGCCTTCACCCAGCTCACGAGCCACCTGAAAGGCCGGCCCGAGTGTCGCGACCTGATGAACGAGCTGCAGGCGGGGTCCCCCGAGGGGTCCGACGCCGGCAACGGCGGTACGGAAGGCGAAGCTCAGGCGCCCGGCGGCGACCGCCCGCCCGAAGCGCCCTGAGCTGGGGGCGCCGTCGGTGACGGACCTCCCGACGTACACCGTTCGCATCACAGACGCGCAGAGCCTGGGAGAGGGCGAAGCCCGCACGTTCGCCTACGAACGTGTGGGCAAGACGTACGAGGGGTTCCTGCTGCGCCATCGGCTCGGCTTCTACGCGTACGCGAACGCGTGCCCGCACTGGAACGTCGACCTCGATCTCGGCTTCGGCGACTTCTACGATCCGGACACCGACCGGATTTTTTGCCGGAACCACGGCGCGCTCTTCCTTCCGGAAACGGGTCTCTGCAGCGCGGGGCCCTGCGCGGGCCTCTACCTCGAGCAATTCACCGTGAGCTGGGACGGGCCGGACGCGCTCATCGGCACGGAGCCGCCCACGACGGTGATCGGCACGGAAAATTTGGGTTAATCCACGTTCTTGCGGCTATCTCGCGAGGGTCGATGCCTCGCCTCTCGTCCCACCCGTTGCCGCCCGAAGTTCTGCGCTGCTCCGCGCTTCGCTACATCTACGAGACCACGCCCCCTTCGCAGCCCAAGGTGGCCCCCCGCCCTCCGCGAGCCTCGGCGCCGCCCCCGGTGAAGGCGGCGCTCGCGGAGGCGGTTCCCGTCGCGCAGCCCCGTAAGGTCGTTGGGGGACGCTACGAGCTCGAGCGCGCCATCGACCAGGGCGGGACGGCGTTTATTTATCTGGCGCGCGACCTCGCGACCGGCGACACGCGCGCCGTGAAAATCCTGAAGGATCACGCGGCAAACGACCCCATCCTGCGCGCCTGCTTCCTCTCGGGCGCTCGCGCGGCGATGGGGATCACGCACCACAACGTCGTGCGCGTGCTCGGCGTGGTCGAGCCGCGCGACCCGCAGCAGCATCCGTTCGCGGTGATGGAGCTCCTGCGCGGCGAGTCGCTCGACGCGACGCTCGGCCGTGAGCATCGACTGAGCTCCGAACGCGTGGTGGCGCTCGCTCGCGACGCGGCACGCGGGCTCGCAGCGGCCCACGCGACCGGCATCGTCCACTCCGACGTGAAGCCCGAGAACCTGTTCCTGCAGAGCGGGCACCACGGCTCGAGCCTGAAGATCCTCGACTTCGACCTCGCCTGGGTGCCAGGGGTGGAAGATCCGGCCGAGCGTCACGGTCGCCTGATCCTGCGCGGCACCGCCAAGTACATGGCTCCGGAACAGATCCTCGGCGACCCCGTCGACGCACGGACGGACGTCTATGCGCTCGGCGTCGTGCTGTTCCGGCTGCTCACCGGACAGCTGCCGTTCGATCTGGAGCTCGGAACGACGCTCCTCCGCCATCACGTCTCGTCGCCGATCCCACCGCCGTCGTGGCTCGTGGACGATCTCGACCGGCGCCTGGACGCGGTCGTGGTGAGAGCCACCAAGAAGGATCCGGCGAATCGCTACCCGAGCATGGCGGCTCTGCTGTCGGATCTCGACGCCGTGAGCCTCGATCTGGCGCTCGCTACGCCGGCGCCGGCCGAGATCGACCGCTACGCCCCTCGCAGTGATCGCGCTCGCGAGGCGGCGCGCGCCCTCGAAAGCGCCGCCTGATTACTTGAGCTTCGCGGCCAGGAACGACCGCAGCTTCACCAGGTTCCTGTCGTCCCGGTAGAACGCCGGCGGCTGGTAGCCGGTGGCCCATTGGCGCGCCTCGCGCACGAAATCGGCGAGGGCTGCGTCGTCGGCGAGCACCTCGTCCACGTTGCGACCGCGCACCTTGGTCCCCCCGAGGCCCGCGACGTAGGCGTCGAGCCGCGGGTAGACGTCGCCGAGAAATTCGCGAACCAGAGTGGCATCGCCCGCGAGCCGTCCGAGCGTTCCGCTCGCGTCGGCGGAGGCGTCGTCGCTGGAAAGAGTCGAGGCGGCGACGCGGAACACGAACGCGTCGTCCATGAAGCCGATGTCTTCGAGCCCGTCGGGAATCAGGTCGAGCGACTTGAAGAGGTAATTCAGCGCCGAGGCGGTGCCGCGGCGCGCAGGCAGCGACGATTCGGTGCTCTCGACGACGGCAGCGAGGTTTTTCACGTCGTCGCCGAGCGACTTGAGCCAGGCGGGGAAGGCCTCGAGACACTGTGCTTCGACGGGGTTCATGCGAGCGGCACCGAGTATCAGGCCGGGATCCGAGACCGGTCAACCGAAGTCGTCACGGCGGGAGCGCGGGCGTGGCGCGACAGAGGAGCCGGAGGGCGTTCCCGCCCATGATGCCCTCCACCTCGGTCGCGTTCATGCCCGCCTCGAGCAAGGCCTGGGCCAAGCGCTGGTAGCCGAACGCGTCCCCGAGCTCCGCGGGCGGATGAATGTCGCCCTCGAAATCCGAGCCCATCGCCACGTGCTCGGGCCCCATCACGCGCGCGAGGTGTTTCACCTGCGCCACGACATTCGCGAGCGTCGCCGTCCGCCGGCCACTGACGAACCGTGAGTGAAAGTTGACGCCCACGACTCCCCCCGTGCGAGCGATCGCGCGGAGCTCGTCATCGGTCAGGTTGCGTGGGTGGCTCGCGAGCGCAGCGGCGTTGGAGTGCGTGGCGACCACGGGCGACTGCGTCTCGGCCGCGAGTGTCAGCATCTCGCTCGTGGCGCGCGCCGAGGCGTGCGAAACGTCGAGCAGCATCCCGAGCCCGAGCGCGGTACGCAAGAAGTCGCGTCCGCGCTCCGTGAGGCCGAACGGGCTCGGCGTCGCGTCGCCCGAGGAGGAAGCGAGCTCGTTCGCCGCCGTGTGGACGGGTCCGAGCACGCGCAGGCCCCGTGCCCCCCAACCGACGAGACCGCGCGGCGTCTCCGCGAGCGCGCCGATCCCCTCGAAGGAGAGCCACGTCCGCACCCCCCCGTCGCGAGGCAGACAGCCCGGCAGGCGGAACGGCGGAGTGCGCGCGAGCTCGCCGTAGACGCGAGCGTACGAGCTTTCGTAGTCGGAGACGCGGGGACCGGCCTTGGAAACGTCGCGAGGCACGAAGAGCGGCAGCACGACGCCGACCACGCCGGCCCGCGCGAGATCCTGCGCTCGAAACTGCCCGGTGCCTTCCGCAAACGCTCGGCCGCGAAAGCTCGCTTGGTACGAGAGATCGACGTGCAAGTCGACGACCGCGAAGGGTCGCGCGCTGGGCTCCGCGCCGGCCAGCGACAACGGCAGCAGCAGCGCGCCGAGCAAGAGCGCACCGCCGCCGGCGAGCCGCGCCGCGAAGCGCGCCCGAGGCCGAGCTGCGCTCAGCTCGCCTTCCACTTGATGCTGCAGCCGATGGACGGCTTCTGCTCGCTCTTCGGCGACTGGCCCGCGAGCAACGCCTCGACCGCCGCGCGCACGTCGGCGCCCGTGACGGGCGCGTCGTTCTTCGGCCGCGCCTCGTCGAATTGCCCGCGGTACGCGAGCGCTCCCTGCGCGTCGAAGACGTAAAACTCGGGGGTGCACGCAGCCTGGAACGCGCGCGCCGTGCCCTGCGTCTCGTCGAACAGGTACGGGAACGACCAGCCCGCGGCGCGCGCCTCGAGCGCCATCTTGTCGGGTGCATCCTCCGGGTACGCCGCCGGATCGTTCGAGCTGACTCCGACGAACCCGACTCCTCGCTCGCTCGCGTAGCGCCCGAATGCCGCGAGCCCGTCGCGGATGCGCTTCACGTACGGGCAGTGGTTGCAGATGAAGGCGACGACCAACGGTCGCCCCGCGAAGTCGGCGGACGCGACGACGCGACCGGAAACCGTGTCGGTCAAACGAAAGCTCGGGAGCGGCGTGCCGAGCGGGAGCAGCGAGGACTGGACGGCCATGCCGCTATTCTCGCACTTTCTTCGGCAGCTCGAGCGCCCGATCGGCATGCTCGGGATCGGCGAGAAAAGCGTAGGCGGCGCGGCTGGCGAGCACGCGCTTCGTGTAACGCCGCGTTTCGAGGTACGGGATGAGCTCGACCCAGAGGTCGAAGTCGGCGCTCGGTCGTGCGCGCAACCACTCGCGCACCTTGCCCGGACCGGCGTTGTACGCGGGGATCGCGAGCAGCGGGTTTTCGGCAAAAGCCGCCTGGTAGCGCGAGAGCGTGCGGCACCCGAGCTCGACGTTGACGCTCGGGCGCTTGAGCGCGCGGCGATCGTGCGGCAAGGACGTGCCCTTGGCCGCGACGCGCGCCGTGGGCACGATGAGCTGCATCAGGCCGAAGGCATCGGCGGCGCTTTCCGCATCCGGATCGAACGCCGACTCTTCGCGCATGATCGCGTAGACGATGGGCTTCTCGAGCCCGGCGCGCTGGGCGGAGGCGTCGACGAGCTTCGGGTACGGCTCGGGGAAAGCGATCCGCCAGGCCTCTCGCCAATCGCCCGCGGGCCAGCGCAACAGCCAATCGGTCAGGCGGCGCCGCGCGACGTCGTGAGCAAGCTTCTCGGCGCCGGCGAGCGCGTAGAGCCGCGCCACGGCCCACAGGAGCTCCGGCCCCGCCCCGGGCCGCGTGAGGCCGAGCGCGTCGAGCTCCGCGACAGCCGGAGTGATCTCGCCCACGCGGAAGAGCTCGAGCGCCCGCGAGAACCCCGGCTCGCCATCCCAGCGCGCCGGCGGGCGGGGTCGCGACTCCGAGCCCGAAAGCTCGATCGCTTCACGCCGCGCGCGCTCGGCACGCGCGGGGTCGACCTCGGAGAGGCGCGTGTACGCGTTCAGCATGTAGTAGGAGAGCGGCTGCTCGCGCACGATGCCCTCGAACGCCGCGAGCGCGAGCTCGCGCTGACCGAGCGCGAAGGCGGCGCGCGCCTCGAAGTAGCGCTCCCGCCCCGAAAGCTCCGTGCCGCGAGCCGCGTCGGCATCGTCCCCGCCGACCAGCTTCACGGCGCGCGCGAGCACCGAGGCCGCCCCCGACCAGTCCCCCCGGTCGATGCGCCGCACCGCGAGGCGAAACGCGCCCTCCACGGCCATGTCTCCCGTCGGGTAGTCGTCGGGCAGCGTCTTCAGCAGCTCGGTGAAGCGCGCCTCCACGCCGAGGTCGAGGTACGCCATCGCCGCCTGGAGCCGACTGTCGTCGGCGAGTGAATGGTCGTGGTGCTCGCTCTCGACGCGCCCGTAGTAGCGGACGGCCTCGTTCGCGCGTCCTTCGGCCGCGGCGTACTTGCCCGCGTTGAACAGCGCACGCGCGTGCAAATCAGGCTCAGCCGCACAGCGTCCGAGGCTCGCGACGACCGTCTCCAGGGCCTGCTTGCGGTCGCGCCGCTGGGCGTGGGCCTTGGCTCGCGCGAGCGCGAGCCGGCAGACGAGCTCGTCGCTCGGCTTCGGGGCAGGAGGCTTTTGCTCGGCGAGCTTTTTCTCGAGGGCGTCGGCGAGCGAAAGCGCGTCGTCGTTCCGCCGCGCGTCGACGAGCGCCTCGAGGGCAACGAGCTCCTGCGCCGGCGGGGGCGCCGTTTCCCGGGTCCGGTCCGCCGGCGGCAGCGCGTCGAGCGCTTGCTCGATGAGCTCCGTGGCGCGCTTCGCGAGCTCGACGGTCGCAGCAGCCTCCGCGGCGACCTTGCGCGCAAGAGCGAGCGCTTCTGCGGCGCTCGCGGCATCGACCGGAGCGACGCCACCGTCTGCGTCGCGTGGCGACAAGAGCTCGCCCGCGAGCCGGAGTGCCAAGGACCAACGCTCGCGAGGTCCGCCGCTGCCTGCCTTGACCGCCGAGCGCAGCACCTCGAGTCCCACGGCGCGCTCGCCGGCCGAAAATGCCGCCTGCGCGATCAACTCATGGCGTGTGGCCGACACGCACGGCACCTCGGGCAGGGCGCGCGCCTCCGCGAGCGCTTCCGCACCACGCCCGAGCGCCAGCAGCGTGCGGGCGCGCCCTGCGGCGGCGTACGGCGAAAGCACGAAATCGGGCACCCGGGCCTGCTCGTACGCCGCGAGCGCCGGCCCGGGCTCACCCGCGCGCTCGTGCCAAATCCCCGACAAGAGGCTCAGGCTCGCCGCGTCCGGCGCGGCGGGCGGCACCGCGAGAACGCGCCGGTCGAGCTCGAGGGCCGCACGGCGCGCATCGCCCGCTTCCACCGCCTCGGCCACGCGCTCGAAGCCGGCACGGGTGAGCCAGGGAGCAAAGCGCTCCTCGCCGACGGGTGCTGCGGGGGCGCCCGCGTTCCCGGGCGTTCGTCCCGTGCTCGGGGAAGTCGTCGCGAGCGGCACGCGTGGCGTCGGCGTCGGTTCGGGGCCCTGGGCCGTCGTGCAGGCAAGGGCCAGCAAGCCGAGTGAGCCCCAGCGATTCACTCGCGTCGCGCTCCGCGCCGAGACGCGGCAAAGTGGTCCAAAGTCGCTTCCTCCTGGACGCGCTCCTCGGCGTGTTCCTCCGCTCGGCGGAAACGCGCCGCGTGTTGCTCCGTCGCCTTCGCGTCCGCGCGCGCTCGACCGAGCTTGGCTTTCGCTTCGGCCTGCGCACGCTCCGCGGCGCGCGCGCGCTCCGTGGCCTCCACCTCGCTGACACGGAGTGCACGAACTCGCTCGGCGACCCCTACCCGGTGTCGCTCGGCCTGCTGGAGGTCCTGCACGCGCGCCGCGCCACTTTCGAGGCGCCCCTGCTCGCGTGCACGCTCTGCGCCGAGCGCGCGCTCGGTTCCTTCGCGTTTCTCGCGCGCGGCGCGGGCCGCGGCCGCCCGTGTCTGGCTCTGCTGCGCGGCCGCGCGGTGCTCATCCGCCCGTTTCTCGACGCGCTCCCGGCGGATCCCGAGGAGCGGGGCGAGCGGGTAACGACGGGCCACGCCCGGCAGCGTAGCTCAAACTATCAGCGCCGGGCGCCGTCGAGCGTCGGCGGCCGCAGGGAGCCGCCGAAGCGCGCACCCGCGTTCGGCCGATCGAGGGTGAGCCGCAGCTCGTCCACGGCATTGCGCACCTGCTCGGCCCACACCGGGCCATCGTGCGAGTAGTGCCGGGCCGTCCAGTTGATCGCGGAAATGGTCGAGGCGAACACCACGTGCGGATAGAGCGGGCGGCTGAGGAGCGCGATTCCGGTCACGACGGCACGGAGCGTGGCGGCACGGAAGCCGTCCCCCTCGTACACGACAGCCGAGCAGCGGATGACACTGCCGTGCTGCTTGAGCAGGTTCGAGATGGCGCGGCGAGCGTCCGCATCGGGGGCAGTGGCACCTTCCTCGATGACTTGCAGGAGCGCCACGTCACGGTGCGTTCGCGCGAGCTTGCCGAGCACCGCCGAAACGCGGTCGACCGCCGGAGCGCGTGTCTCCGTGCGCCAGACGGCGATCAGCAGATTCCGCCACACGCCGACGCCGTGCTGCTCGTCGCACCCATGAAGAGTGAGCTCCTGCACTCCGGGGGCGACGCCCCGAGGCGACACTTTGGTTGTCATGGCAGACTCCACCCTTTGCGTAACGACCGCACTGAGCACCAACATTAGCGCCGCCGAGCATGCGCAGGAACGCCTACATCGGTGCTCGCATGCCAGTCGCGAAAACCTCGAAGGAAGCGACCCCCGCCCGTTCGCCGTGGTAGTCGTCGTTGCGTGATGCCTGACGCGGGGCGCTTCGATGTGGTCGTGGTGGGCGGTGGTGTCGCAGGTCTCACTACTGCGCGTTCGCTCACTGCTCGGCGTGTGCTCGTCGTCGAGCGCGACATACGCGTGGGTGGCCGCGTCCTCACGCTCGAGCGCCCGTGGGGCGGCATCGATCTCGGAGCGTGCTTTGCGTTTCGCCCTGAGCTGCTGCCCGGCGACGTCCCTCACCCGACGGACCGCTGCGACGAGCGCGGCCCCGTCGGCGCCCTCGTGCAGGGCAACTTCGCGTTCGACCCGAGCTCGCGCGGGCTGCTCGAAAAAATCGACCCCACCGAGCGCGCGAGCGTCGAAACCGCACTGTTCCACCAGATCCACCCCGGCGCGCGAAAGAGCTACAGCGCGGAGCGCCAAGCGGACGCGCTCGTCGACTGGTATCCCGACCATTGGCAGAGCGGCAACGGCGCGCTCGTGCGCGGCTGGGCCGAGGGGCTTGCCGCAGACGTGTGGCTCGAGGCAAACGTGGTCGAGCTCCGCGAGCAATCGCACGAGGTCGTCGTGCGCATCGCACGGCAGGGCACGACGAGCGAGGTGACCGCTCGAGCCGTCGTCGTGGCGACCCCCGCGAGCACGGCGCTCGCGCTCGTCCGGCCGCGCGATGCCGCGTGTCGGGAGTTTTTGGCCGCGACCCGTTACGGCCGCTACACCGTCGTCGCGTTCGAGCTCGAGGGCGCGGCAATCGAGCCGGATTTCCGCTTCATCGTGACCCCGGGGCTCGCGCTCACGCTCGTGATGCAGCAGGCGAGCCACGACCGCCGGCGCCGCACGCTGCTCTGCTACTACGACGACGCGGCTTCCGAGCGCGTCGATGCGCTCTCCGACGCCGAGCTCGTCTCGGCCACGCGCCGTGACCTCGAGCCGCTCTCGCGCCTCGGCGTCGCGCTCACGCGCGCCAAAGCGACCGTCCACCGCTGGGAGCTGTCGGGCACCGTGCTCGACGACGAGCGCGTCGCGCTGTACCGGCCGGAGCACGCGCGCGCCACCGCACGCATCTTCCTCGCTGGCGACTACCTCGCGAGCACCCCGGGCTGGGGCTACGGCCTCGACGATGCCGTCGCCTCGGGCAAGCGCACGGCCGCGCTCGTGAGCTCGCTGTGGGATACGGAGCTCGCGACGACTGGCGCGCCGCGCTGAGCCGAACCGTTTCGTTTGCGGGTGTGCTCGCGCCTACGGCCGACCGCCGCGCGTGTGCCACTCTTGGATGCTTCGGACCTGCGCGGTCGTGAGCAGGTGACTCACTTCGAGCGCGTCCACCGCGGCAAGCCCGGCGGCGATGGTCGTGAAGTACGGAATGTTGGCGAGCAGGGCGTTCCTGCGAATCGAGTAGCTGTCGGCAATCGCCTTGCTGCCCTGCGTGGTGTTGATCACCATCTGGATGCTGCCCGCGTGAATCGCGTCCACGACGTGCGGCGAGCCCTCGAGCACCTTGTTGACGCGGTCCGCCGGGATGCGCGCTCGCGCCAAGGTCTGCGCGGTACCGCCCGTCGCGACGATGTTGAAGCCCAGGTTCCGCAGGCGACGCGCGACGTGGCAGGCCTGCTCCTTGTCGTCGTCCTTGACGCTGATGAAGCAGCTGCCATGCCCGGGCAGCCTGCTACCGGCAGCCTCGAGCGACTTGTCGAACGCGAGCGCGAAGCTCTGGCCGATGCCCATCACCTCGCCGGTCGAGCGCATCTCGGGGCCGAGGATGGTGTCGACGCCGGGGAACTTCGCGAACGGGAACACGCTCTCCTTGACGGCCACGTGCGTCGGCAAAAAGCCGTCGTCGATACCGAGCTCGTCGAGCGTCAGCCCGACCATGCACTTGGCTGCGATCTTCGCCAGCGGGCGACCGGTCGCCTTGGCGACGAACGGCACGGTGCGCGAGGCACGCGGATTCACCTCGAGGACGTACACCTCGCGATCCTTCACGGCGAGCTGCACGTTCATGAGCCCCACGACGCCGAGCTCGAGCGCGAGCGCGCGAGCGCAGTCTTCGATCTCGGCAACGATGCCGGCGTCGAGCGAGTGAGGCGGAAGCACGCTCGTCGAATCGCCCGAGTGAACCCCGGCTTCCTCGATGTGCTGCATCACGCCGCCCACGGCGGCGCGCTTACCGTCGCACACCATGTCGACGTCGACTTCGATGGCGTTCCTCAGGAACTGATCGATGAGCAGCGTCTGCGAGCCGCCCTCGTCGCGCGCCGCGTCGATCGCGACACCGACGTACGCTTCGAGCTCGAGCTCGGTCGCGCAGGTCATCATCGCGCGACCGCCGAGCACGTAGGAGGGGCGCACCAACACCGGGTAACCGATGCTCTGCGCGATCTTCTTCGCCTCTTCGACGTTCTTCGCGATGCCGGCGCGCGGGCGCTTCAGCCCGAGCTTGGTGAGCAGCGCATCGAAACGCTCGCGGTCCTCGGCGCGGTCGATGGCGTCGGCCGGCGTCCCGAGCAGGCGAATGCCCGCTTTCTCGAGCGGCACGCTGAGCTTCAGCGGCGTCTGACCGCCGAACTGCACGATCACGCCGAGCAGCTCGCCGCGGCTCGCCTCCTCGTGACAGATGGCGAGCACGTCTTCGAGCGTGAGCGGCTCGAAATACAGGCGATCCGAGGTGTCGTAGTCGGTCGACACCGTTTCGGGATTGCAGTTGACCATGATGGTCTCGATCCCGAGCTCGCGCAGCGCGAAAACGGCGTGGCAACAGCAGTAGTCGAACTCGATGCCCTGCCCGATGCGGTTCGGTCCACCGCCGAGGATGATGACCTTGCGCTTGGTCGACACCTCGGACTCCGACTCCGTCTCGTACGTCGAATAGAGGTAGGGCGTCCTCGCGGGGAACTCCGCCGCGCAGGTGTCGACGCGACTGAACACGGCGCGCACGCCGAGCGCGAGCCGCTGGGCGCGCACGTCGTCTTGCGTCATGCCGCGCAGGTCGGCGATCTGTGCGTCGCTGAAGCCGAGGCGCTTGCTCTGGAGCAGGAGCTCGCGCGTGAGCTCGGGCGCCTTGCGGATCACGTCCTCCTGCTCGACGAGGCGCGCGAGCTGCGACAAGAACCACGGGTCGATCGCCGTGCGGGCGTGCACCTCGGCGGGCGTCAGGCCGACGCGAAGCGCGTCGCCGACGTAGAAGAGGCGTTCGGCGGTCGCGACGCCGATCAGGCGCTCGAGCGCGACGCGGAGCTCGTCGCCCGCCGGCGGGGGCAGCGTCGGCCGAGGCTTGGCCGACGGTGGGGCGTCACGCGCGAGATCGCGCTGCTTCCCCTCGGGCTCGCGCGCGAGCACGCGATAGTCGACGCGGTCGAACAGGCTCATGAAGCCCGTCTTGCCGGTCTCGAGCGAGCGCGCCGCCTTCTGCAGCGCCTCGGCGAACGTGCGACCGATCGACATGGCCTCGCCGACGCTCTTCATCTGCGTGCCGAGGCGGGTATCGGCGCCCGGGAACTTCTCGAACGCGAAGCGCGGCCACTTCACGATCACGTAGTCGATGGTCGGCTCGAACGCGGCGCTCGTGCCCGTGATGTCGTTCGTGAGCTCGTCGAGCGTGAAGCCCACGGCCAGCTTCGCCGCGATCTTCGCAATCGGGTAGCCCGTGGCTTTCGACGCCAGCGCGCTCGAGCGCGACACGCGCGGGTTCATCTCGATCACGAGCACGCGGCCCGTCTTCGGATCGACCGCAAACTGCACGTTCGACCCGCCCGTCTCGACGCCGATCTCGTGCATGACCGCGCGCGCGGCGTCCCGCAGCCGCTGGTACTCGCGATCGGTGAGGGTCATCGCCGGGGCGACGGTGATGGAATCCCCGGTGTGAACGCCCATCGGATCGATGTTTTCGATCGAGCAGACGACGATGAAGTTGTCCTTCGTGTCGCGAATGACCTCGAGCTCGTACTCTTTCCAGCCGATGACGCTCTCTTCGACCAGCACCTGACGCGTGGGCGATTGCTGCAGCGCCCAGTCGAGCTTCGCGTCGAGCTCCTCGGGCCGGTCGACGATCGCGCTGCCGCCACCGCCCATCGTGAAGCTCGGGCGCAGGATCAGCGGGTAGCCGGTCATCTCCGCGACCTTGTGCCCCTCTTCGAGGGTCGTCGCGTAGCCGGAGCGCGGGCACTCGAGCCCGCAGTTTTTCATCGCCTCCTTGAAGAGCTGGCGGTCCTCCGCCTTGCGGATGGCGTCGACCTGCGCGCCGATGAGCTTCACGCCGAAGCGCGAGAGCACTCCCGACTCGTGCAGATCGAGGGCGAGGTTCAGCGCCGTCTGCCCGCCGAGCGTCGGCAGCAGCGCGTCGGGGCGCTCGCGCTCGATGATGGCCGCGAGCGCGCTCCGCGTGAGCGGCTCGATGTAGGTCCGGCGCACGAGCTCCGGGTCCGTCATGATCGTCGCCGGGTTCGAGTTCACGAGGACCACGTCGTAGCCGAGGCTCGTGAGCGCCTTGGCTCCCTGCGTTCCGGAGTAGTCGAACTCACAGGCCTGTCCGATCACGATCGGACCCGAGCCGATGAGGAGGATCTTGGAGAGGTCGTCGCGGCGAGGCATCGTGAGGCTGCCCGTTAGCACGGCAGGCGCCCGCGCTCGCGCGCGTTTTTCGGAAAAAGCCGGATCGTGCTAATAGTATTGGGGATGGGTACTCGCCCTGTCGGCGCCATGTGCGGGGCACGCGCCGCAATGGGCGCCCTTGCGTGTGCGGCGGTGCTGGGTTGGTCGGGCGTCGCAGCCGCCGACGACGCCTCCGACGAGCTCGCCCGCCGGCATTTCGACTCCGGGGCCGCGTACCTCGAGGAGAGCGACTACGAGAACGCGCTCAAAGCGTTCCAAAAGTCCTACGACCTCTCACATCGCCCCGAGATCCTGCTCAACATCGCCACGGTCGAGGAGCGTCGGGGCGATCTCGCGGCCGCGATCAGCGCGCTTCAAGCGTACCTTGCCGCCGAGCCGCAGAGCGATCGTGCGGAAACCACGCGGCTCCGCGTCCAGAACCTGCAGAAGCGGCTCGACGAAGCCGCTGCCGCGGCGCCCAACGCCCCCGCGCCGCTGCCGCCGCCTCCGCCACCCGCAGCGGCACCGCCGCCCCCACCACCGCCCGCGCCTCCTCCCCCGTCCGAGCCCAACCGCTTGCCCGCCTACATCGCGTTCGGCGTCGGCGGCGCGGGGCTCGTCACCGCCGTCATCACCGGCATCATCGCGAACAACGACTACCAGCACGCGGAAGAGCACTGCAGCCCCCACTGCACCGACGCCGAGATCTCTTCCGCGAAAAGCATGGCGCTCGTCAGCACGATCGCGACGGGTGTCGCCATCGTTGGCGCGGGCGTCGGCATCACGCTCTTCCTCACGAGCTCGTCCAGTGGGGGCGCAACGGCGGCACCGCGCGTCCGCGTGGCGATGGGAGCGCGGGGACCGCAAGCAAGCCTGGGCTTCGGATTTTGATCATGCCGCGGCTCGTCGCACGAAACCTGGCGTTGCTCGCGGCCCCGGCGCTCGCCTCGTGCTCCATCCTGCTCGACTTCGACTCTTTGCAGGCGGGCACGGGCGGCAGCGCTGGCATCCCAGGTAGCGCGGGTGCCGCGGCGAGCGGCGCCGTCGGCGGCACGTCGAGGGGCGGCACCGGGGGCAGCACGGGCGGCTCCGCCGCGGAAGGCGCGAGCGCGGGCGACCTCGGCACGGGTGGCGTCGCCTGCCCCGAAGAATGCTTCCACGACGACCCCTGCTTGGTGAGTGGCTGCACACCGGACGGCGAGTGCAAAGGCGGCAACAACACGGGCCTCGTGCTCGACGGCATCGACGAGACGGTGCCGGCGGCAACGCACTACCGCGTGACGCTCGCAGGCGGAGACGACGCCTTCTTCCTCTCGAGCTTTGCCGAGAACGCCGGCAAGAAGGAGGTCACCTTCTATCGACTCTCCGGCACGCAGGACACGTTCGCTCCGATCGGCTCGCTCGGCGGCTTGAACCTCGGAAAGATGGGCGAGCCGACGAGCGCGGCGGGTCTCGTCGTCGAGCCCGTGGTAGGGCTC
>Ga0070682_100000999_pt1 | contig 16358 bp, 13 predicted proteins | sample KBSC63LmetaG_FD_64668 | JGI IMG/M metagenome (GOLD analysis project Ga0070682, IMG submission 64668) | Corn rhizosphere microbial communities from Kellogg Biological Station, Michigan, USA - KBS C6-3L metaG | ecosystem: Host-associated > Plants > Roots > Rhizosphere | place: USA: Michigan... | reverse complement strand
AAGGCTGGGCGCTCCTTGGCGCGATGCTGGTGATTTTCCTGCCCCTCCTCGTGCTGTGCGTGTCCGCCGAACAAGCCGGCAACCCGGCGTTCCACGCGCTAGGCATCGATCAAGCGGCGAGCTCGCTCTCCTCGGGCGGAAACATGGAGGGCAAGGAGGTTCGCTTCGGGATCGCCAATTCCAGCTTGTTCGCGACGACCACGACCGCCGCCTCGTGCGGCGCCGTCAACGCCATGCACGACTCGTTCACGCCGCTCGGCGGCCTCGTGCCGATGTGGCTGATCCAGCTCGGTGAGGTCGTCTTCGGCGGCGTCGGCTCCGGCCTCTACGGCATGTTGATGTTCGCGGTGGTCGCCGTATTCGTCGCCGGCCTCATGGTGGGCCGCACGCCCGAATACATGGGCAAAAAGATCGAGATGTACGAGATGAAGATGGCGTCACTCGTGATCCTGATCCCGTGCGCGCTGGTGCTCGTCCTGACGGCCATCGGCGTCGCGACCACTTCGGGCAAGGCGGGCATCTTGAACCCCGGCGCTCATGGGTTCAGCGAGGTGCTGTACGCGTTCTCCTCGGCCGTGAACAACAACGGCAGCGCCTTCGGCGGGCTCTCGGCGAACACACCCTTTTACAACACGCTCCTCGGTATCGGGATGTTCTTCGGACGCTACCTCGCCAAGGTGGCCGTGCTCGCTCTCGCGGGATCGCTGGCTGCGAAGAAGCTCGTGCCCCTGACCGCGGGGACGCTGCCCACGCATACGCCGCTCTTCATCGGGTGGCTCGCTGCGACCGTCGTCCTCGTCGGCGCGCTCACCTTCATCCCGGCACTCGCGCTTGGCCCCATCGTCGAGCACCTGATGCTGGTCCATTCCTGAGCCCCATAGGCAAAAAGTCGAGTCCACCATGGCCACCACCTCTGAAATCGCTTCGAGCCCCGCCGCTACGCTCACGCCCCCTTCGACCGCAGCGGAGCCCGCACCGTTCGGTCACGGCCGGGCTCGGCCGTTGTTCGAGCCGAGCATCGTGAAGCGTGCGATCCGCGACTCGTTCGCGAAGCTCGACCCGCGCCATCAGGCACGAAACCCCGTGATGTTCGTGGTCGAGGTCGGCAGCGCCTTCACCAGCGTGCTCTTCGTGCTGGCCGTCATGGGCAAGCTGCCCGAGAGCCCCGGCTTCATCTTGGGCGTGAGCCTCTGGCTGTGGTTCACCGTGCTGTTCGCGAACTTCGCCGAAGCGATGGCCGAGGGCCGCGGCAAAGCGCAGGCCGACACGCTGCGCTCGTCGCGCAAGGACGTGCAGGCCAAGCAGCTGGCCTCGACGCTCCGAACCTCGACGCAGACGCTGGTTTCCGCGGCCACGCTGCGCAAGGGCGACATCGTGCTCGTCGAGGCCGGCGATCCGATTCCGGGCGACGGCGAGGTCATCGAAGGCGTTGCGTCCGTCAACGAGAGCGCCATCACCGGTGAGAGCGCCCCCGTCATCCGCGAGAGCGGCGGCGACCGTAGCGCCGTCACGGGCGGCACCGTGGTGCTCTCCGACTGGATCGTCGTGCGCATCAGCGCGAACCCCGGCGAGACGTTCCTCGACCGCATGATCGCCATGGTCGAAGGCGCGAAGCGGCAGAAGACTCCCAACGAGATCGCGCTCGACATCCTGCTCGCGGCGCTGACCATCGTGTTCCTGCTCGCGACGGCGACACTCTTGCCGTACTCACTGTTCAGTGTGCATGCGGCCGGCCAGGGGGCACCGGTCACCATCACGGTGCTCGTGGCGCTCCTCGTGTGCCTGATCCCGACGACGATCGGCGGCTTGCTCTCGGCGATCGGCATCGCGGGTATGGATCGCATGATCCAGGCGAACGTGATCGCGATGTCGGGCCGCGCCGTCGAGGCCGCGGGCGACGTCGACGTGCTCCTGCTCGACAAGACGGGCACGATCACGCTCGGAAACCGGCAAGCGACGGCGTTCCTCCCGGCCCCCGGTGTGGCGCCCGCGATTCTTGCCGACGCGGCCCAGCTTTCCTCGCTCGCTGACGAGACGCCCGAGGGCAGAAGCGTCGTCGTGCTCGCCAAGGATCGCTTCGGCATTCGCGAGCGCGAGGTGCACGACCTCGGCGCCACGTTCGTGCCGTTCTCGGCACAAACGCGCATGAGCGGCGTGGATCTGCCGGGCGGCCGCCAGATCAGAAAGGGCGCCGCGGAGGCGATCGAAGCCTACGTGACGTCGCACGGTGGCGCCTTCCCGCGCGAGGTGCGGAGCAGCGTCGAGGCGATCGCGAAGGAGGGCGGCACGCCGCTCGTCGTCGCCGAGGGCGGCAAAGTGCTCGGCGTGATTCAGCTCAAGGACATCGTCAAGGGCGGCATCAACGAGCGCTTCCGCGAGCTTCGCAGCATGGGCATCAAAACGATCATGATCACGGGGGACAACCCGCTCACGGCCGCCGCCATCGCCGCCGAAGCGGGCGTGGACGACTTCCTCGCGGAGGCCACGCCGGAAAACAAGCTCGCCCTGATTCGCGAGCACCAATCGGGCGGGCGGCTCGTGGCGATGACCGGCGACGGCACCAACGACGCTCCGGCACTCGCGCAGGCCGACGTTGCCGTGGCGATGAACACCGGCACCCAAGCCGCCAAAGAGGCAGGAAACATGGTCGATCTCGATTCGAACCCGACCAAGCTCATCGAGATCGTGCAGATCGGCAAGCAGATGCTGATCACGCGCGGCGCGCTCACCACGTTCAGCCTCGCCAACGACGTCGCGAAGTACTTTGCGATCATCCCGGCCGCGTTCGCCACCACTTACCCGGTCCTGAACGCCCTCAACGTGATGCACCTGCACTCGCCCACGAGCGCGATCATGTCCGCGGTCATCTTCAACGCGCTCATCATCGTCTGCCTGATCCCGCTTGCCCTGCGCGGCGTGCGCTACAAGGCGCAAAGCGCCGCGCTCCTCCTGCGCAACAACCTGCTCATCTACGGCGTCGGCGGCATCCTTCTGCCGTTCGTCGGTATCAAGCTGATCGACGTGTTGCTCGTCGTCACGAAGCTCGCGTGAAAGCCATGACCCACCTTCGTCCAGCCCTCGTCGTGCTCGCGCTGCTCACCCTGCTCACGGGTGGCGTCTACCCCCTACTCGTCACGGGCATCGCCCAAGCGGCGTTCCCGAGCCAAGCCAACGGCAGCCTGATCAAAGCGGGTGACAAGGTCATCGGCTCGTCCCTCATCGGCCAACAGTTCGAGGACGCGAAGTACTTCTGGGGCCGCCTCTCGGCGACGGCTCCGGCGTACAACGCGGGCGCCTCGTCCGGCTCGAACCTCGGCCCGTTGAACCCGGCGCTCAAGGACGCAGCCAAGGCTCGCGTCGACGCCCTCCGCGCGGCGGACCCGGGTAACACGGCCCCGGTCCCGGTGGACCTGGCAACGGCGTCGGGAAGCGGGCTCGATCCGCACATCTCGCCAGCGGCCGCCTTCTATCAGGTGTCCCGGGTGGCGAGGGCCCGGAACCTCGACGCGGGCCGCGTGACGGCGTTGGTCAGAGCGCACGTCGAAGGCCGTCAGCTCGGCGTGCTGGGCGAGCCGGTCGTCAACGTGTTGCTCCTCAATCTGGCGCTCGATAAGCTGCACTGAGCCTCGGGCAGACCGTTCCCGACCCCGGCGCGGACCGTGGTTTTGATGCCAGTCGCCGATCACCGCCCGAACCCCGACGAGCTCTTGAAGCGCGTCGAGGCGGAGGAGCAACGGGCGAAGCGCGGCAAGCTCACGGTGTTCTTCGGGGCCGCCCCGGGCGTCGGCAAGACGTACGCAATGCTGGAAGTCGCGCGCTCCGAGATGGAGCGGGAGAAGCGCGACGTGGTCGTCGGCATCGTGGAGACGCACGGGCGCTACGAGACCGGTGCGCTCACGCTCGGGCTCGAGCTCTTGCCGCGGCGCAAGCAGAGCTACCGCGGCGTCGAGCTCGACGAGTTCGATCTCGACGCGGCCCTCGCACGCAAACCCGACGTGGTGCTCGTGGACGAGCTCGCCCACACGAACGCCGAGGGCTCCCGCCACGCGAAACGGTGGCAGGACGTGGAGGAGCTGCTCGACGCCGGCATCGATGTCTTCACGACGCTCAACGTGCAGCACGTCGAGAGCCTGAACGACGTGATCGCCAAGATCACGGGCGTGATCGTGCGCGAGACCGTGCCCGATTCGGTGCTGGAACGGGCTTTTGCCATCAAGCTCGTCGACTTGCCGCCCGAGGATCTGCTCGAGCGACTACGCGAGGGCAAGGTCTACGTTTCTGCGCAGGCAAAGCGCGCGATCGAGAATTTTTTCCGCAAGGGCAACTTGATCGCTCTGCGCGAGCTCGCGCTGCGCCACACGGCCGAGCGCGTCGACGCGGAGATGCTCGCGTACCGCCGCGCCCAGGGCATCGAACAAACCTGGGCAACGACCGAGCAGATCCTCGTGGCCGTGAGTCCGAGCCCGTATTCGGCGCGCCTCGTGCGCGCGGCGCGCCGCATGGCGACCGCGCTGCATGCCAAGTGGTTCGCCGTCTACGTCGAGCCGGTGAGCGCGCGAAAGCTCGCGCCCGACGCGCAAGCCAGGCTCTCGCAAAACCTGCGCCTCGCCGAGCAGCTCGGCGGCGAGGTCGTCACGCTCTCGGCCGAGAATCCTTCGGAGGAGCTCGTGCGCTTCGCGCGCGAGCACAACGTGAGCAAGATCGTGATCGGCAAGCCGCTCGCGCTCCGGCCGTGGGAACGGCTCCGGGGGTCGTTCGTCGATCGCATGGTTCGCTCGACGGGCGACATCGACGTCTTCGTCACCGCGGGTGACCCGGAGGACGGCGTGAAAGCCGCCCAGAAGCCGCCCCCCACGCCGGTCCACGTGCCGAGCTACGTCGCGGCGTTCGGCGCGACGACCCTCTCGACCTTGGCCGCCTGGCTGCTGTTCGGCCGTGAACAGCTCGCCGACGTCGTGATGGTCTACTTGCTGGGCGTCGTGCTCGTGTCGGCGCGCGTCGGGCTCGTGCCCTCGCTGGTGGCGGCGCTCGCCAGCGTTGCGACCTTCGACTTCCTGTTCATTCCGCCCTACTTCACGTTCGCCGTCGCCGATCTGCGTCACGGGGTGACGTTCGGCGTCATGTTCTTCGTCGCGGCGGTGACGAGCGGGCTCACGCAGCGGGTCCGCAATCAAGCCGGAGCGTGGCGCGAGCGCGAGGCCCGTACCGCTGCGCTCTACGCACTGAGTCGCGAGCTTTCCGGCGCCCGTGACGCCGAGCAGGTGCTACGGGTCGCGGCCGAGCATCTCGAACGCGTCTTCGAGAGCCAGGTCGAGCTCTACTTGCCGAGCCACGGCGGACGGCTCAGTCGCGTGCACGCGACCCCGGATTTTCCCGCCCAAGGCGCTCGCGAGCTCAGCGTCGCCCACTGGGTCTGGTCGCACTCGGAGGAGGCGGGACTCGGCACCTCGACGCTACCGGGCGGCAACGTGCTGTACGTGCCGCTCATGGCATCGGGCGGCATCGCCGGCGTGCTCGGGCTCTGCCCCAAGGACCCGGCGCGCTTCGCCGAGCTCGAGCAGCGCCGACAGGTCGACGCGTTCGCGGCGCAGCTTGCCATGGCCAGCGAGCGGGCGCGCTTGGCCGAGGAAACCGAGCTGGCGCGCCTCGAGATCGAAGCCGAGCAGCTCCGAAGCTCGCTCCTGAGCTCGGTCTCCCACGATCTGCGGACACCGCTTGCGGTCATCACCGGAGCGGCCGGCACGCTGGTCGAGAACCAGCCGAACCTCGCCGATGCCACTCGCAAGGAGCTCTTGCAGACCATCCTCGACGAGGCCGAACGACTGAACCGCTTGATTCGCAACCTACTCGACATGACTCGGCTCGAATCGGGTGCCGTCACCGTGAAGAAGGAGTGGATCCCGGTCGACGAGCTCTTGGGGGCCGCGCTCGGTCGCATGGAGACCCGGCTCGAGGGGCGCGATGTCCGGGTCGAGCTGGCTCCCGACCTGCCCCTCGTTCCGTGCGACGCCATTCTCGTGGAGCAAGCGCTCATCAATCTGCTCGAGAACGCCACCAAGTACGGAGCGGACCCGATCGAGGTCCGGGCGACCCAAATGGAGAGTGAGCTCGTGTTCGAGGTCGCCGACCGTGGCCCCGGGGTGCCGGCCGGCCAGGAGACGCGGATCTTCGACAAGTTTCAGCGCGCGGGCGCGGAGGCGAGCGCCGGAGGCGTGGGGCTCGGGCTCGCGATTTGCCGCGCCATCGCCCTCGCGCACGGCGGGCGGATTTGGGTGCACAATCGCGACGGCGGCGGCGCCGCCTTTCGTTTCACGCTGCCGATCGACGGCCAACCACCCCCGCTCGCCAAGTCCGACGAGACGCCGCACCCGCTGGGCTCGAAGCCATGAACGAGACCGGTCCCCTGATTTTGGTCATCGACGACGAGGCGGCGATGCGACGCTTCCTCCGTGTCTCGCTCGAAAGCCACGGCTATCGGTGGGTGGAGGCCGACAACGGACGCGAAGGGCTCGCCCAAGCGGCGCAGCGAAACCCGGAGCTCGTTCTGCTCGACCTCGGACTACCCGACCAAGACGGCCTCGAAGTGACGGTACGCCTGCGCGAGTGGGCCAAGATGCCCATCATCGTCATCTCGGCGCGTGGGCAAGAGGAAGACAAGGTGCGCGCCCTGGATGCAGGTGCGGACGACTACCTGACGAAACCATTCGGCGTGAACGAGCTCTTGGCCCGCATTCGCGTCGCGCTACGCCACGCCCACGGCGCAGCGGGGCCCTCCGCCCCGATGATCGAGGTGGGCGGCCTGAAGCTCGACCTGGAACGACGTGAAGTCTTCGTCGACGGTCGCGAGGTCCACCTCACCCCCATCGAGTACAAGCTCCTCACGTTCCTCGCCAAGCACGCCGGCAAAGTGCTCACCCATCGCCAGATCCTGAAAGAGGTCTGGGGGCCGAATCAATCCGATCACGTGCACTACGTTCGCGTCCACATGGCCGAGCTCAGGAAGAAGATCGAGCAAAACCCCGCGCGCCCGACCTGGCTCGTGACCGAGCCCGGCGTCGGCTATCGCTTCCGCGATCGCCCGGCCGAGACCGGCGATTGAGATCTCCGAGCCGTTCGCCGCGTCAGCCCTGACACATCGCGTGGAGCTTCTGAATCGTCGCGAAATTCCTGAGCGTGCTCACGGTGCCGAGCTTCGCGTCGAGGTACACGTTCGTGAGCTTCGAAGACCCGACGCCGTTCGGCATCAGGAGATGGAGATCGCGACCGATGAGCTTGAATTCGTCGGGAGGCGAACGCTTGGGGTCGAGCAGGGCGATACGGTCCTTGGCGGGCACGTCGGCGAGGAAAGCGACGTGCAACGCTTTCGGATCCTGGGTCCGCTTCGCAAAGTGGTGAGCACGGGCGACCTTCTCGAGCTCGGCCTCGCTGCGGGTGACGACCGGGACGCTGAAGCCGCACTGCTTTTGGATCGCGTCGTGGACGGCCTTGGGCAGGCGGCGGTGCAAGGCGTCGCTCGCCTCGAACACGACGTTTCCGCTCTGGATGTAGGTGCGCACGTTGCGGCAGCCGAGCGCCTCGAACATTCCGACCAGCGTTTTCATCGGCAGGCTGTTGCGCCCGCCGACGTTGATGGCACGCAAGAGCGCGACGTACGTCGTCACTTCTTGTCTAGAACAGCGCGAACCGCTCGCGTCAAGTCGGTCGGCAGGTACGGCTTCGCCAGGAAGTTCACGTCCGCGTCGACGACACCCTGGTGCACGACGGTGTTCTCCGTGTAGCCCGAAGTGTAGAGGATTCTGAGGTCGGCTTTGCGGCGCTTGAGCTCCAGAACGAGCTCCTTGGCGCTCACTTTCGGCAGCACAACGTCCGTGATGAGCGCGTCGATCTTGCCCTGTAGCTCGTCGAAACGACGGATCGCCTCCTCGCCGTCCACGGCCAGGATCACCTTGTAGCCGTGGCCCGTGAGAATGCGCGAAGCGATGCGGCGGACGAGCTCGTCGTCCTCGACGAGCAAGAGCGTCTCGTGGCCCGAAGGCGAGACGACGGGGCGCTTCGGCTGGGGCACGGACAAGGCCTCGCGCACGCGCGGCAGGTACACCTTGAACGTGCTGCCGCGCCCGAGCTCGCTGTAGGCCCAAATCGAGCCGCCGCTCTGCTTCACGATGCCGTAGCAGGTGGCGAGCCCGAGCCCGCTGCCGCGCGCCGACTCCTTCGTCGTGAAGAACGGCTCGAAGATACGGGCCAGCGTCTCGGGCGCCATGCCCGAGCCGGTATCGCTCACGCCGATCATCACGTACTCGCCGGGCGTCACCTCCGGATGCGTGAAGGCGTAATCCGCGCCGAGCTCGACGTTCTTGGTTTCAATCGTGAGGGTGCCGCCCGTGGACATCGCGTCGCGCGCGTTGACCGCCAGGTTCATCACGATCTGCTCGACCTGCGTCGGATCCATGCGCACCGCGCCGAGGCCTGGCTGACACACCGTTTTGAGCGTGATGTGCTCGCCGATCAAGCGCCGGAGGAGCTGGTCGATACCCTGCACGAGCGCATTGAGGTCGATCACCTTCGGCTCGGTGATCTGCTTGCGCGCGAACGCCAAGAGGTGCGACGTGAGCTCCGCGGCGCGCTCGGCTGCGGCCTCGATCTGCTGCAGATCGCTCACGTCCGCCTCCGAGCGCGGAGCTTCCCCCATCACCTTGGCGACGGACATGATCACGGTGAGCAGATTGTTGAAATCGTGAGCGACGCCGCCGGCCAGACGCCCGACGGCTTCCATCCTGAGCGCGCGCCGGACCTGCTCCTCCATGCGCTTGCGCTGCGAGATGTCGCGGAGCGCGGTGACCCGGATCGAGCGCCCGTCGATCTCCAAGGTCTTCGCCTGGGCTTCGACCGGAATCCGCGTGCCATCGGCGAGGCGGAGCTCGTGATCCCACGGTTCCACGGCACCGCGCTGAAGACGCTCGGTCATCTCGGCGTGGAACTCGCTCGGGACGAAGTCGAGCACGGGACGGCCGATGAGCTCGTCGAGCGGGGCCCGGAGCAGCTCGGCAAAGCGCGCATTGCCGTCCACGATTTGCCCCTTCTCCGTGATGCCGAGGGCTTCGAACGCGGCCTCCGTCAGAATGCGGCGACGGAGCTCGGCTGCGTGCTCAACTGGCGCCGGCTCGCGAGCGACGAAAGCGTACAGCGTCCGACCGTCCGCCTTGGCGGTCCCAACGAACCCGCGCACTCGAAGCTCGTGACCCTGTGCGTGGCGGTAGAAGCCCGCGGAGAGCACCTGATAGCCGTCGCGCGCGACGGTGCTGACGAGCTCGGCGAGCGCGTCCGGCGCCCCGGTCCAAAGCCGGCTCAGTGACAGCCCGGTTACATCGCCGGCCGCGTAACCGAACAGACGCAAAAAACCACGATTGACCTCGACGACGGTGAGCGTCTCGGGGTCGACCAAGAAGACCGCGCCGGCCTCGAGCGACAGGATCGCCTCCCCCATTACCGGCTGGGGTGCCATTGGTCGCTCCTCATGGATGAAGCGGAGAGTATCGCGCCTCGACCCCCGCCGGAAAGCAGCGGACCCCGCCTGCGTGAGGGGGCGCGATCTCGCGAGCGGGCACGAGCGGCGCGGGGACTGCCGTGAAATTGCGGCCGTCTCAAATTGAGCCATTGACATATTAGCGTTCACTAATATATTCTGTGACCATGGCTCGCGGGGTCGCGACCGAAAGCGTATTCCAGGCCATCGCGTGCCCGACGCGACGCGCGCTGCTCGACAGCCTCGCGCGCGGCGAGCGGAACGTCGGGCAGCTCGTCGACTCGCTCTCCGTGACCCAGTCGGCGGTGAGCCAACAGCTCGCCATCCTCAAGCGCGCGGGGCTGGTTCGCGAGCGGAGCGAGGGGCGCTTCCGCTACTACCGCCTGCGCGCGCGTCCCTTGGCCGAGGTGGACACCTGGGTCGCGCGCTACCGCGCCTACGTCGAAGAGCGGCTCGACGCGCTCGGCCGCGTGCTCGACGCCATGCCCGACGAGCCCAGCGAGGAGCCATGACCGACATTCGCATCGTGCGCGACTATCCCCACTCGCCCGCCAAAGTCTGGCGCGCGCTCACCGATCCGGCGCTGATCGCACTCTGGGCAATGCGGCCGGAAGGGTTTGCGGCGGTCGTCGGCAATCGCTCGCGCTTCGTCGCGAAGCCGCAGCCGGGGTGGCGCGGTTTCGTGGAATGCGAGGTGCTCGAGGTGCGCGAGCGCGAGCTCTTGCGCTACTCCTGGCTCGGAAACGAGGGCGAAGCACCCACGTTCGTCAGCTACCGGCTCGAGCCGCACGCGGGGGGAACGCGCCTCGTCTTCGAGCACACGGGGTTCACGGGGCTCGGGGGCTTCATGCTCGCGAAGCTCATGATGGGCCCCGGCTGGCGCAAGATGCTGCGCGGACCCTTCGCGAGCGTCCTCGCGGAGCTCGATGCGAACGGCGCGCTCCCGCCGGGCACGACGCTGACCCCTCGCTTTCCCGCCTGACCAACCGGAGGAGTGTTCCCATGGCGCGACTTTCGTCATTCATGAGCGTGAGCGTCGACGGCTGCTACGCGGACCGAAACGGCGACATGAGCTGGGCCCACCGTGACGACGCCGAGATGCGCGCTTTCACGGCCGAGAACGCCAAGGGCGGCGGCCTGCTCGTCTTCGGCCGCCTCACCTACCAGATGATGGCGGCGTATTGGCCGACGCCCCTCGCCGCCAAGAACGAGCCCGCCGTCGCCGAAGCCATCAACCAGCTGCCCAAGGTCGTGTTCTCGAAGACGCTCGACCGCGCCGAGTGGAGCAACACGACGCTCGTGCGCGGCGATCTCCCGCGTGAGATCGCCAAGCTGAAGGAGGGCTCGCTCGACATGGCGACCCTCGGCAGCGGCACGCTGGTCGCCGCGCTCGCCCAGGCGAACCTGATCGACGTCTATCAGCTCATGATCGTGCCGGTCATCCTCGGCGGCGGCAAACGCCTTTTCGACGGCATCGCGAAGCCGCCACGGCTCGAGCTCGAGAGCACGCGTCGCTTCGCGAACGGCAATGTCTTCGTGTGTTACCGGCCGGGGTGAGCCGGAGCGTCACGCGCGCCGGGGGCAAGACCGAGCCAGGCTTCGATCGCGTCGGCTTCGGGATGCACGTCCGGTAGCGCGCCGACCTCTTCGAGCGACGTGCAGAGCGCCGTGCTCGCGCGGAGCAGCGACGAAAGCTCGCGCTCCGTCGCGGGCGAGCCGGAGGTACCCGACGCAAGGCGCGCGGAGGTGAGCGCGATCTGCGCGCTCACGAAGGCGAGCGCTCGCTCCCGGCAGCGCGGCGAGGCGCTCGCGATGACGGCGAGCGCGGGCGCGAGCGATAGCGAGAAGAACCCGCGAGACGGCAGCCGGGCCACGCGTTCCGGGTGATCGAACAGGTCTTGGCGCAAGAGGTCGAACACGGCGCGACCGAAGCGGCGGCGATCCTCGGCGAGCTCGCGCCGGCGCGACGTGAGCGCGAGCACGGCCTCGGGCTCGACGACGCGGCGCTCGCTCACGATCGGCAGGTGCCCTTCGCGCGTACCGAGCGCAATGCAGTTCGCCCCCCAGAACGCCGCGTCCTTCGCGCGCTCGGCCAGCACCGCGGCCTGCAGGCGATCGGGCAAGAGCGGCTCGAGCGGCACCGCCCGGCAGGCGAGCGGCTTCCGGTCGGCGTGCACGGTGCAGCGCTGATCGCTACCGAGCGCCGGACAGTGGCCGAGCGCCGGGTCGTCGAAGGCCTGCGCCGCGATCAGCACGTGCTCGCGGCCCGCCGGGCCCTGCACCGGCTCGCACAGCTCCGCCATCAGCGCGTCGAACGCGGCGACGTCCTCGGCATCGGCGACGGCACCCGCGGCGCCCCAAGGCGCCCCGACCCGCAGCGACTCGATGCGACGAATCGCAAGCGTCCCGATGAAGCGCGACTGATGATGAAAGAGCTCGGGCAGGGACAGCGTCGGCGCCGAGTTGCAGCACGCTCCGCAGGCGGTGCAGTGGAACGAGACCACGCCGTCGGGGGAGCGCATGCCCCCGTGTATGCCCGGAAGCCGTCCCGGAGGGTGCGGTTATTTCGCGGCTTGAACCTCTGGCTCTTGCCAGGCGGGTAGCTTTTCGGGCGTCGGGAGGACGAGGCCACCGCGCAGCGCCACCGTAATGGCCTCGGTGAGCTTGCGACTCGCCTTGTCGCACGCGGCGTCGGGGCTCTTCATGGTCGAGCCACGGCAGGCCGGGCGCTCTTTCGCGCTCGTGTTCTTGACCCACTGATCGGCGAGCAGCGCTTCCTGCGTCGGCTCGTCGAGGTACTTCCATGCGACACGCGGGGTGAACACGGTCGTGTTCGTGGGATACGGCGCGAGCATCTCCTGGCGAATGGTCGCGCAGGTGCCGTCCCAGCGCAGGATGTCGACGTCGGTCGGGCCGCTCACCTGCACGCCGCCGTGCCCGCCTGGCCCGCGCGTCCGGAGCACGAGCACCTCCTCACCGAACTTGAGCCACTCTTCGCCGCGCTCGCCGTCGTACATGTTGACGGGCTCGAGCGTTTCGACCTTGAGGTAGCCGCGGCGCCACGGGGTCCCTTTCGAGAACATCGACAGCGCGAGATCCGGGTACCTACCGCGGCACACTTGCTCGACGAACTTCGACGGGGTGGCGCACGGCTCGACCCCCTTCGCGCATTCGGTCGGCAGCGCGCGCCCGAGCTCGGGCCGGGCGCTGATCGCCGCGGGTGTGGCGGATCGTTCCGGCTGCGCGTCCGTCGCGCGGTTCGGACTTTCTGCGGAGGCCACGCGCACGGGTGGAGCAGCAGCGGTTTTCGCCGGCTCGCCCGGCGCCGCGCCACCGCAGCCCGCAAGTAGAGCGGCTCCCGCCGCCGTCGCCATCATTTGCCACATGGATCGCCCCGAAAGAAAATGTGTCCTCATCGAACACCTCCCAACGGCTCAGAGGAGCACTCCTTGACTCGCATCGTCAACGGAGTTTCCTGCGCAAAACCCCGCACTTTGCCGCACTTTCAGGGCGATCTGCGCACCTCGGCGCACACGGCGTGACCATGAATCCGATACTTACGACTCGGTGCGCACGACGCGCAGCGTGAGCTCGAGTGCTCACACTGGAACGCACCCTTCGGTCACACGGAGCCGGGGCTCGCACCTTTCGAAGCGAGCGAGCCCCCGGCTCGGCGTGATCGGTTCGTGCCGGGTAGCTTACGGGCAGGCCGTGACCGTCTGGCAGCTCGTGAGCGTGCTCGAGTTGCCGCCCTTGGTGCTGCCCTGGCAGGTGTTGGCGCCGGCGTTGCCGTTGAGCGTGTTGTGGTTCGTGCAATCGCTCAGCGCGTCGTCGCCGTCGCCGCCCTGAAGGTTGTCGTCCCCGCCCTCGCCCGCGAGCGTGTCGTTCCCCGCGTCGCCGAACAAGCGATCTTGCCCGTCGCCGCCCGAGAGCGTGTCGTCGCCGTCGTTGCCGTGGAGCACGTCGTCGCCGTTCTCGCCGTTCAGGGAGTCGTTGCCGGCATTGCCATTCAGGGTGTCTTGGCCGCCGCCGCCGAAGAGCTGGTCGTTGCCGTCGCCGCCGTTCACGATGTCGTCGCCCTCACCGGCAAAGACGATGTCGTCGCCGCCGCCCGCGTTGATGGTGTCTTGGCCGCCGAGCCCGACGATGCAGTCGGCTGCCGCCGTGCCCGTGATCGTGTCGTTGCTCTGCGTGCCGATGATCACGTTGAGGCCGGAAGCCTGGCAAAACGTCACCGGATTGGCCGGCGACGAGAGCGCCTCCGACGTCGACGCAACACTGCCTTCCTCGTCCGCCGCCCCGCAGCCGGCGAGACCGAGCCCGAGCGCCGACATACCCATCACACTGCCCACGATGATGCTGATTTTCATGATGTCCCTCTTCCCTTTTTTTTGTTTTTGCGCGGACGCCCGCCCGACCCTTCGATCACGCGGCCGCGCCCGCCGCGCGCAAAGAGGTAGCGCTCGCTCCACACGCGGTCAAAAAGATTCGCACGGCGACATCCAAACTTTGCGCGACGTTCACGCGCGCTACGGCGAGGAGACGTCGCGATGCCGGCGCGCGCGGAAAGAACGCCGTGCAGCCCTCTTGCATGTGTGCACTTCTGCCGTCGCCGGCGCATGAATTGCACAAACACATCAACCGTCGAGCGCCGCGACCAGCCGGCGTACGGCTTGCTCGGTGTCGTCGCGAATCGCGGTCTCGCAGGACGCCGTCTCGGTCGCGAGCAGGTGGAGGCGCAGTCGCCCACCGAGCGTGCACGTCGTGACGACGCTCGAATCGACGATGCCCATCACCGCACCGAAGAAGGCTTCGATCGTGAGGCGTCCCTGCCCTAGCCCGAGCCCCGCGGCGTCGAGATCGCCGAGATTCGTGATGCCAAACGGCCGCCCGCCGCTCGCGAGCTCGACGATGAGCGGGCCGAGCTGCTGCACGAGCTCGACCGGTACGGCCTTCGAAAACAGGCGAAACACGCCGAACGGATCACGGAGCCGGCGTCCGAGCCGGTGCCGGAAGCGCCGGGCGTTGCGCCAAAAGCCGAGCGTATCGCGGTACGCGAGCTTCACCTCCGCGGCGCCGACATACAGGCCCAGCGCTTCGCCCACGGGACGAGCGAGGAACGGCCGCAAGCTCACCGGGGTGTGAATCGCAGGGAACGCGGGCAGAAACGCGGTACAGAGCGCGGCGTGAACGGACACACCCTCACGCCGGCAGCGCGCTCGGAGCGCGCTCGTCTGCTCGCGCGTGAGCACCCAGGTGCGGTGGTGAAGCACGTGCTTTTCGGGTGCTGGCGCGCGCGCGCCGAAGCGTAGCCCCTGCCTCAGCCACGAGTAGAGCCTCGCGAGCGCGAGGACGAGCTGAAATCGCGTCGGCGAGGTCGAAACCCGGCGGCGCACGGCCGGCGGGAGCAGGTCTTCCGCACGCGCCGGCGCATCGAGCACGGGGAGCGCTGCGTCGGGCTGCTCGAGCCAGTGCAAAAGGTCGCGAACGAGGAAGACCATCGACAGACCGTCCGCAATCACGTGCTGGACGGTGAGGACGAGGCTCGCGGTCTCGCGCGCTCCGGCCGGGGGGAACAGCGCGACACGAATCAGCGGCAGCCGTGACGGGCCCGCCCGATCGCGCTCGAACGACGCGGTGAGCTCCTTTTCGGCGAACCTGAGCGCCGATTCGTGCGACGCCTCGGCGACGACACGGAGTGGGATCGCGCCGACCCCGCTCGACGAGAACCACGGTACGCCGTTCGGACCAAGCTCCGTGTTGACGGCGAGGAGCGGGTGCCGCACTTGCGCCTTGTCGAGCGCAAGGCGCAGCCCCGCGGGGTCGATTTCGCCGCGGATCTCGACCGCGACGACCATGTTGTAGGGCTGCGCAACGCACCAGTTCAGGTACTCGATCTCGTTCAGCTCGCGGCGAACCTCTGTCACGTTGCGCTCCGTGCCGTACCGGCCGTGGGAGTAAACGCGCTCGCATCCCCGCGGTGCATGGGGCATGCCACCCGAGGATTCGCGGGGAGAGCCCCGAGCTTGGCGCGTGCGGCGCGCTACTTCTGCGTGGCGGTGCGGAACGCGCGCACGCGATGCGTCGGGCGCTTCCGCTTCAGAACTCGAAGCACGCGACGGCGCGCACGCGCACCCCGTCGTGAATGGGCAGCGTGAGCAGGATCGAGCTGCGCGACGCTTGTCCCGGCCCGGGGATCACCTGCGGGCCCGGGGAAATGACCGGCAGGCGCGAGTAGCGCGCCTCACGCGCCAGGATCTCGCGAGCACGCGGCACGGTCTCCGCGACCGGCCCCTCGGGAGGGATCACCCAATCCTCGAAGCGCGCCTTGCTCGTCAGGCCGTGCTCCGATTGGACGAAGAGCTCGAAGGCTCCGATGAACGAGCGCACCTCGGCGCCGAGCAGCGTGACGACGTGAACGACCTTGCGCTCGCGGTAGATCGGCACACCGATGGCGCGCTTGAGGCCCGCGCGTGCGGCGAGCTCGGCGCGAACGAACTCGCTCGAGGCGCGCACGTCCTCGACCACCACGGGGATACCGCTCGACCACGTCGAGCCAGGGAGGCCCGCGGCGTAAGGAAACTGAACGAGTGGGCTCACGCGCGCGAACTCCTCGGCGTGCGCGTAGAGGCCCCCGCCGTGGCGCAGCACGGGCACCGACTCGTCGTGGTTCCAGATCTCGATGCAGGCGGCGGCGTCGGTGGACACCGTGAAGAGCAGCGTGATCACGCCCGCGAGCTCGCGCCCGGTGTACCAAGGAATGCCGAGCGCGGCGTCGATGCCCGCCAGAGCCGCGTATTCGGCTCGAACGAAATGCGTCGTGAGGTCGCGCCAC
>Ga0070682_100000997_pt1 | contig 16374 bp, 19 predicted proteins | sample KBSC63LmetaG_FD_64668 | JGI IMG/M metagenome (GOLD analysis project Ga0070682, IMG submission 64668) | Corn rhizosphere microbial communities from Kellogg Biological Station, Michigan, USA - KBS C6-3L metaG | ecosystem: Host-associated > Plants > Roots > Rhizosphere | place: USA: Michigan... | reverse complement strand
CTTGGTGGCGCTGACGGTCATGGCTCACCCCCTGTTCGTGCGGACCTGGACGGATTCGTGGAGACCGCGCCGATCAGGGAGTCGTGCCCTGCGGCGTGGTGATGGTGCCGCCGGTGACGTCGACGGTCATGCCGGACACGATGCTGGTCGTGGTGAGCGTGAGGTCACCGCCGCCGCCGGTCGCGGTCACCAGGCCGTCGAAGCACGCCGCGCCGTTGGAGTCGAACGCGCGGAACCAGGTCGCCGTGCCGGTGGCCACCGCGGACACCCCGGCCGGGTCGGACACGGTCGCCGACCCCGAGCTGGAGGAACCGAACGCCGGGTCGGCGAAGGTGACGGTGGCCAGCAGCGTCCCGGTGGCCGTGGTAGCCGGGTCGACCGGGCGGGTGCCGGAGCGGATCGCCAGCGTGCCCGGGCCGGCACCGGCGTCCAGGGAGTCGACGATCAGGTCGGTGATCGCGTTGCGCAGCGCGGTGGTCAGGGTGAGCATCGGGGAGCCTTTCGGGAAGCGGGTACTACCGGGTGACCTGGTGAACCAGGGTGAACAGGCCCGGCGCGGTCATCTGCCAGTCCGCGCCGTCTTCGTCGGTGATCTCCAGGTCCCACCAGGCGTAGGTCTCCGGAGCGGCGCCGGGCCAGAGGTTGGCCCATTCGGTCGTCTCGTCCGAGGTCGCGACCAGGGTCACGTAACCCTCGGAGATCGTGACCGTGATCGGATCACCGTCGGAGTCGAAGGTGTGCAGAGTGGACGGGTCGTCGATGTTCTGGCGCACCTGCGCGCGCGCGGAGGTGATGCTGGCCGCGCCGAGCGGCGCGCCGGCGCCGTCGGCCAGGTTGACCCGCAGCGACAGCGGCCGGCCCGCGTAGGTGCGCACGTCGATCCGCGGAAGCTCCTGGCTGACCTCGGTGGTGAGCGATGCCATCGCGCTCAGCCGATCCGGAACAGGTCCAGGTGGACCCACGCGCCGGCGTCCGGCTCGGTGACCCGCTGTGACCCGGTGCCGTTGTAGACGTGCACGACGATCTTCGTGCCCTCCGGGAGGTAGGTCGCCTGGCCCGGCTCCAGCGAGCGCGGCAGCCCTTCGCGTCGGCCGCCGTCGAAGGCGACGGTGAACGTGTAGCTGGTGCCGCCGGCCAGGTCCGCGCGGATCGCGCAGCTCATCTCGCCCGCCGGGGCGGCGGAGGCGATGCGCACCGACGCGCCGCACCACCAGACGCCGCTGGAGCCGAGCGTGAAGATCGTCCCGCCGCCCGAGCTGGTGACCTCGGTCGGCGTCGGGGTGTTCGCACCGGCGGACGGGAAGGCCACCAGCGTCCCGGGGCCCGAACTGGTGGCCGGGACGTTCTGCGCGGAGGTGTTGACGTAGCGCCCGCCGGCGGAGTCGGTGGGATCGCCACCGCCACCGCCGCCTGGCGCGGCGGCCAGGTCGTCCACGGTGTCGGACAGCGTCTTGACGGCGCTGTCCACCGCGGTGGCCAGCGCGGCGATCTGCGCGGCGCCGTCCGGCTCGTCGGTCAGCTCCGGGTAGGGGAGCGCGTAGTTCGTGGTCGTACCCATCGTCAGCTCCTTCTCACGCGCACGGCTGGCTGACGATCAGCGCGCCGACCGGCAGGAACCAGTTGTCCCCGATCACCACTGCATCCGAGGTGATCGGGCCGTTGCCGCCGTAGTCGCCGCCCGAGCTGGCCGACCAGTAGGAGACATAGGTGTAGTCCTCGGAGGCGGCCACGCCGGTCAGGTCGAGCTGGTTCGTGTGGGTCATGGTCACCACGCCCGCGACGGAGTCGTCCGGGGCGTCCCACGTCGTACTGACCCGGTCCGTCTCGGTGGCAGCGTTCGCCGTGCCGAGCGCGCCGGGGTCGCCGGTGTGCATCTTCGCGTAGGTGTACTTCGTCCCCCACGCGGTCAGCCGCTCTACCGCGGCCAGGGAGCTGATCGCCATCCTGATCTTCCTTCCTAGAACGGTGGGGTGCGGAGTCGGCCGAGGATCACGGGCGCGCCCGCGGTGCGCAGCAGCAGCACGTGCCCGACCCCGAGCGCGGCCGGGTCGCCGAGCACGGCCAGGTTCACGAACTGCTGCGTCCCCGTGATGATCACCGTGGAGGCGCCGGTCACCGGGTCCCACGCGCTCAGGTAGGCCGGCTGGACCAGGCGCGCCAGGATGTCGGCCAGAGGGTCCGCGGGCTGCGCGGCCAGGAACTTCGCCAGCTGATCCATCGCCATCAGCCGTTCGGCCGGTTGTAGACACGGACCCACGCGATGTCCATGTTGGCTTCGCGGTGCGAACTGCCGCCGAAGTTGTCCAACTGGGCGGTCAGGTGCATCGGGCCCGGTGCCTGCGCGACCCGGCCCGAGCCGTTGTAGAACTGCACCCCGTCCACGAAGCACTTCAGCGTCTGCGCGGCCGGGTTCCACTCGATCGCGTAGTTGTGCCACTCCGACGGGTTCGCGTGGATCGTCGCCTGGTCCTGGCGGTAGGGCTGGTGGTTGGGCAGGTGCAGGAACGCGTCCGCGTCGGCGTCGCCGACGTTGCCCTCCCAAAAGTCGTACTCCGCGCCGGCCGGCCACTGGTCGGAATCGGGCCAGAGAATCAGGACGAAGTGGTACTGCGACCCGGAGCCGCCGCCGGTCGCGTACGCGCGCGCACGGACCTCCACCCGGTAGCCGTAGTTCGAATACCGGAACGCGGCGCCGCCCGTGTTGCCGCCCTGGTCGCCGTGGATCGTCAGGATCCCGTCGTGGTAGTTCCACGCGCTCGGCACGCGCCGGCCGTTCCCGTCGTGGCCGGCCCCGTCGTAGAGGCCCCACTTCGAGGACGGCGGGCGTCCGGTCCCGACGCACTCGTCGCCGGCGATGACCGCGCCCCATCCGCGCACCAGCGCGGCCTGCGTCCCGTCGTTCGGGTCGCCGCCGCCGGTGGTCGGGCCACCCGGATCGCCACCCGGATCGGTCGGGTCGGTGGGGTCCGGGTCGTCCGGGATGGTGCCCGGGTCCGGCTCGGGGTCGGTGGGGTTGAGCGGGACCGTGTTCAGCGTCCGGGTCTTCACCTGGAGCGCCTGGTCCCCGGCCAGCGGGATGACCACTTCGTCCACGACGTGGTTGGCCGGGGCCAGCGTGCCGACGACCGCGGTGCATACGTCCAGTGGCCGGACCGCGGGGTCCGGGATCGACCACAGGGCCAGCTCCGTCGGGAGCCCGGTCGCGCGGCCCAGGATCGTCTCTGCGGCCGCGTCAGCCTGGTCCGAGGTGGTGAGCACCGGGCTGGCGTAGTAGCGCACCGACGGGCCGAACGGGCCATCCCACCGGATCGGGGAGTTCGGGTCGGTGATGTAGGCCAGGCGGTAGCCCGTCTGGTGCGCCGGGTCCGAGCCGATCGCCCGGACGACGTTGAACACGCCGTCGCGGTTGACCGAGCGGCTGGCCTGGACCAGCGTGCCGGTCTTCCCCTCGCGCAGCACGAAGTCCGGGGTGGCGGCGATGTCGGGGTCCCGGCGCTCCACGCTCATCTCACCGGTGGAGCGGAAGCGGATCACCGCGCCCTTCTCCGCGACCAGCTTCGCCAGGAAGTCGTACACCGAGTCGTCCACCACGGCGCCGGTGCTGATCGTGGTGGTGTCCGGGTTGTAGCCCGCGCGGTCCCACTGGATGGTCATCGGCCGGCCGACGTACATCCCGTACGTCGGGGTCCCGGTGGCCGAGCCGTTCACCAGCGCGGCGAAGAGCTGGCGATGGGTGGTGCCCGCGGGAATCTGGTACGGGTAGACCACCCGCGTCTGAATCAGCTGCGCGGTCCGGTCATCGGCGTCGATCTGCACCGGACCGTATGGGCTGGACTGCTGGCTGATCTTCGTGATCCGGAAGTAGCCGAGCGGCACCATCTCCGAGGTGCCGTCGCCGAAGTTGATCCCGCGCTCGGCGAAGAGCTCGGCGCCGTAGGGCTGGAGCTGGTCCCAGTAGTCCCCGGGCACGGTGACCTGAAGCGACCCCTTGATGTCCGCGGTGGCCGACAGCGTCACGCTCCCGTCCAGCAGCGGCAGGTCCAGGCCACCGGTCGGGGACGCCCCGAACTGCGGGACGACCGTGGTCACGCTCGGCACGAGCAGCCGCACCCGGGCGATGCTGCGGTGGGTCCCGACCACGGCCTCCCGGAAGCGGGTGCTGGTGGTCTCCATCAGCTCATCAGCTCCCGCCAGCTGTCGACGGTGTCCGCGAGCTCCTGCCAGGTGCCGTACTGGGTGACGATCGTGGCCCAGGTCAAGCCGACCCCGACGATGCTCGGCGGCGGCGCATCGGCCTCGGTGAGCGGGATCGTGAACAGCGCGTGGAAGCGCTCCTCCAGCGCCGACAGCGGGCGCCAGGAGTAGTCCCCCACGACCGCGTACATCGTCGGGCAGGCGTGCGAGTTCGGGGCCTGGAACAGGATCGGGGCGCCCGAGCTCAGCGCCTCGTCCAGCCCGTCGCGCTCCTCGGTGGTGAAGGTGACCAGCTGGATGGACATGGCCCGGCCGTCGTGCACGTCGGTGATCTGCACCGGGCCCTTGCGCCCGCGCACGCTGAACGTGGAGTTCTTCGCCTGGCGCCCGACGTCGCTGAACTTGTGGAACTTGACCCGCCGGTTGAGGTACGGGCTGGCGATGAACTTCAGCCAGAACACGTCCGGGATCCCGGTGACCGTGAGGATCTTCGTCTGGACGATGTCGTCGGGCGAGTTCTCCGGGCTGGCCAGCGCCTGAATCCGGTACTCCATGTCCGCGCCACCGCGGTACTCGTAGTCGTCCACCGGGCGCTGGAACGCGCCGGCGATGACCGCGACCCGACCGCCCCGGACCTCGGTCCATCGCCCGGTGCCGACCGGGCGATGCCAGACGACCACGCGCACGACGTTCGAGGACAGCCCGACGGCCTTCACGCGCACGCGCCCGCGGCGCCCGTCGTAGGTGGCGGTCGCGATCAGCCCGGTCGCGATCCGCATCGGGGCGAAGTCGACGACCGCCGACGCGTGGATCCCGCGGTGCCCGAGCCCGGTGATGCCCATCGCGGCGAAGTCGATGCGCGCTGTCGGCACCGATCCGGCCGTGCTGGTGGACGTGCTGGAGCCGTTGGTCCCGGTCCAGGCGTAGGCCACGCCGGTGTTGCCGACGCCGTCCCCGTCACCGTCGAAGTAGTAGGCCGCGGTGGCGTGCGCGGCCAGCGCAGCCGTCGCATCGGCCTCGGTGGCGTACTCCTCGATCAGGAGCGCGGTCAGCTGCGCCGAGCCGTCGACGCCGGTCAGGTTCGGCCGGGCCGTGGCCGCGCCGGCCGGGGCCAAGCCGACGCCGGAGACCACGCGCGTGGTCGTCCCGCCGGTGACGTCGTAGTCGGGGCCGTTCGACGTGGACAGGTAGGAGCTGGCGCCGTTGTACCAGTCGATGTTCGCCGACATCGCGGAGGACGGGCTGATGCAGCGGATGGAAGCCGACCAGACGTACCACTTGCCCGGGGTGCAGGCGCCGCGGTCCATCTGGATGTCGCCGGTGGAGCTGCCCGCGAACGCGGTCGTGCGCGGCAGGCTCGCGTGGACCCCGGTGGCGATCCTCGCCCAGCCGGACGGCCCGAACCAGTTGGTTGCGGAATTCTTCACGCTCGGCCGGATGGCCAGGTTCGTGCGGGTCATCAGAACGTCACCCCTGCGCCCGCGCGCGCCGCGCGCACCGTTTCCCGATCGGCCTGTTCGATCGCCGTGCGCACGGTGGCCCGGACCGGCTCACCGTCCAGGAGCACGGTCACCACGACGTCCTGGTTCTGACTGCGGCTGTTGATCAGCGCGGCCAGGCTGGACGCGGTCGGCGGGTTCGCCGGCAGCGTCGCCGACATCGCGACCGCCCCGAACGGGGCCGCCAGCTGGTCCGCGACGCCGGACACGAACGTCTCCACGTCGCCGTAGCCCTTCTGGAGCCCGCCGAGGAGGCCGCCCATCAGCGCCAGCCCGTGCGGGCGCAGGACGATCCGGTCGTAGGACAGCGGACCCTTGTGCGCGGCGATCCCGTCGGCGATCCCGGACACGAAGCTGATCAGGTTGTTGTAGCCCGCCTTGATCCCCGACAGCAGGCCGTCTATCAGCGACTTACCGGCGCCGACCAGCAGGCCGCCCAGGTTGCCGATCGCGGAGGCGATCCGCCCGGGGATGGTGCGCACGAACGCGACCGCGGCGTTGAACCCGTTGGTCAGACCGTCGAGGAACCCGCGGGCGGCCTGGATCGCCGCATTGGCCAAGGTCTGGACGATCCCCGCGATGGCCGATCCGACCCGGCCGGGGACGGTCGTGGCGGCCGAGACCACGGCGTTCCACGCGTCGACGAGGAACTGAAGGAACCGAGTCCCCGCCTCCTTGGCCTTATCGCCCAGGGTGCTGACGATCCCGCTGACCGCGCCACCGACCTGACCGGGGACCTGCGACGCCCGGTCGGTGGTCTGCGTGAAGAACGACCCGATCCAGTCCAGGAACGCCTGGCCGGCCTCCTGCGCCTTGCTCGCCAGCGTCTCGGTCAGTCCAGCGATCGCCGCACCGACCTTGCCGGGCAGCTCGGCGAAGAACGTGACCGCGTTCGAGATCCCCGTCTGGATGGCGGTGCCGAAGTCGGTCATGAACTGCGTGACGGTGGCGAACAGCTGCGCGCCGAACGCGCCGATCTGGTTCAGCATTTCGCCGATGGCGGCGCCGATCGCGAACCCGATCTGGTAAGGGGTCTGCGCCAGGAAGTCCGAGACCCCTTGGACGATCTCCGCCACCTTCGCCTTGACCGTGTCACCGATCGCGGTGAAGGTGTCGGCGACGACCGTGCCGATGTTCGACGCGCCCGTCGAGATGCCGGTGCCGATGCTGGTGAAGAAGTCGGAGACCAGCGTCGGGACCGTGATGGTGAAGAAGTCGGAGACCGCGGTGGCAGCGGTCTGCATCGCGCCTTCGATGACCCCGCCCACCTCGGCCGCCTTCTGCGGGAGCGTGGTGGAGAAGAAGGTCCCGATCTCGTTCGCTGCGTTCACCACGAAGTCACGGGCGGCGAGCGTCGCGTCGCGCAGGGCGAACCCGAACGCGCCGATCGGGGACGTGCCGCCTACGAACCCGTCGTGGAGCTGCTGGAGTTCGCCTCCGATGTCGGAGAAGATCCCCTCGAAGTCCAGGGTGAGGATCTCGTGGCCTGCGTCGACCAGGTCCGAGAGCGTGTCCTCCATGTCGTTCAGAGGACGGTTTTCGATCTTCGCGGTCTCCTTGTTGATGTCGTTGATCTTGACGGCCAGGAAACCGAGGGCGATCAGGCCGCCTCCCCGCAACAGCGCGATCGGTCCGCCAAGCGCCCGGCTCAACAAGCGCAACCCGCCGATCACCGACGTCAGGACCGCCGCACCCTTGAAGGCCAGCCAGAGACCGAGCACCAGCGGAGCCAGGTCGGCGATCGCTTCCTTGTTGTCGTTCAGGAAGCGCGCGAGGTCCAGCAGCAGCGGCCCGGCGATCTTCAGCGCGTTGACCAGGAGAGCGCCCACCACGCGGGCGATCTCGGCGAACACCGGCGCCAGCTCCACGATGATCGGCGAGAGCTGCCTCAGCGCCTCCAGGAACACATCCCTGGTCACGGCACCGATCTCGGCGAGCGCCTTGCCCAGCGCCTGGAGCGCCTCCTGCTGTTGAGCCTGACCCAGGAAGTCCGCGAGCGCCTGCGTGGTGTCGGCCATCGTCTGCAGGAAGTCCTTGCCGGCCCCCTGCGAGAGGCCGGTGAAGACCTCATTGAAGATCCGGCCGACGTTGCCGATCAGGTCGCGCAGGAAGCCGAACTCCCGGATCGCCCCGTCGATCCACTGGCGCAGTGATCCGTCCGAGGTGACCTGGAGCGACCACACGCGGAACCGGTCAGCAGCGGCATCGATCGCCCGCCCGATGTTGGGCAGGTAGGTGGACCCGACCGCGATCAGCGGGATGAACGCGGTCACCAGGTGACCGACGGCGTTGCGGGCGTTCTCCAGGAACTTCGCCGTGTTGACCAGCGCGATGTTGATGTCGTCGGCCGCCTCCGGCCGGTCCAGGGCCGCAGTGATCGAGCGCCCCATGGCGTTGAAGGCAGCGGCGATCCGGGGCAGCTGGCGCTCCAGGATCGGCAGGAACCGGTTCGAGATGTTGGCCAGGTCGGTCGCGAAGTTCTTGAAGAACTCCTGCTGGACCGACTTGCGCAGCGCATCGAAGGCCGGCTTCAGCCGGTTGATCTCCTGGACGGTCGCGCGCGCGGACGGGGCCAGCTTCGCCAGCGCCTCGGCGTCCCCGCCGACCGCATCGGAGAAGCCGGCGGTGGCCAGCTTGAAGGTCCCGATGGCAGCGCCGAGTGCGAAGATCGCCGCTGGCGCTACCCCGAGGATGCCCAGCAGGTTCGACAGGCTGGCGGTCAGCCCGGCGACCGCCCCGACCGCGTTGACCACGGCCCCGACCTTCGCCAGGCCTGTCAGTCCGGCCCTGATGCCCTTGCCGAGCCGGCTGAACGCCTTGTCGTTCTCGTCGACCGCAGCGGCCATCCGGCGCAGCTGGAGCTCTGCGCCCCGGACGGCGTCGCGGAAGTCCTCGACACGGGCGCGGATCTCGATCTCGATACGGGACCGGGTGCTGGCCATCAGGCGCTCCAGTCCCGGATGATCGCGTCGGCGATCTCCTGGTACTCCTGCTCCAGCTCGGCGTTCGAGCGCTCCGCCGTGGAGAAGAACCAGTAGTCCGGTCGGTCACGGTGCGGGCGGAACTGGCGCGGCCGGGAACTCCCGTAGCGCCGGTTCGAGTACCAGCCGAAGCGGCCGAGCGCGCCGAAGTTGGACCCGAACAGCAGCGGATGCGGACCGGCGATGACGTTCGGGGTCAGCCCGAGCGTCTGGGTGCGCACCGTGCGCCCCGCCCGCGCGGACTGGCGGTCGCTCCCGCGCGCAGCCGCGCGGATCAGCACAGCCAGGCGCCGGCTGATCCGCACCGCGCCCGCGCGCGCCTCACGCTCCGCGTCACTGGGGAGCTTCTCCAGCGCGCGCAGGACTTCGTCCAGTCCGGTGACGCTGACCGAGCGGGTGTCACGACCGGGCACCGCTCACCTCTCCTCCAGCTCGGTCCGTTGCTGCTCCCGGATCAGCGCCAGCGCTGTGTCCAAGTCCCGCGGGTCGCCGTTGCGCCAGGCGTCCGCGGAGATCCCGGAGCGGATGGCCAGCGCGACGACGAGGCGATTCAGGGAGCCGGGTGGGTAGGGTCCAGCCCCTCCCCCTCCTCGTCCTCCTCGTCGCTGGGCTTGGAGGTGATGTCGATGTCCACGGACTTGCGCCACTCGCGGATGTCCAGGTCGGTCAGGCCGCGCCGGTCGGCGGCGTACCAGGCCAGGTCCGTGACGTCGGTCATTCGCAGGTTGTCGCCGAGCGACCCGATCGACCGCGGGTTCTGCCGGCTGCCGCCGGCCTCCCACGCGACGATATCCCGGGACGTGGTCTCGATCTCGAACGGCTCACCGTCGTCCGGGACCACACGCAGGGTGAACATCAGGCGCTACACCCCACGGCCAGGATCGAGTAGGTCACCCCGGTCGTGCCGCCCGAGTTCGTGACCGTGATCAGGTCGCCGGTCGCAGCGGTGACCGCCCACCCGACGGCGTCCGCCGCACCCGCGGCCAGCATCAGGAACCCGCCGGGCTTCAGGATCACCTGGTCCCCGGCCGCCGAGAAGATCGGGACACCGTTCGAGGCCGGCCGGCTGACCAGCACGTTGTTCGTGTTGCCAGCAGCAGCGGAGATGACCAGGAGCTTCAGCCGGGCGAAGACCTGCGCGACGCCGAACGGATCGGCGAGCGCGCCGGCCAGGTCCAGGTCTTCGGTGCCCGAGGCGGCCAGGGTCCGCGTGTCGCTGAACGCCAGGTCTGCCTGACCGGCGCCGACTCCGTTCGCCAGGTCCAGGGCCAGCCCGAGCTCTCGACTCGCTGAGCTGGAGCCCAGATCGATGGTGTTGCGCGCCGAAACGGTGGCGAGCGCGGTCGCCCGCGTGGTGATCGTCATGACTCAGTTCCCCTACGGCCGGGTCTTCACGGGCTTACCGGCGCACTGGAGCGTCGCCGCCGTGACGTCGGTGGTGCGGATCTCGCCGCCGGGGGACGGAGCCTTGATGTTGACCGTCCCGTTGAAGATGACGTGCTCGGCCGGGATGTCGGGGTTGAGGTCCAGCTGGAACTCCACGTCTTCCCCGTCGTTGTCCCAGAGGTAGTCCGAGATTCCGGCGGACCGCCAATCCGAGTAGAACTCCAGGTCCAGCGCGAACGACGGATCGGCGGCTTCCACGAAGGACGTGGAGTCGTCGTTCCCGTCGTTGCCGAAGGTGTAGAAGGTCTCCCCGTCGTCGGTGTTGTTGACGATCTGTGCCTTGCGACACTGGAGCTGGAACTCGGTACCACCGATGTCCAGGGTGAGGATCTTCAGCTTCCGGTGGTGCGGCGAAGTCATAGCGCTACCTCAATGGTCAGCAGAAAACAGGGGAGCGTGGTGTTTCCGGACTGCCAGGAGCCGGGTTCGGCCTGCTTCACCACGAAGTCGGTTTCGAAGTCGATCGTCTCGGCGATCGACGGCAGCACCCGATAGAGATCGGCGGTCGTCGTGGCCTTACCGCCGGCCACGACGACCGCCACCGTCCAGGTGGCGTCCGTCGGGGACAGGCCGGGCCCGGACCAGGTGAGCACCGGCGGGGCCAGGACCGCCGCTGGCGGGATCACCGAGTCCGAGACCTCCGCCACCACGGCGAACTGGTCATCGACCGGCAGGGCCGCGCTGGCGGCCACCAGCGCGGCCTCCAGCGCGTCATGCGCGGCCTGGACGGAAGTGAAGCTCACGCGATCACCGAGCTCCGGAACCGGTCGATCCGCAGCAACCGCGCGATGTCGGCGTCGATCGCGGGCACGCGCGAGTTCCCGAGGTCCGGCCCGGCAGTGACCAGGCCGTCCGGGGACCGCCGGCGGGTACCCCACCGGCCGGCCAGCCGGAGCGTCCCGAGACGCACATCCGCCGGAACCTCGGGCAGCGTGGAGAGCTGGTCGCCGAAGCTGTACGCGCCCGCGTGCACGCGCTCCACGAACGCCGTTGCGGCGTCCAGGTCCAGCTGGAGACGGCTGTCATTGCGGGTGTCGCTGTCCCGCACGTCCAGGTCCGTCTTCAGCTCGGTCAGCTCCGGCGGCCAGCTCATCGCGGTCAGCTGGTCGCCGTCAGCCCGAACGCCTCCAGGACGTCCAGGATCGCGGCGATCGCCGTGCGCGACTGCGCGTCGACGGTGGCTCCGCCGGTCGCGTCCGCGATGTGCGTCTGCGTGGTCACGGGCGTCTTGCCCACACCGAAGTAGTCCGTGCGGGACGACTCGCCGCGCCGAGCCGGCGGCTTGACCGCGCCGGTGGCCATCAGCTGGCCGCCGTGACCACGATGCGCTTCACGCTCTTGGTCGCCTGGCGGACGATCACGGCCGTGTAGCCCCAGACGCCGAGCTTGACCGACTCCGGGCCGAGGGGCTCCTCGTAGCGGAAGCGCAGCACGTCGCTCTCGAAGAGGATCGTGTCCGCGGCCCGGGCGACCAGGATCGACTCCGGGTAGGAGCCGGTGGAGACCCCGTCGGTGGCGATGATGCCGAGCCCGTGCATCCGGCCGTCCACCTGGACGGTGCCGACGCCGATCGCGTTCATCGGGCCGTTGGAGGCGTCCGGGATCATCGGCCGGCCGTCGGCGTCCTTCAACTTCAGGAAGGCGCCGTACCGGACCACGCCCATCGCGATCAGGTCCGGGGGCAGCTTGCGCGCGTTCCGGACCGCGATCGCCGTATCGATCACGGCGTCCGACGCGTCCTGGTCGGCGTTGAAGGCGGCCTCGGTGGCGAACGTGGTCACCGCGCTGCCGGCGGCGGTCACCATCGCCGCGCCGACCTTCTTCTCCACCTTGAGGTTGTAGGCGGAGAGCATGTCGCCGTAGATCAGCGCGTCGATCGCGGGCGAGCTCATGTCGAGCATCTGCCGGGACACGATCTGGATGCCCGCGGTCGGCTTCGGGGTGACCGTGTCGACGTCCGAGGTCCACGCGTCGTCGTCCTCGGTGGCGCCGTTCTCCGACGCCTGCTCGACCACCTCGGAGTCAGTGCCCGCGGTCTGCTTCGGCAGGGTGATCGGACGGGGGTCCGAACCGAGTCCGATGTTGCGCACCGCGGAGGCCAGCGCGCGGCCCTGCCGGGCCAGCAGCTCGAACTCCTCGGTCAGCCAGTGCGGCGGGACCACGCCCGCACCGGCGTTGCCGGTGCCGGTGGACAGTGCGCGGTTGTGCTCAGTGAGCCGGCGCGCGGCGTCCTCGTCGGAGTTACGCGCGCGGTGCAGGTCGCCGAAGAAGGAGTTGGGCGCCGAGCGGGTGTAGTGGCCCGGGTCGCGGTCGACCGCGCGCGTGGAGCTGGTGAGCGGCTGCCCACCCTGCGCCGGCCGGTGGATCGTGGTCAGCTGCGCGTCCCCGCGCCCGTTGCGCACGGCGTCCACGGCTGCGTCCCCGCTGATGCGGGCGGCCTGCTCCTGGACGGCGCGGTTGGTGACCTCGATCTCGGTCAGCTGGGTGATCTGGGTGTGGAGCGTCTGCATCTGCTCCGACTGGCCCCGGACCGAGGTCATCTCCTCGGCGGTCAGGTCCCGCTCTTCGGTGACCGCGGTCTGCTGGAGACCCTCGATCGACGTCCGCAGCGTGTCGTAGTCCCGGCGCAGCTTCTCCAGGTACGGGTTCGGCATGGGGTTTCCCCTGGTAGATGGTCAGTTCGACTGATCACCTATCGGGGTGCCGCCTCCTGGCCCGGGTGCCGCAGATGCGGGGTGCGGGCCGTGCGGGGTGCCGCCTCGGTGTTGCTGGTCGGGATGTTAGCTGATCACGCGGGCGGGGAACGCAAAGCGCCCCGGCCGGAGCCGGGGCGCTTTGTGGTGCGGAGCGGGTCAGCCGCCGATGGCGACCCGCACCGCAACCCGCAGACGGGCGGCAACCACTCGCTCCAGGCCAGCGAGCCTGCCGCGGTCGCACGCGGACAGCAGCTCGGCCGGGACGGCGCGCAGCGCCAGGAGGACGCGAACGTCCTCGGTCTCGCGAGCGACGATGTGGGCGGGGCGGGCGGCGGAGGCGGTGTTCGTCATGGGAGGAACACTAACCCCGGGGTTAGACCGTGTCAACACCCGGACGCAGATCAGCCCCCGAGCGGCCGGGCTCGGGGGCTGATCCAGTGGGAACTCCGACGACAGGAGCGGCCACCAGCCTAGATCACTCAGGCCTACTCGGGCAGGGCCGGCAGCGCCGGCAGGCCGGCCAGGATCACCGCCACCTGATCGATCCGGCGCGGCTCGGGCTGCCAGGTCGTCTCGCCCCGCTCGGCGACATCGCCACCCTGGTCCGCCGAGCGGACCGCCATGATCGTCGCGCCGGCGCCGTACGCGCCGGCCAGCACCACCGAGACCTCCACCAGGTCCGCGCGCACGCGGGTGATGGTGCCGTCCGGCTCCACGTGGTCACGCTGCGCGCGGAAGCCCACCGAGAGCTCCGACAGCGCACCGTCGGCAACCAGCGCCAGGGTCTCGTCCCCGGCCGTGGTCGCGCTCACCCGGAAGGCACCCCACAAGCCCAGTGCGTCGTTGCGGAGCTCGGTCGCCCGCCCGATCAGCGTCCCGCCCTGGCTCATGTGGTCGCGGGAGAAGGCGATGCGGTGCGCGGCCCGGATCTGGTGGTCGAACGCGCCCGGCGCGAACTGCTCCGTGAGCGTGGAGTCGATCCGCTGCCGGCGCAGGAAGGGCACGGCGATGCCTTCGATCGTGCGGCCATCGCCCCCCTTCGCCGCCGAGCGGACCTCCAGGAGCGGGGAGAACGTGCGGGCGAAGCGGTCGCCCGGACGGATGATCGTCTCGGTCATGGGTGGGGAGCCCTTCTCTGTGGGGAGCGACCGGGGGTCAGCCGGCGCGACCGGCGATGCCGCGCAGGAGCGCCGCCGCCAGCTGGTCGTAGTCGAGCGTCGGCGGCGCGACCGGAGTGGTCAGCGCCGGGACGTTGTCGTGCAACCAGTCGATCTTCTGGTGCAGGTAGGCCACCTCGGCCTCCAGCCGGTAACCGAACCCGTCGGCGTTGTCGGCGTAGCCCAGCACGGTGTCCCCGCCGCCACCGTCGATGGTCTGGCCGCCCGGCCCGCGCCGGTTCGGTAGGCGCTTGGTCAACTCGTCGTAGACGATCGCCAGCATTTGGCGGTCCTGGTCGGTGAACGTCACGTCGTCCTCCTCGGCGTCCGGGCGCCCGAAGTGCGCCCGGAGCGCGGCCAGCGCGCGGGCGCACTCGGCCTCGGTCCGGTTGTCGGCGATCTCGAAGTGCATGGGGTCCTTGCGGCCCTGGTAGTCCCCGCCCCAGCGCACGACCCCGCCCGTGATGGCCACGATGTCCCGCACAGTGGCGATCTGGCGGCCGGACAGGTTCACCCCGGGCTGGCTCCCGAGCGGCCACCTGGTGGCGTTCAGGTCGATCGCGGTGCCGCTGGCGTGGTTGCTCACGGTGTCGGTGGTCCCGCGGATCGGGCGCTCGGCGTAGCCCCACTCGTCCGCCGGGCCCGGCTGGTCGAGATCCTGGACCATCAGGTCGAACAGCGCGGCGATCTCCAGGAGGAGGTCCCCGGCTGGCCCGTTGCGCACCGCCAGGCGCACATGGGTGCCGCGCACGGTGCGCGTGGAGATCACCGACCGGTCATTCGCTTTCCAGCCGTTCTGGCTGCGGACCACCGTCACCGCCGGCGGCCCTTGCGCTTCACCGGCTGGTTGGGTAGGTGCCCGAAGACGTCGCGGTACCAGGCGCTGGCAGTGGCGTCCAGCTTCTCCCCGGACAGGTACTTGGACAGGAACGCGCGCAGCGTCCGCCAGGGAGTCGGGGATCCGCGCCACTTCGCCAGCCCGGGCCCGGCCGTCCAGTAGCGGTGTAGCGCCTCCTGGCCCGCAGCTGCCCGCACCCCGACGTCGAGCCCGCCCGCAGCGACGCCGACGGCCAGGCCGGCATCGTCGACCGCCCATGCCTCGGCCTCACCGGGGAGCCAGGAGCGGTCCGGCCAGAGGTCGGGCCCGTCGTAGTCCGGCTCCAGCTCGGACTCGTCCTCGGGCAGGTCTTCGGCCGAGCGGACCGCGGCCAGCCGGGGCGCGGCCTTCCCGGAGCCCGGGGAGTTGGAGGCCGTGTTCGGGCCGCCGGTGGGCCCGGTGGCGCCGGTCGGTCCGGCGGCGCCGGTGGCGGTCGCCTCCGCCACCTCCTTCTCCTGCTCCGGGGTGAGCGGCTGGCGCTCCTCCAGCTCCCGTACTTCGTTGCGGGTCAGGAAGCCTGAGGCGATGGCGATGGAGTGCGCCTCGTAGCGCGACTGCGTGTCCGCCCGCAGGATGTGATTCAGGTTCGCCTTCACGTACTGCCCGCGCGGCAGCAGCATCGTCAGCACTTCTTCGAACTCCGCGATGATGTCACCCGGTGTTCCGTACTTCAGGAGATCCAATCCCTGGTCTTCGATATTCGCATATACCCGGGAAGGATTCTGTCCGCCCGCATAGCTTGCGGAAACCCCGAACACATTCGCCCAGTCGATCACGTCGTATTGACGGGACTCCAGGAGCTGCGTCTCCGTGGGGTTCCACGCAATCGGGGTGAACTCGGTCAGCGGGTTCAGCACGGCCACCGTGCGCTCGGCCTGGCTCTGCTTCCAGCTGGCCTTCAGCGCGTCAGCCTCGGCCTGGCTCATGTCCGGGTTCAGCGAGCGCAGCAGACCGGTCGGCACCGCGGCCGAGTCCACCGCGGTCGCCGCCGCGCCGAGCTTGCGCGAGCGGCTCATCAGATCGAAGTGCGCCTCCAGCACGCCCATCCCGCGCAGGTCCCCCGGCTTGCACGGGCCCTTGAAGTGCACGATCTCGTAGGCGTGGTACCAGCGCCCGCCGATCAGGTAACCCACCTCGCCGGACTCGAAGCCGGGCGGGATGTAGTTCTGACCGGGGTAGGGCAGCTGTGCGCCGAAGCGCTGGACCTGGACGTTCTCCGCGGAGACCGGGGTGGCCGCCGTCGGGTACCCCAGCGGGGAGCGCGCGGCGATGACGCCGATGGCGTTGCCGTGCCAGAGCCGATCGAGACCCCACGACCGGAACACCGACAGCTTCGTGTCGGTGGTGCCCGCGGGCATCACCAGGAACGGCTGATCAGGCAGGGGCACGGCCGGCCGGTCGGCCATCTTGCGGTAGGCGTCCCACGGCACCCGCCCGAGTTGGTTGGCCACCAGCAGTGCCAGGCGCCACGCGGCCGGGATGCCCATCCCCCCGCGGTAGGGCCCGTCGCCCCATCCGGCGTAC
>Ga0070682_100000996_pt1 | contig 16396 bp, 13 predicted proteins | sample KBSC63LmetaG_FD_64668 | JGI IMG/M metagenome (GOLD analysis project Ga0070682, IMG submission 64668) | Corn rhizosphere microbial communities from Kellogg Biological Station, Michigan, USA - KBS C6-3L metaG | ecosystem: Host-associated > Plants > Roots > Rhizosphere | place: USA: Michigan... | reverse complement strand
CGCATCCGACGACGCCAACGCTCGCGCACACGTGGACGCATCCGACGGCGCCAACGCCCGCGCACACGTGGGCGCTCCCAACGACGCCAACGCTTGCGCACACGTGGGCGCCATTTCACGCCGCGCGACGCAGAGCATTCCCCCCAAAATCCGGCGCGCGGTCTTTCACCGGGACGGTGGGAAGTGTCGCGTCCCGGGCTGCCGTCACGCGGTCTTTACGGACGTGCACCACCTCGTGCTTCGCTCCGAAGGCGGCAAGCACTCCCTCGAGAACCTCGTGACGCTATGCGCAGCGCACCACGATGCCGCCCATGCCGGAACGCTCATCATCACGGGGTCGGCTTCTTCGCAGTTGGAGTTCACCCATGCCGACGGCAGGCCCTACGGCGGCGCTGTCGCTCCCACTGTTGCCGATGCGCGAGCGAAAGCCTTTCGAGCCCTCGCTGGGATGGGATTCGGCGTCGGCCAAGCCAGGCGCGCTCTGGCACGCATCCCGCACTCCGTCTCCTCCCTCGAGCAGCTCATCCGCCAGGCCCTCCGCGAGCTCGCTTCCCAGTAGCAGCAGCCGCCAAAGCCCAGGCATCGGAGCGGTTGTCCACAACGGGCCGCGTTGCCGTCTGTCCGAGCTCAAGCGAGCGCTTGCTCGAAATCCTCGAGCAAATCCTCGATGGCCTCGAGCCCGACCGACACCCGCACGAGGTCGTCCGTCACGCCGAGCTTCGCGCGCTCCTCCGCGGTCTGCCCGCCGTGTGACGTCGTGGCCGGGCGCGTGACGAGCGTCTCCGGTCCGCCGAAGCTTGGCGCGTAGGTCGCCAGTCGCACGTTGTCGACGAAACGCGCCGCTGCGGCGACCCCACCGCTCGGCAAGAAGCTCAGCATGCCGCCCGAACCGCGGAAAAGGCGCGTGGCCCGCGCGTGCCCCGGGTGCGTCGCGAGTCCCGGATAGAAGACCTTCGCGACCCCCGGGTGCTCGCTCAGGCGCGTCGCGAGAGCGAGCGCGCTCTGATTTTGGCGCTCGACGCGCAGGTCGAGCGTCTTGATGCCGCGGTTCAGGAGGAAGCACGCGTGCGGATCGAGGATGCCGCCGAAGTGGTCGAGCTTGTTCTTGACGCGCCGGACGAGCTCACTCGAGCCGGCCACCGCCCCGGCGATCAGATCCGAGTGTCCGCTCAAGTATTTCGTGGCGCTGTGCAGGACGAGGTCGATGCCGACCGACGCCGGGCGAAAGTTCACGGGTGTCGCCGTCGTGGCGTCGATGAGTGTGACGAGCGAATGCTGCTTCGCGAACGCAACGACCCCCTCGAAGTCGGCGATTTGTAGGAGCGGGTTCGTGAGCGCCTCGACGTAGAACGCGCGGGTGTTCGGCCGTGCGGCGCGCGCGAACGTGTCCGGTCGCGTGGCGTCTACGAACGTCACCTCCACACCGAGTGCGGCGAGATCCTGCGTGACGAGGCTCAATGTGCCGCCGTAGAGGCAGTCGTGAGCGAGCAGATGGTCCCCGCTGCGAAGCACGCTGAGCAGGGCCGTGGAGATGGCGGCCATGCCGCTGCCCGTCACGAGCGCTGCCTCCGTCCCCTCGAGTGCGGCAAGCTTCACCGCCAACACCTCGTGGTTGGTCGTATTGCTCAGGCGCGTGTAGCGAACGTCGTGGTACGCGCGCTGCGAGTCGGTCTCGAACGTCGCGGATTGGAAGATCGGCGCGACGAGCGCGCCTCCGATGCGCGGCCGTGGCTCACCGGCGTGAACGAGCTGGGTCGACAAACGCATCGCTCGGATCTGTCACGTGGCGCTTCCGGCGTGAAGCCTGGTAGCCTGCCGGTCCCGCTTTCGGGCAGTCGGCAAGGAAAGCTCTCGTGAGGTTCAAGAAGGCCATCATTCCGATGGGGCGTCCCGTGCACGGCGATTTGCCCCTGCAGCACGTGACCGTCGGTGACGGGGGCACCAAGCGCGTCGCCGCGCTGCAAATCGAGGAGCTCCTGGCCGCGGGCGTCACGGAGGTCGCGCTCGTGGTTCGCTCCGGCGAGAGCCGGACGTTCACGGAGCTGCGTGAGCAGTTCGGTGCGGCGCTCGTCTCGGTCGAGCAGTCCGAGCCGCGCGGCTTCGGCGACGCCGTCCTCTGCGCCGAGGAGTGGGTCGGCGGCGAGCCGTTCATCGTGCAGGTGTGCGACCACGTGTTCGTCACCGATGCCGACGCGTCGTGCACCCGGCAGCTGCTCGACGTCGCCACGGCCGAGGGCTGCGCCGTCTCGGGCGTGCAAGCGAACTCCGAGAGCCAGCTGCCGTATTTCGGAGCCATCGGCGGCACGCGCGTGAAGGGGGCGGGCCGAATCTACTCGGTGGCGACGATCCTCGAGAAGCCGACGCCCACGGTGGCGGAGGAGCGCTGCATCATCCCAGGCTTGCGGCAGGGCACGTATTTGCAGCTGTTCGGCACCCACGCGCTCACTTCCGGCGTGTTCTCGATCTTGCGGGAGCAACAGCGGGCGCTGCGAGCCGGCGACAAGCTGGGCCTGACCGAGGCGCTCGCCGTCCTCGCCGGTCGCGAGAAGTACCTGGCGCTCGAGGTCAACGGGCAACGTGTGGATCTCGAGAGCCCGTTCGGCTTGCTCCGAGCGGAGCTCGCCCTTTCGCTCAACGGCTCGCGGCGCGACGAGGTCCTGCGTTTGATCCTCGAAGAGGTCGCCCGCACCCCCGCGAGTCGAGGCTAGGCCTTGGCCGCGCCGCATCGTCTCATCCGCGCGATCCTCGACCCCAGTCAGGAAGCGCGCGTCGGCGTGCTCGAGAGCGTCACGCGTGACGCGACCTGGGCCGAGCTCGAGGCGCTCCTGCGCGAGCTGCACGCGTTTGCGAGCGCTTCCGAGCGGAACCTGTACCAGCGCGTTCGCGCCATTTTCCAGCTGCACGCGCTCTATCGCTACGTGCTCCCCGCGCGGAGCGAGCTCACGCGCGGCGGCCACATCCCGCGTCACGGCCACGAGCTCCTGCTCGACCGGCACTACACGGCCGCGGTGGATGCGTTCCTTTCCACGGTCGCTCGTGAGGGGCTGAGCGACCCGCTCGCGAGTGCGCTCGCCGCTGCGTACCACGGGCTCGGCTTTCAGCTGCTCGCCGAGCAAGTGCAGCGCTCCGTGCGCTCGCTCCGCGGCAATCGCTGGATGTTTCGCACGGGCCACGCGCTCGATCACCCGCTGCGCGTGCGCGAAGCTCTGACGCGTTCGAGCGAGGGCCGTTACCCGGTGCTCGTCGAGCGAACGGCGGTTCGCATGGATCTGTCGCACAGCGGCTGGAGCGACATCTTCTTCCTCGGGATGGACTATCCCGAGGGGGCGCGCGTGCTGAACGTCTCGGTCGATCTCGCCGTTTACGGGCGCGACGAGCGCACGGCCCCGCCCATCACCTGCTTCTTCCGCGTGATCGACGAGCCCGTCTTGCGGCTCGTCAGCGTCGACCTCGATACGGCCGCCGATCTCACGGAAACGGCGGAGGTGTTCAACTACGGTAGCGACTACCTCGGCTTGCTCAAGGCGGCCGTGATCGCCGCGGGCATCGTGCCCCCCGCGCTCGAAGGCTCGGACCAGCCGCTCGCGCTCCTGCTCGAGACGATCGTCGGTCCCGGGCGAGGCATCGAGCTCACGAGTCAGGTGAGCGACATCCCGAAGGGCAGTCGGCTCGCGGTGTCGACCAACCTGCTCGGCGGTCTCATCAGCTTGTGCATGCGCGCGACGGGCCAGATCGAGGCGCTTACGGGCTCACTGACCGAAACGGAGCGGCGCAGCGTCGCGGGTCGCGCCATCCTCGGCGAGTGGCTCGGCGGCTCGGGCGGCGGGTGGCAAGACAGCGGCGGTATTTGGCCGGGAATCAAGCTGATCGAGGGCGAGCTCGCGGCCGAGAGCGACGTCGAATGGGGCTCGAGTCGCGGGCGTCTCTTGCCGCGTCACACGCTGATCGACACCGAACGCGTTTCCGAGTCGGCGCGCCGCGCGCTCGAGGCGTCGCTCGTGGTCGTGCACGGCGGCATGGCCGCCAACGTCGGTCCGATCCTCGAGATGGTGACCGAGAAGTTCTTGCTCGGGACCACGCGCGAGTGGCAAGCGCGACAGGAGCTCCTCGCCGCGTTCGACGGCGTGCTTGCCGCGCTCGGCCGCGGGGACATGCGTGAGCTCGGTCGCCTCACGACGGCGATGTTCGAGGGACCGCTCTCGGTCATCATCCCGTGGGTCTCGAATTTCTACACCGAGGCGCTGATCGCCGACGCGCGTGCGGCGTTCGGCGACAAATTCTGGGGTTTTTGGATGCTGGGCGGCATGTCGGGCGGCGGCATGGGCTTCATCGTGGACCCGAGTATCAAGGCGGAGGCGGAGGCGAAGCTCCTCACGATCATGCATGAGCGCAAGCGCGAGCTCCTGCACAGCCTGCCTTTCGCGATGGATCCCGTCGTGTACCGCTTCGCCATCAATTCGGAAGGCACCGCGGCGGAGCTCCTCACCGGCTCGGACGCGATCCTTTCGTCGGAGTACTACCTGACGATGCTGCCGCGCTGGCTGCAGTACGGGTCGCGCTCGTTCTCGGCGCAGCGGCGCGCCGAGCTCGATTCGTTCTCGAAAGTGCATCTGCGCGGGGTGCGCGCCGAGCAAGTGGGGCCACGGCTCCTCGGGCGACTGTTGCCCGCCGCGCGTGCCAGCGACGATCACGAGCCGCTCGACGTGCTGCTCGAACGCAACGGCTTCGATCCGGAGCAACACGAGCGCGTGCGGGAGGCCCTGCGCGCCGGACGCATCGGGCTCGCCAACAACCGCCTGGCGGCAGACACGCCGATCGAGGACGTGCGCGCCGCGGATGTCGTCAAGGCGGACAGCGTGGGCGCGAACGCGGAAGCGGCAGGCAGGAAGGCCTTGGAACGCGGGGAGGTCTGCGTCGTGACGCTCGCGGCCGGAGCCGGCACGCGCTGGACCCACGGCGCGGGCACGGTAAAGGCGCTCTACCCGTTCGCCAAGCTCGGCGGGCGCTTCCGCACCTTTCTGGAGGTGCACCTCGCGAAGACTCGGCGCCGGGGGCGTGAGCACGCGGCGATGCCGCCGCACGTCGTGACGACGAGCTACCTCACGCACGATGCGATTCGCGTCGCGCTCGCGCGCGAGAACAACTACGGCCTCGGCGCCGCCGTGAGCCTGTCCGAAGGGCGTTCAATCGGGCTAAGGCTCGTGCCGACCGCGCGCGACTTGCGCTTCGCCTGGGCGGAGCTGCACGAGCAGAAGCTCGAGGAGCGCAAGCAGAAGGTCCAGGACGACGCCCGCGCGGCACTGATCGACTGGGCCGTGAAGACGGGCGAGGCGAGCGACTACCGCGACAACCTGCCGAGCCAATGCCTGCACCCCGTCGGGCATTGGTACGAGCTCGCGAACCTGGTTTTGAACGGAACGCTGCGGCGTTTGCTCGCCGAGCGTCCGGCGCTCAAGTACGCGATGCTGCACAACATCGACACTTTGGGCGCCGATCTCGACCCGCGCTGGCTCGGACGCCACATCGAGGGTGGCGCGTGCTTGAGCTTCGAGGTGGTGGAGCGCCGGCTCGAGGATCGAGGTGGCGGGCTCGCTCGCGTGAGCGGCCGGCCGCGTCTCGTGGAGTCGCTCGCGATGCCGCGCCCGGAGGACGAGGCGAAGCTCAGCTACTACAACTCGCTCACGACCTTCATCCACATCGACCAGCTGCTCGGGCACTTTGGTCTCACGCGCGGCGACCTCGGTGACGAGCGCGCCGTGCTGCGCGGCGTGCGCGAGCTCGCTCAGCGCCTACCGACGTACGTCACCTTGAAGGAAGTGAAGCGCCGCTGGGGCAACGCGCAAGAAGACGTCTTCCCCGTCACGCAGTTCGAGAAGCTGCTCGGCGACATGAGCGCGCTACCCGACGTGAGCGTCGAGTACTTCCTCGTGGCGCGCGAGCGCGGGCAGCAGATGAAGGACGTGGCGCAGCTCGACGGTTGGTTCCGCGACGGGTCGCGGGACCACGTCGAATCGCTGTGCGATTTCGGCTGAAAACGCCTTTCTAGGCCTTCCGCGCGCGGAACAGGAGCAGCACCAGGGCCGGGGCGCCGAGGGCGGCGGTGACGACGCCGACGGGCAGCTCGCGCCCGGGCGAAACGCTGCGCGCGAGGCCGTCGCAGAGCACGAGGAACGTCGCGCCCGTCACGAGCGAAAGCGGGAGCACGCGACCGAGCGCCGGGCCGACGCTGCGTCGCACGACGTGCGGGACGATGAGCCCGACGAACGCGATCGGCCCGCACCAGGCGACGCACGCGGCCACCGACAACGAGCTCGCGGCCAGGACGAGCGTGCGCAGGCGCGAGACGTTCACGCCGCGCGACGCCGAAAGCTCTTCGCCGAACGCGAACGTCTGGAGCGCGCGCCCGAGCGCCAGAAGGACGAGCCACGCGGGCACGACGAGCGGCGCGAGCACGAGCACCCCTTCGTAACCGACCTGCGGCAGCTGGCCGAGCGACCAGCGTGCCGCCGCGACGAGCGCGCGGCTGTCCGACACGTACTGCAGGCCCACGGACAGTGCGCCCGTGGCAACGGTGACGGTGATGCCCGCGAGCAGCACGTCACTCATGGCGGCGCGCCCGCTGCGAGCCACCAGCATCACGGAGAGGCTCGTGAGCGCGGCGCCCAGGCAGGCGCAGCCGAACAGCACCGGAAAGCCGCCGGGCAGGTCCAGCGCCAGCGCGGTGAGCGCGCCGAGCGTCGCGCCCGCGGTCGTACCCACGGTGCTCTCGCTCGCGAGCGGATTGGCGAACAGCGTCTGAAACGCAGCGCCCGTGAGCGCGAGCGTTCCGCCCACGAGCCCCCCGACCAGCACGCGCGGCACCCGGAGCTGCCAGAGGATGAACGCGCCTTCGGCACCTTCGAGCCGCGGGCCCACGAGCACGGCAAGCGCCATCAGCGCGAGCGACGTTCCGGCAAGCAGGAGCGCTCGACGCGTCACGGCTCACCACCTGGAGTGTCGGGTGGCGCCGGCACGATCAACCGTGACGAGCCCGCCCGGAGCGCGAGCATCCGGACGCCGAAGAGCTCACTCAGGCGCTCGGGCAGCTCCGGGGCGCCGAGCTCGAGAGTGAAGCCGAGCTTTCCGCCGCGCAGGCCCGCGACGCGCGGCGCCGCCCGCACGTGGTTCAGGAGGTTCACGTCGTGCGTGATGCACAAAATGCCTACGTCGCTTTCGAGCAATCGCCCCAAAAGGGCGTACGTTTCGCCTTGCTGTGCGGGGTCGAGGTGGTTCGCCGGCTCGTCGAGCAGGAGGAAGCGGGCTTCCTGCGCCAGGAGTGCCGCCACCGCGACACGCTGCCGCTCGCCGCCCGAAAGCTCGCTCAGCGGCGCCGCCGCCCGACCCGCGAGGCCGACCCGCTCGAGCGCGTGCTCCGCGGCGCGCCGTGTCACCGCGCGCGTCTCGTCGAACCGGTAGCGAGCGGCCATCACCGCTTCACGGGCGGGGACGGGCTCTGCGGGGGGCGGCTGCTGAGGCAGCCAGGCAACTTCTGCGGCGCGCGCGCGGGCTGTGAGCGCACTGAGCGGCTCGGTGCCCACCAGCACTCGACCCGCTGTCGTCGGAATCAAGCCGAGCAGTGCGCGCAGTAGCGTCGTTTTGCCCGCGCCATTGGGTCCAACGAGCGCCAAGAACTCGCCCGTGCGGAGCTCGAGGCTCACGTCGTCGAGCAGGGTGCGCGCCCCAACCCGTACGCTCACGCCCTCGAGCGCGAGGCTTTTCACGGCGCCTTCCCGAGCGCGGTGACCTCTGCGGCGAGCCGGTCGACGAGGGAAAGGATCCGTGGCCCATGCACGTAGGCTTCGGGGGCTTCGATCACGGCGATGTGTCCCTCGCGCACGGCGCGCAACGGTGCGAGCGCCTTCCACGGCCCGAGGTAATCGCTCCCGGTAGCTCCGGCTTGAGTCAGGATGAAGATGGCGTCCGGATCGACGGCGAAGACCCGCTCGAGCGCGAGGCGCGGCAGCCCGGTGATGGCCTGGGGAATCGCGTTTCGGGCGCCGGCGGCGTGGAGCGCGGCCCCGTGCAGCGAGTTGTCGCGGATGAACCAGATTTCCTCGAGCTTACCCGGCGTGTAGCCGATGACGAGCAAGACGCGGGGTCCGTTCGGCGGTGGCGGCACGCCGAGCCGCGCGTGCAGGCGTGCGGCGAGCGCGTTGGCCTTCGGCGCCGTCGCGGTCTTCTGGCCGAGCTCGCGCAGGCTCAGCACGATTTCCTCGAGCGTGAGCCAGGGCAAAAGGAGCGTGGGCCCGACCGCTTCGAGCTCACGCTTGCGGGCGCCCGCGCCGGCTTCGCCGATGATGAGCGTCGGCGCGAGGCGCGTGATGACCTCGTAGTTCGGGGTGAGGCTCGTCCCGACGCGCGGCAGTCGCGCGACTTCCGGAGGGTAGTCGCAGTAGTCACTGCGCGCGACGACGCTCGGCCCCGCGCCGATCTCGAACAAGGCGTCCGTGATGCCGGGCGAAAGCGACACGAGGCGCGCCCCTGCCGCGCCGGCCCGGTCACGGTGACAGCCGAGCGCGCCCGAAGCGAGGAGCGCGAGCAGCGTGCGGCGATTCACGGGTCCTGGCTGCCCTTGGCGCTACGCCGGGCCGCCGGGGGCTCGCTGTTTCGCTCGTGCAAGAGGCGTAGGCCCTGGAGCGTCAGATCGGGGTCGACGCTCTCGATGCGCTTGGAGTGCTTGGCGATGACCGCAGCCATGCCACCGGTTGCGACCACGCGGCACGGAAAGCCAAGCTCCGCTTCCAGGCGCTCGACCAAGCCGTCGACCAGCGCGGCGCTGCCGAAAATGGCGCCCGACTGCAGCGCGTGCGGCGTGTTGCGGCCGAGCACGCGCGGCGGCTCCGCGAGCTCCACGCGCGAGAGCTTGGCCGCGGCGCTGAGCAGCGCGTCGTAGCCGATGCGCACCCCGGGCACGATCACGCCGCCCAGGTACTCGCCTTTCGGCGAGACGCAGTTGAAGGTCGTGGCGGTGCCGAAGTCCACGACGATGGTTCCGCCCTTCACGCGCTCGAACGCGGCGACCGCGTCGGCGATGCGGTCGGGACCGACCTCACGCGGGCTGTCGTAGAGCACGGCGATGCCCGTTTTCAGTCCCGGGCCGAGCACGAGCGGCTCGCGCCCGAACAGGCGCCGAACCATCGACAGGATGCCGTCGGTCAGCGCCGGTACGACGGACGCGACGATCGCCGCGCTCACCGATTCGACCCCGACGCCACGTTGAGCGAGCGCCTGGACGAGGAGCACGCCGTACTCGTCTTCCGTGCGGCCCGGATCCGTCGCGAGACGCACCTTGTGATCGAGCCGGTCTCCCGTGAAGAGGCCGAACTTGATGTGCGTATTCCCGATGTCGATGGCGAGGAGCAAAGCGTCTCTCCGATCTCGCTCGCGAGTGTCGCAGCGTTGGGCGTTTCGCTCAAGCCTCGCCGCGGCGGAGCACGGCGGGGTCGTCGCGATAAAACACGATGCTGAACACCACGAACAGAACCCAGAGCGCCGCGAGGTGGAACAGCATGGCCGCCCCGCCCCGGGCCTCGAAGAGCACACTCGAAACCAACGGGCCGAGCAGGATGCCGACCGCGTAGAAGGCGTTGTAAAGGGCCGTGGCGCGCCCGTGCTCGGAGCTGATCACGCCCTGCAGCGCCAGGCTCACGGGCGAGATGCTGGCGAGGCTCGCGCCCGCGACGAACACCGCCACGCACATCGCCACGAACGAGTCGAGGAACACGAACCCGAGAATCATCGTCAGGCCGATCGTGGCCAAGACGCGCATCACGGCCAGGTGCCCGAGGCGATCGCCGATGCGCCCGGCGTAGTTCGAGAAGAGGAGCATGCCGGCGGCGAAGAACGCGGGGATCAGGATCGTCTGCTCCTTCTGGATGCCCTTCGAGCTCATCAAGAAGAGCGGCAGGAACAGCACGACGCTCACCTGAAAATACCCGTACGCGAAGGTCGCGAAGCACGAGGTCTTGATCTGCGCGAGCAGCTCGAGCGCCGAGGTGCCGTCCACCGCGCGCTGGTGATCGGCTTCGGCGTCCGCGTTCACGGGCTCTCGCTCGATGCGGAGCGCCGCGTACACGCTCGTCGCGACGGCGATCACGGCCGACACCTCGAACGCGTAGCCGATGGGAAAGAAGGCCGTCACGATGCGCGCGGCGAACGGCCCGACGACGTACCCGACGGCGATCGCGATCGCGTAAAGGCTCGTGACGTAGGCTTTGTGCTCGCGTTTGGCGCGCGTGAGCAGGATCGTCTCGGAGCTCACCCACACACCGACGGACGCCGCTCCGTCGAAAAAGCGCACGAGCGCGATCGACCAGAACGAGTCGAGGAGCGGGAAAAGCGCGATCGTGGCGGCGTAGCAGAGCAGCGCCGCCGAGAGCGTCCACTTGGCCGAGAAGCGCCGAATCAACCCACCGAGCGGGAGCGAAAGCGCGACGAGCCCGACCGCGAAACAAGCCGCGAGGCGCCCGATGGCGATTTTCCCGAACCCCTTCTGGTCGAGGTAAACGGTGAGGACGGAGAGCGCGAGCCCGTACGCCACGCCGAGCGCGAGCGTCGTCCCATACACACGGAAGATGTTGGGGTCGGAAACCCGCTCGCGGATTTCACGAAGCATGCGCACCCTTCTCTCGGCGCCGCGCCCAGGTCAAACGCGGTGCCCGAAGCCGTGTGATTCGGCGTTCGCGATCCAGCGCCGCGCGACGCCGGGAACGTTCGCGAGCTCCGCGGGGTCGATCGTCGGCAAGGGAAGCGTCGATTTGGTCGACCAGAAGAGCGCAGGCCCCTCCGCCGATGCTCGAGCTCCTGCGACGAATCCCGCCGCGGCCTTGCTGCTGTAGGTCGTGTCGAGCTCGAAGAGTCCGTGCTTCCGGAAGAGCGCGAGCGCCTCGAGGCCGGGGCCGCTCGGCTTGCCGTAGCCGGGCCCGAGTCGCGCGCCGTCGAGCGCGAGCTGCCGCGTGAGGTCGCTCCGCGTGAGCGCGAGCGAGGGCTCACCCGTGAGGCGAGCGAGCAGGGCGCTCGCCCGCACCGCGAGGCCCAGGATGCGAAAACGGCCGGTCACGGGCCAGGGCGTCACGCGCACGGCGACGACCACGGGCGCTTTCCGGAATCCGAGTCCGAGTCGCGCGGCATGCGTGAACCCGACGAGGAGCCCCGCCGTCGTGCAGGTCGAGCCGATTCCGACGTAAATGCGCGCGGGTGCGGGCAATTCCCCTCGCGCCACCTGCTCGGCGAGCTCGAGCGCGGCCGCGACGTACCCGAGCGCGCCTTCGGGTGTGGCGCCGCCGGGCAGCATCACGCTTCGCCCTTCGCCGTGCGCTCGCCACATGCCGAGGGGCAGGAGCGACCAGTGCGGCATCACGAACAGCCGCTCCGAACGCGCGAGCGTGACGCGGAAGTTTTCCAGCGCCGCGAAGGACGGCGGCTGCGGGAACAAGACCGCACCCGGGCTGAGCCCGGCCCGACGCGCATGCAACGCGGTGGCCACGGCGTGATTCGAGCCGAACGCCCCGGTGGCGATGATCTCGCGTGCCCCCGTCGCTCGCGCGCGCGCAAAGAGCACCTCGAGCGTCCGCACCTTGTTCCCGCCGTACGCTTCGGCCGAGAGGTCGTCGCGCTTGACGTACAGCGGCGCGCCGCCCACTTCCGCCTCGAGGGCGTGGAGGCGCTCGACCGGTGTCGGAAAATTGCCGAGCGAGATCGGGTCGAAGCGCCCGCGGAGCGCCGGCCACACCTCGAGCAGTGGGCTCGGCATTCAGCGCACCGTCACTCGAGTCACGAGGTCGCCCTCCGTGAGGCGCTCCCAGCCCGGGCCGGCTCGCCCCACGAGCGCGTACTCGCCGTCGAGGTGCGGCTCCCGCGCGAGCGTGACGAAAAATTGACTCGAGCCGGTGTCGCGCCCACTGAGCGCGATGCCGACGCTGCCCGCCTCGAACGCTGCCGGCGAGGTTTCGCAGCGAAGCGGCGGGCGGTCGACACCGCCGTAGCCGTCGCCCTCGCGATCGCCGAGCTGCACGACGAACCCCGGCACGACGCGGTGCACGACGATCCCGTCGAAGAAGCGGGCGCGCGCGAGCTCGACGAGCCGTGTGCTCGCCACGGGAGAAAGCTCGGGGGAAAGCTCGATGCTCAGCGTGCCGGCGTCGGTTTCGAGCTCGAGCCGCGTCGGGCCGCCGAGCGGCTGCGAAAGCTCGGCGGGCGCCGACTGGCCGGGGGTGAACGCATCGCAGCGTTGCTCGCGGTTGCCGAGCGCACGCAGGGCTTTCTCGGCGTGCTGCCGCAGCGTGGGGTTGTCGCTTCGGCAGTCGGCTTCGAGCGCCGGTTTGGCGCCGAGCAGCGCGAGCGCGCCCGCAGCGTCAGCGAGCGCCGCGCGCACCTCGATGGAGGGGGAGGTTGCGAACGCACCCACGGCGAGCCCGAGTGCCTTCGTGACGAGCGGATCGGGGTCGGCCACATTCGCGCTCACCGCGACGCGCTCGGGATGATCGGCGACGAGGCGAGCGGCCGTCGCGACATCGCCGGCCGTCTTGCGACCGAGGCCCGCCGCGACGAGCTCACCGGGTCGTTCGAGCTCGGGGTGCGTCGCCACGAGCTCGAGCGCGCGCTCGCGCACGGTGGCGTCGTCGACGGCGGCGAGCGCGCGAAACGAGCGGCCGCGCTGCCCGCGCAGAGGCCCGCGTGCGAGGACGCGCAACATCGCCAAACGCCCCGCTCGCCCTGCCGGATCCGGATCGCAGTGAGCGAGCACCGCGCTCTCGGTGCCACGCCCGGCCAGCACGGAAGCCGCGCCGCAGCGCAGCGCGATGCTGCGGCGCCGGAGCGCCGGTGTGCTCCCCACGTCGAGCGCCGCGAGCCGTGCGAGCGCGGGTCCGGCACGCTCGGGCCCCGCGAGCGTCGCCAGCAGCGCGGTGAGCACGCCGTAGCTCGGCGCCAAAATCCCCTCCTTCTCGCCCAGCACCTGATCCGAAACGGGGCCCAGCGTGTCGCCGAGCACGCGCTGGCCGTCTGGTCCGAGCCGCGCGAGGCCGCGCACCGCGTCGGCGCGCTCGGCCACGGTGAACGAAGCGCCGCGCACCACTTCTTCGAGCGGCGTCGCGGCGCCGGCGCCCGTTGCAGCAAGCGCGCGCACCGCGAGACCACGCCGTAGCCCGGAGCCCGCGAGCGCCCGCCGCGCGACGTCGGCAAGGCGCGAGCGCACGGCCTCGTCGAGGTGACTGAGTCGCGTGAACGCCTGGAGCGCGCTTTCGACGGGCGCTTCGGTGCGGCCGGCGGCATCGAGCAGCGCGACGAGTGAGGCGTCGTCGAGCCGATCGGTTCGCGACGCCAGCAGCCCGAGCGCCCAGCCAGCGGCCTCGGCGAGTGAGCCACGGCTCGCCACCCAGGCTCGCAGCGTGCGCTCCGCGTCAGCCCCGCCGCAGCGCCCCAATCCGTCGGCAATGCTCGCCAAGGGCTCGAAAAGCGGCCCCGGCGCTGCGGGCGTCGTCGTCGCTCCTGCGCTCGCGTCCCGCACGAGCAGGCTCGCGGCGCGGGCGGCGAGCGCGCGCGTGTGTGCGCTCTCGCGACCTTTGCACGACGAGCCCAAGCCGTACGCCGACCACGTGATGACGGTCGCGTCTTCGTCTCCGAGGCTCGCGAGCAGGAGGTCCGCCGTTCGCGCGTCGGCGATGCGTGCCAGCGCGCGCGCGGCGGCGCGCCGGAGTCGCACGTCGCGCGCGGCGAGATCGCTCGCCGTGATCTCGGAGCTCGCCCGTCGCTGCTCCGCCGCTTCGAGCGCGCGCAGTCGCTCGTCGACGACGCGCGGAGCGAGGGCCGGCGCACTGAGCGAAGAGGCGCTTCCCGTCGGCACGGGGCGGGGCGCCGTGCCGCTGCCGCACGCGCTCGCGAGCAGACAGAGCCACGTCGCGGCGTTCAGCGGCCGAGCAGCGCTCGATCGAGGAGCCATGAGCCTTCCTCGCGCAGTTGTCGCAGTGTTCGGCGGGCAAAGGGAAGCGCGGGGGACGGAACGGGCACGCCTTCGGCCGTCAGACCGACCCGCCGAAAGCAAAAAAGGGCGCGCCGGAGGTGCCAATCGCACGTCACGATCCCGACCCGGCGGGCGCCGAGTGGGCGCAACAGACGCTCGCTGAAGCGTGCGTTCTCGCGGGTCGTCCGCGACGCGCGCTCGAGCAAGAGTGCGGCTTCGGGGACGCCGCGTCGCACGAGCTCCTCGGCAAACACGTCGGCCTCGCGCGCGCCCTGCCAGGACTGCCCGCCGCTCACGACGATGCGTGACGCGAGGCCCGCTCGATACGCTTCGGCCGCGCCCGCTGCCCGCCGCGCGGCGGGCGGAGACAACACCCCCGGCCCGACCCGGCACCCCAGCACGACGAGAGCATCCAGCGCCAAAGCGGATCCCCGTCGGTCGCTACTGCCGGTCGAGCGCGCGCTCGACGAGCCAAGCGGGTCCGACCAGCAGGTGGAGGAGGTTCTTGAGGAACGCGGGCGATTGCTTCTCGAACGCGGCGTGTCCCACGAACTGCACGAGCCAACCGCCGAGGAAGAGGCCCACGCCCACGAGCACCGGCACCGAGCGTCCGAGCGCAACCAAGCCTGCCAGCAGCACGGCCGTGATCACACCGAGCCAACGCGCCTGTGCCAGGTAGAACGCGATGACCCCGCCCGCGACGACCTCCGCGAGCGTGACCGGAAACTGCGCGATGCGCACGAGCGGCACGAGTGAAAGCAGCGTGGCGGCGCCGGCAATGATGCTCGGAATGCCGAGGTAGTGGCACCACTCGTTGGCGGCGGAGCGATGGGACCCGCCGTACTCGGTGAGCCGCTCCCGCATGGGCGGAGAAACCGAAAACCGCATGCGAGAGCCAGCGTAGCACTCTCGCCCGCGCGTGAATTCTCAGGCGCTATTGGATCGCGAGCAGCTCGAGATCGAACACCAGATCGCCTGCGGGGTTCGAAGGGCTCGCAGGCTTCACGCCGTAAGCCATCGCGGCGGGGATCCAGAGTCGCATCTTGTCGCCGACGACCATCATCGGAACGCCTTCCGTCCACCCCGGAATCACCTGATTGAGCCCGATGAGGAGCGGCGCTCCGCGCATGACGGAGCTGTCGAACATCTTTCCGGCTTTCGTCCACCCGGTGTAGTGCATCGTCACGCGACTCGTGGACGTGGGGTGCTTGTCACCGTTGCCGTGCGTGAGCACTTTGTAAGCCAGCCCCGACGGGAGCTTGGTGGCGTCTTTCGGCGGCGCTTTCACGTCGGGTGGCGCGGGCGGTGGCACGGGTATTCCGAGCAGCTCCAGATCGAGGATCAACCCTTCGGTGGGGCTGCCTGGAGCGTTGCCGTAGGCGAGTGGCGCCGACATCCAGAGCCGGCGCTTCTCGCCCTCGACCATCAGCGTGAGCGCTTCGCTCCAGCCGGGCGGCTGTTGCGCCATGTTGAGCAAAGAAGGCTCTGCGGTGCCGAAGGCCTGTCCACTGGCCGTCCAGCCCATGAACTTCGCTTTGACGACGTCGGTCGGCTTCGGGTGCTTCTTGCCGGTTCCCGGTGCGAGCACGAGCGTCACGAGACCACTCTTGGTCGTGACGGCTTCTTTCGGGGGCTCGCGCGGGGGCGCCACGGGCAGGGGCGCGGGAGCTGCCACGGCGCTCGGCGGGCTGCTCGGCTCCGGAGCGCTCGCTGCCGATGGCACTGGCGCTTGCGGCGGCGGAGTGGCGCTGAGCGCGTCGGCGGGAGCGCTCGGCTTGCTCTCACAGGCGCTCACGAGAAGAGCGATGGCGATTCCCCACGGCGCGCGCGATGCCCGGTGCATGGCGAGCGAGTCTGGACGACCCGGGGCTAGCAGGCAATCGCGGCGACTTGTTGTCCGGGCACGGCTCGGGGCTTACCCTCGTTGCGCGATGCGCCCGCGCCGGATCCTCCAGGCACTCACCGCGCTCGGCGCCGTGGCGACCGTCGGGGGTGTCGTGTGGCTCGGCGGGCGTGCGACCGAGCCGACGGCAGCTCTGCCTCCGAGCTCGAGCAGCGCACCGAGCGCGGCGCCCGTGGGTCCGACCTCGCCGCCCACCGAGGCCGCGAGCTGCGAGAACGACGAGCTCGTGCGTCCCACGGGGGCGCCCGCGGGGCTCACCTGCGCCCAGGCACGCGCCGTCGTCGCGGAGGTTCGTGCCCGCTTCGCGGCCGAGCTGCCCGCCGCGGCGCCGGGTGCTTTCGCCGAGGGCGTCACGAGCTGGCTCGACCCACACGGACTCTGGTCCGCGGCGGCCGATTCTCCGGCGCGCCCGCTGCTCGGCTCCGAAGCCGCCGCTCTGCTCGCGGATATCACGCGCGGCACGGGAAGCGATGCGCCGTGCGACGCCGCCGCTC
>Ga0070682_100000993_pt1 | contig 16419 bp, 11 predicted proteins | sample KBSC63LmetaG_FD_64668 | JGI IMG/M metagenome (GOLD analysis project Ga0070682, IMG submission 64668) | Corn rhizosphere microbial communities from Kellogg Biological Station, Michigan, USA - KBS C6-3L metaG | ecosystem: Host-associated > Plants > Roots > Rhizosphere | place: USA: Michigan... | reverse complement strand
TCCCGATTCCCACTGCCCGGGGCCAAGGACTGGCTCTTCTTCATTCTGTCGACGAGGTTCTTGCCGCCGCTCGCCGTCGTCGTGCCGGTTCTGGTGATGTACCGCTGGTTTTCGCTGGAGAATACGCAGCTCGGGCTGATCTTGCTGTACACGAGCTTCAACCTTTCGCTCGCGGTCTGGCTGATGAAGGGCTTCGTGGACGAGATCCCGCGCGCTTTCGAGGAGGCGGCGCTCGTCGATGGCTATACGCGGGTGCAGGCCTTCGCCCGCGTGATTCTTCCGCAGGCGTCCACGGGCATGGCCGTCACCGCGGTCTTCTGCCTGATCGCGTCCTGGAACGAGTTCGGATTCGCCGTGACGTTGAACAACTATGAAGCCAAGACGGTGCCGGTCTACTTCGCTGGCCTGCAGGGCAATATCGAGGGTGTGCCGTGGCCGCAGATCGCCAGCGGCATGATGCTCTTCGTGGCACCGATCGTGCTGTTCACCGTGCTGGTCCGGCGGCACTTGCTCCAGGGCGTGACGTTTGGCACGATCAAGCAGTAACAGCTGGCTGGTCGTGCTCGATCGGGTAGCGATCGGCAGCTTGACGGTAGGCCTGGCTTTGTATGTGATGCCGTACTGGCGCGCTGGACGCCTGGCGGCGGCGTTCTGGATCACTTTGGCCGCTACGCTGCTGCACGTGTACACCTCGCATGCTCGCTCGAGCCAGGAGAGCCCGTGAGCTTTCTGCAACTCGAGCGCCTGGAGAAGACGTACCCCGACGGAACGCGGGCCGTGGTCGGGATCGATTTCGCTGCGGAGGCGGGTGAGCTGGTGGTGCTGCTGGGCCCGTCGGGTTGCGGCAAGACCACCACGCTGCGCATGGTCGCGGGGCTCGAGCTGGCGACGCGCGGGCTGATCCGGCTGGCAGGGCGCGAGATCACGCGGCTTCCCCCCTCGCAGCGCGACATCGGCATGGTGTTCCAATTCTACGCGCTCTATCCGCACCTGAGCGTGCGCGACAACATCGGCTTCCCGTTGCGCGCTGCCGGGCTGGCCACGCCCGAGATCCGGCGTCGCGTCGCTGCGCTGGCCCATCAAATGAGCCTTCAGCGGCTGCTGCCGCTGTACCCTCGGCAGCTGTCGGGCGGGGACCAGCAGAAGGTATCGCTCGCCCGCGCCATGGTGCGTCGTCCCGCCATATTTCTGATGGACGAGCCGCTGGGTACGCTCGACGCCGATCAGCGGCTGGCCTTGCGCGAGCTGATTCGCGCCGAGCAGCTCGCGTCGAAGGTGACCACGCTGTACGTCACGCACGATCAAGAGGAGGCAATGTGTATCGCTGACCGGATCGTGGTCATGGCGGGCGGGCGCATTCGCCAGGTCGGCACGCCCGCCGAGGTCTACGACCGCCCCGCCGATCTGTTCGTCGCGTCCTTCGTGGGCAGCCCAGGCATGAACCTGATTCCCTGCCAGGTTGCGGGCAGGAACGGAACGCTGCAGCTGCTCTCGGAGCGGGGGCAGCTCCGGCTCGACGTGCCCTTCGAGCTCGCGGCTCGAGCGCCCAGCACGGCCAGCGCGACGCTGGGCGTGCGCTGCGAACACGTCCATGAAGATCGCGACGGCCCGATCAGCGGGCGTGTGCTCATCGATGAGTATTGCGGCAGTGCGCGCCTCGTGCACGTCGACACTCCCTGCGGGCGGCTGGTGCTGCGTGCAGACGCGGCGCGCGCGCACGCACTCGGCTCGGAGCTGCGGCTGCGTCTCGATGCTACGCAGGCTTCGCTCTTCGACGCCGCGACGGAGGCGCGCTTGTGAGGGCCGACGCGGGGCGGGCAGGGCAGGGCCCGGCTGGGATGGCGGGAGCGGCGCCGTTCTTGACCCTGCGCGCGGTCAGCAAGCGCTTCGCGACCACGCGCGCGCTCGAGGGGATCGATCTCGAGCTCGCGGCGGATGAGCTGCTGGTCGTGCTCGGTCCGACCGGCGCCGGCAAGACCACGCTCTTGCGCACCATCGCCGGGCTGGAGCAGCCTGATACGGGCGAGCTCCGCATGGGCGGCCAGGAGGTGACCGGCTGGGAGCCGTCTGCGCGCGACGTCGCGCTCGTGTTCCAGAATTTTTCCTTGTACCCGCGCTGGAGCGTCCGCAGGAACCTCGAATTTCCGCTGCGGGCACCGGGGCTCAACCTGCGCGGCGCCGAGGTCGAGCGACGCATCGCCTGGGCGGCTGAGCTCTTGAACCTCACACGCCGCCTCGATCGCCCGGCCTCACGGCTTTCGGGCGGCGAAATGCAGCGTGTGGCCATCGGGCGCGCGATCGTGCGGCGGCCGCGCCTGTTCTTGATGGATGAGCCGCTGACCAACCTGGACGCGAAGCTGCGCGAGGTGCTGCGCGTCGAGCTGGTGCAGCTGCGGCGCGAGCTCGCGACGCCGATGATCTTCGTGACCCACGATCAGGCCGAAGCGCTGTCCATGGCCGACCGCATCGTGGTGCTCTCCGAGGGGCGCGTCCTGCAGAGCGGCACGGCGCGCGAGATTTACGAGCGCCCGGTGTCGCCGGTGGTGGCGCTGCAGCTCGGTCACCCGGCGATCAATTTGTTGCGTGTACGCCGTCAAGCGGGGCAGTGGATCAGCGCGGACGGGACGCCGCTGCTGCGCGACGAGGGCGGCGGCCCCGACGAGCGCGTCCTCGGCGTGCGTCCCGAAGACATCGCATGGAACGCCGCAGAGGCTGCGCCCGAGGGCGTGGTGCGCGTCGTCGAGTACATCGGCGCCAGCACCACGCTGGTCGTGGACTGGGCCGGAGAATGCGTGCATGCTCTGGTGCCGGGGCGGGCAGCTGCGAGGCCCGGCGATCGGGTGCGGCCTCGCATCGACGGGGCGCGCGCGATCCTGTTCGACCCGGCAGCAGCAGACGGCGGCGGACCGGATCGGGTTCAACGCTGCTTGCCCCCGGCAGCAGGGCTGCGCCGCCCTGATTTGCGCCTTTCCGCCAGCCTAAACCCTAGCAAGGAGATGCCATGACTCCGCGAGCGTTCGAACCCAAATTCATGAAGCTGAGCGTGCTGAGCGCGGCGCTGCAAGAGCTGACACCGCGCAACATCCGCGATGAGGATCCGGATCGCGCCATTGAAGACTGGCTCGAGTTCTCGCGCGAGCTCGACTGCCCCAATATCCAGCTCTCCGCAGCGCTGCACCCCAGCCAGGCGGACGTGCCGCCCGAGGCGATGCTGGATCCGGTGGCCAACACGCTGGATTTGCGCAAGCCCTTCGATCGCTCACGCGCTCAGCGCGTGCACGCGGCGATGGCCGCGACCGGCGTCGGCATCACCGATATTGCGTTCTTCGACAACCTGCTCCACGAAGACGATGCGCTGCGCAGGCAGAAGCATCAGTTCGTGCTGCGCATGATGGACGCGGCGGCGCTGCTCGGGCTCGAGGCGGTGTGCGGCTTCATCGGCCGCAATCAGAAGCTGTCGATGGACCAAAACCTGTCTTTCTTTGAGCAGGTCTTCATCCCGCTGCTGAAAGAGGCGAAGGCGCGCGGCATCGAGTACCGCGTCGAGCAATGCCCGATGCCGGGCTGGACCGTGGGCGATAACTTTCACAACAACATCGGTTATGCCCCTGGCATGTGGATCGCTCTGCACCGGATCTGTGAGAAGCACGGCGTCGGCGACCAGTTTCGCATTCACTACGACCCGTCCCACGCGATCCTGATGGGGCAGGACACGCGCTCGATCTTCCAGTACCTCAAAGACCACGGCTACGGCTTCATCATTGCGGGCTTCCACGTCAAGGGTCAGGTGATCGATTCCAGGGGTGTCGCGGCCTGGGGGTACGGGGGCCAAACGGTCGAGCGCGGCGACTGGAAGGACGGCAAACCCTCTGCAAACCCAGCCGATCAGCTCAACGCCTGGAAGAAGCAGACTGTGCTCTGTGAGCATGAGCTTCCCGGCACGGCCAGGCACGATCCGCTCGGTTACCTGCAGAACCGCACCGTGGATTGGTTGGATCACCAGCTCGCGGCCCGCGAGTTGCTAGAGCTCGACGTCGCCAAGACGGCGCTCGTCATCGAGCACGAGTATCCGCGCGCGCGCATTCAGCAGAAGCAGCTGTTGCAACCGATTCTCCAAGGCTCGCTGGCATTCGCTCGCAAGATCGACGAGGCCGCGGCGTGCATGTACGCGCTGCAGCACGAGGTGTTGCCAGCACAAGATATTCCGGTTCAAGGCCGCGGCCGGGTCGCATATTGGACCTGAGGGAGGCAGCATGACCCAACGCACACTCAAGGTCGCGATGATCGGCTACGACTTCATGGGCCGCGCCCATTCGAATGCGTGGCGGCAGCTCGCGCATTTCTTTCCTGATGCAGCGGCCAAGCCCGTGCTCGAGGTGGTGGTCGGGCGCAACGAAGCCAAGGTTAGAGAGGCCCGCGAGCGGCTGGGTTTCTCAGAGGCCGCCACGAGCTGGCAAGAGGTGGTGGCGCGCAAGGACATCGACATCGTCGACATCTGCACGCCTGGGGACTCGCATGCAGAGATCGCGATCGCCGCTGCCGAAGCCGGCAAGGCGATCTTGTGCGAGAAGCCCCTGGCCAATGACCTCGGCGAAGCGGAGCGCATGACTGCCGCGGTCCAGCGAGCCGGCGTCGTGAACATGGTGTGCCACAACTACCGGCGCTGCCCTGCCGTGGCGCTGGCCAAGCAGATCTTGGTCGAGGGCAAGCTGGGCGAGGTCTATCACTACCGGGGTGTCTACCTTCAGGACTGGATCGTCGACCCGAGCTTTCCGCGTGTGTGGCGCCTGGAGAAGGCGCGCGCAGGCTCTGGAGCGCTGGGGGATATCCTGTCGCATACCATGGATCTGTCCCGCTATCTCGTGGGCGATCCAGTGGAGGTCTCCGGTCTGCTGCGGACCTTCATCGACGAGCGTCCGCTGCCGGACGGTAGCGGACGCCGCGGCAAGGTCGACGTCGACGACTCGGCTCAGGCGCTCGTGAAGTTCGGCAGTGGGGCCGTCGGCTACTATGAGGGCTCGCGCTTCGCGCCCGGTCGCAAGAACTATAACCGCCTGGAGATCAACGGCTCCAAGGGCAGCCTGGTCTGGGACCTGGAACGCATGAACGAGCTCGAGCTGTACATCGAGTCGGGCCCGCGCAGCGGGTTCAGCACGATTTCCGTGACCGACGGCAAGCATCCGTACGTCGGCGCCTGGTGGCCCCCGGGCCACATCATTGGCTATGAGCATTCCTTCACGCATACCGTGCATGATTTTGTGAGGGCCGTCGTGGAAGGCAGGTCGCCGCGCCCGGACTTCGAGGACGGATTCGACAATCAACGCGTGCTCGACGCCATCGAGCGATCTGCGCGCACGGGCCAGTGGGTGAAGATCCCACCCTCACGGCAGCGCGCATGATGGAGTGACGAAAGCAATGAGACACGTAGCTCCCAGTCTGTTTCTCGGTGGAATTGCCGGTCTGCTCAGCTCCCTGGGCGCCCTCGGCGGATGCAATGACGGCGGCGAGGATCTCAGCATCTCCCGAGCGGGCGCCGGCGGTGCAACGGCCGGCTCGAGTGGAGCCGGGGGCTCCATGGGCGGCAGCGGTGGAGCGGGCAGTGGTACGGGAGGCAGTGCCACGGGAGGCAGCGCCACGGGAGACAGCGCGACGGGGGGAGGTGGTAGCGGGGGCAACGCCGGCAGCGCCGGGATGGGTGCAACCTGTACACCAGTGTTCCTCGACGCTGGTGTCCCACCTGATACTGATACCGGTGCCGACGCCGGCGATGCTGGCCCGGGCGTCGGCAATGGTCCGGTCGGTTTTGCTGCTGACGTCTATCCGATCCTGCAGGCCCAGTGCGGGCCCTGCCACACGACGGATTACTCCGGTGGCCACAACGTGGCTTCTTCCGACGAGGTGGAGGCGTACGGTTTTGCACAGAGCCTCGGCGGCAGGGTCCTCGCGCGCGTCAACGGCGGAGGCATGCCCCCGACGTGCAGCGGCCTGGCCGGCGATCCGGGCTGCCTCAGCCGAGTCGATGTGGATTTGATCCGGCGCTGGACCGCGCAGTGCTTCCCGCCCTGAGCGGCGCGCTGCACGGGAGCGCCCGGGCCGCCGTTGGACGTTGGAGGGCGTCCGGAGTGCCCCTGCGGATCAGCAAAACGAAGTTTCCATGGAAACCTCGCAGCGAGCTCGCGAAAGGTTGGTCCGGCGCCGCTGTGGGAGCCTCGCGCAGAGGGCTGCAGTACTAGAAGACGAGGGTCAAGCCGGTATTGACGAAGTTGACGGCTTGCTTCGGCGGCGCGACGTTCCCCGTCGAGTCTCGATATTCGTACCACGTGTATTGACCCCGGAAGTATTCCAGGGCCCACGTCAGCTGGTCGAAGACGGACTGATACAGGCCCACGGAGACACCCAGCTGTTGCTTGGGAGGGACCAGCTGGGAGAAGGGCTGCTGCTGCTCGTCATACTTCGTCAACTTCAGCTGCGAAATTCCGGCGCCGCCCGCGAGCTTCGTACCCCCGAACTTCAGGGATGCCATGCCCACGAAACCCTGCCCCTTGCGCAGCACTCCGAAACTGTCCGCGAAGATCGGCGTATTGAAGATCGGGATGATCAAGGTGAGGCCCGAACCGGTGTAGAAGGCACCGCCGACTCGCGCCGGCCCAGCCGCGAACATGGCGCCAGCCGCGACACCGTTGACATCGGCCACCTGATTCTTCGGCTTGCCGTTGCTGTCGAGGACGAGGTCTCCCTGAAGATCCTTCAACGGAGCCGTATTGATCAGTCGTTGCCACATCGCCTCTCCGAACACCTGGAAGTGATCAGCGAAATGATAGGACACCTGGGCTTCGAGGCGCGGGTAGGGCGTGATCTCGTAAGCTTTCTCGCTGTTCACCGAGGGGTCGTAGAGACCGACCGTCGCCTGGATACCCCCGAGCTCGGGCGTCGAGTAGAGGGCGCCGGCGTTGAACGCAGGGAACAGCACGCCATGACCGGCAAAGCCGCACGCGCCTCCCAAAACCTGACGGGTGGAGCAGGGGCTCCCCATGCCCTCGCCGTGGACGATCTCGCCGTCCATCGAGATGCCGCCCCGGCCAAACAGGCCGAGATCTCGCCCTGCCTCGATGGTGCCCCACGGCGCCTGGAGCTTGATGAAGAGCTCGCGGGCCTGCACGTCGGGCTGGCTGCCCAGCACCGGCTTGCGCTCGTTCGAAGCGCCTGCCCAGAGCGCGAAGCGACCGCTGAGCTTGTAGCGGGGCGCTACCTCCTTGCTCATTCCGAAGCCGAGCACGCTCTGAACAAAGCCGCTGCGGATGCGGGTGACGAAGAGTTCCCCGCCGTTCGGATCGGCAGGTTCGTACAAGCCGGCAGTCCACTCGGCGACGCCCTCGGGGGTCCTGTCGCCCTGCGCGACGCTGATGAAAGCATTGAGCCGGCCGTCGAGCGTCAGCTTCCAGCCGTTTTGCTCGAGCAGCGAGAACTCAGCGGCTGCCTCGCGCTGTACCAAGGTCATCGTGGCCAGACAGACCACCTGCAAGAAGCGCTTCCACATGCAGCGGCGGCCGCGGCGAAACCCAGCTGGTATGCTGTTCACTCGATGATCTCCGTGTCCTTCGTTCGCGGGACGCCTAGTTGCCTCCCGGCAGGCGATGAGCAGCCCACAGAATCCCGCGCAGCAGGAGCTGACGAAATTCGTCTTCGGCGTACACGCTCTGGCTGTGGCCGCGGATGGTGTAGAATGCTCTTCCACCCTTCGCGTTCTCGGTCGTCCAGATCGCGGGCCGCGGCTGCGCGCCGTTGGGTTTAGTCGAGTTGCTCACCGTGACCTTGGCGAGAACATTGAAGCCGGGCACGGCTTCGATATTCCGGTTCATGATGTACCACTCGTCACTCGTGTTCCACGGGCTGGGCAATCCTTTGAGAATGGGATGATCTGCGAACTGCGTCTGCCATGACACAGTGCCGGGCGTACCGTCATTGTCGTGATCTGTGAACCAGCCACCGGCGACGTGGTCATCCCACCAGGTCCAACGGCTGTTGTTCTCGAAATCGGTCGCGGAGTGCTGCCCCGCCCAGCCGCCGCCGTTTTCGAACCAGGTCTGGAAGGTGGTCTTCTTGTTCGCGCCATCGGGGGCGTTGGTGAAGACGGGCCCCGTGGGATTGTTCGAAAAGACGACGTCGTAGCGCGCGAGACTTTCGGCGCTGATCTCCGAGAAGTAGTCGGGAGCCGCGGGATCCGCACCCATCTGGTCGACGGTCCACGTGACGTCCGGCGCCAGGCCGCTGATCTTGGCTCGCTCGGGCGCCGAGCCCTGGCCCAGGTCATTCAACAGCTGGTTGCAGGCCGGAATCGAATCGTGGTGAAACTCGAGCGTCGTCGAAAGAACCAGAATCTTGAACGGCCCTCGCTTCAGCCCGCCGCCCATTGCGGGGCTTCCGCTGCTGGCAGGGTTCCCCGTGGCAGGCGCGTCTCCGGCGCCGCTGGTCGTGGTGGAAGGCCCGCCCATCGGATCCGTCCCGGCGATGGGCAGTGGACTGCTTGCGCCGTCCATCCCGGGGATGGGCGAGGTAGCGCGCGTGCCATTCTCCACAGCAGTGGGCGAGGCCCCGCTGCCACTGCCGTCGTTGCCACCGGCTGGCGCGACGCTGCCCGCGCTATCGACGGTGCTGGCGCCATTGCCGCTGGAGCTGCTGGGGCTGCTCGCTGGGCCGCGGAGCAGGGCCGGGCTGCCGAGTCCTTCGCTGCCGTCGCTGCAGGCTGCCAGGAGGATGGCAGCGACGACCGTGGCTGCACGAAGTCTGTACGTACGCATGGCTGGGCCTTTCATCGACAGAAGCTCCGGGAGGCTCGTGGCGTCATGAGCCTTGGCGCATCAATGCCGATCACGAGAACGGTGAGTCGTTGCGCCCGTTCGAGTTGGATCAAGGAGCCTTGCTCCCGATGTAGTTGATTCGATAGACCGTCGAGGTGCCGCCCATGGCGACGTTCGAGCCGGTGGGCCCTCCATACTGCGCAACATGGAACACGCCGCTCGGCGAGATCCGCGCCTGGATCACATTCTGCCACGGGAACGAGCGCAAGAACGGGTCCACGGATTGGATGGCGCCCGCCTCGTCGGTGCGCACCTCCGCCATCAAGCCGCGCACGTACTCCATGAGCAGCACGGAACCATCGTAGTAACGCGGCAGCTTGTTGGGCGAGCCGCCTGGCTTCCAGCGATAGATATCGGCGATCAGCCCGGAACGCCCGCCGCTCGTGCCGAGGGCGGGGTAGGGTGTGGTCCCATAGCTGTAGGCGATCCAGGCGGGCTGAGCCGGTGGAAGCTGCCTCGCGCCGGTGTTGTTCGGGGAGTCATTGACGGGCGCATTGCAATTGAAGGTATTCAGCGGCGCGAGCGTAGCGAAGTCCACGTGAACGTAGGGGATGTTGTCGGCAATGCAATACGGCCAACCATAAAACCCCGCGCTCTTCGCTTGATTGAACTCGTCGTAGCCGCGGGGCCCCCGCGCCGCGAGGGCTTCGGCCTGGTCTCCCGCGTCGGGACCGACCTCCCCCCAGTACAGCCAATCCGTGGCGGTATCGATGGCGAGCCGGAAGGGGTTGCGATCCCCCATGATGTAGATTTCCGGAGCGCCTGCGTCGCTCCCTGCGGGAAACAGGTTGCCCGCCGGAATGTCGTAGGTGCCGTCGTCGTTGGGCTTGATGCGCAAGATCTTGCCGCGCAAGTCGCGACTGTTGGCAGCGCTGCGCTGGGCGTCGAAGATGCGGCGCCCGGCGCGCTCGTCGTGCGGTGAAAAGCCATTCGATTGGAACGGGTTCGTGTTGTCGCCCGTGGCCAAGTACAAATTGCCTTGCGAGTCGAAGTCTGTCGCGCCCGCCGCGTGGTTCTGAACTTCTCGTTCGATCGCCACGGTGAGCAGCACGTGCTCTGAAGTGAGGTCGAGCTTGTCGGCCTTGATCTCGAAGCGCGAGAGGACATTCTGACTCGACTGGACCGACGAGTAATAGATGTAGGCCCAGCCATTGGTGGAGAAATGCGGGTCGAGCGTGATGCTGAGTCCGCCGTCTTCGTTCCCGGAAAATACCGGGAGCGTTCCCGCATTCACAACGTGTCCATCGCCGGGGTACCAGATCTGTAGGCCGCCGGCTCGTCCGAGCACGTAGACCCGGTCTTGCTCGTCGATATCGATGGCCATCACGTTCGGCGCCGGAACGGGAATCTCCACGCGCTCAAACGAGGAGTCCTGCGGGCGCAGGTTCGGATCATCCTGCTCAAAGACGGGCGTTCCAGGGTCGACCGCGCCGCTCGCCCCGGCCGGGCCCATCAACATGCCCGGCATCGTCGGGCTTTCCATCGCCGAGCCACTGGGTGCGCCGTTGAGCAGCGGATTGGGCATCCCTTCCGAGATCGAACCGACGCCTGTGTTCGGTCCAGCTCCGTCACTGCCCGGTGATGGATCGTTCTGTGACGAATTGCCCGGTGAGCCGTTGCGCTGTGAACTGTTGGCAGGCGAACCGTTAGCAGGTGAACCATTGCTCGCGCCGTCGCCGGACGTGGCTTCATGGCAGGCGTGGATCGCGAACACAGTCAGCGAGGCCAGCACAGCGTGCTGCGCACGGAATCGGGACCGGAACAGAGCCGACGGCATCGACATGGCGAGAGAGCCTTTCTTTCCTGCGTGGTGACGGCAGCCACCTGCACCCGTGACACAGAGCTAACGCGTGCACACGAGCCTGCATGTCGATGCACGCAGGCGCGCACCGGTGCCGCGGGCTCATGTTGATCGAACGGGGACCTTCGCACAATCGGAATCCTCGAGCGCTCACGCGGCGCTGAAACGCAGCGCTCGAGCGCGACGCAAACGATTACATCAGCGATCCAAGATCGATGGATCCAGCGGTCCAGCTCGACGCTGATACCCGGCGTCGTGCGATCGCGCTCGGTCTCGAGCTCGGGAAGCGCTGTGCCGCAGTTTACGCCTGCTGCGCGCTACTCTCGTTTTGAACCGCAGAGCGGTTGCTCTCGACGGCGGCTCACTCGCTCACACGAGCTGAGCTGGCGCTCGATACGCCGAGCGAGCGCGCCTGCGAGAGTGCTCGCGTGCAGTGCTGGATGCGAAGCACGGTGTGGTAACGCTTCCCCATGCTGGCTCAGACCACCGACGTCGAGCGAGAGCCAGCAGCCGTCCAGGAAGTCCCTGGAATCAGCGGGCAGCGCCAGGTGCGAGATTCGCTTGTGTCGGCGTAGCTGATCAGTCAAGAATGTCATTCGCGGCGTCCTCGAATGCCGCCGTGTGCGCGGACACGCAGTTGGTGCAAACCACGCCCTTTCACGAGGGTGCTGGGCGTGCCCGAGAGGTGACGTCATGTACACCCTCCGGGGCGCGGGCTCTCGGTGACGGGATGTATGGCTCGGGTCCGCGCTCGCTAGTCCTGTGATGATGAGCCAACCTGGAATGGATGCGCGACGTGTGCTCGTCCTTCTCGATTCGGGGCCGGGTTGGTCGTCTGGGATTTTGCAGGGCTTCATGGCCACTGCACATGAGCGCGGCTGGGTCCCACTCCACTTTCACCCGCAGTATCCGCCGCTCGATCTGGCCTGGCTGGTGCGCACCTTCGCGCCCGCGGCCGCAGTGGTTGGGCCCGAGCTGCTCGGAGAGTCTCTGGCGCCGCTCGCTCCCGCCTCGATCGTTTCGGTCGCGGCCGACCGCAGCTCGCAGGGCATTGGCTCCGTATGTCTAGATGAAGCCGCGATCGCGGGCGCGGCGCTGGAGCACTTGATCGCGAAGGGTGTTCGTCACGTCACCACGTTTCGCTTCGCAGGTTGGCCCTTCGCTGTCGAGCGCGAGCGCGCCTTCGTCGAGCGAGCCCGCGCGGTGCGCGCCAACGTGCCGGTAGGCTGGGCGAGCGACGAGGTCGCTCCGGCACGGGCAGCTGAAGATCCCGCGGCCATCGTGGAGTGGCTGGTCCGTCTGCCCAGGCCGTGCGGCATCTTCACCTGCAGCGATGGCTGGGCGCGCATCGTGATCCGCAACGTGCGGCTGGCAGGGTTGCGCATCCCGGAGGACGTGCTGCTGATCGGTGCCGATAACGACGTCGTGGAATGCGAGTTGCTCGCGCCGCCGCTCTCGAGCGTGATGGTCCCGTGGCACGAAGTCGGAAGAAGTGCGGCGCAGCTCGTGCAGCGGCTGTTCTCGGGGCATTCCATTCAAGGAGAGCGGGCCGTGATCCTGCCCGTTGGAGTGCAGGTGCGGCGTTCCTCGGACGTCTGGGCGATCGATGACGTGCTCGTCGCCAAGGCGCTGCGCTGGATTCGCGAACATGCCCATCAGCGTCTCAGTGTGCCGCTCGTAGCGCGCGCGGTCGGGGGAGGCCGGCAGAGGCTGGAGCGGCGATTTCGCCGCGCGCTGGACAGAACGGTGGTCGAGGAGATTCGCCGTGCCCGGGTCGAGGCCGCGAAGCAGCTGCTCCAGACAACGCGCGTTGGCCTGGACGAAGTAGCCAGGCGCAGCGGCTTCGGGAATGCAGCGCTGCTCAACAGCGCGTTCCGGCGCGAGCTCGGAATACCGCCGGGAGTCTATCGCCGCCGCGCGCAGGGAGCCCTTGCCGCTGCGCCGGCAGCTGTTCACGCCACCAGGGCGTCGATCAAACCAGGTTGAAGGCTCGCATCTCCAAAGTTCGTGACTGGACCGCCGCCGTCACGGACCCCGTTGGCAGTGATCAAGGTGTTGAGCAGGCGATTGTTGGTGACGTTTCCGGCGTCGATGTATTGCCCGGTCTTCAGGAAGCCGCCCGCCTTGCCCGCCACGATGATGGGCAAGTTGTTAAAGGAATGCGAAGGTCCGATGGCAACGTGACAGGTCCACAGTGCAAAGGCGTTGTCGAGCAGCGTGCCGTTCGCGACCGAGAGGCTCGACCAGCGATCGAGCAAGTACTTGAACGTGCCCATGCGGATGCGATCGATGGCGATGTGCCAGTCGAGCGCCTGTGCGATCGGCTGCCCGTCTCCACCGTCGCTGGTCTGGCGATGGCTGATCCAGTGGAACCGTTCTACCTTCTCACCATTGATGGTGTAGCGTGTGTGGTCCGTCCCGTCGCCGACCTGTAATGTGGCGACGCGCGTGGTGTTGCAGGAGAAGGCGAGCGTGGCCAGGTCGATCTGCAGCCGGGCGACTTGTTCGATGTTGCCGTCCTGCCGAAAGGCGCGGCCTGTGTTCAGCGCATCGAGTGCCTGCACATCCAAGCCGTCGGCCGAGCAAGCGCGACCCATCTGCAGCATGGTCTGCTCGAGATCGCGAATGCTCGAGAAATGCAGGTCCAGCCGCTGGCGGTCGTCCGCGCTCAAGGCAGGGCGGTTCAGCAGGCTGGAGAGCTCCTCGCGTACCAGATCATTGACGCTCTTGCGCCGCAGCGCGAGCTGCGCCGCCAGGTCCGGGCTGGCGCCGGCAGGCGAGGGCCCCGCGAGGCCCACCAGGCGCTGATAGACGTTCCAGGGGTCGCCCTCGGCGGCCCGCACCTGGTTCGGGGCTCGAAATGAGAGCTTCTCGTTGATGAACCCCTCCTTCAAACCCGAGTAGAGAGACAGGGGCTCGACTCCGGCGGGGTTCAAGGCATCGGCGATGCGTGTATCTGCCGAGATGCCCGAGGCGGTCGCCGTGTTGGAGGTCCCGGAGGGGCGCGCCGCCGTGAGGCATTGCAGCAGCCCGAGCGCGTGCCCACAGCCGTTGTTGGCGAAGGGATACTTGACGCCGCGCACGATGCTGAGCTGCTCCGCGTGATCGGCGAGCATGCCGGTAGCACGGTCGCTGGCGAATGCCTGCATGCCGGAGACGGTGAGAGGGCCGAGCTCGGGCGGCCAGAATTTCTCGGGCTCGTCGCGAAAGCTCTGCACGACCCCGTTCGCGGTGCAGATGAACAGGCCAAACACGGGCCCCGGCGCCGCTTGCGCCCACGCGGAACGCTCCGGGAGCCCTTCCAGGAACGGCAGTCCCAGGCCGAGTGTGCCCAGCGTGCGCAAGAACGCTCGGCGCCCCCGCTGGGGTGAAGGCTGCCCGCGCACAGGCTGCGGCGCGGCTGCAGAGCTGGTCTGCGAAGGCTGGCGATTCACTGCGCTGCTCCTCTCGTGGCGGCTGTGGGGCGACGGCTGAAGCTCGGCGCAGCTACGATCGCCAACAGCAACTCCTTGGTCGATGTCCCCGTGCGCAGACTCGATCTCTCGAGCTGGTCGACGAGCGCGCGGTCGTCCTCGACCAGATCGCGCCCCAGGGTGAACTGCATCAGATGCTCCGCGAAGCAAGCATGTACCTGGGGGTTCGTTGCCAGGAGCTGCATCAGCTCGGGGGCGCCGCGGAAGCTCTCGAGCCCATCAGAGAACTGATAGGCTCCGGAAGTATCCACCGGCTTGCCGTTGTCGGTATCTCGCAGCTGGCCGAGCGCATCGAAATTCTCGAAGGCGAACCCGATCGGGTTGATGAGCGTGCCGTGGCAACTCTCTCCGCACGTTCCCACCCCGGTGTGGGCGGAGACACGCTCGCGATTCGTCTGATCCGGCTTGATGCTGGGCAGGGCGGGAATGATACCCGGTGGGGGCTGCAGCCGTGCGCAGAGCATCACCCGATTGATCTCCACGCCGCGATGGATGGAGTCGGGATCGCGCAGCGTGCCGTTGTAGGCGAGAAACCCGAGCCGGGTGAACAGGCCGGGTCGCTCGGGGCCCAGGTCCACCGCCTGGAAGTCGCCCCCAGCGGCTTCGAGCCCGTAGAGCGGGGCTGTCTCCGCGTTCACGAAGCCGATCTTGGAGGTGAGGAGCTCTGCGAGCCCTTGCCCGTCCTGGAACAGGTTGTTCAAGAACAGCGCTTCCGCCTGCTGTAGAGCCGGATTCACGCTCGTGGAGTATTGCGGGAAGCGTTGCGGATCCTTGGCGATCGCCGAGTAGCGCTCCAGCCCGAACAGCTCCGAATGAAAGCGCGCCGCAACGGCCGACGCGGCGGGCTCGTCGAGCATGCGCCGGGCGCGGGCGACGATGCCGTCGAGCGTCTCGAATTCACCGGAGGCGGCCGCGTCGAGCAGGTCGTCGTCCGGCGTGGTGTTGCGCAGCAGGAAGGAGAGCTTGGAGGCGAGCTCGTAGCTGTTCAGCGGCTCACCGTCCTCCTCTAGCTCGGTGCGGTACACGAAGTAGGGCGATTGAAGCATTGCTTCGACCACCAGCTGAGCGCCGTCGGCAAAGCCGTCACCACTGCCCAATGCCATCGGACCGACGGCAAACAACGACTGATAGCGCTGCTGCTCGGCCGCGGTCAGTGGCCGCCGATATACACGCCGCCCGAGAGCCTGGATGAAACCAGCCGGATCGCCGAAGCCATCGAGGCGCGAGAGAGCCTGAGCATCGCGAGCTACCCGCTGGGCGAGCTGCTCGGCCGCGCGTTGATAGTCGAGGCTGAGATTCGGCGTGACGAGCAGCCCCCGTTCGTCGTTGGAGAAAATGCCCTCCGGCGGGTCGCCAGTGAAGCTCTCCGAGAGACCGGGCAGATCGTCGAGACGCAGCACGTCTCGCACGCTCTGCTCCCACTGTTGATGGGTGAGACGGACAAGCTGCGAGAAGATCGGGCGGCCGTCGAGCGGCAGTGCTGCGCCGCTGGCGCTCGCCTCGTCGCCGCCCGCGGGCTCGCTGGCGACCGGGGCCTCGCTGCGTGCCGCTGGCACGCCGCCAGAGAGCGTCCCGTCACATCCGCTGACAGCCGAGGCGAGCACGAGAGCCAGTCGCAGCGCCTGAGTTTCACGGTGGATCGAACGGCGACCGCTTCGGAACGATGAAGAGTCGGACAAACAACACTCCCTGCCGTCGCCGCCGGTTGCGTTCGCCGGCGGCAGCTCCATGGCAACAGCGACTGTGCGCTCGCACCATGGCGATGCTCGGACCACCGTGGCTCGAGCGCGTCCCGATTGCAATCAACAGAGCCGCTCGGCGGCGAGTCGAGACGCAAACACGAACAGCCGAGGATGAGATGACCGCGTCGCAGCGGCACCGCGCCGTCGCGTCAGGATCGCGTTCTGCGAGTCTTCGCGTTTGCGTCAGCCCAGCGGGAGCGTGCGCCAGCGCCTGCTGCTGGAATTCAATCGCTGGCGACTCTTGCCGGATATCGGATTGCGTCCCTGAGCTCTGCGTTTGCGTCGCCCGGAGCGGCCACTCGAAGCGAGTCGTCCACAGCGACGTGAAAGCTCACTACAGTCGGCAGTTGCATGGCCCGTCCCCTGGCAATGGTACCGGCGCTCGGCGCGCCGCACGCGAGCCTGTCACGCAGCGCGCCCCACAGGAGCGGCTTGCTCTCCCTCGAAGGCGCGGCCCTGGTCGCGGGGCTGCACTTCGTCCTGCAGCTCGGCTGTAGCCTGGACGAGCGCCATCCGATGACGGCGGAGAACGCCATCGAAGGCTC
>Ga0070682_100000992_pt1 | contig 16442 bp, 17 predicted proteins | sample KBSC63LmetaG_FD_64668 | JGI IMG/M metagenome (GOLD analysis project Ga0070682, IMG submission 64668) | Corn rhizosphere microbial communities from Kellogg Biological Station, Michigan, USA - KBS C6-3L metaG | ecosystem: Host-associated > Plants > Roots > Rhizosphere | place: USA: Michigan... | reverse complement strand
GTTTGGGCAACGCCACCCGGTCGCTACCGCTCCCGGTTCTGAATTACTCGACCCACGCGTGTACAGTTCAGCAACGAAACACAAAGTCAGAACCGGGAGCGGTAGCGACCGGGTAACTCCTGGTCGACCCTCGAGTAGCGACCGGGTAACTCTGGTCGGCCCTCGAGTTTGAGTGAGCCGAATTAATTATGAGCACCACTCAGGGGTTGAGTTTGCGCAACGGTCATCGTCTCGTACATCGCCGCCGCCCCGCCTGCTAAACCAACCTGCTCGAGGAAACGTCTGCGAGTAACGCCGTTCTTTGCTTTTGGCATTTTGGTTCTCCTTTGAGGAAGTGAGAATGCTTGTTGCAGATGCTGCAGTTCTTACTATCGCCCTGAGCGCAAACTAGAAGCGGGGTCTACGACGGTGCTACCGAAAATGCCGGATAATAACTGTGACTGCTGATGAGAACGTTGTTCGAAAAGAACGCGTTGCGAGAAATGTCTTCATACTCCTTTTCAGCTAGTTAATCAATCAAACTTTCTTGATTAGAGCAAACATGTGGCTTCGTTCTGATTGGGTGTTACTTCGTGGTTCGTATGCCTGATTGGCAAAAGCGCGGACCACGAAACGACACGAAGCTCGCGCGAAGTCACATCAACCGGTCGCGACTAACTACCGTTTCCTATTTACCAATTGAGGTTTAGCATTTACCATCCTTGACCAATGCGACGCGCCATCTACCCCGGCTCCTTCGATCCCGTTACCAACGGCCACCTCGACATCATAGAACGCGGTTGTAAACTCTTCGACGAAATCATCATCGCCATCCTGGTGAACCCGGACAAGCAGCCGTTCTTCTCGATTGGTGAGCGTCGCGATATGCTCGATCAGGTATTGAAGACGATCGAACAGCAGAATTGCGTGTTGCGCGTCGATGATTTTGAGGGTCTGCTCGTTCACTATGCGGTAGCCCAACGGGCTCACGCCATCGTCCGCGGCATCCGCGCGATTTCAGACTATGAATACGAACTGCAAATGGCTTTGATGAATCGAAGACTGGAGCCGAGTATCGAAACAGTTTTCATGATGCCGGCCGAAACCTATTCATATGTAAGTTCGCGCCTCGTAAAAGAAGTTTTCCAGCTCGGCGGCGAGCTAAGCGGACTTGTTCCACCAATAGTTGAGGCTCGCATGAAGGGAAAGGTGAGCCAAAAATAGCTACAGCGGCAAACGTTTGATGACTACAAAACCAGTAACCTCAGAATTCAAAGCTTCTGAGAACGTACGAAAGATGCAGGCCTCTTCAACGCTCGCGGCGATGCAGGCCGCTGAGGCGTTGCGAGCCGAGGGCGCAGACGTTGTCGATTTCGGAGCGGGCGAACCGGACTTCGACACTCCGCAGAATGTTAAAGATGCAGCCGCGGCGGCCATGCAGGCCGGTAAGACCAAATACACCGCTACTGGCGGCACGCGCGAGCTGCAACAGGCGATTATTGATTTTTACGCCCAGGCATTCGGAGCTCGCTTCGAACGTGGCGAAGTAATGGCCACGTCCGGTGGTAAGCAGGCGATCTTTAACGCGGTGGTGACGTTAATCAATCCCGGCGATGAAGTCTTGATAGCCAAGCCCTATTGGGTCACGTTTCCGGAAGTTGTTATTTTTGCCGGCGGCATTCCGGTATTTATCGAAACTGAAGACACCGGCTTCGTCCTCAGCGTTGAACAAGTTGCGGCTGCAATAACGCCACGCACGAAACTCATCATCCTTAACTCTCCATGCAATCCTTCCGGACGGGTAATCCCGCCGGCTGAGTTTCAAAAGATCATGGAACTGCTTCATGATCGTGGCATCTACGTGATCACCGACGAGTGCTATCTGCGCTTTGTTTATCCGCCGGCTGAAGTGTTCAGCGCCGCCAGCTTGCCCGCCGAATTGCGCTCGAAACTTTGCGTCGCCGGGTCGTTTTCCAAAACGTACGCGATGACCGGATGGCGAGTGGGGTATGCGCTCGCTCCGCGCGAATGGACCCGACAAATGCTCACTGTGCAAGGCCATTCAACCAGCAATACAAACTCGATTGCGCAGGCCGCGGCGGTTGAAGCGTTGACCGGACCACAGGAATCTGTGGGCGAGATGTTGGCCGAATACACAAAGCGCCGCGCCTGGTTGCTGAACGCGCTGCGTCAGATTCCCGGACTAAGTTGCAATGAACCGGAAGGCGCGTTTTATGCTTTTCCGAGCGTGCAGAGTTTTTTGCAGGGCGAACTAAAAACCTCGGCTGACTTTGCGAGCCGATTACTTCGTGAAGAGCACACCGTGGTTACTGACGGCGCTGCGTTTGGCGCTGAAGGCTACCTGCGAATCTCTTACGCCACTTCGATGGAGCAGCTGACCGAAGGCATAACTCGAATTAGCCGATTCGTCGAACGATTGCGTGACTAGATGTTCGACAAGCTTAAGCTTGTCGGACAAAAAGAAAGGGCGCCGACGTACTCAGCGGCGCCCTTTGAGTTTATTAAGAGTGATTCTTAATAAAGGTTGAAGTTGTATTCCAGTTGGATGTACATCGAAACGGGACGTCCATCTTTCGTGGCCGGCGTAAAGCGAATTTGACGCGCAGCCGCAATCGCCCGTTCTGTTAGTCCATAGGGAAGTCCGGATACCGCACGGATATTCGTAACCTGTCCACCAGAGGTGAACACTGCACGAAGCACCACAGTTCCGGTTACCTGATTCTTACGGGCTTCTTCCGTGTATTGCGGCTCGGGCTTGGAAAGAACGCGGGCCTTCGAGGTCACGTCCTTACCGCTGAAGATCCTATTTGGATCACCGCCGCCACCGCCGCCACCAGGTCCGCCGCCGCCGTCGTTGCGATCGCCGCCGCCAATGTTGCCGCCGCGGCCCGGACCGTAACCGCTTCCCTCACCGGGTCCCATACCGCCGCCGGTTCCACTGCCCATACCGTTACCGGTGCCAGAACCTGACGAGGGCTCCAAATTTTTCGAATCGCGCAAGCCGTAATTCAAATTACGCGCATCGGGCGGAATCAACATCGGGTCCGCAACGAGTGTCGCTGCGACTGGCAATGCCGGGTTTTTGATTGTCGGAGGATGCGGGTCAGGCGCAACAACCTGCGGCACCGTCAATGAAACTTGTGGAGTTTTGCCGAATGACGCGGGCTTTGCTTCCTCACGCCCACCGCCACCGCCGCCGCCGGCTTTTTCCTGTTTTGGTTTGCTGCCGCCGCCCTTTCCTTTGTTCATACCCGCAGTGCCTTCATCGGGCGTCGGCTGTTCGTTTGGAATGTCGACATATTGCTCGACAACTAGTTGGTCAGCAGCACGTTGTTCTTCTGCCGTGCGCTTCTGCCAGAAATTCAGCAGTACACCGCCACCAATCAGCAGCAGGAAAAATGAGAACGCGACCACCATTCCCATGATGGCATTGTTTGATTCCGCGTCGGGTGCGCCGAGGACTGCGCCGCTGCGACTCTTGCTGAGCCAGGTGATAAAGATGCCGGCGAGGATCAAACCTGCGAGTACGGCAAAAGTAATGAAGCCGGTCTTTGAGATTCCGCCAGGTTGCGCGCGATCCAACAGTCCGACAATCCCCACTAGCGCGACCATGGCCACAACGGCGACGATCAAGCCGGCGAGCACGTTTCGGTTGCCGAGAGACTTGCCGGCCATCTGGCCGTAGCCAACGATGGAACGCTTGGTAAACCCAAAGGGGTCGCGCTTAAATTCCGGCCAGGTCAACTGATACTCGTGAGCGACGTCTTTGACTTCCTTGGTCAGTCTGCCGGCAAGCCCGGCATCGTCCATCATCGTCAGGTGGTATTCGCCGCGAGTCTGCAACGCCATTGACGGAGCGCCAGCCACTGCCGGCTCGGCAACCGTGAATGGCTCGGGCACACTCACCGGCGCGGCCGGGACTGAGTTAACCGCCTTCTCCGGAGACTCGGAGACGAGCACATTTAAAGGAGTGCCATCCACTGGACAGAAACTAAACTTGTCCGCGAACTCTTCCTTACATGTGGAACAAAACTTCATCTTCACTACCTCGTCTTGACTTAAGGGGAACTGTGCGGAAGCAACTGCCTGATCCGCGCTTCCGATTTCCATATGATAACTGGTTACTATTCGTTGATCGAGAGATTTTGAAGGCTGTGGCGCTCTCCAGCTCTCGAGCAAACTTTTCAGCTCGTCTTCGGAAACAAATTTGTCGCCTGGGGCTTCCGGTCCAATACTGCTCATTTCAAGATCGCTCCAAAGTAACAATTTCCGGTTTACTATTCAATTCACTACTGCTTGTCAGGTAAGGACTTAAAACCATTCGCAACCGTTCGCGTGCACGAAACAATCTCGACTTAACAGCGCCAGTGTCAGTGCCCAACATAGCTGCGATTTCGTTGAGCGTTAGACCCTCATATTCAAATAGCACCAAAGCTTCTCGCTGCAGTGGCGGCAGGCTCGAAACGGCCTGTTGCACTTTCCCCGCCAATTCACCATCGAGCAAACGGTTGATTGGCTGTTTCTCAACCGAGACGAAATAATCGTCGTCAAACTCATCAACCGCTGCTTCTCGGGACGAAGTCCGCAACTGCTTCAACCAGAGGTTTCGCGCCGCTGACAGTAAATAAGTTCGCAATGAAGCCCGCTCAGGTTGGAAGCCTGCCGGCTTTCTTATCAAACTCAAGAAGCAATCGTGGGTAATGTCCTCGGCCAACTCGACCGAGTCACAAAGCCGATAGGCGAAACCGAAAACGCCGGCTCGGTGCCGTTCGTAGAGTTCAATGAAAGCTGCCGGTTCACCAGCTCCTGCCCTTTCAAGCAAAAGTTCGTCTGTGTTTCTATCTGGCAATCGGCACTCGATTCTGCAGGAATCGCTCCTACTATTGTTACCGGCAGAAGGCTAAAAGTTACGCTGCATTTAATGTAAGGGCGGCCAGCTTACCTAATTCAAATACCAGCGCGGGTAAAAATGCCGTCGGTTTCCGGTATCATTTTCGAGAACAGGCAACGCAGTTCACAGCAATACCGTTCAAATCAACGCGTTGGATGCATTTAAAGGCCAAACGGTTGACGACCAATTATCGCGCCTCTAAGATGTTTTCTCCTCGGTAAGAGCTGAAATTCCCTCGAATAGCGACGCGTCGGTTGGAATGGTACGAAACAATGAATTGGATACGTTTCTTTAGAAAAGCCGCGCTAATTGTCGGTTTCGTGGGCGTCCTGACGCCCTCGATTCCGGCACAGGTTCCCATGGAGCCGGAACGCGCGCGCCTGCTGAATGGTTTGCGAGTCCTCATTTGGGAACGTCCCGGCGAAGCCGACGTTTTGCTGAAGCTGCGCATTCATAGCGGCGCGGCCTTTGACCTCGCCGGTAAGGGCGGCAGTATGGCGCTGTTGGGAGACATCCTCTTTCCTGACCCGACCACACGAGAATATTTCACCGAGGAAATGCAGGGGCGTCTCAACGTCTCGACCGACTACGACTCGTTGACGATTACGATGCAGGGACGGGCGCGTGAGTTTGAGCGCATTGTGGAAATCCTGAGAACTGCTCTCGTCACACCGCAGTTGACGCCGGAGAATGTGGCAAAAATCCGTGAGGGCCGGATCAAGTTAATTAAGGACACGGCGGTCTCGCCGTCTATGGTCGCGGATCGAGCGATAGCGGCCCGCCTGTTCGCAGACTTTCCGTATGGACGGCCCTATACAGGAACCGCTGAGTCGCTTGAACGTGTCGAGCGGCCGGATCTAATGCTTGCGCGAGATCGTTTCCTCAGTCCGAACAACGCCACGCTGGTGATCATCGGCGGCATTCAATCCAATCGCGCCATGCGCGCTCTGCGACAATTGCTCGGTGTTTGGCGTAAGAGCGATCAGGTTGTGCCGGCCACTTTCCGCCAACCCACGCCGCCCGACGCGCGTACCTTGATCGTCAACTCCCCTGCTGACCAGAGCGTCGAAGTCCGGCTGGCACTGCGTGGCTTGAGTCGTCAGGATCCCGATGCGCCGGCCGCTGCAATGTTCGCCGCCGTTGCACGTCAGCGTTGGGTGAAGTTGTTACCCGAGTTGGCCCAACGTCAGGTGTACGTACGGCACGATGGGTTCACTTTGCCGGGAATCTTTGTGATGGGCGCCTCTGTTGATAACCTTCTTGCCGGCAAAGCGCTCTCCTCGGCAAGAGAAGTCGTGCAATCGCTTGCGACTTCCCCGGTAAGCGCGGGGGAACTTGAACAGGCAAAGGCCGCAGTTCTTTCACAAACAACCACAGACCTCTCGAAACCGGACGGCATCGCCACCGCCTGGCTCGATGGCGATACTTTCGGACTGCCATCGGTTGCTGAACGAATGCGTGCTTTCACGTCAATCAGCAGCGCTGACATTCAGCGCGTTGCTGCGCGCCTTACGCATGACGGCGCATACGCTTCAGTCGCGTTGGGGAACGCGGAAGTCTTGAAAGCCCAAATCGAGCGCTACGGAAAGGTAGAGGTCATGGGTGAAATCGCTCCGAAGACTGAAGCCAATGTGGAGCCGAAGTCCGAACTAAAAACTCACGGCAACAAAACTCAACTTAAAACGCCGATCAAACCTGACTAATCACAAATCATTCGCAATCTACCTGCAACCAAATCGATACCGACATCCGGTTAACTGTGCCTGAGATTGAAAGCGTAACTACGACCGACCACGCGCATCGCGTTCGCGCTATGTTTGCGTCAATCGCGAGTCGCTATGATCTTTTAAATCACCTGCTCTCCGGAAATATTGACCGGCGTTGGCGACGACTGGTGGCGAAAAATCTTCGCGTGCCTCTCGCCAATTCAGAAGCTCAAATCCTAGATGTTGCGTGCGGCACCGGTGACCTGGCGTTAACGTTGAAGGAGTGCGGTTCGGCGCGCATTATCGGTATAGATTTTTGCCGGCCAATGCTGGCAATTGCAGTAACGAAGGCAAGCAAGGCCAACCGGACGCTGTCGTTTGTCGAGGGTGACGCGCTTTCGCTGCCGTTTCCGGATCGTTCATTCGAAGCCGCCACCATCGCCTTCGGCTTGCGGAATCTGGCGAACTTCCAAGCCGGAATCGAGGAGCTACTGCGAGTTTTAAAGCCTGGCGGATCGTTGGTAGTGCTGGAGTTCTCTAAGCCGGTCGTGCCGGTTATCAGTTCGCTCTTTAAATTCTACTTTACGAAAGTGCTCCCGCGATTTGGCGGCTGGCTTAGTGGATCAAAAAGCGCTTATCAGTATTTACCTGATTCCGTAACACGATTTCCTGACCAGAACGAATTAGCCGCCCTGATGAAAGCGGCCGGATTTGAAAACGTTAAGTTCAGCAACCTCACTGGCGGAGTTGCCGCCCTGCACGTGGGCACGCGCCCTCGTTGATGTGGAGATTGATTGAGACAGGCGTTGGGCTTGTCCTTAATTTTGAGATTGGTTGCATCCGTCTACGCTTGCAACCATTAGAGCGCAGCCCGGGGGGAATCCTGGCGAACGCGCGGTTGTCGGGGCCACGCGTGCGTTTAGTTCCCTTCCGGGCTACGTTCTTTTTTGGTGTCTGAACAAGCCTTCCCTCAGCGACGCTATGCTATTATCCTCGCGAATTTGGTCTACTCCCTTCGTCGAGACACGCCAGAGTGCGTTCATTCTTCAAGCATAAGTTTTTCCCGTTCCTTCGCCGCTTCGCGATTTTCTTACTCGTCGTCTGGACCGTCGTTTCTCTCGTCACCTTACTGATTGAACTTGTTCCTGGCGATCCGGCAGTTTCGGTGCTGGGCGAGCAAGCCACGCCAGAACAGTTTGAGCAGTTTCGCCAGAAGCATGGTCTGGATCGGCCGCCATTCTTCTTTTCGTTTCCCAGAGACTCAAGCGGCGAGCGCCACTTTGCCTGGCATGGCGCCCAAAATCGTTATACCGAATACTGGGTGGCGTTGCTTCACGGGGACATGGGACGTTCATTTCGCACTGATCGCCCGGTCATCGATTTAATACGAGAACGCTACATCGCCACCATTGAGCTCGCCCTGGCAGCATTGTTTATTGCGATCCTGATCGCGATCCCGCTGGGAGTGGTCGCCGGCAAGAATCGCGGTTCGTGGATCGACAATCTTGCTTCTGTGGTTGCGCTTATTGGGATTAGTCTGCCCGGGTTTGTGATTGGGCCGCTACTGGTTTATGTCTTCGCCGTCAAACTTGATTGGCTGCCACCGTCCGGTCGTTTCGATTTAAGTTACCTGGTTCTGCCTGCCGTAACGCTTGGCGCCGCACTCTCGGCGATCCTGACGCGCATGGTGCGTTCATCGGTAATTGAAGAGATGAACGAGGACTACGTGCGGACAGCCCGTGCAAAAGGACTGAGCGAAACGAAGGTTGTGTACAAGCATGTGTTGAAAAACGGACTAATCCCTGTGGTTACAATTCTCGGCTTACAACTGGGAATCCTGCTCGCCGGGGCAATCATTACCGAAAAGATTTTTGGCTGGCCCGGGTTGGGCTTGTTGCTGGTCGAGGATGGAATTGGTAAACGCGACTATCGAGTGGTGCAGGGCTGTGTGCTTGTGATCAGCATCACTTACATTGCCGCGAACATGCTGACTGATATGGTTTACAAATGGCTAGACCCAAGAATTCGGGTAACGTGAAAGCTTGGTTTTTGGGCTTTGGGCTTTGGACTTTGAATTTTGTACTTAGAACTTTGTACTTTGCGCGCGGCCGCAACGTTGAAGTCCAAAATCCAAAGACCAAAGACCAAAGTCCAAAGACCAAAGTACAAAGCTCAAAGCACCAAGTTCAAAGCTCCTCTTTCAATAATGAATCGCTTAACCATTATCGGTTTTGTCATCGTTGCCATCCTCGTGCTGGTCGCTCTGTTTGCACCCTGGATAGCCACTCACGATGTGGGCACAACCAATCTTTCGCTGCGTTATCTTCCGCCTTCGGCCCAATACTTCTTCGGAACCGATTCAACCGGCCGCGACATTTTCTCCCGCGTGGTTTTTGGCGCGCGCATTTCGCTAAAGGTGGGAATCGTAGTGGTAGCAGTTTCGGCACTCATCGGAACTCTGCTGGGCGCACTGGCTGGATATTACGGCGGCTGGCTTGATCGCATAGTTTCGGGTTACGTGTTCAATGTCTTCCTCGCGTTTCCCGGATTGCTGCTCGCGATCGCCATGGTTGCATTCCTCGGCGCTGGCCTCAACAAACTGATTTTCGCGCTCTGCATCATCGGCTGGGTCGGATATGCGCGGCTGATTCGCGGGCAAGTCTTAAAGGTTCGTGAATATGATTTTGTGCAAGCGGCTCGGGCGCTGGGCGCGAGTGATGCGCGCATACTCTTTGTTCACATATTGCCAAACGCGATCCAACCGCTGATCGTGCAGGCTAGTTTGGGAATGGCCGGCGCCGTGTTATCGGAAGCTTCACTTTCATTCCTCGGTTTGGGAGTTCCACCACCGGCACCTTCATGGGGCGTAATGATCGAGGAGGCGCGCGACCTTTCGACACTTCAGGCGGCACCACACGCTCTGATTTTCCCCGGAATCGCTATCGCTCTGACTGTGCTGGCCTTCAACTTCATCGGTGACGGCTTGCGTGAATATCTCGATCCGCGTCAACGCTCGCGCTGAGTACTCCATCCCTGCTTAAACAATCGATGCGTAAAGTTTTCAAAATTATCTTGCTCGTGATTCTCGGACTGACGATCGGAGTGATCGGGTTCGAAGCGATCATGTTCATTCGTATCTCGCACCTTCAGAACACCAATCCGGCAACCACGTCTCTTATCGATGCTCGAATTCAGGAGGCCGAGGCAAAGGGACAACAACCAAAGCGTGAACAGTACTGGGTGCCAATTGATCGCATTTCTCCGAACCTGCAACGCGCGGTGCTGGCGGGCGAGGACACGAATTTCCTATCGCATCGCGGGTTCGATTACCAGGCGCTGCAAAAGGCCTGGGACGAAGGCATGCGCGAAGCTACACGCGAAGCGAAAAAGGAGGGTGAAAACGACGACTGGCTGCCGACGATTCCCGATTTCAAGCGTGGAGCGTCAACCATTTCTCAGCAGCTGGCAAAGAATCTATTCCTCTCATCTCGTCGATCGTTCTTTCGCAAAGGACAAGAAGCCATTCTCACCATTTTCCTGGAACGAAACTTAAGCAAGCGACGCATTCTCGAACTGTATCTCAACGTCATAGAGTGGGGCGACGGCATTTATGGCGCGGAAGCAGCAGCCCAACATTACTTCCACAAGCCGGCGGCTGCATTGAGTGCAAACGAAGCTGCGTTTCTTTCCGCCATGATTCCCAACCCGAGGACAGTCTTCAGTCCTCTGGTCAACCCTCGCCGCGTCGCTCGTCGTCAAAGAATTATTCTGAGAGGTATGCCGTACGTTAGAACGCCTTGATACGAACCTCTGGACGCGCAAATCAAAAAAGATTGAAGAACCAGCCGAACATCGCTCGGGCTGATTCAGGCCAAATGGTGAAAACGAGGAAACCGAAGAGAGCGATTATTAAGTTTGCTAATCGAAAGCGCTTTGCCTGGAATAGTGCGGACACAATCACGTAAGCCACATAACACGAGATCAACCCGATGGCGTAGAAGACCGCGTGAAGGGCGATACCACTTCCTGCACTGGAACTAGAGAGCGTGAGCGTTGCAAACGCCGACCACCCAGCCTGCAAGACCACGGTGACTACCAGAACAAGAATCAAGTACGCATCCCTTAATGATGGACGTTGTTCAATGCGCAACGTACGGGCGATGAGAGCCGTTAGCGCTGCACACATTATAATTATGCTCCAAAACACCCAATAGCCCTTAGCCAGTTGAACAGCAGTCTTAAAGCTACCGAGCAGCCAAAGCACACCGGCAACCAGCACGACAAAAACTGAATTTAGGGCGAGGGCGAAAAGATATTCGAAGAAGTCTCGTTGTTCGTCACGAAGAAGCCATTTGCTGAACTCGCGCATAGGTGATTTTGGAGGCGTCTGTTCAGAATCCGCCGCCATCCGTCGTTTGTCAAAATAAAAAGCCGCCTCCGAAGAAGCGGCCGGCGGCCCGGTTCTCATGTGACGCCCTAATGTATTTGGAACGAGTTCAAGAACTCATCGCCTGACGATGTGTTGTCGGGACCGTTTAGTACACACATCAGGAAAAGCTCGCGGTCTGTGCCGATCTGCTTTGAAAGAATCCGAACGGTTCCGGTCGCCGGACCGGCGCTCAAAGCATATTGTCTGCCTGAATAGCCCTTCAATTTTACAAGACGTCCGGGAGTGGCGCTGACGGATATCCCTGCGCGCGCAGCCCCGTGATTGATTCCGTCAAGCATTGCGGCCAGCGCCTGGGCGGAAGCTGAAGCGTCCGTTCCATTCAAATTTGGAGCGGTGCCCCACAATAGAAAATATAGGCTACTGCCGCTCTTCCCCATCACGTAGTTCATGCTGACTGACTTGCCTTCTTCGTCGAGCACGGGAAAGGTGATACGAACAGCATCGCTGGGAGCGAGTATGGAGAAGTGTCGATCGGCAGGTTCGAAGGTGGTCCAGGTTCCAGGCGAACCGTTTGCGGAGATCGGTCTTATATCCGGGCGATCAAGCATGGCTCCCGGCTTAATTACTCCGCCCATCAAATCCTCGCTCGAGAGTCCGGCGGCTCTGCGTTTGACCGGCAACGCAGCCTGAATAGTCGGCGCAACTTCTGGTAACTTCGTAGCGGCCAACTGCGCTTTGTGATAGTCCCAGGGGGCGACTGGGGCTGCATCCTGCCAAAGACCGCGGTGTTCGTTGCGCGCGGCATCCATGGACAGTTGATAAACCTTTCGTTCAGTTTCGGTGAGCATGCGCTCTTCCGACTTGTCGTACCATGCAACCCCGTCGCGAATCATTTGCGCGCCGATGTCGGTGTCGCCCATGAGCACCTGCCCGACCAGAAACTGCTCAAGCGCCGAATAACGAACCACGACAAACTTGTTCAGGATCAAATCGGACAAGTGTTGCCGGGCCACACTCGAATAGGCCTGACTCCCTTCCGGAACAGCGACTGCCAACAATCGGATCTTGACCGGCAATTTTTGACTAACGAGTGTGAAGCTATCGCCATTGGCGATCGCAGTGACTTGTCCCTGTAACGAAGCGGCGCTACCGATGTTGCAAGTTGCCAACGGTAGCGCCACAAGAAAGATTGCGCGGATTAAGTTTTGTAGCTTCATTTACGAGGTGATCGCGTTCCTTTAAACCAACTTAAATAGCGAACTCCTTTTTCAGTTCCAGCTCTGCCTTGCGAAGTTCAAAACGCGCACGTCCCAGATTTCCGTCCGGACTAATCGCCAGGACCACAAAATATTCTCGACCGAGCAAACGCATGATGACGACTGAGCGATCCAGTGAGATCATCAGTTCGCGAAGTTCGCCCAGCCCCGTGTCCTTGCCTGCTTTCTGGGCACTTCGAACGAGTGATGTGAACTCGGCGGCCGCAACGTCGAGATTTGCTTCCTGACCGGCATCCTTCAGCATTCGCTCAACTGCAATACCATCGATGCCCATAATGAGTGCACCGAGGCTGCCCTCGGTGCGCTCCAGAATGTTCTCAAGTGTCTGTTTGAACATTGTGTGGTTTCCTTTGGAGCTGTGGTTGAACTGAAGGCCCAACCACAGCTTCGGGAAAACGCGTCCGCGTTATGGACGCTGACCGCTCAGTGTGCCCGGACGTGCGCTCGGCGAATTCGCCGGCGGAGCATTCGGGGCGGGAGCATTCAACCCCTGTGGCGCCTGCTGTTGCGGCGTGGACTGCTGCTGCAACTGCGTCGGTGTCGGCGTGTTGCTCTGGGGGTTACCCAAAGGAACCGGCTGCGAAATCTGAGTTGTTCTTGGTCGGTCGCTTACCGTGCCGGCCATCGGACGGCCCTGATAGTCGGGACGATAAATATGCGGCGTAATGAAGAACAGGATTTCGCTGTTCTGACGCGTTACCAACTTGCGCTTGAACATATTGCCAAGTAACGGGATTGAAGCCAAACCAGGCGTGCGTTGACGAGTAGTGCCTTCGGTGTCAGCCAACACACCGCCCATGACGGTGGTGCCGCCATCAGGTACGAGCACTTCGGTCTGCATGCGTTGAGTATCGATTCCGGGTACGCCACCAACGGCGATGCCGGTATTGATGGTGTTGTTTTCGATCGTCACGCGCAGGATTACGGTGCCGACGTCCGTGATTTGCGGAGTGATGGACAAACGTAACGGGACCGAGACGAAGGTGGTTGTTACGACTGCCGTGCCGCTCGCGGCTTGCGTAGTCTGCACCGGGATTTGTGAGCCACTTTCAATCTGTGCGGGACGGTTGTTAAGGGCGGTGACACGCGGTGTCGCTACTGTTTTCGCGTCGCCTCGTGTTTCGGCCATTGTGATCAGCGCACTGATCTGCGCGGTGCCGAAAAGTCCGGTGGTCAAACCAATCACGGTGCTGGCGGCCGCTGCGCCAAGCGAGCCCAGCGGTTGATTAGTACCGGCGAGTCCGCCGAATACGCCAAAGGGATTTGGACCGCTTTGCAAGCCATTGCCGCTGCCACTACCACCGCTGCCAGATCCGCTGCCGGAGCCGGAACCCGATCCACTGCTGCTGGACGAAGCCGGTAATGATGAAATGTTTCCCAGTCCACCACGACCAAAATTGAGCACGCCAGCTGAAAGCTGTGCGCCAAGATCGCGGCTGAAGTTGTGCTGCGCAATGACGATCCGCGTTTCGATTTCCACCTGTGGCTCGGGCTGGTCGAGTATGGCTGCCAACTGGCGGATCGCATCGATGTTCTCTTTGACGTCGGTGATAATTAGCGTGTTGCTGCGGCCATCCACTTCAATCGAGCCACGACGCGAAAGCCGCCGCGAAATGATGGGCAGTAAACCCTGGTCGCCGCTGCCGCCCGTGGCATCACCTCCAGCGCCGCCGCTGAAGCTGAGGTTGGTCGCGCCGCCTGAGAAGGCGCCCGTCGAACCAGCTGCCTGGGCTAGCGTGCCAGAGGCGCGCGCGTAGTTTAAGCGAATGAACTCGGTCACCAATGGCGAAGCGTCAAGGCGCGAATCGTTAATGACCTTTTGGGTTTCAGATTCTTTCGCCAGCACTTCGTTGGTAGCTACGCGAAGGATGTTGCCATTCGTTTCAACTCCCAATCGATTGGCCTTCAGCACCGCGTCCAGCGCAATGTTCCAGGGAACATCCTGCACGTTTACGGTCACAGGCACAGCGGTTACCGAACTGTCGATGACGAAGTTCACGCCGTATTGCTCGGTGATGTAATTGAGGATGTCGCGAATGTCGGCATTAACAACATTCAGGTTAATCGGCTCCCCGACAAAACCTGGCTGTCCGTATTGCCTGCCCTGTTGAGACTGGGCCATCTTGTCACCACCCGGCGACATGACGGTCATTGGAGTCGGTGCCGGTTTTTGTTGCGGCGAATCCTCGGTGGCAGTCGCAACCGTAGCCGGACTGGTTGAGACTTCGGCATCCTTAGCGGACGCAGCGAAACTGTTTATGCCGCACAGACACAGGAGTACCAGGACGAGCGTAGTCCTTCTTGTGGCAGTTGTGGTTCGAGGCTGATAGACCATCTTTCCCTCCTTAAGGGAATTGTTGGACGTTAATCGCCACGCGCTACGCTCATTGCCGGGTAGCCAAGAGCGCGCGCCGCACAAGCGATATTGTCCGGGTTGATTGTCAAAAACTGCGTAGCGTACTTACCGTTCGCGGGGATGGGGCCAACTACGCGTGGAAAGAATTTCGACGCGAAAAACTCTTCGCTTCGAAACCAGAACTAAGGCTTGTCAGTCGCGGGCTTGTCTGACTTCTTCTCCGACTCAGCGTCGGGGGAACTGGAGCGCGCCGCTGCTGCCGCAAGTGCATCGACAGTGTTGGCTTGCCGGAGGGGTTTCATTTCAACTGACCGTTCACGTTTACCATCGGAGAAAACGGTCTCGCGACGAAATACCAGGCGGTTGTCTTCAATGGCGACCAACTGGCCGTCGTAAAAACGTTCGCCGGGGTAAATTACATAAGCCAGCTTGATTGGCATTGCTTCGACGATTGCAGCGTAGCCGCGTGGCGATCGGGAAATTCCGACTACCTGAACTTCACTCAGCAGGAAAGCAGTCGTTGGCTTGGGCGCAACGACGTGTGCATTCATGGCGGCGACTTTCTGCGCTTTGTACTGCTCAATTCGTTCCTGAATGGAAGGAGCTGAAACTAACGCGCCACTCTTTCGCACGACGATGCGGGGCGGCTCGTATTTCTTAAACGGATCGCGTCCGCCGCGATTAGAGCTGCTAACGGGCTTGGCTTCATTCTTCTTTTGCGCATTTGCAGTTTGCGAGCTGCCATTGACAGCCATGGCCGCCGTTGCAACTAAGAAGCTTGCTCCGAATTGAATGATTTTCGTTTTCGTCATGGTGATAGCTTTCCTGGAAGGTCTAAATTACTCGTTGGCTACTTAGCTGCCGGCTGCGGGACCACAACCGGAGGAACCTGACCCGAGCCAGCGGGCTGTGCTCCAGCGGGGGCTGGGGCTTTCTGCAATTTCTCGGCAGAGACGTAATAGGCGGTCAGATCGAAGGTGGCGTCAATCGTCGCGGACGATTGTTTCTCAAGCTGGTTCAGTTGAAAGTTTGTGATCGACACGATCCTCTGGTAGTGGGCCAGTTGATCAAAGAAGTTGCGCAGCGAAGCGAATGAGCTTTTGACACTCACTTCGATTTTCTTGCCGTTATAGTTTTCCTGCTGGATGTCGTCCTTTGGGATGAATTTGGTGAGTACCAGACCATTGTTACGCGCACGATCCTGAACATTCTGCAGCACCATGGTCAGCTCACGTTGTTCTGGCAACAGCGCCTTCAGCTCTTCATACTCTTCAACTCTCGCCTTATAAACCGCGCGGAATTCGTTGAGTCTCTGCGATGCGATTTGCGCTTGAGCATTTCGCGCCACCAGGTCGGAAATCTCGACGTTGAATGTTGCCGTCTCCGCCCGAATAGGCTTGGTGACGAAATACCAGAAGCCGGCATACATGACGACAGCGACGAACGCGAAGATTCCGAATCGCAGGTACCAGGGCAGTGTTTGGAGGTTACCGATTTTCATCTCTTTTCATTCCTTCCCCACTGAGCGAGTGGGGCTTTGGGTGAGCGTCTTTACTTCTTCAACGCTACCTGGTTGGCATTGGGGTTTGCAGCATTGGCGGTTTGTTGTGCCTGTGGTTTCGCTCCGTAGTTACATTTCACTACGAAGCTCACTACTTCCGGCTGCTGCAACGCAACGGAATCGCTACCGGTCGTAACCGACTTGTCGGTCGAGGTGACTTGAGCTACTTCGCGCTGCGTTTCGATGTTCAGGTTAGTGAATAGCCCTGAGGAGAACTCGAGGCTTTGTCCGAAACGTGTGACAGCGGCTTCGTTTGGCGAA
>Ga0070682_100000991_pt1 | contig 16448 bp, 12 predicted proteins | sample KBSC63LmetaG_FD_64668 | JGI IMG/M metagenome (GOLD analysis project Ga0070682, IMG submission 64668) | Corn rhizosphere microbial communities from Kellogg Biological Station, Michigan, USA - KBS C6-3L metaG | ecosystem: Host-associated > Plants > Roots > Rhizosphere | place: USA: Michigan... | reverse complement strand
TTATCGCCCTGCTTGGCGATATAGATGAAGCCTTCGGGCTGCTGGTCAACCGGCAGGATCGGCGTGTGCAGGGTCAGCTTCCCGTACTGGGAGTTGTCAGGGCAGGTGACCGGACTGTTGGTTCCGAGGCTGATCTGTTCGGCCGAGCAGGTGTTGAGGCCCTGAGCCGCTGAGGGGGAGAGCGTCATTCCCTCCGGGAAGGTGGTCACCACCTTCTTCACCGGCGGCGTGCTTATCCCCTTGATGTCGCCATTCTCGGCGTAGAGATCCTCGGCGTCGTCGACCTCATCGTTTCGCTGCGGCACTTCCAGGTGCACGTCCAAACCCGTCGGCCCGCCCGCGTCGCGGTTGTCGGGCTGGAAGGAGACCTGCGGCTTGAAGCGGATCCGCTGGTCATCGCAACCGGTCACGTTGAGGGGGGCGCCGTACTCCTGCACCGGGGAGAAGTCGCCTGGCTGTTCGTAGCTATCGACGCGGAAGCGGGCGCCGCCGTTGTCGAAGCCACAGTCCATCGGGTTGGTGAGCAACGGCCGGATCGCCCCTTCGAAGGCTGCGCCCGTGGCCAGGTTGTCTTCCCTCGGGGAACTGAAGAAGCGGTGCCTGTCATGCGCCGGGTCGCCCGGTACGCCCCAGAAGACCACTTCGGAGCCACCGACCTGAACCAGCGCCGAGATATTCGGCGTCAACGTCCTGATCGCGTAGTTCTGCGCTGGGTCCAGTTCGGGGTAGATGTGGCCACTCACCAAGCCCCCCGCGTTGAAGCCGAAGTCCGCCGCCTTGCCTCTCGGCGGCTCGATGTTGTAGATCGGCACGCGAGACAACACCTGGTCCGGAAACGGGGTGAAAGTGACGTGACCCTTCCCGTAGTTATCTTCGCCGCTGTTGGCGTGGATGTTCAAGTAGCCGACCTGGGTGTTGGACGGGCACTTGGAGGTGCTGAACGTGACTCCAAGTTCGGCGAACCGCGCTGGCTCGCACTTTGGCGTCGCCTCGGGATTGCCGATCATTCCGCGCGGCAGCGTCACCTCCACGTCCTTCACCGCACCGTTGGCAGCGACATGCCGAGTACCATCCCCTTCGGGGCCGTCGTCGACCCCGGTTTTCTTGGTGAGCTCGAAGTCGACCCGCTGCTCAAAGGGATGGGCTCCCGCTTGGCGTACCGGCCCGCCGAAGGGCAGCGGCGCATCGAAGACGTCGGCTTCGTAGCTGCCGGGCGCCAGATCGAACTTCGCCGGCTGGCCGCCGAAAGTGACTTCGGTGCTTTCTTCGTAGGGCGTCGCGTCGCCGCCGCCTTCGATCGTCAGCTCGCTGACACCGGTCCCGGAGACTCCCGGGTCAACTTCCACGTCGATGTAGATCGGGAAGGTCCAGCCGGAGGGAAACGGCGCGGTGGTTCCCGCGATGTTGCCGGGAGGAAGAAGGCTGAAGAATTGACTGTAGAGCAAGTCACCAAATTTTTTGAAGAAAGGGTGTTGGCCGGGAAGTTCGCAAACTGCGGTCCTCGTCCCTTCCGCTTTGCAGAAGAACGGAGCTAGGTCCTGGGATATTGAAGACCAGTGAATCGCCTTGATCGTTACCCCTTCTGGCAGTTTGTCGATGATCTTCGTCGTGCCGGACGGCGTCGCGTCGCCGACGTTTCGCAGGTGAACCGTGAACTGGCCTTCGCTGCCCGGCTGCAGGTTGGTGTCGCCCCAGGTGGTGTACGCGTCCCAGGCGGGGCCGATCGCCGCCGGGGCGCTGGCGGCGCCAATGGCGGCCAGTGCCATCCCGGCGACAGAGAGCGCCAGTGCCAGGCGGCGAAGGCGATGATGGGTGGGCTGGCTTTGAGCCGGGGTGTTCATGTCGGCTTTCTCCTTGCTCGTGACAGACGTGATCGTGCGGGCGCTTCGCAGGCGGCGCGTCATTTCGCCGCCTCCCGGTTGCCCTGTCTACAGCGCCTCTTGCCGTGGCTGAGGCGCTTCGCCTGCTTTTCGAGCCGGCTCGCCTTCTGGCGCATCTGCCTGGCACGCCCGGAGTCGTTCGCGCTCAGCTGCCTTGCGACTTTGCGCAGGCGCGCGGCGGCGCTGTTCAGCTTCTGCGTCTGGCGCGCGGAGCTGCTGCAGCTGGGGCTCGGCTGGACGTTGCCCAGGCCGCTGTGCGTGGCACTGGCACCCTGCACGACGGCTGGCGGAGCCTGCAGCGGTCCCTGGCAGGATTCTTCGGAGCAGTGGGCGGGCTCGCTGGGACGCGGGAAGCCCCCGCCCACGCGGGCGTCGTAGAGGTTCGAGAGACCGTCTCGCTCATAGCCGGTCAGGTCAGCGTCGACGAGGGTGAAGAAGATGTTGTCGCCCGTCGCGTCGATCCCATAGACCTTCGGGCCGGCGAAGAACCCGCCGTTGGGGTACTGGGTTTCCCCGTCGCTGACCAAGCCGACCGCGCCGTTTCGCCACTGGTACACGTCGGGACCGCCGTTGATGTCCTCTGCCACGAGCGCTTCCGCGGTCGAGAAGGCAGCGGTGCCGCCGTCGTCGGAGAGGCCGAAGAAGCCGTTGTTGGCGCCCACCGAGCCAGCCCTCCGCGTGGTAACGCCATCGGGATTGCAGGTGAGGCATTCGAGGCTTTCCGTCGGTGCTTCATACCGGTATATCTCGGCGCATGTGGTTGGCGAGCCTTCCGCAGATATACATTTTTCAGCGATCGGATCTGCCGTCAGTTCGCCACTTGCGGCATCCGTTTCGAACATAAGCGTCTTGCCATCCGTCGTGAGGTTGGCGAGCTGGAGGGTAAGGGTTGGGGCGCTTTTGGCTGGGTTGGTAGTTGCGACGAACTTGAGCTCGCCGCCGCTCAGTACGTAAATGTTCTCCTCGCCCTCGTTGCCGTATCCCGGCACGAGCTGCTTATTGGAGACGAAGTAGATGTGTGAGAAATCATCGGATATCAACACTGGCGAATTCCCTACGCCGCCGCCTCCTTCGACAATGCCTGGGTCAGCGACAAGGCACGTCAGGCACGCGTAGTCGCCGCCATCGGCATCCCAGCGATAGAGATCCTCGCTGGTGTTCACGTCGGCCGGAACGTGGGCAGTGGAAGTGATGAAGTAGATGCTGCCGCCGTCAGGCGTGGAGCGGATCATCCCCACCTGGCTGTGGGCTTCGCCGGGATCGACCTCGATCGTCTGTTCGGCGACACGGTCGCGATAGTAGAGACCGCTTTCAGCGCCTGGGTCGCACGGATTTCCGTTGGGAATCGAGGTGAAATACACCCGCGAGGCGTCGGTAACGGCCATGCGATGGTACCCGTAGCGCCACTGCTTGCCACTCGTCCCTGCATCGCTGCCGGAGAACTGCACACCGCAGTTGCTCGGCATCCCATCGGGCATGATGCTGATCACGTCGGAGGGTTCGCCGAGCTCTTCCAGCTGTCCCGTGATCGGGTTCGGGAAGAGGACGTGGGCGGCGTCGTCAGTCATGTCAGCGTGGTCGTATTCCTCGACGTTTTGGGCTGTCTTGTCGAAGGTGGCGAGCACGTCCTGGTGCTGTTCGTCATCGATCCTCACGAACGTCGGCGGCCCTTCTTGGATCGCGCCCGATAGCGCTGCCCGAAAGACAAAGGAACGGAGGTCCGCGGTAAATGTGTTGAGCTTGTAGGCGTAGCCGCCTTTGCCGATCTGCTGCTCGGCGGGCGGCACAAGCGGGGCCGAGATCCAGCCTCCAGCGGTTCTCCGCGCCAGCGAGTTAACGTACGCTCCGGTGGTGCCACCGGGTAGGCCCCCTTCGACGGTCCAGATGGCGCGGTCGCCGTCGAGTGAGACCATGCTCGGTCGCCCAGTCGGACGGCTATAGCTGATGTTCTGATTACCCTTATCGGGCTGGTTGACCAGCTCGATCCCACGCTGCGGCAGCTGCATCTCAGCCGTCGTTCTGGTTGTGAAGACCTTCTCGTCAGCTTCGACCGATCCGGCGTCGTTTTCAACCACGAAGCGGTAGTGGTAGGTGGTTGCCGGCTCGAGGCCGGAGAGTTCGCTTGCAACCGTGACCTGGGCGCGCTCTTCGGAGGTCTGTTCTGGGGGCAGCGCCGTCCAGTTGGAACCGTCGGCGCTGTATTCGAAGCGATAGCTCGCCTCGCTCCCCTCGGGGTTGACATAGCCGTTGAGGCGAGCGCTGGTGTCGGTGCGCGGCGCGGCGTACGCGGTGAAGACCTGGGTCGGCAGCGTGTCCAGGGTGTTCAGCTCCTGCACAGAGGATGCGGTAGCGCCGGCGCTGTTGGTGGCGAGGATGCGCACGCAGTAGTGCTGCGCCGGCAACAGGCCGGCGACTTCGTACTGGACGTTGACCGGGCTGGCGCTCGCCGTTGCGATTTGCTGCAGCGGCTGGTCGGTGTAGCCGCTAACGCAGGCCGGGTCGGTGCTGATCTGGACCCGCCAGTCAGCGGTGTCTCCCTGCGGGTTAACCGTGCCCGAGATCGTCGCGCCCGAGTCCGTGACCGCCGTGGGCGAGTCGATTGTCACTGCCGGCGCCTGGGCGGCTTTCGCTGTCGTGAAGGTCTCGACGTCGGAGGCGGCGGCGAGCTGATTGGCGGTGTTCACCGCGACCAGGCGGACCTGGTAGGTGGTGCCGCCGCGCAAGGCGTCGGCGGTGAATTCGACCGTATGGTCGCTGGCGTCGGCGGCCAGTGCCTGCGCCGGCGAGGACTGCGCCGCCGCCCAGCTTTCCTCGCCCTTGCGCCACTGAAAGCGCCAATCGCTGCTGGTGCCCTGCGGATTCGCCGTCCCACTGAAGTGGGCGCTGGCGATTCCAACGGAGCTGGGAGAGTCGATCGTCAGGTCAGCCACCGTGCCGGTCACGGCTGGACCGAATACTGAGAGCAGGTATGGTTTGTTCTCCGTTTCACTCTGGCGCTGCTGCACGTAGACGCGGTCAAGACTTGGGTTGTAGGCAACGCTTTGCGCGTTGTTCAGGCTTCCCACGCCGTACGTCTCGAGCAGCGCTTCCGCAGCGCTGTATTCCTGGAAATCGCTCGCTATACCGGGCGTGGTCGTTGAAACCGTGCAACTGCCACCGCTCAGCGGGGTCGTCCCGTCCTCGCAAAGGAGCTGGTCGACATCGCTCCGCGCGAGCAGGCTCCAGAATTGCAATTCGACCTGGCTTTCGAAACGCGAGACGAGGACGTTGCCGACACCGATCGTCGGCAACGCTTCGAGGGCGGTGCGAATCTGTATGCCCGTGGCGTCAAAGGGCAGGTCGGCCGTTTGGGCGCCGCCGAAGGAGAGCCTGAATTGGCCCCCAGTGGCTCCGATTGTGATCTGCTGCATCTCGTTTCTTCCCGCGAAGGCGGTGAAGACGTCTCCGGTGGGACTCGACTGGTCGAGGTAGACGTCGCTCGCAGTTGGGTCGATCGTCGATGAAAAGAACCCATCCACCCACTTTTGGAGCGCTCCCAATGGAAAACCGTTGACGACGAAGAGGTCTTCTGCGGCATCTGCGTCGATGCGAGCCCCGAATACTTCACTCACAGAGCTGAGTAGGTCCGGTGGCGACCCGCTGCTCGCGTACTTGCGCACTGTTCCGTTGACATACACATAGGGATGACCAGCGGGGTCGACGGCGACGTCGCTGGGCTGGCCGGACAGGGGAGCGGTGCTCCAGAGCAGCTCACCGCTTGGGGCGAAGGCGTAGAGCTTGCTCGAGCCGGTGTCCGAGACGTAGATGCGGCTCTGGTTGGCGCCGCCCGAGTTGTCGACCGCCACGGCATTGCTGCCCGCCGGCGTGCTTGCGGTCGTTATGTAGGGCAGACCAGTCGAGGAGAAGGGCCAGGGGGTGCCGTCGGCGTGGAAGCGGTAGACCCTTTCGATGGAACCGCTGTAGAGCGCGCCGGTCGCGTTGTCGACCGCCAGGCCCACCTCTCCCACGGAGACCGTGGCCCCGTCGATGTTGAACAGCAGGGGGCGGTCGGTGACCGTCGCCGCCCGCGCTGAGCCGGCGGCGAAGAACACGACAAAGGCAGTGAAGAAGCACAGAGCGACAGCCGCGAGTTCAAGAACCTTCCGCTTGGAGGACGCACCGCTCCCTGGGACGCCGGTGGCGGCCGGATCGGTCGCAAGCGCTCCGACGGCTGTGACTCGAGGCATCGTCGCCCCGCACGGGGTCGATCCCACAGAAGCTGCCCTCGCGTGGCGTCTCACGTAGCTCTCTCCTTGTCCCGTGAGCCCCTCTGCCGGCCGCTTCCCTTGGCGGCCCCCGTGGGCTCCGTTGTCCCTGTAGTCAGCCCGGTTCGCTGACCGAGCTGGGCGAGAGCATAAAAGAAACGTTTTACGAATGCAAGGGCAAGTTTTTGAAATAAAGGAATTAGGCTCTCAATGCGGCGCTCCGGGCCAGTTGGCGCGCTTCCTCGCGGCTCATGTAAGGAGCAACGACTAGCTCGACGAGGTCCGGAAGGAGCTCGGGCAGGCCCCCGGCGTCGCCCGTCTTGAGGCGCCTGGCGATCAAAGTGGTGATCCCCCCCATCAGAATCTGGCCGCGCACTTCGGCATTGGCAGCCAAGTCGTCCTTGGGTCGCAGCGCCTCAGCCAGCATCTGCATCGCGTCGCGATAGCGGGCGGCTATCTCCCCTCCTGCCGCCAGAGGCTCGAGCAGGTAGAAGCGGGCAACGCCGAGGTCGTGGGAGAGGACATCGAGCAGGGCGGCCAGGGCCGCGGGCACGCTCTTGGGCCAAGGTCCTGAGCACTCGGCCGCTGTCAGCATCGCGCCGCGGAGGTGCGTGTCGATCATCTCGTAGGCGGCGAGGAAGCAGCCCTCCTTGTCCTTGAAGTGCTCGTAGAAGGTACGGCGGGAGATCTTCGCCGCCTCGGTGATGGCACCGATCGTGGTGGCGTTGTAGCCGTGCTCGGCGACCGCGTCGACGACTCCGTTGAGCAGGCGCTCGCGCTGGTTCTCGGCGACGGCTTCGCGCGGCAGGCCGTGGCGCCCGGGGGGCAGGCGATCCCTGCCAGCGATGAGGTCTTCGGCCGGGCGCGCTCTCTCAGCCATGAGCGGGATGTATGGGAAGGACGACTTCTGTCATCTCCGGAAGCAGCTCCTGCACGCTTCCTCCCCCGCCCAGCTCGAGCCGCTCCCGCAGCAACCAGGCCAGCCCCCCCGCGATCGCCTCCCCAAGTGAATCCCCGAGCTCGGCGGCGACGTCGTCGAGGGTCTCGTCGTAGCGGGCAGCCAGCTGTGACCCGCCCTTCTGCGCCTCGACGAGGCAGAGCCGCGCCCGTGCCGGCTCGGCGTCGATTGCCGCCAGCAAGGCGGCGAGGCCGGCGCGCACCTGATCGCTGCGGTCATCGCCCGCCGGCAGAGAATCGCCCACCTCCGTCCGCAGCTCGTCCACCGCCCGATCGAAGGCGGCAGTGAAGCACTCGTCCTTATTGCGGAAATGCTCGTAGAAGGTCACCGAGGAGACCCCCGCGGCCTTGACGATCGCTTCGATCGTCGCGCCGCCCGCTCCCTTATCCGCCATCACAGCCTCGGTCGCATCGAGGAGCCGATCGCGCTGGCTGCGCGCGACGGCATCGCGGGGCTCCCGCTCCCGCTCTCTCGCGGGCTGAGCCGCGAGTCTTTGCGAGAGGTACTGCATGCCCCGAGGATAGCTCTTTCTAAAAAGCTTTCATATCCGGAAAAAAAGGAGTAGTTTCTATTTGGCAGCCCCGGTTTCTGGGGAGAGCTCGCGACAAGGAGAGCACGCAATGCGACAGGAAGCTTGCGCGGCCGCCAGGGAGGCGCTCCCAGTCGAAAGCACCGAAGTCAACGCCCCGACACCCGACGCGACGATCCGCGAGGGGGAGATGGAAGGAGTCCTGCACGTGGTTGGGGAGCTCGGCTTTCGCGGCGCCTCGGTCCGCGCCGTGCTCGAGTACAGCGGTGGGCACCGCAAGCAGTTCTACGGCCACTTCGACAGCCTCGAGGACTGCTTCGCGCAAGCGTATGAAGCCTGGATCGACCGGCTCGGAGTCAGCCTGCTGGAGCCCGCGATCACTGCCCCGAACTGGCAGGCGAGCGTTCAGGCCGGGCTGGTCAAGCTCTTCGAGTTCGTCGACGAGCGCCCGGCGATTGCCCGCTCGCTCTTCATCGAGGTGCAGATAGCCGGCGGCGCCGCGCTGACGAAGCACGATGAGGCCGTCGACCGGCTAGCCGGCCTGCTCGACAGCGTCCGCACGGAGATCGAGCCTGATCAGGCGCCGCCGGCATCGACAGGGATCTTCGTCGTCGGCGGCATCGAGGCCTGCCTCTGCGATGCGCTTGCTGCCGGCGAGGCAAACCGCATCTGGGACGCGCTGCCCGAGCTGATGCACCTCGCCGTCGGCTCTTACCTGGGCAAGGAAGCGGGCGAGGCCGCCTCTGAAGAAGCCAAGGAGCTGCTCGCGCGCGGCCGGGCCGAGCTCAACGAGGGCTCCCGGTGACGGAGCTGCGCCTGATCACTCCCGAGGCCAAGGAGGGTCCCTTCTCAGCGGGTACCCCCCTTCCCCGCCGTCTTCCTCCCGGCCGCCACGGCATCCCGAGCAACCTGGTGCGAGAGCACCAGCGGCTGCGGCTGCTGGCGGCGATGGCAGAGGCGGTGGGCGACCACGGCTACGCCAACGTCACCACCACCCACGTCAGCGAGCGGGCCAACGTCTCCACCAGCACCTTCTACAAGCACTTCGGCAACCTCTGGGACTGCCTGCTCGCCGCCTATGTCGCCGCCGCCGACCAGCTCTGCGAAACGATTGAGGCGGCCTGTGTCGAAGCGGAAGCGGGCGGCGACTCGCTGGCCGAGGGCATCCGAGCGGGGCTCGACCTGTTCGCGACCGAACCCGCCCTCGGACGGCTGGTCTGCGCTCAAGCACCGCGCGAGGCAACCGCCCTCGGCGCCGCCAGGCGACTGCTGATATCCCGGCTCGCGGCGATGCTGCGCCGCGCTCGTGGGGACAAGGAGGAGCGCCCGCAGCCGCACAGGCTGGACGAGCGGCTGATCGACGCGACCCTCGCCTTCCTGCACACACGGCTCGCCGGCGACGATCCGGAGCGGCTCACCAGCCTCGCCTCCGAGCTGGCGGCGATCCTCGATCGACCGCGCCTTGGCGGCGCGGCTATTGCCGGGCAGCGCTGACCTCCCAGCAACAAGCAGCCCCCTCCTGGCGAAGGCCGCTATTCGGCAGCTGGTGCCGCTTCCGAGCGCGCCAGCCGCTCGGCCTCCTCATTCCCGAGGTAGGGCGCCAGGATCAGCTCGACCAGATCGGGCAGGAGCTGCTCCAGCTCCTCAGTCCGTCCCGCGCTGATCTCGCGCACGATCAGCGAGACGATGCCACCGACCAGGGTTTCCTCGGTGGCATCAGGTAGCGGGCGCTCGCCGCTGTGCGCGGGCCGGCCGGCCTTGAGGATCGCGACGAACCCCTGCATCGAGGCGCGGTGGCGGGCGGCGATCTCACCGCCCGCAGCTACCGGCTCGACCATGCAGAGGCGGGCCAGCTCGGGCTCGGCGGCAAGGAAGCGCAGCATCGTCGCCAGCGCCGCGCGAACCTGCTGCGGCCAATCGGAGAAGGAGTCCGCCGCGGCGCGCATAGAGTCGCGGAGGTGGTCGGCGACCATGTCGTAGGCGGCGAGGAAGCAGGCTTCCTTGTCGTCGAAGTGCTCGTAGAAGGTGCGGCGCGAGACCGAGGCGGCCTTGGTGATGTTGGCGACGGTGGTCGCGTTGTAGCCGCGCTCGGCGACGGTGTCGACCAGGGCGGTGATGATCCGCTCGCGCTGGTTCTGCTCGATGAACTCACGCGGCAGGCCGTGGCGGCCGGCGGGCAGGCGCGGTGAGGAACCCGCCGCCGCGGAATCCGCCTCTTTGCCCTTTTGCGCCGCCCCCTTTGCCACAGACCGACCATACCCGCTAGCGCAGCGACTGGACCAGCAGCTCGTCCTCGGCGGCGCGGGAGCCGAGGTAAGGCATCACCGCCATGTAGACGAGCTCGGGCAGGAAGTCCTCGCCGCGCTCGAGGCAGCCGTCTTCGACCCGGCCGAGGACCGTGCCGTAGATCGCCCCGGCGACGATTTCGGCGGTGCAGCGGGAGACCGACTCAGGCCTCTCCAGCTCCTCCCGGCCGCCGTCGAGGATGTCGGCAAGCCGCTGCAGCGCCTGGTCGCGGCGGGCCTGGGCGCCGTTGCCGGTGCCGTTCACCTCGACGACCAGGAAGCGGGCGCGGGTTGCGTCCTCGGCGAGGAAGCGCATCGCCGCCCAGCCCGCGGCCCAGATGCGATCGTGCCACGAGGACGGGCCGGAGTAGGCGCTGAGCACCCGTTCGCAGAACTCCGCCGCGAGCTCGTCGTGGACGCAGAGGAAGCAGTCCTCCTTGCCGGCGAAGCAGCGGTCGAAGTGCGAGCGCCGCGTGCGGGCCTGTTCGCAGACCATCTCGATGCTGGTCTGCGCGTAGCCGCGGTCACCGACCAGCTCGATCATCGCCGCCGCGATCCGAGCGCGCACGGGGTCGTCCAAGGCGCGGGGCGGTCCTCCGTTGCCGGCTCTCACATCAGCCCGGCCCTCCCCCTGCGCTCGTTTTGGTTCAAGCCGCGGCGGCGCGGGCCTGGGCCGCGTCCGCCGCGCGCCCCGCCTCGACCTCGCCGACGTAGGGCGTCAGCGTCACCTGCAGCATCTCGGGCAGCAGGCTCTTGATCTCGTCCACCCGGTCGGCCAACAGCCGCTGGTGGACGAGCCAAGCCAAGCCCCCCACGACCGCCACCTCGAGTTCGTCGGGCAAGCGGCTCGCGCGCGGGTTGTGGATGCGTCCCTCGCGCAGCTTCGGCGCCAGCTTCTCCAGCATCCCCTGGTAGCGCTTCAGCGCCTCGCCGCCGGCCGCCTGGGCCTCGACGATGCAGAGGCGAGCACGGGCCGGCTCCTTGGTGATCATCTCGAGCGTGATCTCGAGCCCACTGGCAATCTGATCGGCCCAGTCCTGCTCGGGATCGAGCAGCTCGTCGTAGACCTCCGCCGCCGCATCCATCGTCTCGTCGAAGGCGGCGAGGAAGCACTCCTCCTTGGAGGAGAACTGCTCGTAGAAGGTCGAGAGGGCGACCCGGGCGGTTTTGGCGATCAGCTCGATCGTGGTCTTCTGGTAGCCACGCTCGGCAACGAGCTCCGCGGTGGCCAGCAGCATCCGCTCGCGCTGGTTCTGGATGACGAAATCGCGGGGCACCAGGTGCCTCCCCGGGGGCATCGTTGCGAGCCTTTCGGAGAGCGATCGCGAATCCGCCATGCCGCCAAGGTACCAAAACATACATTTGATGTCTACTTCCTTGCTTTACAGAAAACATTGCGTTCTGGTCATTTGCTGTTTTTGAAAGCTGCTATACCTAGACAAAAGGTCACTGTTTGCAAAACTGGTAGGACCGATGTCGGAATCCCCCAGCGCATCCGCCAAAGAAGAGGGGCTCGCCCCAATAGTTCCGTTCCCGGGACTGCGCTCGCGGGCCCCCCGCGAGCGGCTGCTGGAGGCGGTCCTCCTGGTCAGCGGCGAGCTCGGTTACGAACAGGTCGCGGTCAAACACGTGATCGAGCGGGCGCGGGCCAGCCGGGCGACCTTCTACAAGTACTTCGAAGACCGGGAGGACTGCTTCGCGCAGGCTTACGGCGATGCGAGCTCCTGGCTCTACCAACGGCTGATCGGCGCCGCCAAGCGGCAGCCGAGCTGGCGCGAGGGCCTGCGCGCCGGGATGGCCGAGCTGCTCGAGTTCTGCGCCAACCAGCCGGCGCTCGCGAAAGCGCTCTTCGTCGAGGTCCATGCGGCGGGCGAGCAGTCGCTCGCCCAGCGGCGCGATTTGATGGAGCGCCTCTCCCGCGCACTTGACAGCGCGCGCCGCGAGATTCCCTCTCGCCAAGCTCCACCTCCAGTTACGTCGACCTTCATGGTAGGCGCTATCGACACTCTTGTGTGCGCGAAGTTGATGGACGGCGACGCCGCCAAGGTGCCCGAGATGCTTCCCGGCCTGCTCTACTTCGTCGTCATGCAGTACTTCGGCGAGGACGCCGCCTGGGAAGAGATGACCGCCGCCTCTGTGGCGACCTGGCACTCGCGGCGCGGCGCCGCCTCGCGGCTACCCGGTTAAAGGCAAGCTGCGTCGAATAGCCGGACCTAAGGCAGAAAGCCCGCTGCACCTCCGATCTAAAGCGGGATGTTGCCGTGCTTGCGCTTCGGCTGCGGCACCCGCTTGGACTGCAGCATGCGCAGCGCCTTGATCAGCTTCGGCCGTGTCTCGTGCGGCTCGATCACGTCGTCGATATAGCCCCGCTCGGCCGCCGAGTAAGGGTTGGCGAAGTGGGCCTTGTAGTCGTCGATCAGCTTCTGACGGCGCTCCTCGGGAGTCGGCGAGGAGGCGATGTCCTTACGGTAAATGACGTTGACCGCGCCCTCGGGGCCCATCACCGCGACCTCGGCGGTCGGCCAGGCGACGTTGTAGTCGGCCAGCATGTGCTTGGAGGCCATCACGTCATAGGCGCCGCCGTAGGCCTTGCGGGTGACGACGGTCAGCTTCGGCACGGTCGCCTCGGTGTAGGCGTAAAGCAGCTTGGCGCCGTGGCGGATGATCCCGTTCCACTCCTGGTCGGTGCCGGGCAGGAAGCCGGGCACGTCGGTGAAGGTGAGGATCGGGACGTTGTAGGCGTCGCAGGTGCGAACGAAGCGAGCCGCCTTCTCGGAGGCCTCGATGTTGAGCACGCCGGCGAGGAAGGCGGGCTGGTTGCCGACGATCCCGATCGGGAAGCCGTCGAGCCGCGAGAAGCCGCAGACGATGTTCTTGGCGAAGTGCTCGTGGACCTCGAAGAACTCCTCGTCGTCGACGATGAGGGAGATCACCTCGCGCATGTCGTAGGGCTTGGAGGGATCGTCGGGCACCAGCGAGTCGAGCGACTCGTCTTCGCGCTCGGGATCGTCGGAGGGCTCGAAGCGAGGCGGTGTCTCGAGGTTGTTGGAGGGCAGGAAGCTGAGCAGGTAGCGGGCGTCCTCGAGGCAGCTCTCCTCGTCCTCGGAGGCGAAGTGAGCCACTCCCGACTTCGAGTTGTGGCTCATCGCCCCGCCCAGCTCCTCGAACTCGACTTCCTCGCCGGTCACGGTCTTGATCACTTCCGGACCGGTGATGAACATGTGCGAGGTCTCTTTGACCATGAAGATGAAGTCCGTCATCGCCGGCGAGTAAACGGCGCCACCGGCGCAGGGACCCATGATCAGGCTGATCTGTGGAATCACACCCGAGCATTTGACGTTGCGGGCGAAGACATCGCCGTAGGCGCCGAGCGAGACGACCCCCTCCTGGATCCGGGCGCCACCGGAGTCGTTGATGCCGATCACCGGCGCCCCGACCTGGGCGGCGAGATCCATCACCTTGCACATCTTCTCCGCCATCACCTCGCCGAGGCTGCCGCCGAAGACGGTGAAGTCCTGTGAGAAGACGAAGACGGTGCGGCCGTCGATCGTGCCGTGGCCGGTGACGACGGCGTCGCCCCAGGGCCGTTTCTTCTGCATCTCGAAGTCGTAGGTGCGGTGGCGGACGAAGGTGTCGAGCTCCTCGAAGGAGCCCGGATCGAGCAGCTTCTCGACCCGCTCGCGGGCAGTTAACTTGCCCCGGGCATGCTGCTTCTCCACCGCCTCCTCGGAGGCCGAGTTGATCGCGGCATCGCGCAGCTCACGCAGGTAGGAGAGCTTCTCCTCGTGGGTGATCGGATTCTTCTCGCGCATCGGGCGCGCGGAAGTCTATTTACCCGCGCCCTGGGAGGCGGCGTCAGCGCGGCGGAAACGTGAAGCGGCTCTCAGGCGCTGCCGAAGGGCTGCTTCTGCGGTTCGGCAAGCTCATCGAGGACGCGCTCGAGGTCGGCCTCGGCGAGGCCGGACTGCTCGCTGGCACGCAACTGAACCCGCGTGCCGAAGCCCTTCTCGGCCATCGTCACCTCGACCCCTTCGACAGCGGCGATCAGCTCCGCCAGCTCCGGCTCGGACTTCATCAACGTGCGTGAGGCCTCGATCATTGGGGGGCGCTTCCACCCCCATCCCCCCGTTCCTCCCCACTTTGGACGCTTGGGCGGCTCCGTTCAGGTGGAGCGAATGGCGCCCGCGGCTCCGTTCAGGGGAGAAAAGGGCACCTTTCCGACATTGACCCACTTCAGGTGTGGTCAATGTCGGAAGGGCGACACGACAAACGAAGTAGGAGGGCCTGGGAGCTGGCGGGGCGACAGCATGGGGTTGTAGCCCGGCGGCAGCTGCTGGCGCTGGGATTTAACGCACGGGAAATCGAGCATCGCCAAAAGCGAAAGCGTCTGCATCTCGTCATGCGTGGCGTTTACGCCGTTGGCTGGCCGGGACTGACGCAGAAACAGCGATGGATGGCGGCAACCTTGGCATGTGGCGAAGGCGCAGTGTTGAGCCACCGGAGCGCGGCTGCGCTTTGGGGAATTCAAACGTCGGGTGGCGGCGAAATCCATGTGAGCGTGTGCCGTCGCACGCGGCTTCGACGACCCGGAATTCGTGTCCACTCGCGCGTCGGGCTGGGCGAGAACGGCGTCACCCGACGCGACGGAATCCCCATCACGGAGATCGTGCGCACCCTGGTCGACATCGCCGCCGACCTCAGACTCACAGCTGTCGAGCGCGCGGTAAACGAAGCAGACAAGCTGGACTTGATCGATCCCGAGGCCCTGCGCGGTGCGATCGAGGACTACGCGGGGGAGTCAGGCGTCAGTCGCCTACGGGAGCTTCTGGATGCCCGCACATTTCGGCTCTCCGACTCTGACCTCGAGGTCCTCTTTCGACCAATCGCAGACGCCGCCGGCCTCCCTCTTCCACTCACCAAACAGGTAGTCAACGGTTTCGAAGTCGACTTCTACTGGCCAGAGCTCGGCCTAGTCGTCGAGACCGACGGCCTGCGCTACCACCGCACTCCGGCCGCCCAGGCCCGAGACGTTCGCCGCGATCGGACCCACACCTCGCCAGAATGACACCGCTTCGCTTCACCCACTATGAGGTCAGGCACGAAGCCGCAAAGGTAGCGCACACGCTGAAACGTGCCGCCAAATTGCTCAAGGAACGTGAAGCGAGATTTAACCCCGCTATAGGTGGGTCAACTCTCGCTTGAGCGATCCTGAGCGGGTGCGCCGCTTAGAAGAAGGCGCCGCCCTTGTATTCGCCGAAGACGTCGCGCATGGCGCCGCAGACCTCGCCGATCGAGGCGTCAGCGGCTAGGGCGGCGCGGATCGGGTGCAGGAGGTTGCCGTCGCCGCGGGCGACGTCGCGCAGCGCCTCCAGCTTGGCGTCGACGCCGGCCTGGTCGCGGCGCTCCTTGAAGGCCTTGAGGCGGCTGAGCTGGCTCTGCTCAGCCTCGGGGTCAACGCGGAGGATGTCGACGTCGTCGACCTGGTCGGTGACGTACTTGTTGACGCCGACGATGATGTCCTGACCGCTCTTGTAGCGCTCGTGGTAGCTGTGCGCGGACTCCTCGATCTCGCGCTGCATGAACTCCAGCGCCTCGACTGAGCCGCCCAGCTCTTCGACCTTCTCCATCAGCTCCCAGGAGCGCGCTTCGACCTCGTCGGTGAGCGACTCGACGAAATAAGAGCCGGCGAAGGGATCGACCGTGTCGGCGGCGCCGGACTCGTGGGCGAGCACCTGCTGGGTGCGCAGGGCGATCCTGGCCGAGCGCTCGGTCGGCAGCGCCAGCGCCTCGTCGAAGCCGTTGGTGTGCAGGCTCTGGGTGCCGCCGCAAACCGCGGCGAAGCCCTGCAGGGCAACGCGGATGATGTTGACCTCGGGCTGCTGGGCCTGCAGCGTCACGCCACCGGTCTGGGTGTGGAAGCGGATCTTCATCGAGTTCGGGTTCTGCGCCCCGAAGCGCTCGGCGACGATCTTCGCCCACATCCGACGCACCGCGCGGAACTTGGCGATCTCCTGGAAGACGTTGTTGTGGCCGTTGAAGAAGAAGGCGAGCCGGGGAGCGAACTCGTCGATCTCGAGACCGCGCGCAAGAGCCGCTTCGACGTAGGCGATCGCGTTGGAGAGGGTGAAGGCCACCTCCTGCACTGCCGAGCAGCCCTTCTCGCGGATGTGGTAGCCGGAGATTGAGATCGTGTTCCACTTCGGCACGTTGCGATGGCAGTACTCGAAGATGTCAGTTGTGAGGCGCATCGTCGGCACCGGCGGGTAGATGTAGTTGCCGCGCGCCATGTACTCCTTGAGCACGTCGTTTTGGACCGTGCCGCGCAGCTTCTCGGAAGACACCCCCTGTTCCTCGCCGACCAGCTCGTAGAGCAGCAAGAGCACCGCGGCGGGCGCGTTGATCGTCATCGAGGTCGAAACGCTGTCGAGCGGAATCTGGTCGAAGCAGATCCGCATGTCCTCGATCGTGTCGATCGGCACCCCGGTGCGGCCGACCTCGCCGTGGCAGAGCGGGTCGTCGGAGTCGCGGCCGAGCTGGGTCGGCAGGTCGAAG
>Ga0070682_100000990_pt1 | contig 16452 bp, 13 predicted proteins | sample KBSC63LmetaG_FD_64668 | JGI IMG/M metagenome (GOLD analysis project Ga0070682, IMG submission 64668) | Corn rhizosphere microbial communities from Kellogg Biological Station, Michigan, USA - KBS C6-3L metaG | ecosystem: Host-associated > Plants > Roots > Rhizosphere | place: USA: Michigan... | reverse complement strand
ACCTGCGTCAGGCGCACCGGATCGCCGTCGAGCCAGAGCGCTTCTCCCGGAAGCGAGACGTCGAGACGGTGGTGCCCCGCCTGGACGAGCGGCTGGCTCGTCTCGACGGCGTTGCGCACGATCGTCGAGAGCTCGACCCGCTCGCGCCTGAGGTCCACGAGGCCGCGCGTGATGCGCGACATTTCCAGGAGATCGTCCACGAGGCGCACGAGGTGATCGAGCTGGCGCTCCATGATCGCGTACGCGGCCGGGTTCGGGCGGTCGCCGAGCAGGCGGATGAGCTGCAAGCCGTTGCGCAGCGGCGCCAGCGGATTGCGGAGCTCGTGCGACAGCGTCGCGAGAAACTCGTCCTTGCGCTGATCCGCCTTGCGCAGGGCATGCTCCGCCTCCTTGCGCGCGGTAACGTCGCTGGCCGCGCCGAGCCATTCGACGATCTCGCCGTCCGGCCCGAGAAACGGAATCGCCCGCGAAAAAGTCCAGCCGAGCGTGCCGTCCACCCGCAGCACCCGGTGCTCGAGCTCGAACGTCTTCTTGCCGGCGATCCCTTCCTGGATCGCGGCAAGTACCCGTTCTTGGTCCTCGGGATGGATGTACTTGTCGAGCCAGGAGCGGTTCGGCAGGGTGGTCTCGGGGATGAAATCGCGACCCTCGAGCGAGCGCATCTCGCTCCAGTCGGGACTCATCGTGTAGACGACGTCGGAGCTCGCCTGCACGAAGGCGCGGAAGCGGCGCTCTTGCTGGAGCACGCGTTCCCGCATGGCCTCCGACTGCAGGGTCGCGACGACGCGGCCGAGCAGATCCCGCGCGCTGAACGGTTTGACCACGTAGTCGTCCGCGCCACGGCTCAGACCCTCGAGGCGGGCTTCCTCGCCGGCGCGCGCCGACAGAACGATCACCGGGACGGTCGCGAGGGCTTTGTCCGCGCGAAGCTCGCGGATCAGGCCGAACCCGTCGAGTCGCGGCATCATCGCGTCCGTGAGGACGAGGTCGGGACGCCGCGCACGCGCGGCCTCGAGCGCGGCGACGCCGTCCTCCACGACGTCCACCACGTAGCTTGGCTCGAGCAACCGGCGCACGTAGTCGCGAAGATCCGCGTTGTCGTCAGCGACCAGGATGCGCAAGCGAGCGGGCGCGATCGGGAGGCCGGCGCCGGTTTCCTGCGCGGGCAGAGCGGGGAGCCAGCGCAGCGCTTCCTGCACGAACGCGTCGGCGCGCACACCGGTGGAGTCCAGACGGCGCCTGGCTTCGATCCGTTCCGCCGGCAGGTGCTCCTTGCCGAGCGGGATGTGCACGGTGAACGTACTGCCGCGCCCCATTTCGCTCGCTACGGAAATGGTTCCGCCGTGGAGACGCGCAAGCTCCTGGACGAGCGCGAGCCCGATGCCGCTGCCCTCGTAAGAGCGGCCTCGAGCGCCTTTCACGCGGTGAAAGCGTTCGAAGACCTTGGGCAGCTCTTCCGGCGGGATCCCGGTCCCGCTGTCCTTCACCTCGAGCTCGGCCGCGCCGCCGTCGGCGCGAAGCGAAACGCCGATCACGCCCTCGAACGTGAACTTGAAGGCGTTCGAGAGGAGATTCAAAACGATCTTCTCCCACATCTCGCGGTCGACGTAGACCGGCTCGGGCAGCGGCTCGCATTCGACGGAAAGCTTCATCCCGGCGCTCTCGATCGCCGAACGGAAATTGCTGGCAAGCTCGGCGGTCAGCGCCGAAAGATCGGTCGGCGCGTACGAGGCGTCGAGGCGACCGGCCTCGATGCGCGAGAAGTCGAGCAGCGTGTTGACGAGCTTGAGGAGCCGGAGCGAGTTCCGGTGCGCGAGCTCGAGCCGAGGATCCGCGTCGGCGCGCTCGGCGAGCACGTCCTCGAGCGGCCCCATCATCAGCGTGAGCGGAGTCCGAAATTCGTGACTGATATTGGCGAAAAACTCCGTCTTCAGCTTGTCGAGCTCCGCGAGCTCCGCGCGCTGCCGCGCGATCTCCTGCTCGTAGGCCTTCTTTTGCGTGATATCGCGGCCTTCGCAGGCGAGAAAGACGACTTTGCCGCGCTCGTCCTTCACGGGCATCACCGAAGCGTCGATGATGATCGTTACCGAGCCGTCGGGGCTGGCGTAGAGCGGCGTGTCCCAGCGCACGAACTCGCCTTGGGCGGCCCGAGCCACGGCGTCTCGGATGCCGTGGTTGACCTCCGGCGAGACCTGCCACCAGAACGTCGACCAGAAAGGTCGGCCTTGCACGTCAGCGAGGGTCTGACCGACGGCGTCGAGCGCAACCTTGTTGATCTCGACGACTGTCCCCTGGGCGTCGAGCAGCCCGACGAACTGCACCATCGAGTCCAGCGTGATGCGCGCGATCTTCTCGCGATAGCGCTCCAAGCTCTCGTCGGCCGAGATGCGCGTGCCGTGGACGACGAGCGTCTCACTCGCCTGACCTGACTTCATGACGCCAACATTGCCGTCGCCTCAGGAGCGACTCGGCCGGACGGTGCGGCGTGCGCCCGCAAGGTGCCGCATGATCTCGGACGCAGACATCAGGTACCAATTCGCCACGGCTGGTGCGTCCTGCCACAGCTGTACGAGGTCGGCGTCGACGGCAGCGCGCGGGTGGAGGACGATAAGCTGCTGATTCTGCTCTGGATCCAAGGAGGTGTGCCGCATCAGTCTTTCTCCGCGTGGGGAGTCGCAGCCGCCGGGATGCATGAGCCATTCCATCGACGCCTCGCCAGCCGTGCACCTCCCGCAGCACTGATTGCGCTGCTTTTCGTTAACGTCTTGCAAAACAGATTACTGTCCACTAGAAGAGCGACACCGTGACCGCTGAGCCCTGTCGTTAGTCGTCCGCGCCGCCCGAAAGGGCGATCCGGACGACCTCGTACGAAAGGACTCAAATCGATGAAACATGTGCGCGGTTCCGGGCTGGTCTCCACGCTCGGTAAGGTTCCCCTCATCTGGATGTTGGCGCTCGGCGCGAGCGGCGCATTCGTTGCTTGCTCGAACGCCCCAGCCAATAACGGCGGAGAGCAGGTCGGCTCCATCGGTCTCCATCTGGAGGCGGCTCCGGGCGTTACGTTCGACTCGGTCACGTACGCCATCACGGGCAACGGGTTCACGAAGACCGGCACGATCGACACGAGCGGCTCGCCGACCGTCAGCGCAAATATCGGCGGCATCCCCGCCGGCAACGGCTACACGATCACGCTCACGGCCACGTCGGTCGAGGACGGAACGACCTTCACCGGCTCGGCCACCTTCGATGTGACCGCCGGGAAGGCTGCGTCGGTGACGGTACACCTGCGCGGTGACGGCACGACCGGCAACGGTAGCGTGAGTGTGACGGGCACGTTCAACGTGGGGCCGGTCATCGACGAGCAAACGGTAGCTCCTCTGACGGCGTTCCGAGGGCATTCCATTGCACTGAACGGCGTCGCCCGGGACCCGGACGACGCGCCCTCACCCCTCACCTACTACTGGTCGACCACACGCGGCGTCATCGACAACCCGATCGAACCGAGCGCGAAGCTCACGAGCACGACCCCCGGCACCGCCACGGTCACGCTCACCGTGTCCGACGGGGAGCTCACGACCTCCGCCACCACCACGGTGACCTTCGTCGACGAAGCGAGCGGCGGCGAGGGTGGCGAGGGTGGCGGCGGCGGTGGCTCCGCGGAGCATCCCAACGTGCTCTTGATCATCGCCGACGATCTCGGTGCCGAATCGACCAGCCTATATCCGGCGCTCGTGGGCAGCACCGGCGCCGTGCCGACGCCGAATATCGAAGCGCTCGCCGCCCAAGGCCTCGTGTTCGAAAACGCGTGGGCGAGCCCCGCGTGCTCTCCAACGCGTGGCACGATCGTGACCGGACGCTACGCCCATCAGAACGGCGTCACCACGGTCGGTGCCACGTTGCCGACGAGCAACGTGACGCTGTTCGAGCGCCTCAACGCCGACAGCCCGAGCTACGAGCACGCGGTGTTCGGCAAGTACCACCTCGCGGGCGGCAACACCGGCAACCTCGACCCGCGCGCGGGCGTTGACTACCCGCAGGCCCCCGGCATCCTCCAGCACATTCGCGACATCGGGATCCGGAACTTCCGCGGCTTCGTGAGCGGCGGCATCGAGGACTACTTCGACTGGGTGACGTGGGACACCAACGCTCCCCCGATCGCGAACACCACGTACGCGGCGACCGGCCTCACCGACATCGCGCTCGACTTCATTCACGGCCAAGCAGAGGCGCGGCCGAACCAACCGTGGTTCGTCTACCAATCCTACAACTCGCCGCATTTTCCGAATCAGGTTCCGCCGCGCGAGCTCCACTCCGTCGATCTCAGCTCGATTGGAGACCCTGCCCCCGGCGTCGTCTCGAACACGCTGCCGAACTACAAGGCGATGATCCAAAGCCTCGACACCGAAATCGGCAGGCTGCTCGCAGAGGTCGATTTGGAGAAGACGACCGTCATCTTCATCGGCGACAACGGCACGCCGGGCAACGTGAAGGACACGGGAACGGGAGTGCGCGGCTCGAAGGGCAGCGTCTACGACGGTGGCGTGCACGTGCCGCTGATCGTGGCGGGCGCCGGCGTCACGCGCCGGGGTCGAGAGGACGCGCTCGTCGTGTCGAGCGACCTCTTCGCGACCATCCTCTCGCTCACGGGCGTCCCGGTCAGTCGGAGCAACAACAGCTACAGCTTCACGCCGCTGCTCAGCGACGTGGCCGCCACGAACGGACGCACGCACTCCTTCTCGGAGATCGGCGCCAACGCGCAGACCCGCATCTGGACCATCCGCGACAGCCGCTACAAGCTCCTCTACACGAGCCGTCGGTTCGAGCTGTACGATCTCGTTGCGGATCCACTGGAAACGACCAATCTCTACGCGAGTGCGCCGCACGCGGCGGCGCGCGCCACGCTCGAGGCCGAGATCGCGACCTTGAAGAGCCAGGCACCGGCGGGCGCCTTCTTCCCCTAGGGCCGCGCTGGGTCCAGCGCCGCTCCGCATTCGGTGGTGGAGCGGCGCTGGATCGACTTTGGCTATGGTTGTTTGTTTGGGCACCTGCTACGACGCCGCCAATGCCCTCCTCCGAAACCGAAATCGAATCCCTCGTCGCAACCTTCGTCGCCGATCTCACGGCGCTCCTTCGCGCGTCAGCGCTCGGTGTGTTCGAAGAAGCCCTCGGTGCCCAGGTCACCGGAAAAACCGCCCGACGCACGGCGCGCGGCCGCGGCACTCCCGCGTCGAGCCGTCGCGCCAAGGGCGAGAAGCGCGACCCGAAGGATCTCGAGGCGCTCACCGACAAGCTCGCGGCCTTCATCAAGAAGACCCCTGGCCAGCGCATCGAGCAAATCGGCAAGGCCCTCGGCACGCCGACGAAGGACCTCTCCTTGCCGGTGAAGAAGCTCATCGCCGCCAAACGCGTCTCGACCAAGGGTCAGAAGCGCGCGACGACGTACTTCGCCCGCTAGCCGCTTTCAGCCGCGAGTTGGTCGCCTCATTCCGTTAGGACTCGCGCCCCAACGGGCCGAACATCTTGAGGAAGCGCTCGTGCGAGGCGACCTGCTCCATCCCGAAGGGTTGTGCGGCGGCGTGCGCTCCCCAGTTCGGTGACGCGCCGTCCACATCCGAGAAGCCGTACTTCGACTGTAGGCCCCAAGTGCTGAAGCCGCGGCCGGACTCTTCCCGCACGTTCGGGTCCGCTGCGAGCGCGACCAGCGCTCGTCCGATGTAGCGAGGGGTCTCGGACAGCGCGAAGTTCGAATCCTTCGCGACCGCATCGCGCCAGTTTCTTTCGGTAATCCCGAAGTGTTGGAGCATCGCCTCGGAGCGCAGGAATCCCGGCGTGAGTGCAACCACCGCGATGTCGCTGTCACGTAGCTCCTCTGCCATCACGAACGCGAGGCGGATGACGCTCGACTTTGCGAGGTCGTAGAAGGCGTTCCCCCGATAGTACATGCCGGCCCCATCGGTGATCTCGACGATCAGCCCGCCGGGCTTCCGGAGCATCAGCGGCACGGCATGCCGGCTCGTGATGATATGCGTGTTGACGGCCCGCTCGAGCATCAGGAAGCCCTTGTCGGCATCCGCCTGCCAGAATGGCTTTTCCCACTCGGTGAGCTCGTCGCCGCCCCAGATGTCGTTGACGAGGATCTCGAGCCGTCCGTGCTCGCGCTCGATGCGACCGACCAGTGCCTCGACCTCGCTCTGCTTCGTGTGATCGACGCGGACCGCGGTGGCACTCCCACCCGTCGCCTGCACGAGCTCGGCGGTCTCTTCGATCGTCTCCGGGCGCTGCGCCAGGTCGAAAGGTGCGCCACCCGCTCGCCGTGCCGCCGAGCTCTCGCGGCTGCTTCGACCGGTGCAGTAGACGATGGCTCCGGCCAATCCAAGCTCGAGCGCGATGCCCCGGCCGGCACCACGAGTGGCCCCCGCGACGAGGGCCACCTTCCCTTCGAGGGGTCGCGTCATTGGCGTCTCCCGCTGGTTGCCCGGGCTCGCTTGTTCGGCGGCTGGGGCCCGAGCAGCGGTGCGAGAACGGGAGCAAGCCACGCCTCGAACGAGCCGACACCGCGTAGCGCCCATTGGATGACGGCACCGTTCCACGCGGCCTGGACCGACTTCGCGAGATCTCCCGTCTCGCTGACGTTTAGCTCCCCGGCGGCAACCGCCTCGTCGAGCAGCACGTGGATTGCATCCTCCGTCGTTTCGGCATGAAGCGCAGCCGCGGCTCGCATTTCGTCGTCCGTGATGTCATCGAGCAGCACGGCCAGGCCGTTGGCGACGTCTTGCCGGGAGCGGAAGTGCTCGGACACGCCGGCAAGCGCGACCCGAAGCGCCCCGAGTGGACTTGCGTTCGAGCGTCGTGCGCTCTCGAACGGTGCAGCGGCTTTTGCGGACTCTGCCCGCGCAAACGCGACCATCAAAGCGCGCTTCGAACCGAAACGCTGGATGAGCGTCGCTGGTGAGATCCCCGACTCGGCCGCCACATCGGCCAGAGTGAATCGCGCCGGACCGACACGCTGAAGCACACGCCCCGTGGCGCTCACGACGTCGTCATCGGACACGGTCTTCGGACGCGGCATCTACATCCTCCCTTCGACGCCCACAGCGCTCGAAGCAGGGTCGATATATAAATGACTGTTCGTTTATGTCAAGCCGCAGCCTCTTCTTTCGCTGACGGAGGCCACGGCGGGCGGCGCAGCGGGCCCGAGCGCTAGGTTCCGCGCCGCATCAGCACGGCTGTCCCAGGACAACCGGCGGCAAACTCCCACGAATCCCTGATACCGGGCGGGGCGGCATCTCGCAGCACGACCTCGAAGCCGCGCGCGGCAAAGAAGCCGCGCGCCGTCGTCGTCAACAGGTACACGGCGCGAAGGCCCTGCTCGCGCGCGCCGGCGATCGCGACGTCGACGAGCCTCGAGCCGACCCCGCGCCCTCGGAGCTCGGGGGCGACCACCACGGTTCGAAGCAGGCCGTCGTCGGAATAGGTCTCGAGGCCGCAGCTCCCGACGATGACCGCCTCCGACTCGGCGACGAAAAAGCCGGCAAAGCTCGCGGCGATCCCCGTTTCGAGGAGCTCCCCGTGCGCGGCGAGCCGGAGCACCGCCCCGAGGTCCGAAGCTCTCGCCCTGCGGGTGACAATCGGTGCCGCAGCGAGCATGCCCCAGTTCTAACAAACTGAAGCCGTGCGCCAACCCTTTTCTTCGAGTATTCTCGAATAAGCAAACGGGCCCGGTTTTTGGGCTGCGTCCTTTCGTCAGGGTCCGCGTCTTAGGGTTGGAGGCCAACGATGGACACCCCGGAAAACGATCAAGTCAGGACCCAGGTACGAACGGCGTATGCGAAAGTCGCGCGAGGGCAGGATGGCTGCTCGGTCGGCTGCTGCGGCACCCAGAACAGCGGGAGCCTCACGCTCGGCTATACGGAGGACGACCTCTCGAGCGTCCCCGAAGGCGCCGACCTCGGGCTCGGCTGTGGCAACCCCCAGGCGATCGCGGCGCTCAGTCCCGGCGAAACGGTGCTCGATCTCGGAAGCGGGGCAGGATTCGATTGCTTCCTCGCGGCCAAGCGCGTGGGTCGCACCGGACGCGTGATCGGCGTGGACATGACGCCCGAGATGGTGACCAAGGCGCGCGACAACGCTCGTCGCGTGCAGGCCCTGAACGTCGACTTCAGACTGGGCGAGATCGAGCACCTGCCGGTCCTCGATGCGTCGGTGGACGCAATTCTGTCGAATTGCGTCATCAACCTGTCGCCCGACAAGGGCGCGGTTTTTAACGAGGCCTTTCGGGTCCTGAAGCCGGGCGGGAGGCTGGCGATCTCGGATGTGATCGCGACCAAGCCGATGCCCGACGAGCTGGCCAAGAGCCTCGAGGCGTACACGGGTTGTGTCGCGGGCGCCGCGAGCGAGGAAGCGCTCCGGAGCATGCTCGTGAGCGCCGGGTTCGAGGACGTTGCGATCCGCGTCCGGCCCGGAAGCGGTGCGATCATGGAGCAGTGCATGCCCGGCTCCGCCGAATACGTAGCATCGGCGACGATCGAAGGACGCAAGCCGGGCGGCAGCGCGAGCTGCTGCGGGCCGTCCTGCTGCGCGCCGGAGGGCTCCGTCGCGTGATTCCGGCCGAGGCTCGCGGTGCGTGGCGGGAGGTCGAGTCACGGCTTCGACCCTACGTCGCGCGCCGCGTGGCTTCACGCGCTGACGTCGACGACGTGGTTCAGGAAACCTTCGTGCGGATGCATCGCGGACTCGCGAGCCTCGTCGAGGGTGAACGCTTCGGCGCGTGGGTCTACCGGATTGCCGCGAACGCCATCGCCGACCACCTTCGCGTTCGGGCCCGCCATCCCGTGGCTTCGGAAGCAGCGCCGGAGGGCGGCGAGCTCAGCCAGGACGAACCACCCGAAAATCTGGAAGCCGAGCTCGCCGAGTGTGTTGCGATGTTCGTTGCGCGCCTCCCCTCACCGTACCGGGAAGCCGTCACGCTGACCGAGCTCGAGGGGCTCACGCAGAAAGACGCCGCGGAGATGCTCGGCGTCTCGCTCTCGGGAATGAAGTCGCGCGTCCAGCGCGGTCGGGAGCGCATTCGGCACATGTTCGAGGAGTGCTGCGAGATCTCGGTCGATTGCCGCGGGCACGTCACGGACTGCACACCCCGAAGCTTGGATGAAGTCCCCGCGGACTGCCGTGACGCGGCGTTGTCGTGGGCCGGCCGGCATCGAACCTAGGCAGACGCGGGTCGCGGCGACGCGCCCTCCGCTCACGGCGTGGCGATCCCCTTCAAAACGAGTCCCACGCCCCCCGCCACGAGAATCAAGAGCGGCTCTTGCACCTTCTTGAATCGGAGCAGAATGCCGAGCGTGGCGAGCGCGACGAGCACCGTGGCAACGTCGAACAGCGCTCGCCGCCCGAGCACGAAGGCTGCCCCGGCGATCGCGCCCGTTGCAGCAGCCGTCACGCCGTCGACGAAAGCCTTGAGGCTCGGATTCTTGGAGAAGCGTCGAAAGTACGGCGCCGGGATCACGGTGAAGAGGTAGCAGGGCACGAAGGTCGCGAGCGCTGCCACCACCGCTCCGGCTGGTCCCGCCACGAGGTAGCCGATGAAGCCGACGGTAATGACGACGGGCCCGGGGGTGATCATCGCGACCGCGACCGCGTCGAGAAACTGCTGATCGTTGAGCCAATGGAAGCGCGTGACGACGCCACCATGCAAAAACGGCACGATCGCGAGGCCGCTCCCGAAGACGAAGGCTCCCGCCTCGGCGAAGTACCAGCCGATCGTGGTGAGCGTCCCCAGACTGGCCGCGCCCGCGAGCCCGGAGATGGCCCAGAGCGGCAAGGGAAAGGCGCCGAGCGCGCTGCTCGCCGCGCCGAACCGCGGCGGCGCCTTGACGAACAAGGCGAGCAAGCCGCTCGCGAGAAATAGCCACACCACCTCCGATTCGGTCCAGGCGGTGACGACGGCGCTCGCCGCAAACAACGTCCAGAGCAGCTTGTCCTTGGCAAGCGTCAGCTTCACGAGCTTGTGCACGCTGCGCGCGATGATCGCGATGACGGCCGCTCCGATGCCGTAGAACGCGCCACGGATCCACGACATCCCGCCGAAGCGCACGTAGAGGGCGGCCAAGCCGAGCACCATCAGGAACGACGGCAAGACGAACGCGAACCCGACGAGACTGGCGCCGAGCACTCCGCCGCGAACCCAGCCGAGGTAGATGGCGAGCTGCGCCGCGAGGGGCCCTGGGGCAAGCTGCGCGAGCGCCAAGCCCTCGACGTAATCCTGCTTCGAGAGCCAACGGCGCTCCTCGACGAGATCCCGCTGCATGTAGCCGGCGAGCGCGATCGGACCGCCAAAACCCAGCGTACCGAGCCGCAGGAAATAGAGCGTGAACTCGCCGAGCGTGCACGGCACGAGCGGTGCGGCCTCCGTGCTCGAGGCGCTGGACGTGACGGCGGGGGTTAGCGGGGCTCTAGTAGCCACGGGAGGAAGATACAGGGGATTTGTGCCACGAACATCCGACATATCGCCCTGACCGAGGTGGTCTACGGCAACGAAGGGCGGCGCCGAGCAGCGCGCCAATCTTTCCAGTCGTTCTGCACCTCTTTGCACATTCGGAGCGCTGCTCGAGCGAGCCAATCTCCTTTGCGGCTCCGCAAATCTTTGAGGACGTCGTCCGCGGCGCCCTGGGTGCCAAGGTGCACGTTGCCGGTCTCGTAGCCTTGATAGAAGAGGAGCCGCCCGAGGTAGCGCAGCGGCAGATCGCGGAGCGCGATCTTGGCGCAGTCGGGGGCAAGTCTTCGCACGACCCAGCCGTCCTCGACGCCGAAGTACGGATCGGACGCGCGCGTCGCCGTGCGAAGCAAGCGGGCGTAGTAGAGCTCGGCCGGCGCAGCCGGCGCCTTCAGCCACGAGCAAGCGGACGGAGCAAGCGCCTTCGCCTCGCGCGCCACCGCACCGCCGCGCCACCTTCCGAGCGCAACGAAACGCTCGCGCCCGAGGCTGCCCAATCCCGCAACGCGGTGGATGACCTTCACTTCGAGCAGCGGGTCCGGCAAGAACTGCCGGAGCGCGCGCTCGGCAGACTCAGGCACCGCCACCTCGGGGCCCCGCAAACGCCGCCAGAACCGAGCGGCGCGGCGCCTTCTCGCGATGGCGATCCGCTCGAGCCACGGGTGATCCTCGGCCAGAACGATCGGCTTGCCCCCCTGCTCCAAGGCGGCGGCGTACCCGGAAAGCAGCTCCGCGCAGGCCTCCTCGGGTCGTACGGCGAGCTCCCGTTGCATCACGGCGAGCGTGAGACTCGTCGCAAGACGAACCAGGTCCTGGGTCCACGGCAGCGGAAACGCTTCGTCGAAGTCGTTGACGCCCCAGGCGAGCCGGCCGTCGGCATCCCGCCACGTGCCGAAGTTCTCGAAGTGCAGATCGCCGATGGACAGCACTTCGGGAGCGTCGCGCAGGTCCGGCTCGACCTTTTCCCAGCGCTCTACCCAGCGGTAGTACGTGGCGCGGAGGAACTGAAACGGACCCTTTGCCATCCGCCGGTGCTTCTCGGCGAGGTCGTCGGGCACGAGCCGGAGGTGACTTCCGAGCCAGGCCTCGTACGCCACGGTCGCCGCGGCGATACCCTGCGGGAGTGCCACAACGTCAGAGACTGGCGACGAAGCCGGCCGCGCCGAGCGAGCCGATGGCGAGACTCGTCAACACGACCATTCCGGCGCGCGCCTTGACGGACCGCACACAGCTTTCTTCTAGGATCGTCTCCACACCATGATCCGCGGCCCGTTCCCCTCTGAGACCCGTGAACGCGCAAACGCCGACCGCCCCGGACACCAAGCCGTACGCTGCCGTTGCGAGTGGAAAAGCAATCAGCCAGCCCAGCTGAGGAGCACCGCCCCTTTCGACGAGGGCGAGACCGAATGCGATCGCCGCGCCCGCGCTCAGCACGCCGAATCTCAGGTGGGCCACGCGAGCGCGATCGCCGAGGGTCTGGACTGGCTCGAAGGCGCGCATGACCTTAGAAAGGTAACGACGCGTCCCCGCCTGGCAAGGGGCCCCGGACCGCTCGTGATAAGAGTTTGATTTTACTAGGATTGCTGGCGTTGGCGCGCGTTTCGTTACCCCGCTTGATGGACCTTCGCCCGGGCGAGGGCTCCGGCTTCTTCCGCGCGTTCGCCGTACTTTCCCTGACGATCGGCGGGCACACGCTGCTCGAGACGGCACGCGACGCATTGTTCTTGGCGCGCCTCGGCCCCGAGCGGCTGACCCTCGTTTACGTGGCGGCAGCAGCCGGGGCGCTCGCGCTCACGCCCGTCGCGACGCGACTCGTGAAGCTGACGGGCGCACGCAACGCTCTCGTCGTCACGCTCTTGGTCGCATCGTTCGGCGCGGCCTGGTTCCGCGTTCGTCCCCCGAGCGCCGCCCTCGTGTTCGCCCTCTACGTCTTCGCGACGCTGTCCGCCACGATCCTGATCGCGCAGTTCTGGCAGCTCGCGAGCAAGGTGTTCTCGGCGTCGCAGGGACGGCGGCTGTTCGGCCCGCTCGCAGCGGGCGGCGTGCTCGGCGCGCTCGTAGGAGCTGCGGTGGCGACGCAGCTCCTGCAGGTCACCGACGTTCGCTCGCTCTTGAGCGTCGCCGCGCTCGCGTACTTCGCGGCGTCGCTCGTGGCTACCACGATCGAGTCACCGCCGCCCGTCGTGGCGAGCGTCGAGCTCGGCCCCACGCCGGCTCCGCCGCAGATGTTTCGCGAGCGCTTCGTGGTTCGGCTCGCTGCGATGGCGGCGATCGCGAGCATCACGTCCGTCTTCGTCGACTACCTCTTCAAGCTTCGGGTCTCGAGCCAGATGAGCAGCGCGGAGCTTGCGCCGTTCTTTGCGCGCTACCAGCTCGTGATGAACGCAGGGCTTTTACTGCTGCAAGTGGGCGTCACGGGGCGCTTGGTCGAGCGGCTCGGGGTGCTCGGGCTCGTGCTCTTGCCGCCGTCGCTTCTCACGTGGACGGGCGTCGCGACGGTGCTTTCCCGCGGGGCTTTCGGCGCCGTCGTCGCGCTCAAGGCGGGCGATGCCGCGCTCCGCAACTCGCTCGGGCGGGTGGGCACGGAGCTACTCTGGGCGCCGGTGGAAGATCAGACGCGCTTCCGCGCGGCCGTCGACGTCGTGGCCACGCGCGGCGCGCAGGCGCTCGGAGGCGGGCTGCTCCTGCTCGTGCTCACACGCGCGAACGCGACGCCTACCGCGCTCGCCGCGCTCTGCACCTGCCTCTCTGCCGCCTGGCTCGCGATCGGTATCGGCATCCGTCCGCGCTACGTCGAGCTCTTCCGGCGCGCGCTCGGCCGCGGAAGCTTGGAGCGCAATCTGACGCTGCCGGAGCTCGACCTGAATGCGGTCGAGATGTTGGTCGAATCGCTCGCGAGGCCGGGCATCGAGGAGGCGCTCGCGGCGCTCAACATGCTGGCGGAGCGCCAGCGAACGCGGCTGATTCCGGCGCTCATCTTGTACCGCCAAGAGCCGGCCGTGCTCGTGCGCGCCCTCGAGCTCTTCGGCGAGAGCGGGCGGCGCGACTGGGTCACGATCGGCGAGCGCCTGATCGACCACGAAAACCCGGACGTTCAGCGCGCCGCCGTGCGCGCCTTCGGCCTGATCGGGGACGACGCCATGCTCGAGCGCGCGAGCCGTCACCCGAGCGCGTCCGTGCGCGCCTTCGCGCTCGTGTACCTCGCGGAGCGCAGAGGACACTTGCCCGACGGCAATGCGCTCGCCTGGGAGCTCTTCCGCGACGACACCGGACCGGCTCACCCGCTCAAGCGCGCCTTGATCCAGGCGCTCGGGTTGCAGGCGTCGCCCGAGGCGACGCGCGTGCTGCTCGAGCTCGGCGGGCTGCCGGAGCTTGCCGGCGACGTGACGCGGGCGCTCGTGCGCACGGGGGACAGCACCGCGATCCCGTTCTTGATGGAGCGGCTCGCCGTCGCCGAGGACCGCGCGGCGGCGCGCGCGGCACTCGTGCGGCTCGGCGAGCCGGCAGAGGACGCGCTCACGAAGGCCGTCCTCGACCGGAGCTTGAGCCGGCGCATTCGCATCCATTTGCCCGTCACGGTGGCCGGGTTCGAGAGCGCGCGCGCCGTGCGGTCGCTGCTCGAGCTGCTTCACGACTCGAACGAAGGGCTCGTCCGCTACAAGGCGCTGCGCGGGCTCGAGCGGATTGCACTCGGTACCTCGCTCCCGATCTCCGTCCCCACGATCGCCGCGGAGATCGTGAAGAACGGCAGCGAATACCTGCGTCTTTTCAGCCTCGCCTATGCGTTCGACACGGCGGGGCCGGTGCGAGCGCGCACCGAGGTGGCGGTCGTGCGCGAGCTCTTGGAGGACAAGGTCGAGCAGTCGCGCGGCCGGCTCGCACGACTGCTTCAGATCGCCCACCGCAGCGACGACATCAAGACGGTATTTTCTGCGTTGCGCGCGCCCGATCGCGTGCGGCGCGCGCACGCCGTCGAATTCTTGGACGCCCTCGTGCGAAGCCTCGGCCGTAACTCGCTCGAGGCGGCGGGGGTGCTGAGGCTCGTGGTCGACGAGCTGCCACCCGCCGAGCGCGTACGCCGTGCGGCGGGGCTCGTGCCGACGCCGCGTGACGCGCGCGAAGCCCTCGAGCTCCTCTCGGAAGACGCCGATCGGCTGCTCTCCGAGCTGGCGCGCCACGCACGCCAGACGCTCGGCTGGGGGCGCGGGAGCACGCCGCCGATCGCGCTCGTGCCGTCGGAGCTGCCGGCGTGATCATCTCGGACAATGACCGGCTGCTGCGCGAGCTCTTGCTGCGCACTTTGTTCCAGTCCATCACCGGGGAATCGCTCGCGCGCATGACGGAGCTCTTGGTGCCGCGCGCGCTCGCGGAGGGCGAAACTCTCTTCACGGAGGGTGAGCCTTCCGAACGCTTCTGGTTCGTCGTCGAGGGGAAGGTCAGGCTCGAACGAGAGGGCGTCGCCCCCTGGCTGTTTGGGCCACGATCCGTGGTCGGATCGCTCGACGCCTTCCGGGACCGGCCGTACACGCGCACGGCTCGTGTGCTCACCGAGGCGCACTTCCTCGAGCTCCGCCGCAGCGACTGGCTCGACCTGCTCGACGACGACGCGCTCATCGCGCGCCAGACGATCCAGAGCTTCGCGGGGCGCGTGCACGAGATGGCGCGCCGCGTGCCGTTGCAGAACGACGGCGAGCTCCCCCACCCCGCGGTCGCGACGCCGGGACCGTTTTCCACGTACCAGAAGATCCTGATCTTGCGGCAGGCGCAGTTCCTCGAGAGCGCCGGCATGCAGGCGGTCGCGAGCCTCACCGCCCTGGCTTCGGAGCACGAGCTCGCGGTCGGACAACGGCCCGCGGACGCCGGGCTCCGCCTCGATCGCCTGTACGTCATCGTCACGGGTCGCGTCGAGGTCGAGGGGACCCACGGGCGTGAACGAGGCCCGGGCGATCTCCTCGGTGGACCGGGTGCGCTCCAGGATCCGGCGGCAGCCGCTGAAGCGCGCGCGCTCGTGCCGACCGTGTTGCTCGGGATCCACCAGCAGGACTACTACGACCTCGTGGAGGAGCACCCGCAGCTCTCGTCATCCGCGCTCCGTTACCTCGCGACGGCCCTCGAGCGGCTGGTCGAGCTCGAGCCGCCGCAGGCGTGACGCGAACGCGGGCTCAAGGCGGCGGGTCGTCGTCGTCGGGCCGCTCGAGCCCGACCAGGCGAAACCCTGCGCGCGGGCCGAGATCGTACAAGTGCACGCGGAGCGGGCCCCGCGCGAAGCCGTCGAGCACGTCGACCACGACGTAGCGTGAGGCATCGCTCGCGACGGGCCCGCCGTCGGGAGCGACGTGCGCGAGCTCGATCGAGATGCGCCCGTCCGGAGAGAAGCTCGACGGTCGAAGGACGTCGGGCCGTCGCGACCCCGCGCGGTATTGGCGGGCGCTCGGCGGCGGCGTGCCGGGCCCGGCGATGCGCGTGCGGCGCGCGAGGTCCACGGCGTCGAGACGGCTGCCGCGGACCACGACGTCGGTGAGCGGCGATAGACGGCTCAAGTAGCGGCGCAAGATCGCATCGCGCCGGAGGAGCAGCGTGCGCGTGAGGTACGCGCTCGACGCGGCGTCGAACTTGCCCACGCTGACGGCGGCGGCGACGAGCTCGTCCGTGAAGCGCGCAATGATGCGCGCCGCCCACGCGCCGTCCGCTTCGGTCATGCGCCCGAACGCAGGATTCGGGTACTCCCCGCGCCAGAGCTCGGGCACGAAATCGCGCGCGCTATAGTAGTTGAAGATGCCGCCGTCGCGACGCGCGCGCTCCCAGGGGCGCTCGATGGCGCCGAGGGTCACGAAATCCTCGGCGATGTAAGGCGCGTCGAAGATGTACGCGTGGCCGAGCTGGCGCGAGATGGCGTCGTCGCTCCAGACGCTTCCGAAGCTGTCCCCGATGTCGATGATGTAGTGGACGACGTGCCCGGG
>Ga0070682_100000987_pt1 | contig 16503 bp, 10 predicted proteins | sample KBSC63LmetaG_FD_64668 | JGI IMG/M metagenome (GOLD analysis project Ga0070682, IMG submission 64668) | Corn rhizosphere microbial communities from Kellogg Biological Station, Michigan, USA - KBS C6-3L metaG | ecosystem: Host-associated > Plants > Roots > Rhizosphere | place: USA: Michigan... | reverse complement strand
CCACCCGCGTCGGCACCGGCGCCGCCCGATCGAACAACACGCTGTCCGGCCGCAGGCTCACGTCGTAGCTGCTGGTGGCATGGCAGGTCGTGGACAAGTCCTGCGCGTGCAGCGGAGAGGAGAGCAGCAGGGATAGGGCGAAGAGCGACAACCATGCACGCATCGAACGAACTCCAAAAGTGATACCCGCCAGCGATACCCGCCCGCCGAAGAACGCCGCCTGAACGCACTGGCCGGCATCCTCGACGGCGCGCTTGCATACGCCACCCGAACCCGCGATCGGCGCGGCACCCGTCGACGACGCATAGCGCAAGCGTTTCATCCCCACCGTTCGTCCATGCGTGTCGCGACAGGCTAGGGACGCTCTGATCTATTCAGCGCAGGCGTCACCGGCTCTGTCTGTCCGCAGATTCGTGGTGCGCGGACGAAGGCAGGCGTCCGCCTGTCGAGGAGGCGCGCCGCGGAGATGCGGACAGACAGAGCCGGCCCCAACCGATTGAATATCAATGACGGGGTGATGTCCAGAAGGCGCACAGGCGGCAGCGCGCGGCTTGCCAAGGCAGCCAGCCTTGCCTGCGCCACGCGCTGCCCCCTGCGCGCCTTCTGGACATCATGCCGCCTGCGCTGAATAGATCAGAGCATCCCTAGGCCAGTCGCAGCTCGAAACCCAGTTGCTGGCTGGCCTGAACGATGTCCTGCGGCGCGTCGCTGTCCGTGATCAGCATGTTCAACGCGGTGACGGGGATGATGCGATGCAGGCAGATCTTGCCGAACTTCGAGCTGTCCGTGATGGCAATGACCAAGCGGGCGACCTCCACCATCTTGCGGTTGAGCACCGCCTCGGGCTCGTAATGGGTGGTGATGCCGCGCTCCAGGTCGAATCCGTCCACGCCGAGGAACAGCTTGTCCACATGCAGCGCGTCCAGCGCCTCGACCGTCAACCCGCCGTAGAACGCCATGTTGCGGCGTCGCAACTCGCCACCGAGCATGACGATGGTGATGTTGTTTTTGGGAGCCAGCGCGGTCAGCACGCCGAAATCGTTGGTCACCACGGTGATATCGATGTCCGGCACCGCCTCGGCCAACTGGATGGCCGTGGTGCCCGAGTCGATGGCGACCGTATCGCCGGGCTTGATCAGCGCCGCGGCGCATACTCCGATGCGGCGTTTCTCATCCAGGTGGGTGGTGCATTTCGCTTCGTAGTTGGGCTCGGCCAAGGCGCCGCCCACCGCGCCGCTGTCGATCGCCCCGCCATAGGCCCGTGCCATGACTCCGCGTTCGGCCAAGTAACGCAGATCTTTGCGCACGGTCTGCGCGCTCACGCCGAAGCGGTCGGCCAGGGAGGTGACTTGGACGCTTCCTTGCTTGCGGACGAGTTCGCTGATCTGGAGGCGTCGCTGACTGGTATCGCGGGTTGCTGCCATGGGGGGTTCCAACAGGTGTAGTCGATTGTGCCACATTTCGTTGTATTTCGCTATTGATGTGAAACGAAACATGTTATAGGCTCGGTTTCGTTGTTTAGCCGTAAGATTCGCCACCGTGCCCCGAGGAGAGAGCCTGTGAAGACCGTACCCTTGCATCGAAGCACACTGTTTTTTGGAATTGCGCTTGCCCTGCTGACCCCTGCGGCGGCGCTTTCCCAGACCGCGCCGGACGACCAGACCGGAGCCCAGAACCAGCAGACGCAAGACCCGCAGTCGACACAGAAGGACGAAACGAAACCGACACCCGACAAGGTGGCCGTGCTGGAGACAGTGGTGGTCACCGGCGTGCGGGGCAGCCTGGCGCGCTCGACCGAACTCAAGCGCGACGCCGGCACCGTGCAGGACTCGATCAGCGCCCTCGAACTGGGCAAGTTTCCCGACGACAACGTGGCCGACTCGCTCAGCCACATCACCGGTGTGTCCATTTCGCGTACCGCCGGTGGCGAAGGGCAAAGAGTCAGCGTACGCGGCCTGGGCCCGGAGTTCACGCTGACCACCTTCAACGGACGCATCCTGGCCACCGACGGCGCCGGCCGCGATTTTGCCTTCGATGTATTGCCGGCCGACGTGATCAGCGGCGCCGACGTGATCAAGGGCGCCCAGGCCTCACTGACCGAAGGGGCCATCGGCGGCCTGGTCAACCTGCGCTCGGCCAGCCCGTTCGACCGGCCGGGACAGCACGGCATCGTGCGCCTGGAAGGCGATCGCAACCTGATGTCGGAACTCAACGGGAGCAAGCTCTCGGCCGCCTACAGCAACACCTTCGCCAACGACACCATGGGCGTGTTGCTGGGCGTGGTGTACGCCAGCCGCAAGGATCGCACCGACATCGCCGGCAACGACGGCGGCTGGACCCGCAACCCGGATCCCAACGACCCCAACTGGTGGGGCAACGCCTGGGGCGGCAACATCGACCCCAACGGCAACGGTGTGCTGGATCCGGACGAATACGGCCTGATCGCCCCGGGCCAGTTCCGCGTCGGCTCGATCATGGAGGACAAGAAGCGCACCGCCTTCTCCGGCAAGTTCGAATGGCATCCGAGCGACAACGTGCGCATCGTGGTGGACGGCCTGAAAACCCGCCTCGATTCGCCGCAGGTGGCTTACCAGCAATCCTACTATCCGCTGTTCGCACCGGGCCGCTGGTCCGACATCACCGTGCAGAATGGCATCGTCACCGGCTTCACCATGAACAACCCGGATCCGGAACTGCGGCTCAATCCGGAGCTGCTGAACCAGACTGAGTACCGCGTGGTCGACACCGACCTCTACGGCATCAACGGCGAGTGGAAGGTCACCTCCGACCTGACCCTGACCGGCGACCTGTACCGCTCCACCTCGAAGCGCCACTCCGGCGGCCAGGACACCTACGCCGTCCTGCGCATGAACCTGCCCAACACCGCCCGCTTCACCCTGGGCCCGAATGCGGTGCCCAATGTCGATGTCCAGTTCGACGACGGCCGCGACCTCGCCACGGGCCTGGCCAAGGGCCAGTTCACCGAGTCCGACTTCAACACCCATTACATGGAGCTGCGCGGCGACAACATCGAGGACAAGATCACCGGCGGCACGGTGGCCGGCAACCTGTTCGTCGGCCAGTGGGGCGTGGATCGCCTGCGCTTCGGCGTGACCCGCACCGACCGCGAGAAGTCGCGCGACCTGATCAACAACACCCTCAACGGTGGCGCCGACTACTACTCCGGAAACAATGCCATCAACGTGGCCGACCTGGGCGACGGAGTGATCTCGCACAGCTTCCACCTGCCGCACTTCATGGACGACGTGAACAGCAGCTTCCCGCGCAGCTTCGTGGCCTTCGACGTGCCCAACTACCTGGCCCGGCTGCAGGCCTATGACGGCCACCTGCGTCCGGACGGCACGCCGTACAACTATGCCCTGGCCGGCCCGAAATGGAACCCGCTGCAAAGCTACCGGGTTCGCGAGAAGACCAATGCCTTCTACGTGCAGGCGGACATGTCGGGCGACCACTGGGACGGCGACATCGGCGTGCGACTGGTGAAGACGAACACCCGGGCCCAGGCCTGGGACGCCAAGATCCTGAGCATCACCAAGAATGGCGCGTTCAACTACACGGCGAAGTACGCCGACCCGACCCCGGTCGTCCAGGACGCCGACTACACCTTCCTGCTGCCCTCGGCGAATTTCACCTGGCATTTCACCGACCGGTTGCAATTGCGCCTGGGCGCGGCCAAGACCATGGCCCGCCCGCCGGTCGACCAGCTGGCGCCGACCAACACCACCGCGAGCGTGTCGTGGGGCGAGTTCACCCAGGTCTACGGCGGCAACGCGAACCTGAAGCCGTATAGCGCGGCGCAGGGCGACATGTCGCTGGAGTGGTACTTCGCCGACCATTCCATCGCCAACGTGGCCGTGTTCTACAAGCGCATCAAGAACCAGATCACCACCAGCTGGGAGCCGGGCCAGGACATCGGCGTGCCGGGTTACCTGTTCAACGTCACGCGCCCGATCAACGGCGATTACGCCAAGGTCAAGGGTCTCGAAGCCGGTTTGCAGCACTTCTGGGACAGCGGTTTCGGCGTGAGCGCCCAGTACACCCGCAACTTGTCGAGCAGCTGGGTGAATGGCGAGAAGCGCCCGCTCGAGGGCATCGCCCCGGCGACCTATTCGCTGGGCTTGATGTACGAGAAGGGCAAATGGTCGCTGGGCGCCAACGCGGTTCGCACCGATGGCTTCGTCACGGCGATCAACGTGATCGGTACCGGCTACAACACCCGGGCCGACGCGATCACCTGGTTGACCGCGCACGTGACCTACGAAATCAACGACATGTTCAGCGTCAGCCTGCACGGACAAAACCTGCTGGACGATGCGCAGACCTACAGCATCAACGGCAACCCGCTGCTGTCGCAGGGCTATTTCCGATATGGCCGGTCTTTCAATCTGGGGGCAAGCCTGCGGTTCTAGCGGAGTGTTGCACCTGGTTTGTCGATCTGCGCAACCCCGCCAACTGCGAGCCATGGACGGCCCGTCGCGACGCCGACAGGTCAGGTGCCTGATACGAATGCCACTTACTTAAGGCCACCGGCCTCGCAACCGTTCACGCTGAGCGTAGCCCGCGCAGCGGGCGAAGTCGAAGCGCCGCCGAGCGTGGGCATCCGCCGCCGGCATGTCCTTCGACTTCCTCGCTCCCCAAAGCTGTGGCCATCCATGGCCACTCCCCGCGTGCGGCCTTCGGCCTATGCTCAGAGCCTGCCCCGGACTCGATCCGGGGACGAACGGAGCTTAAGTAAGTGCCATTTGTGCCTGATACGAATGCCCCTTGCTTAGGGCCGTCATTCCCGCTTGACCAGCCTTCGGCTGTTGAACAGCTCCTCGCGGGAATGACGATTCAGTGGTTCTGAATCATGGAACGCAATTTCGTCTGAACAAGCCGCCGGGATGACCAGCAAAGGCCTATTCAGGCGTTTCCTGGGCACGATCCCAATACGGCGGATCGCCGAAGCAGCTTTTCAGGTGGGCGATGAAGAGCGGTGCCTTTACCGTGTGCGAACGGCCCGGCATGCGGACGGCGTGAATCGCTGATTCGGACAGTTTTGGCGGCGCGGGTATGTCGGGGAACAGGGACACCAGTTTGCCCGCTCGGACGAGGTCGCCCACCAGCCAGCTGGCCAGGTGGACGATGCCGATGCCGGCGACGGCGGCCTGCAGCAGCGCCTCGGTGTCGTCGCTGCGCAAGGTGCCGCGGATGGGCAGGGCGGCGCCGCGATGGACGCCCGCGAAACACCACCATCCCGGCGACGATCCCGACGCGAGGGTGAGGCAGTTGTGCTGCGCCAGTTGCCCCGGCGTCGCGGGGCGACCGCGGCGGGCCAGGTAGTCGGGGCTGGCGCAAGCCAGCCTCCTCGACGGGGCCAGGCGCGTGGCGACCAGGTCGCTGTCTGGCAGCAGGCCGATGCGGATCGCGACGTCGACCCGCTGCCGCGTCAAGTCCACGCGCTGGTCGCTGAGGTGCAGGTCGATTTCGACCAGCGGGTAGCGCTCCAGGAAACTGGCGATGGGGGGAACGACATGTCGCCGGCCGAAGGCTTCCGGCGCGGTGATCGTCAACACGCCGCGGGGTTCGGCGTGAAGATCCGCCAGCCCGTGCCTGGCGTCATCCATCTCGGAAACGATGTGGCGGGCACGCGGCAGGAATTGCTCGCCGGCGTCGGTCAGCACCAGCGCTCTCGAACTGCGGGCAAACAGCTTCGCGCCCAGCTCGGTTTCGAGCGTATCGATCTTGCGGGTGACTGAAGACACCGCCACGTCGCGGCGCTTCGCAACGGTCGTGAAGCTGCGCTCCGTCGCCACTTCGATGAAGGTTCTGATCGCCTCGAGCATCGTTTTACCTTTGCGAAAAACGCAAATCTACGTTGCTTGTTACTCCATTGTTGTGATGGTCGCAACCGCTCAGTATCGCTTCGGCATCAGCCAATCCCACTCAAGGAACATCCATGCCATCGAACATCCTCGCCAAAGCCATCCGCGTCGCGACCGTCGCGACGGCCCTCGGTCTCGTCGCCCTGCCTGCCGTCGCTAGTGCCCCGATGGTCAAGACTTCCGCGCCGGGCTATTACCGATTCATGCTCGGCGATTTCGAAGTCACCGCGCTCAGCGATGGCACGGTGGATCTGCCGGTCGACCAGCTTCTGCACGAACCGGCCGAAAAAACCATTGCCGCGCTGCATGCGGCGTTCCAGAAAACGCCTCTGCAGATTTCGGACAACGCCTATCTCGTCAATACCGGCAAGCGCCTGATCCTGGTCGACACGGGGGCCGGCGACCTGTTTGGCCCGACGCTCGGAAAGTTGATGGGCAACCTGAAGGCGTCGGGCTACCAGCCCGGGCAGGTCGACGACATTTTCCTGACCCACATGCATCCCGATCACGTGGGTGGCTTGACGTTGAACCACGTGATCCAGTTCCCGAACGCGGTCGTCCACGCCGACCGGCTTGAGGCGGCCTACTGGCTCAGTCAGAAAAATCTGGACGGCGCGCCGGATGCATCGAAGGGCTTTTTCCAGGGCGCCATGGCCTCGGTCGATCCCTATGTGCAGGCCGGCAAGTTCAGGCCGTTCGACGGCAGTGTCGAACTGGTGCCTGGCGTCCGCTCGTATCCCAGTTTCGGACACACGGTGGGGCACACCTCGTACATGATCGAGAGCAAGGGGCAGAAGCTGCTGCTGATGGGCGACCTGATCCACGTTCCCGCGGTGCAGCTCGATCATCCGAACGTGACCATCTCGTTCGACACCGACCCCGGGGAAGCGGCAGCCTCGCGCCTCAAGGTGTTCAACCAGGCGGCCAGGGAACGCACGCTCGTGGCGGGCGCGCATCTCCCGTTCCCGGGCCTCGGCCACCTGCGTGCGGCCGGGAGGACCTGGCAATGGGTACCGCTCGACTACAGCCGGATGCCTGCCGGGCCGCAAAAACCGCACTGAGAGCCTGCAAAAGCGCCCGCCTGTCGCGAACGCCGGCGGGCGTTCACACGTCGGCGGCGTGCCGCGTGCAGATCCGGGTCGCCAATCCATCGAGCTTTCCCGGATTTCCCCCACGACGCAGTTCGCCGCGAACGCCCGGCGACGCTCTCGCTGCGGCGATCGAATGTCTCACCGGTGCCGACCCCGGTTGCGCCCATCGGGCCGTCGCTTCGTCGCAATTTCTTGCAGGCTTTCGCAATGACTTGGTACGTTATATCGTTGCGGCTCCGATCTTTCCGCCAAGACCCGTACGCATGCGCAAGCCGTGGTTCGATTGTTTGCTGGCACCGTCGACATGACGGTGGCGATGATCGGACGGGTACGTTCGTCGGTGCGGTCGCTGCTGGCTGCCGTCGCGCTGCTGGCGATCGGTGGCTGCGCGGTGGGGCCGGATTTTCAGCGGCCGACGGCGCCGGACGTGGCGAACGTGGCAAGCGGTTCCCTGCCAGCCACCACCGTCAGCGCGAACGTCGCCGGCGGGCAGGCCCAGCACTTCGTTTCCGGCGGCGACATTCCCGCGCAATGGTGGACGCTGTTTCATTCCACCGAGCTCAACGCGCTGATCGAACAGGCGCTGGCCCACAACCCCGACCTCAAGGCGGCGCAGGCCGCGCTGGCGGTGGCGCGCGAAAGCACCCGCGCCGGACGCGGTGCGTACTACCCGGCCGTTTCGGCCGGTTTCTCCGCAAGCCGCGAGCAGGATCCGCCCGGCGCGCTGGCGGCCGTGCCCAGCAACAATGCCTTTTTGTACAACCTGTTCACGCCGCAGGTCAGCGTCTCGTATGTGCCCGATGTGTTTGGCCTGAACCGGCGCACGGTGGAGTCGCTGCAGGCGCAGCAGCAGGCGGTGCGTTTCCAGATGCTTGCCACCCGCATCACGCTCAGCTCGAACGTGGTGGCAGCGGCGGTGCAGCAGGCCTCGCTGCGCGCCCAGGTCGCCGCGACCCGCGAGCTGATCGCGACCAACGCGAAGATGGTCAGGCTGCTGCGCTACCAGGTGGACAAGGGCTACGCCGGCCGGCTCGATCTCGCCGCGCAGGAGTCGCAGCTGGCCCAGTTGCAGACCACGCTGCCGCCGCTGCTGACCCAGTTGGACCAGCAGAACCATTTGCTGGCCGTGCTGGCCGGACGGTTGCCGAGCGAGGCGCCGGTGCAGACCTTCGAGCTGGCCAGCCTGCGGTTGCCGCAGCAACTGCCGCTGAGCCTGCCGTCGACCCTGGTGGCGCAGCGCCCCGACGTGCGCCAGGCCGAGGCCAACATGCATGCGGCCAGCGCGCAGATCGGCGTGGCCATCGCGAACCGCCTGCCGAACATTTCACTGACCGCGAACGCGGGCAGCACCGCGTTGGCGATCAAGCAATTGTTCAAGTCCGGCACCGGTTTCTGGAGCCTGGGCGCGGATCTGGCCGCGCCCATTTTCCAGGGCGGCAGCCTGCTGCATCAGGAGCGCGCGGCCAAGGCGGCGTACGTGGAGGCGGCCGAGCAATATCGCGGCACGGTGCTGACTGCGTTCCAGAATGTGGCCGACACGCTCGCGGCGCTGCAGCACGATGCCGAAGGCCTGCAGGCCGCGGTCAAGGCCGCGGATGCCGCCAAGCTCACCCTGGAGCTGTCGCAACGCCAGTACCAGGACGGCTACGCCAGCTACCTGTCGTTGCTCAGTGCGGAGCAGGGCGACCAGCAGGCGCGCATCGCGCTGGTGCAGGCGCAGGCGAGTCGCTATGTCGACACCGCGGCGCTGTTCCAGGCCATGGGCGGCGGCTGGTGGCATGACACCGGCGCCGCCCCCGCCCAAGCCGCTGCCACCCGGGATAGCGATGAAAAGTAGATCACCCTCCGTGATGCCGTCGATGCGGCGGATCCGTGCCGGATTGATGCCCGCGCTCGCGCTGGCGGCACTGATGAGCCTGGCCGCCTGCTCGTCGAAGGCCGCCCCGCAGGCCACGGCTGACACGCCGCACGACGTGACGCTGAGCCTGGCGCAGCGCCAGCACATCCATCTGCTCACCATCGCGCGTGGCAGCTTCCACCGCAGTATCGAAACCAGTGGCGTGGTGGATTTCGACCAGAACCGCGCCACCCCGGTGCTGGCGCCGTTCTCCGGCCCGGTCACCGAGGTGCTGGTGAGCCTGGGCGACAAGGTCAAGCCGGGACAGCCGCTGGCGCGGGTGGATTCACCCGATTTCGCCGCGGCCGCCGCGGCCTATCGCAAGGCGCTCGCCGCGGCGCAGGCTGCCGATCAGCTGGCGGCGACGGATCGCGACCTGTTTGCGCATCAGGCAATCTCGCAGCGTGAGCACGCGCAGGCGCAAGCCGACGCGGTCGGTGCCGACGCCGATCGCGACGCCGCATTGCAGGCGCTGCTGGCCTTGCACGTCGATCCGCAAACCATCAAGGCGATACGCGAGGGCGAGCCCGTGGCGCACGGCCAGGGCGTGATCCGCGCCCCGATCGCCGGCACCGTGGTCGAGAAGTCGATCGCGCCCGGGCAGCTGCTGGCGGCGGGTTCGACGCCATGTTTCACCATCGCCGACACCTCGACGATGTGGGTGACGGCGCAGTTGTTCGGTGACGACCTGGCGGCGGTGAAGGACGGCGATACGGCCACGGTCGATGCCGGCGGGGATGGTGCGACGATCCACGGCAAGGTGACCAACGTCGGTGCCGTGGTCGACCCCGACACGCGATCGGTCGGCGCCCGCGTGGTGGTCGACAATCCCGATGGTGTCTTGAAACGGCAGATGTATGTACGCGTGCGCATCCAGTCCAGGGAGGCGCACGCGGGATTGCTGGTGCCGGTGTCGGCGGTGCTGCGCGATGATGAGAACCTGCCGTTCGTGTACGTGGCCGCGGCCGACGGCGGCTTTGCCCAGCGCAGCGTGACGCTGGGCGGACGCATCGGCGATCGTTTCGAGATTCCCGCGGGCCTGCACGCCGGCGACAAGGTCGTGGCGGACGGCGCGATCTTCCTGCAATTCATGCAGACCCAATGAGCGGGCAGCCATCACCCGAGGGAGCGTCGCCGCGCCCGGCGTCGCTGATCAACCGCATCGTCGCGTTCGCGTTGCAGCAGCGCACGCTGATGGTGCTGCTGGCGCTGGGGCTGGCCGCGGCCGGCGTGTGGTCCTACAACACGCTGCCGATGGACGCGTACCCGAACCTGTCGCCGCCGATGGTGGACATCGTCACCCAGTGGCCGGGACATTCGGCGGAAGAGGTGGAGCGGCTGATCACGGTGCCGGTGGAGCTCGGGCTGAATGCCATCCCCGGGCTGGTCACCAAGCGATCCATTTCCCTGTACGGCCTGTCCGACGTCAGCCTGACCTTCGCCGACGGCACCGAGCCCTATTTCGCGCGTCAGCGCGTGTACAACCGGCTGCCCGGCATCACCCTGCCCGACGGCGTGGCGCCGTCGATGTCGCCGATGTCGCCGCCTTCGGGGCTGGTCTACCGCTACGTGCTGCAAAGCACCGACCGCACGCCGATGCAACTGAAGACGCTGAACGACTGGGTCGTCGCGCCGCAATACCGCGCGGTGCCCGGCGTGGCGGACGACTCCGGTTTCGGCGGCGGCACCATGCAGTACCAGGTGCTGATCGACCCGGTGAAGATCGCCGCGCTCGGCATGTCGGTGGCGCAGGTGGAGGCGGCGCTGGCCGCCAACAACAGCAATGCGGGCGGCGGCTTCTACTCGCAGGGCGGGCAATTCTTCTACGTGCGCGGGCTGGGCCGGCTCGAAACCGTGCAGGACATCGGCAACGTGGTGCTGGCGGTGCACGACGGCACGCCGGTCCTGGTGAAGGACGTCGGCACGGTGAAGGTCGGCATCGCGCCGCGGCTGGGCGAGTTCGGCTACATGGGCCGGGACGACGCCGTGGAGGGCGTGATCCTGGCGCTGACCGGGTCGAAGACCGAGAACGTACTGCAGCGGGTCGAGGCCAAGACCCGCGAACTCAACAGTGGCGTCCTGCCCAGCGACGTGAAGATCCACCCGTTCTACGACCTCACCGACCTGATCCGGCAGACCAAGGCCGTGGTGATGCACAACCTGCTGCTGGGCATGCTGCTGGTGATCGCTGTGCTGATCTTCTTCCTCTACGACGTGCGCGCCGGGCTGATCGTGGCCGTGACGATCCCGCTGGCCCTGCTGTTCGCCTTCGTGTGCCTGGACCTGAAGGGCGCCTCGGCCAACCTGCTGTCGATCGGCGCGGTGGACTTCGGCATCCTGGTCGATGGCGCGATCTTCATGGTCGAGAACATCTTCCGCGAACTGGCCGCGCGGCAGGGTACCGAGTTCAACATCCGCGAAGTCATCCAGGATGCGGCCTCGGAAGTCGATCGCCCGCTGGTCTACGCGGTGGCCGTCATCGTGGCCAGTTTCCTGCCGATCTACGTGCTGACCGGGCCGTCCGGCACGCTGTTCAAGCCGATGGCCGACACCATGATCTTCGCCCTGGTCGGCTCGCTGATCGTCACCCTGACCCTGCTGCCGGTGTTGTGCGCGCTGTTCATGCGCCGCGGCGTGCGTGAACGCCGCAACGCGATCTACGACCGCTTCAAGGCCTGGTATGCACGCTGGCTGGAGCGCCTGCTGCGCATGCCCTGGCGACTGGTTGCGGCACCGGTGCTGCTGCTGATCCTGGCGCTGGTGATGATGCGGGGCATCGGCGCCGAGTTCATGCCGCACCTGGACGAGGGCTCGCTGTGGGTGCGCGCCACCATGCCGTACACCATCTCGTTCAAGGAGGCCTCGAAGATCTCGCCGCAGATACGCGAGATCCTGCGCTCCTTCCCCGAGGTCACCACCGTCGGTTCCGAGCTTGGCCGCCCGGACGATGGCACCGATTCCACCGGCTTCTTCAACGACGAGTTCTTCGTCGGCCTGAAGCCGTACTCGCAGTGGGACGGCAAATACCGCAGCAAGCAGGATCTGATCGCGGCGATCGACAAGAAGCTGCAGGTGTTCCCCGGCATCCAGTTCAACTACACCCAGCCCGCCGAAGACGCGGTGGACGAGGCCGAGACCGGCCTGAAGAGCGCGCTCGCGGTGAAGATCTACGGGCCGGATCTCAAGACGCTGCAGGCCAAGGGCAAGGCGATCAAGCGGGTGATGGAGAAGGTGCCAGGCATCACCGATGTGACCCTGGTGCACGAGCTGGGCCAGCCGAATCTCGCGATCAAGATCGATCGTGCGAAGATCGCCCGCTACGGCCTCAACGTCGATGACATCAACAAGCTGATCGAGGCGGCGATCGGCGGCGACGTGGCCACCGAGGTGGCGCAGGGCGAGAAGCAGTTCGACCTGCTGGTGCGCCTCGAGCCGCAGTACCGCGACAACCCGCAGCAGATCGGCGAGATCCCGGTGGCCACGCCCGGCGGCCAGCAGATTCCATTGAAGGAACTGGCCGACATCAGCGTCGCCAACGGCGCGTCCTTCATCTATCGCGAGAACGGTTCGCGCTATATCGGCGTGCAGTTCTCGGTGGCCGGGCGCGACCTGGCGGGCGCCGTGGGCGACGCGATAAGGCAGGTTGCCCACGACGTGAAGCTGCCGTTTGGCTACCGGCTGGAGTGGGGCGGCGAGTACAAGGAGTACACCGCGTCGCGCGCCCAGATGAAGGTGATCCTGCCGCTGACGCTGCTGCTGATCTTCGGCCTGTTGTTCGTGCTCTACGGCAACTTCAAGTTCCCGTTCATCACCGTGCTTGGCGTGCTGCTGTCCGCCCCGTTCGGCGCGATCCTGGCGATGTGGCTCACCGGCACGCCGTTCTCGGTTTCGTCCGGCATCGGCTTCATCGTGCTGTTCGGCGTCTCGGTGCTGACCGGCGTGGTGTACATCTCCTGCGTCAACGAACTGCGGCTGGCCGGCATGGCGATCGGCAAGGCGGTGCGCGAGGCCGCGATCCTGCGCCTGCGCCCGATCACGATGACCGCGCTGGTGGCCGCGCTGGGCCTGCTGCCGGCGGCGATCGCCAGCGGCGTCGGCACCGATTCGCAGCGCCCGTTCGCGCTGGTGATCGTGGCCGGCATGCTGTCGCGGCTGCTGATCGGCATCTTCCTGATGCCGGCGCTCTACGCGCTGGTGGCACGGCCGCAGGATCGCTTGCAGGTGTAGGCCCGTGCGGCGGACGCTCAATCGCCGCCTTCCGCCTCGATCTGCTGCGCCAGGTTGTAGAGGATGCGCAGATCCTGCGCGTCGAGCGCGTCGAGCGCGTCGCCGCCGATGCCGCGGTAGTGGTCGTGGAACGCGCGCACGGTGGCGGCGCGCTCGTCCAGCGGGTAGCCGACCACGGCCAGCGCCAGCCACGGATCGAAGCCATCGGGCGGGTCGACCAGCACGCCTTGCGGCCACAGGCCGAAGCCCGCAACGGCCAGTTGCGGCCAGGGGAACAGCGGGCCGGGATCGTCCTTGCGGGTGGGCGCGAAATCCTGATGGCCGATGATCTGCGTGCGCGGGATGTGCAGGCGCCCGGTGAGGTCGGTGAGCAGGCGCAGCAGGCTGTCGATCTGTGGCTGGGCGAACGGCATGACGCCGTCGTTGTCCAGCTCGATGCCGATCGAGGCGGAGTTGATGTCGGTGATCGTGCCCCAGTGGCCGCCGCCGCCGTGCCAGGCGCGCAGCTGGTCGGCAACCAGCTGGTAGATGTGGCCGTCGGCGCCGATCAGGTAATGCGCGCTGACCGGGCCGCCGCTGTTGCGCGTGCGCAGCGTGTGCAGGCTTTCCTCGACCGAGCGCTGCTGGGTGTAGTGCAGCACGATCAACACCGGCAGGCGGATGTCGTGGTTGGGCGAGGGTACCCAGGTCGCCAGCGGATTGCGCGGCGGCAGCGGGGCGCAGGCGGCGAGCAGGAGGAGCAGCGTGAGCCACGCGAGGCGGCGGTTGGCGTGTAGCAGGTCAAACGGGGAGCGCATCAGGAACTCCGGGGGCAAGTCACTACGGTCATGCGGGCTCGATCCGTTTCGAACCCTTCCGTGACGTCATTCCCGCGAAGGCGGGAATCGCTCGTCACGCCACCGGATACCCACGCCAACGCGGGAAGCCAGTGCGATTCCCGCCTTCGCGGGAATGACGGAAATCTTGCCCTTTCTCACGGCAGATAGGGTTGCGCGATCTCCAGCGCGGTGCGGTACGGCTCCGGTTCGTTGCGGTTGCTGAGCAGGATCACCGTGAGGTGCCGTTTCGGCCAGCGCACGATCACGTTGCGGAAGCCGATGCTCTCGCCGGAGTGCCACACGGTGTCGCCGGTGATGCGCCAGCCGTAGCCGTAGCTGGCCTCGTACGGTTCGCCAGTGACCTTCACGCGGGGACTGAAGGCGAGCTGGCGCGAGGCGTCGCTGAGCAGGCGGTCGTCGTACAGCGCCGCGTCCCACTTGGCCAGGTCGTCGATCGAGGAGTAGATGCCGCCGTCGCCGCGGGTGGCGCTGGTGACGCTCTGGTCGGTGCGCTTCCACATGCCGTCCACTTCGCTGTAGCCGTAGGCGCGGTCATCCACCTCCGGGCCATCGTGTTCGAACAGCAGGGTGTGATCCATCTGCAGCGGCTGGAAGATCTGCTGCTTCAGGTACAGCGGCAAGCTGTAGCCTGACGCCCGTTCGACCACCAGGCCGAGCAGGACGTAACCGGTGTTGCTGTAGCGGTAGGCGCTGCCCGGTGCGAAATAGGTCTTCGGGGTGGCGGAGAGCATGCGCAGCACGTCGTTGTCGCTGACCTGCGCCGTAGTGCCGGGCGGAATCAGATCCTCGTAGTCGACCAGGCCGCCGGTGTGCGTGAGCAACTGGCGCAGGGTGACGGTGAAAGTCGTCTCCGGCAGCGAAGGCAACCAATGGCGCACCGGGTCGTCGAGGTTGAGCCGGCCCTGCTCCGCCAGCAGCAGGATCGCCGCGGCGGTGAACTGCTTGCTCACCGAGGCGAGCCGGTAGTTGGTGGCGGGCGTGGCTTTGTCGCCGTCTTCCAGATTGGCCAGGCCGTAACTGCGGCGCACGATCGCTTTGCCGTCCTTGAGTACCAGCAGCGAGGCGCCGGGGACGTCGCCGGCGTAGCGCGCCATCGCCAAGTCGATCGGATCGACCGGCTTGGTGCCGGAGCCGCAGCCGCCGAGCAGGAGGATCATGGCCAGGCTGGCGAGTGGTTTGTACATGGGATGTCGCCCCTTGGTGTGGCATGTAGGAGCGCACCCTGTGCGCGAATGCTCTTCGTCACGCTGTCGAAAGGCACTCGCGCACAGGGTGCGCTCCTACGGTTTCGGGTGTCATTGCACGGGTACGTCGTAAAGAGTGTGCGGAGCAGGTTCGGGAACAAGCGTGTAGTGCCACCACTCCAGCGGGTAGTTGCGGAAGCCCTCGCGCGCCATCGCCTCGCGCAGCAGCAGGCGGTTGGCGTGTTGTTGCGCGGTGATGCCGGATGCGTCGGTGTGTGCGCGCACGTCGAAGAAGTCGAAGTCGGTGCCCATGTCCAGCGCCTCGCAGTGCGTGCCGTCCGCGCTGCAGTGTTGCAGGGTGAGATCCACGGTGGCACCGCGGCTATGGCCGGAGACCGGCGCGATGTAGTCGCCGAGCAACTGCGACTTGTCCAGCGTGGGGTAGTGTTGCGGCTTGGTGCGCTGGTCAGCCAGGTCGTGCGCCCAGCGCACGAAGTGCGCCACCGCGCGGGCGGGGCGGTAGCAATCCCATATCTTCAGGCGCAGATGCTGCGCGCGCAGTTCGTGCTCGACCCGCGCCAAGGCTTCGGCGACCGGGCGCAACAGCAGGCATTTTGGCGCCAGATAGCCGTCCACTGGCGTGCCCACGAAATTGTCGCTGCCGGCGTACTTGATGTCTTCGGCGATGTCCGGCACCAGGCTTCGGATGTCAACCAGGTTGGCCGCGGCAGCAGTTTTTGCGGGCGACAGGTCGGGTTTGTGTTGCGCGTGGACGCCGCCGATGCAGAAGCCGAGCATAAGGCCCAACGCGATCTTCCTTCCCCCGCTTGCGGGGGAAGATGCCGAAAGCGGATGGGGGGCTTTGGGTCGCGGCGTGCCCCCATCCGCTCTCCGGGCACCTTCCCCCGCGAGCGGGGGAAGGGAACAGTGTGGGGTGCGCGTTCTCATGGGCAGCTCCCGATGCGTTGGAAGTCGAGATCCTCGTAGTCGGAGCTGAAGTCTCCTTGCGGGTCGAGCTTGGCCATGCGCAGCTTGATCGGCTGGTTGCCGGTGGCCGCGTGGAAATCCAGCCAGGCATCCAGGTCGCCCGGATCGTCGAAGTGCACCAGGTAACGATCACCGAGGCGCATCACGGTGCCGGCCAGCGTCGGTGATTTCGCGGCGGCAAAACGCAGCTTGCCGTCGCGCGGGCACAGCGAAACATCGCCGAACCACGGGTCGCGGTATTCGCCGATCCAGGTAGACAGCTCCGCCGTGGTGGCCGGCCGTTGTGCCGAGGTGTCCGGGGCGGTCTCGCCAGCGGGGCGTTGCGCGGCCCGCCGCTCCAGCGCGTCGGCGTACCAGTTCACGTCGCGCGTCTGGTCGGGTGCGGTGAAGTGC
>Ga0070682_100000986_pt1 | contig 16505 bp, 12 predicted proteins | sample KBSC63LmetaG_FD_64668 | JGI IMG/M metagenome (GOLD analysis project Ga0070682, IMG submission 64668) | Corn rhizosphere microbial communities from Kellogg Biological Station, Michigan, USA - KBS C6-3L metaG | ecosystem: Host-associated > Plants > Roots > Rhizosphere | place: USA: Michigan... | reverse complement strand
GGCACCTACAAGAAGCTCATCATCCGCAACGGGCGGCTCGTGGGCGGGATCCTGCTCGGAGACATCGCCAAGGCCCCCTATCTCGCGCAGGCCTACGAGCGCAACACGCCGGTCCCCGACGAGCGACTCTCGCTCCTCTTCGACCTCGGCGCGCCTTCGGCCAAAGCCACCGTCGAGACGATGCCGGCCGAGATGCAGGTCTGCAACTGCAACGGCGTCACCAAGGGCAAGATCGCGGCCTGCGTGAAGGGCGGCAAGCGCAGCGCGAAGTCGGTCATGGAAGCGACACGCGCCGGCATGGGTTGCGGCGCTTGCAAGCAGCTCGTCGGCGAGGTCGTGGCGTGGGCGTGCGGCGGCGAGACGGAGGACGATCCTTCGGCCGAGTACTACGTGCCGGGCGTCCCGCTCGCGAAGCCCGAGCTCGTGACCGCCATCGTCGAGCGCGGGCTGCACTCCGTCTCGGCGGTGTTCCGCGAGCTCGCGGGGGGCGAGGAAGATGCCGCGAGCAAGCCGGGTCTCGCGACGTTGCTCTCGTCCATCTGGGCCGACGGCTACGAGGACGAGCGGGACGCGCGCTTCATCAACGACCGCGTGCACGCGAACATCCAAAAAGACGGCACTTTCAGCGTGATCCCGCAGATGCCCGGCGGGGTCACCACGGCGCAGGAATTGCGGCGCATCGCCGACGTCGCCGAGAAGTACCGCGTGCCGCTCGTGAAGCTCACCGGCGGCCAGCGCATCGATCTGGTCGGCGTCACGCGCGAAGATCTACCCAACGTGTGGCGCGACCTCGGCATGCCGGCCGGCCACGCGTGGAGCAAACGCTACCGCACCTGCAAGAGCTGCATCGGTACCGAGTACTGCCGCTTCGGGCTCGGGCACAGCATGCGCCTCGCCCAGCGTATCGAGGAGCGCTTCCAAGGTCTCGACTGCCCCGGCAAGCTCAAGCTCGCGACCGCCGGCTGCCCACGCAACTGCTCGGAAGCGATGGTGAAGGACGTGGGCGCCGTCGCGGTCGAAGGAGGGAAATGGGAGCTCTACGTGGGTGGCGCAGCGGGCGCGCACGTGCGCAAGGGCGACTTGCTCGCCACCGTGGCGAGCGAAGACGACGTGCTCAAGCTCACGGGCCGCTTCATCCAGTACTACCGCGAAAATGCCAAATACCTCGAGCGAACGTACGGGTTCGTCGCGCGCGTCGGCATCGACAAGGTGCGCGCCGTGGTGGTCGACGACAGCGAAGGGCTCGCCGCACGGCTCGACGCGGAGATCGAGCGCGCCGTGGGCGCCTACCGCGACCCGTGGCTCGAGCGCGACGCGAACGCCACCCCGAATCAGTTCCGCATGACGCTGCCCGTCGTGCAGTGAAGGAGGCAAGATGGAGGTCACGCTCGGTCCGATTCAGGCCATTCCCGAAGGCGAAGGGCGCATGTTCGAGATCGGCAAGACGCGCCTCGCCGTCTTTCGCACCCGGCAAGGCAAGGTCTTCGCCACCCAAGCCAACTGCCCGCACCGCGACGGGCCGCTCGCGGACGGCATCGTCGGCGGCCGCACGCTCGTCTGTCCCCTGCATTCGCTGAAGTTCGATCTCGACACGGGGCGCTCGCTCGACGGCTCCTGCACGCTCGCCGTTTACCCGGCGCGTCTCGGGCCGAATGGACAGGTGCTCGTGGAGCTTGGCGGGCACGGCTGATTCACGCCGCCGGGAGCCTCCAGGCGCGGGCGCCGGCTTACGGCGCGAGCGCGGAAACCACGCCCGCTAGAACGAGCGCAATCGCCACGAGGGCAAGCTTTCCGAGCGCGGGGTCGAGCGGAGCGAGCACGGCGGAGGGCGGCTCCGGCGGGGCATTGTGCGACGGTTCGTCACACAGGATCGGCGCGAGCGGCGACTGACGCAGCGGCAGCCACGCGGACAGGTAGGCGTCGCAGAGCAGCGCGTCGTCGGATAACCGGCCCCAACGTTTCAGGTCTCTGAGCCGTAGGGCGGTGAACGGCCCCGACACTTTGCCGCCTTCGCTCACGAACCACGCGTCGCTTGGCTTCGGGCCCAACATTGTCGTCCTGCCTCCGTCGGCACCGCCGACCTACGAGAGATGACATAGGACCAGCCCCCCCGAAATGGTCACCTCTTGGGAGGCGGCGAGCGAAAAATCTCGACCCTCGGCCGCGAGGGGCTCGCTCAGAGCGTGGCAGTAAGCATCCGCACCGCAAAGCCCGTCTGGGAGCTCACGATGATCGCACCGTGCGCCATGCCGCCGCCCGGGGCTTCACCGACCGACCCGACGTTGACGATGCGCACGTCCGCCACCTCGCGCTCGAACGGCACGTGGCTGCCTCCGCAGACCACGATGTCTGCCGGTTCGTCCCCGAGCAACGCGATGATCTCGTCGTCCGTCATGTCGAACGTGAGCGGCTCGCTCGGATCCGCCGGGGACCCGTGCACGACGAGCATGCTGTGGCCGGATTCGAGCGGCAGGCTGGCCATCGTCGGTAGCTTGCCGAGACGCGCGATGATGAGCTCGCCGAGCTCGGCGTGGACCTGCTTCAGCCGCTCGATGCGCGAGCGCTCGCCGGGGCTCGCCGCGGCGAGCTTGCTCGGGTCCACCTGGGCAAGCGCCCGATCGCCGAGCCCCTGCACGCAGAGGGCACGGTGCTCGACGAGGATCTTCCACACGGCGAGCGGCTCGGGACCGGGAAAGCACAGGTCGCCGCACGCTACGAGCTTGTCCCAGCCGTAGCCGTCGGCCTCCTGCATCAAGGCTCGGAGCAGAGCGGCGTGGCCGTGGATGTCGGAGACACACAGAAAGCGCATAGGGGGCGCGGCTGCGACAGCCACGAGGAGCGGCGTTACTGCGGACGCCCGCGGCCGGCAACGGGCGGCGCGCTTCCGGCCCTAATCCCGGGGATCGGAGCCGTGCCATGATCCGGACTCACGGGCGCGATGGACGATTTCACGAGGCTTGCCGAGTCGATCGACCCGGACCGCGCGTCGCGGCTGACGAAGGACCTTGGCCCCCGGCCGCTCGCGGTCCTGCTCGGCACCGCCTTTCCGCCGCTCACCCCCCAGGCGAGCTGGCAGATCGAGGCGCTCGACACGCTGGCCACCCGGGGCTGGCGCGCGGTCCGCCGCGGCACCGCGTTCGACCAGCTCCTGCCCCTCCCCGACAGCCTTCCTCCCGAGGGGGCGGAGCAGCGCGCTCAGCGCCTGCGCCGCTTCGGCTGGACGGAGAAGGCACGCATCGCCCTGCGCGAGCTCCTGCCCGCCGAGCTCGGTGGCGCCGAGATCGAGACGACCTCGCGCGAGCTCAGCCTGTTGGCGGACGCGCTGCTCGAGCGCGCCCTCGCCGAGGCCGAAGCCGAGGTCGCCGCCCGCTACGGACCGCCGCGTCACGCGAGCGGCGAACCCTCGCGCTTGGCCGTGATCGGCCTCGGAAAGCTCGGCGGGCTCGAGCTCAACGCGGGCTCCGACGTCGATCTCCTGTTCGTGTACGACACGGACGAGGGGCAAAGCGCCGTGACCCTGCACGAGCATTGGACGCTCGTCGTGCGGCGCGTGGTCGAGCTCGTCGGCTCGACGAGCGCGGACGGCCTGCTCTGGCGCGTCGACCTCCGGCTCCGGCCCGAGGGCTCGCAGGGGCCGCTCGTCAACTCGCTCGATGCCGTCGAGCGCTACTACGCCCGCTGGGGGCGCTTCTGGGAGCGCGCCGCGCTGCTCCGCGCGCGTGCCTCGGCGGGCGCTCGCGAGCTCGGCGAGCTCCTCGAGCGGGACATCGTGACCCCCTACGTGTTCCGGCGCGAGGTGGATCCCGGCGTCGCCGAGAGCCTGGCCGACCTCTTGTTGCGCTCGCGCAGCGAGCTGTCCCCGGATCCGAAGCGCGATCTGAAGCTCGGTGTCGGCGGCATCCGCGAGGCCGAGTTCTTCGTGCAAACGCTGCAGCTCGTGTGGGGCGGGCGCGAGCCGAGCCTGCGCGTGCGCGGCACCTTGCCCGCCCTGGCGCGGCTCCGTAGCCGCGGCTTCGTGAGCGACGGCGAGGTGAGCGCCATTTCCGAATCGTACGCGCTCTTGCGCAAGCTCGAGCACCGAGTCCAGTGGCAGAGCGACGTGCAAACGCACCTCATCCCCACGGGCGACGCGTTCGCGCACCTCGCCCGCACGATGTGGGTCGACGAGCGGGCGCTCACCGCGGCGCTCGACCGCGCGCGGGCGACCGTGCACTCCCATTTCACTCAGCTCGCGCCGCACCGCACCACGACGGCGTCGGCGTTCGAGCCGGTCGCCGCCGCGCTCTCCGCCGACGGCGACGCGCTGTTTCTGCTCGCGGACGCGGCGTACGGCAACGGCGAGATCGCCGAGCACCTCGCGGGCCTGGCGCGCCGGCCCGACGATCTCTTGGGCGAGCTCACGCGCGAGCGCTTTCCGGGTGTCGCGCTTTCCGTGCTCGAAGAGCTCGGCAGCTCACCCGATCCGGAGCAGGCGGCGCGCTTTTTGCGCGCGATCTTGGCGCGCTTTCCCTCCCCCGAGCCTTACGTCGGCGCCCTGGCGCACGACCGCATGGCGCTCCGGCGGCTCGTGACGGCCCTCGCCTCGAGCGCGTTCATCGGCGAGACCGTGATCGTGCGGCCCGAGCTCGCCGACACGATCCTGTTCGGCGCCGGTGCCATCAGCGATCCGAGCGCCGCGGTCGCGCTCGAGATCGACGCGCAGCTCCAGGCGCTCGGCGGCGACGCGGACGCGGTCGAACGGCGCGACGCGCTCGTGCGCGGCCTGCGGATCGCCAAGCAGCGTCTGATGGTCGAGGTCGCGACGGCCGATCTCGCGGGCACGATTGGAACACGCGACGCGACGCGCCTGCTCGCCGCGCTCGCGGACGAGGAGCTCGAGCGCGCGGTGGATCACGTGCTCGGCGGGGCGGGCGGGCTCGCCGTGATCGCGATGGGCAAGCTCGGCGGGCGCGAGATCGGCTACGGCTCCGATCTCGACGTCGTGTTCATTTACGACCAGGCGCGCGCGCCCGAGCCGGACGAGGCCGGCGCCTACTTTTCGCGGGCGGCGAGCAGCGTGATCCGGCTGATTTCCGAGCCTCACGTGAGTGGTCCCGGCTACGAGCTCGACACGCGCCTGCGTCCCTCGGGCTCGCACGGCATGCTCGTCTCCTCGCTCACGGCGTTCGCGCGCTACCACATGGTGTCGGTCTCGGGGCTCGAGGGCGAGGCCGTGAACGGCAGCGTCGGTTCGAGCGGCGCCGCCTGGGAACGCCAGGCCCTGATTCGCGCGCGCTTTGCAGCCGGGGATCCCGAGCTCGGCATGCGAGCGCTCAAGGTCGCGGAGCGCGCAGCCTACGGAGGCGGCGCCGCGTCGGCAGGCGACATGCATCACCTGCGCGCGCGCATGGAGCGCGAGCTCGGCCGGGAACGCCCGCACCGGCTCGATCTCAAGACGGGCCGTGGCGGTCTGCTCGACGTCGAGTTCGCCGTGCAGCACCTGCAGCTCATGAACGGTCGCGACCCGAGCGTGCGCAGCCCCGACACCTCCGTGGCGCTCGAGGCGCTCTCCGCGGGCGGCTACCTCACGCCCGACGACCACGACACGCTGCGCGAGGGCTATTCGTTCCTGCGCCGGCTCGAGCAGCGCATTCACGTCCTTTACGGCACCGGGTCGAGCATCATCGAGACGCGTGCGCCCGGAATCCCCGCGCTCGCACGCCGCATGGGCTACCGCAGCCAGCCCGGCGAGCCCGCCGAAGCGGCGTTGCTCGCCCACTACCGCGACGTGACGGAAAATGTGCGCGCGGCGTACCGGCGCATCCTGGGGCTCGGGAATGACGACGCCTAGACGACCACCGCGGGTATCACGACCGCTCTTCTGGACGCTCGTGGGGACGACCGAAGCACCGTTCTTCGCCGCGTCGATCGTCAGCCTGGTGAGTCGTCACCCTTTCGCGCAAATGTTCTCGAACGCCGAGCTGCTCCGCACGCTCGGCGCCGAGCTCTTGCTTGGAGTGTTTTGGGCGGTCGTGCTGCGACGGCGCGGCTGGTCGCTCGACTGCGTCACGACGCGTGCCGCGCCGAGCGACCTCGGGCACGGGCTCGGACTCTGTCTTCTCGCGTACGCGGCTGCATTCCTGGCGAGCTTCCTGGCTCACCTCTTGTTGCCCGGGTTTGGCCACATCGCAGCGATGACACGTCTCGGTGGTACGGTTTCCGTCGAGCTCGCGCTCGTCACGTGCGTCGTGAACCCGGTGGTGGAGGAGTTTTTCTACCTCGGCTTCGTCACGAACGTACTGCTCGACCATCGGGTCTTCGCTATCTCGGCCGGCATGCTCGCGCGTGCACTGGTGCACACCTACCAAGGTCCTTCAGGCTTCCTGAGTATGGTGGCCGTGGGCGCGGTATTCGGGATCTACTACGCCGAGACCCGGCGCCTGTGGCCGGTCGTCGTGGCGCACGTGCTGAATGATCTCATGGGCCTTCTGCCGATGGTCCGCTAGCCGCCCCACGAGCGAACCCGCTCGCTGTTTGCGCCGCACCACGAAGCCCTTCAAACTGTACGATTCGGAGCTTTCGCCGCGTGCATCACCAGCCCTTCCTTGCGTCGATCGCCGGTCTCCTACTGATTGCCCCCGCGTGCAGCACCGACGCGCCGAGCGGCGCCGCTTCGCATGCGGGCAACGCAGCACGGGGTGGCTCGAGCGGGACGGGCTCGGGCGGGCTCGGTGCGGGCGGTGCAGCAGCGGGCCAGGCAGGGATGCAAGGCGGCGCGGGGAGCGGAGCGGGAGGCGGCAGCGCAAACACGGCAGGAATGGCCGGCTCTGGCGCGGGTGGAGGCTCGGCGGGGAGCGCTGCGTCCGGCGGCACCGCGGGTGGAGCGCCCGCGGGGATGGGCGGAGCCATGCCCGCGGCGGGCCTCGGCGGAGCGATGCCGGCGGGCTCGGGTGGCGCGGACACCGGCGGCATGAGCGGCATGGCGGGCGCAGGCCCAGCGGTCTGGCACGCCGCAACGGCGACCGCAGTCACGGAGAGCATGCTTTCGAGCGAGTACTCCGCGTGGAAAATGAAGCACGTGAAAGCGTGCACGGACGGCAGCTCGGTGGTCACCAAGGACGGAGGCGCCGTCGTCTCGGAAGGCATCGGCTACGGGATGCTGATCGCCGCCGGCTTCGACGATCGCGCGCTCTTCGACGGGCTCTGGAAGTACTACGTCGATCACGAGGATCCACTCGGGCTCATGAATTGGTCGACCGGCGTGTGCGACGCCGCCGGCAACAACGACGCGAATGCCGCAACCGACGGTGACCTCGATACCGCGATGGCGCTCGTGCAAGCGAGCGCTCGCTGGCCGGACGGCAGCTACCTCGCGGACGCCAAGACGCTCACGGGCGCGATCGTCGCGAGCGAAACCGAGCTCTGCGGCGAGCGCGCCATCCTGCGCCCCGGCGACAAGTTCGGCGGCTGCAGCGACATGAGCAGCGCGCGCGTGAACCCGTCGTATTTCGCGCCCGGCTACTACCGAGTCTTTGCCGCGAAATTCCCGGAGCAGGCCGAGCGCTGGAACGCGCTCGTCGCCGGGAGCTACGAGCTCTATCCGCTCTACCAAGCGCGCATGAGCGGCCTCGTTCCCGACTGGGCCGCGGTCGACGGCAGCGACTGGTACGGGGCCATGTACTCCTACGACGCGTGCCGAACGCCCTGGCGCGTGATGGTCGACTACGCGTGGAGCGGCGAACCCAAGGCGAAGACGATGCTCCAAGGCGTGCGCGGCTGGGTCGATGCGAACGGCACGGGCTCGATGCCGAGCAACAGCGCCTTCCTGGGCTCCTTCGCGCTCGCGGCGGCCTACGACCAGCAGGCGTTCGACGCGGCCGTCTCGAGCTGGCTCGGGTCGAACGGTGACGACAGCCCGTACTTCCAGGGGACGCTCCGCGTGCTCTACCTGCTCGCGGCCGCCGGCAAGTTCCCGTCCACGCTTTGAGACCGTTCTTTTAGCGCTGCCAGAGCGTGGCGGCGACGACCACCGCGTTGTACGTCATGTGCGTCGCGATCGGGGCAAAAAGCCAGCGAAAGCGCTCGTAGACGAGGGCGGCGAGGAACGCCATGCAGAACACGGGCAGCGCGCTCGCCGCGGGATGAACGAGCGCGAACACGCCGGCGCTCATGAGCGCGGCGAGCGGCGCCGCGAACGACCGCCGAAATCCCCGATACAAGATGCCGCGGAACACGAACTCCTCGAAGAGCGGCGCTGCCACGACGGCGAGCACGGTGAGCCAAATGCGCGCCGAAGCATCGAGCTTTTGCGGCTGCTCCGGATCCGAATCGATGAGCTCACGCAGCATCGGAACCCGGAGCACGAGCGAACGGTACGCGAGCCCGAGCATGGCCGCGACCCCGCCGGCGAGCACGCCGACGCCGAGAGCACGGAGCTCGAAGGCACGCCCGCGTGCGGCAGGTCGTACGAGGCCGAGGGTCGCAAGCAGGTTCGGAACGCGGCTGCGCGCGAAGAACCACAGCGACGCGAGCGCGACGAGTAAGCCGGCCGCCGCGAACGCGAGCGTCAGGCTCTCGAAGGACGGCTCGCTCCCCACCGTGAAGACCAGCATGAAAAAGCCCTGAAACGCGAAGAAGCCGAGCGCGGCAAGTACGCCGTCGGCCACCGCGATGCTCGGGGGCGGAGCCTCCGTCGGATCGAGCAGGTAGGGGAGGTGGTCCTTGAGCTTCTGCCACAAGGCATAGGCGAGCAAGCTCGACAGCGCGAGTTCGACGAGCTTCGGCCAGAGGGACGCCGTGTAGATCGAGTACGCGAACAGCGACAGGAGCAGCATGAACAGATACGCGGCTCCCGGCTTGAGCCGCCGGCGCTGCTCCATCTCGAGCGGATCGGTTCCGAGCGCGCCGAGCCCGAGACCGATCACGGCGTAGAGGTACACGCCGGCGAACACCAGCGGCACGCGCGGCAAGACGCTAGGGATGAGGTGCGGGCTCCGTACGAGCAGTCCGACGAGAACCAACACGGCGAACGAGCTCGCGACGCCGACCCACACGTGAACCTTGGCGAGCAGCAGGCGCTCGAGGCGCACCGGCACCGTGTAGAGCGTCCACAGCGCCTGCCCTTCGGTCGCGAGCCCGTTCAGCGCGCCAGTGAGCAGCGAGAAGGCCGCCGTCCCGAACGCCGCCGTGGCGATGATCGGCGCGCCCTCGGCGAGCGAGCGGAGCAGGCTCGGGTTCAGGAGGATTTGCGCGCCCATTGCCAACACCGGGACCAAGAACGCCTGAGTCCGAAGCTGGCGATCGCGGAGCAACGCCCTGAGCTCCTTCAAGCCCACGCCGCGCAAGCCGAGAGCGCCGCTCGAGGTGCGCAGAGGCCCGCCGCGCGCCCCCGGGTCGACGCCGCCTGCCGCGACGACCCCGTTCGAAACCATCCGCTCGGCAATCGCCACGGCGCCGAGCGCAATGACCGCGCCGTACGCAACGATCAAGAACGCTCCTCGGAGGGCGCTCGCTCGCCCGGCCGCGAGGAGAAGCGGCGCCGTCATGGGCTCGTAGAGCCAGGCGTCCGCCACGTGCAAGGCGCGGTCGTAGAGCCAGCCGAGACCGGGCGTGTACGCCACGGCGAACGCCGGCACGAGCGACAGGGTGCCGAGCAGGCCGAGGAACGCCTGCATGCGACTCACGTTCGGCGCCGAGAGCAAGCGAGGCAGCGTCGTCTCGGCGAGCACGCGGACCGCTCCCGACAAGAGCCCGACGTAGAGCGCCGCGAGCGCGCCGAGCGGAATGCCGAAGAAGCGGTACCCAGCGCTGAAGAAGACGGACGCATAAAACGGCCAAATCAGCAGCCATACGAGCGGCGCGGTCAACGCCAGCGCGAGCGTGCGCGCCAAGAACAGGGAGCGTGCCCGCACCGGGAACGAGAACAGCCACTCGAAGCGCTGATCCACGTCGGTGAGATCCCGACCGACACCGGCCACCGTCTGGAGCATCACGCCGAGCGTCAGGAGCAGCCCGAGCACGCCGAGCGCCTTCGGCAGCGCACGCTCGCCTGCGCCGCGGTACCAGAGGCTCGGTGCCGGAAGGACGCCCGGCCCGCGCACCGCCGTCGCGCGAAACGGCGTGAGGCAGCGCTTGCGAAACGTCTGCTCGAGTCCCCGGCGGTAGGTGGCACGGTCGTCGCGATCGCGGTGCTCGAAACCTTCGAGGTCGAAAGCGTCGTCGAGTCTCGCTTCCTCCTCGTCGGTCAGGTCTCGAGTCTCGTCGCAGACACCGAGCCCGGCGAGCCTCTCGAGCTTGCGGACCGTCGCGGCGTGCACGAAAAGGACGCCCGGTGCCGTCGACTGCTCGGCGACGTGGGCCGCCCGCTCGATCGCCGCCGCCGTGAGCGTCACGGATTGGAAGCCGAAAAGCAGCGCCAGAAAGCCGAGCAGCGCCTTGCCCGCTGCCGCTTTCTTCGGCGTCCCGCCGCGCCCGGGAGCTCGCCGCCGGAAAGCGCTCAGGCGATTGACCATGCGCCTGAGCGCGAGCGCCGAGACGAGCCAGGTAACGCGCAGCGCTCCGAGCGGGCGCGGCGTCACGGGGCCTCGCCGCCGCCCGTCGTGACCGCGAAGAACACGTCCTCGAGCGACCCTCCGGGGTGCAAGCTCGCCTGAAGCTCTTCGACGGTCCCCACGGCCGCGAGCCGTCCGTGAGCAACAATCGCCACCCGGTCGCAGAGCCTCTCGACCTGGTCGAGCAAGTGCGAGCTCAAGAGGATCGTCACGCCCGCCGCTCTGCGCGCCAAGAGGAGCTGGTTGAGCCTCCGCGTCGCGATCGGGTCGAGCCCGCTCGACGGCTCGTCGAGGATCAGAAGCTCGGGGTCATGGATCAGCGCGCACACGAGCGAGAGCTTCTTCTTCATGCCGCGCGAGTAGTTGACGGCGTAGTCCTCGAGCGCCTCGCCGAGCTCGAGGTCCCGCACGAGCGGCGCGGAGCGCTCGGCGATGACCTCGCGCGCGAGGCCGTGCATCTCTCCGGAGAACTCGATGAGCTCGCGGCCGCGCAAATAGTCGTAAAATACGGGGTCATCGGGCAGGTAGCCGACGACGCGCTTGAGCTCGACGCGCTCGTCGAAGCAATCGCGGCCCGCGATGCGCGCGCTGCCGCCGCTCGCTTTCAAGAAGCCCATCAGCATGCGCAGCGTGGTGGTCTTGCCCGCCCCGTTCGGACCGAGCAGCGCGAAGAGCTCGCCGCGTCCCACGCCGAGCGTCAGCCGATCGACCGCCGTGAAGTCGCCGTAGCGCTTGGTGAGCCCGTCGACTTCGATCATGGCGTTCCGTTCGGCTCCGGCGGCCGCGGGCCGCTTGCCTAGTCGCGCCCCGCTTGGCGGAGGAGTCGTGCGGCGTCGAGAGCGCCGTAGGTGAAGATGATGTCCGCGCCGGCCCGGCGCAGACAGACGAGGCTTTCGAGCAGACACGACTCGTAGTCGAGCCAGCCGCGCTCAGCCGCCGCCTTGAGCATCGCGTACTCGCCGCTCACGTGATAGACGGCGACCGGCAGCGACGACCGCTCGCGCACGAAGCGGATCACGTCGGCATACGGCAGCCCGGGCTTGACCATGAGCCAGTCGGCACCCTCGGCCTCGTCGAGCGCGATTTCGCGGGCGCATTCGCGCAGATTCGCGGGGTCGAGCTGGTAGGTCTTCTTGTCGCCCGCGCGCGGCGCCGAATCGAGCGCATCGCGGAAGGGGCCGTAGAAGGCCGAAGCGTATTTGGTACAATAGCTACAGATCGCAACGTCGCTGAAGCCGGCCTCGTCGAGCGCGCGCCGCACGACACCGACCCGCCCGTCCATCATGTCGGAGGGCGCGACGACGTCGGCCCCGGCGCGCGCCTGCGTCACGGCCATCGCCGCCAGGATCGGCAGCGATTCGTCGTTGTCGATGCGTCCGTCGATCACGACGCCGTCGTGACCGTCCGACGAGTACGGGTCGAGCGCCACGTCGGTGATCACGACGAGCTCGGGCAGCGCGGACTTGAGTGCCCGCACGGCGCGCGGCACGAGCCCGGACGCGTTCGTGCTCTCCGTGGCGCGCTGATCTTTCTGCGCGTCGGGGATCAGGGGGAAGATCTCGACGGCAGGCACCCCGAGCTCGAACGCCTCACGCGCCTTCTCGACGAGCCGATCGACGCTGAGCCGCGCCTGGCCCGGCATCGACGCGATCGGGGTCGCCTGCCCCTGCCCCTCCTGCACGAACAGCGGCAAAACCAGGTGCGACGCCGAGAGCGAGGCCTCACGCACGAGCGCGCGCATGCCCGGCAACTTCCGGTTCCGACGGGGGCGGAGCAGCATGGTGGGAAAGCGTATCACGGCCCCCGCAAGTGCCCGGCCCCGATCCGACTTGCTCTAAAGTCTCGACCCATGAGGCTCCACCTCGCAACGCTACTCGTCCTCGCCGCCGCGTGCAGCGCCGAGCGCCCCACCGTCCCGCTCGGCCCACCGCTCCCACCCCTGCCGCCCGAGGCCCCAGCCGAGCCCGCCTCCGCGACGACGCGAGCACTGGTCGTCCACGAAAGCACGGGCGGACTCTTCATGCCGGAGCAAGTCCCGAGTGTGCTCGACGACCTGAAACGCCTCGGGCTGAAGGTCGATCCGGCGAAGCTCTCCGACCCCCTGTCACCGCTTCTCGCCTCGATCGTCAACATCGGCGGCTGCTCGGCGTCGTTCGTCTCGGCGGGCGGGCTCATCGTGACGAACCACCACTGCGCGGTCCTCGCGCTTCAATTCAACTCGACTCCCGAAGCGAACCTCCTGCGCGACGGTTTCCTCGCGCCCTCGGAGAAAGAAGAGCGCTCCGCCGGCCCGACGGCGCGCGTCTACGTCACGCGCGCGCTCCACGACGTGAGCGACGCGGCGCGCGCCGTTCTGACGGCGGAAAAGGACGATCTGTTGCGCGAACGGGCGCTCGAGAAGTTCGAGAAGACGCGCATCGCCGCCTGCGAGAAGCCGAAGGAAGGCATTCGCTGCGAGCTGAAGAGCTTCTACGGCGGCCTCCGCTTCTTCCTGATCGAGAAGCTCGAGCTCCGCGACGTGCGACTCGTGTACGCCCCGCCTTCGGGGATCGGGAACTACGGCGGCGAGGTCGACAACTGGCGCTGGCCGCGGCACACGGGCGATTTCGCGCTCTTCCGCGCGTACACGGGTCCCGACGGCGTGCCGGCCGACCACGCCGCGGCGAACGTCCCGTACCGTCCGCCGCACCATCTCGAGCTCACGAAGAAAGAGCTCGTCGAAGGCGATCTCGCGATCGTCGCGGGCTACCCGGGACGCACTTCGGCGCTGAGCGTCGCGAAGGAGGTCGAGGAGACGGTAGGCTGGACCTACCCGCGCCGCCTCAAGATGTTCGAGGCGTATCTCGCTGCGGTCGAGGCGGTGGGTGCGACCGACCCCGACGCGAAGCTCAAGGGCACGCCCTGGACGCGCCGCTTCAACAACTTTCGCACCAAGCACCAGGGCGAGCTCGAAGGCTTCGCGAAGGGAAACCTGCTCGCACGGAAGCGCGCCGACGAGCAGTCGCTCGAGGCGTTCATCGCAGCGGATCCGGAGCGACAGAAGCGCGCAGGCGGCGCGCTCGAGGCCATCGACCAGGCGGTCGCGAAACGGAACGAGAAGCGCGAGCAGGATACGGCGCTCAGTGCGGAAATCTTGATGCCGCGCCTCGTCTCGGCCGCGACGCTCATCGTGCGCATGGCCGAGGAGCGCCAGAAGCCGGACGCCGACCGCGACCCGGACTATCAGGAGCGCCGCGTGCCCGATCTGCGTGACGAGCTCGACGCGCTGGACGCGCGCTACCATCCGAAGCTCGACGCCGCCGTCCTCACGCTGGCGCTCACACGCGTGCTGAGCACGCCGGCCGCGGAGCGCACGCCGGCGCTCGCGATCATCGCAGGACCGAAGCCGACCGAGGCGAGCATCCAGGCCGCCGTTTCGAAGCTCTACTCCGGTACGACTCTCGCCGACGCGAAGGTCCGGCGCGCGCTGTTCGACCAAGCGACGCCCGCCGAGCTCAAGAAGAGCAAGGACAGCATGATCCGGCTCGCTGTCTCGCTGCGGCCGCTCATCAAAGAGGCCGAAGAGCGCCAGGATCGCTTCACCGGCAAGCTCCTGCTCGAGGAGCCGCGCTACGAGGCGGCGCTGCTCGAGCAGAAGGGCGGGCGGGTTCCGCCCGACGCCAACGGCACGCTACGCCTGAGCTACGGCGTCGTGCGGCGACCGGCAAATGGCGGCTCCGCGTTCACCTGGCTCTCCGAGGTCGTGCAGAAGAACCAGAACAAGGAGCCGTTCGCCGCGCCGAAAGCCCTGCTCGACGCCGCCGCCGCGAAGCGGTTCGGGCCTTACGCCGACAGCGTGACGCACGACGTGCCCGTCGATTTTCTCACGGACCTGCAGATCACGAACGGCAACTCGGGCTCGGCGACGCTCGACGCGGAAGGGCGCTTGATCGGGCTCGCCTTCGACGGCACCTACGACTCCGTCGCGTCCGATTGGATCTTCCTGCCGACGACGCGCAGCATCCACGTCGACGTGCGCTACCTGCTCTGGGTGCTCACCAACGTTTCGAAGGCTGACGCTGTCCTCGCCGAGCTCGGCGTGAAAGCGCCGGGCCGCTGAGGCTCAGCGTCCGGACTCGAGCACGACGTCGAGGTTCTCTTCGTTCGCGAGCTCGCCCACGGCCTGCCGGAGCTCGGAGAGCGACGCCTCCGACGGGACCTCGAGTTCGGCCTCGAGCGTGAAGAGCGGCGTGCCGCTGTCGGGCGCGTTGCCGAGGCGCGATTCGAGCGATGCGACGTTGATGCCGCGTCGTGCGAGCACCGCCGCGACGGCACGCACGATGCCCGGCCGATCCACGCCCGTCACCCGGATCGCGTAGGGGAGGAAGTTGCGCGGCGCCTCCGATTGCGTGCGCTTGGTCATGACGCGAAGACCGAGCTCTGCTTCGAGGCGGCCGGATTCCTGCTCGACGCGCAGCACCTCGGCGTCGGCGCCCGACACCAGCACCAAGAGCGCGAACTCGCCGCCGAGGATGGCCATGCGGCTGTCCTCCAGATTGGCGCCCGCCTCGTGAATCAAGCCCGAGATCCGATTGACGAGACCGGGCCGATCGGGCCCGACCGCCGTCAGCACCAGGTGACTCTTCGCGCTGCTCATGACCCTCCGATTCTGCCAGAAGCCGCGCGCGTCTTCAGTCGAAGCCCATAAACGCGAAGAACTCGCTGGCCGTGCCGGCCGCCTTGCCCGCGCGCTTGCGCTGGGTCTGCGCCTTGTTCCAATCGGCGATGCGATCGTGCCAGTCGTGACCGGCCGCCTCGTGGCGGGTGTCGAGCTTGTAGAGCTCGTCGACGTCGTTCTTGCCGTCGAGCTCGTACTTGCAGTCGGCGGCCTGGATGAGCTTCAGGCGGCGGAGCTTGCCGTCGTTGGTGAAGGTCCCGTCGAACGGGAAGATGCGACAACCGAGCGGGCGGCTCTTGTAGATCGTGCAGCGGTTGTCCTTGCCGAGAAAGTAGCAGCCCCCGCGCGTGTGGCGCAGCACCATCACGCGCTTGCCGTTGCGGAGCATGACGAACCCTTCCGGCTCGTCATCCATCTCGATGCCGTGCCGGTCGACCCAGCGGATGAAGTCCTTGGGTTTTTCGCCGGTGCCTTTGGCGATGCGCTTCACGTCGCCGTCGGTGAGCGGAAGCAAGGGCTCTTTGCAGCAGTTGCCGCACCCGGTGCAGCGGAACTTAAGGAGGCGCCGAACTTTCGGAGTCATCGCGCGCCTTGTAACACGGCCTGTATTGCCGAGCGTAGAGCCCCCGCGGCAGAAAACCGAAGCGGCGGGGAGGCGTGTGCTCGGGGCCTGGATGTGCCATTCTAGGTCGTAAGGATGTCGCTGAAGATCGACCAGGATCATTCGCGGTTCCGAGGGATCGTCCGGGGAAAAATCCGCCAGAACTTGCGGCGTTACATTTCCCAGGGCGAGCTCATCGGCAGAAAAGGCAAAGACCTCGTCAGCATCCCCATCCCGCAGATCGACATCCCCCGGTTCGTTTACGGTGACAAGCAGCGCGGAGGGGTCGGCCAGGGCAAGGGGGACGTGGGGGACGCGGTGGGCGGGCAGGAGGCCGACGGCGACGACGGCGCCGGACAGGCAGGCCAAGACGCGGGCGACCACACGCTCGAGGTGGACGTCACCCTCGACGAGCTCGCGGACATCTTGGGGGAAGAGCTCGAGCTGCCGGCCATCGAGAACAAGGGGAAGAATCGCATCGTCGCCGCGAAGGATCGCTACACCGGCATCCGCCGCGTGGGCCCCGATTCGCTCAAGCACTTCAAGCGCACCTACAAGGAGGCGCTGCGACGCGCCGTCGCGAGCGGCATCTACGACCCGAAGGATCCGATCATCGTCCCCCAGCACGACGACCGGCGCTTCCGCTCCTGGAAGGAAGACGTCGAGCCGGTCGCCAACGCCGTCATCGTCTACATGATGGACGTGTCCGGCTCGATGG
>Ga0070682_100000983_pt1 | contig 16523 bp, 36 predicted proteins | sample KBSC63LmetaG_FD_64668 | JGI IMG/M metagenome (GOLD analysis project Ga0070682, IMG submission 64668) | Corn rhizosphere microbial communities from Kellogg Biological Station, Michigan, USA - KBS C6-3L metaG | ecosystem: Host-associated > Plants > Roots > Rhizosphere | place: USA: Michigan... | reverse complement strand
GTGGGCGGCTTGGGGATGAGCTGACCTTCCTCGTTGTAGAGGTGATGGCAGTCATCCAGGGCGTGCTCGGCCCTCGTGCGGGGGCAATGAGCGCAGTTCCGATCTTCCTCAGCCATTGAGGTCACCCACGTCCTCATCTTCCTCGGGGCCAAGGTCAGCTGCCGACCCGATGGCCATGGTCACTCCAGGCAGATGCCCAGGCGTGTAACCCCGGTTGCCACCGAATGTCTCGGCGGGGTTAGCAAGGGCGACCCCCAGAATGCCCTGCAGCTTGACCGAGATGTCACCCTCGACCCGCTGTGTCGGCTTCCCGACGACGTGCTCGAGCAGGAACTTGGCTGCATCGAGCTTCGTTGACGCCGGTACGACTGGCTTGCCCTTGTCGTCGTATTCCTCGTTCTCGACCAGGTTGACGATCGCCTCGAGCGCCATCGGCGTCATGCCGTTCATCCGCCCCTTGACTGCCTGGCGGAACATGTTCATGGCCTCTTCGTGAACCGCTACCGTGATCCACTTGGGCTTGGCGCCTGCGAACGTGCCCTTGGAGTTCCGAGGGCGGCCTCGCGCCAGCTCCTCGATATCCCACTCCTCGACGGGCTTGTAGAGAGCGTCGTGCTCCTGGTCCGTCATGATCGTGGCGCGCTTCATGCGCCGGCGGGCTCGTGCCCTGATCTGCTTGTCGGTGAGAAGCTTGCCCTCAGACGTCCTTGGGCGGTCGTCCAGCTTGCTGAAGTCCACCACCCTCGGTGTCACTGTCAAGGTACTCACCGCCTACTCGTTTGGTTCTCAGGCCTCTCGCCTGTCGAGCACCTCTCGTGCCCGAATGCCTAGGTCCTTGCTGCGTTGGCGTGCGATCAAGCTTCGGCCCACCGCTGCGGCGCTTCACAGAAGACTGCCTGGCGCGTCCCTCAGCGACCAGCAGCGTCACCTCGCGCAACTGCTGCGATATCACCGAGAGAATGCGACGGAGCTCCCAGAGCATCATCACGATGCCGGCGAAAGCGATGAAGATCCCTAACTTGAACATCCTTCCCCTTCCGTTCCGCAATGCGGACTAGAATGGAATCCTCACGAGTTTACCAATCGGGTTAGTGACCTGTCAATCGCAACACGTCAGCTATCGAATCCGGCTGGTCGACTCGATTCGACCCTTAACTTCATTCCAGAACAAGTACAGAGTGCTGGGTCGAAAGTGACCCCTTCAGCTAATGGCAGTTCAATGGTGTCTCTGTCACAGCAGAAGGTCCTTTCGGGCCTCCTCACAAGTACTAGGTGCTTCATCCACACCCACTAGTCGAACGAGAGATCGTCGGACATGACCTCGGGCTTGTCAGGCTCGATCCAGTGCTCATGCACCCCATCGTCAGCAGAGGGTCGCCAGCCCTCCTCGCCATACACGTGGCGCAGGGGGCAGTCGCTATCGTTGACCTTGACCCAATACCCCTCCCAGCCCGGGGCATCCTGACCTGGCGCGAAAGGCGGGTCAGCATCGGGGTTGACCAACTCGCCTTCTTGCACTTCCGTGGAGGCCGCGATATCGCTTTCGGCATGATCGGTCGGCTCGCCCATCACGAGCGATCTGATCGCGCCCCAGGATGCAGCCTTGCGCTTCTCCCACTCGATCAGGCCTTGCTCATCAGCTGGCGAGGGACGATCTTCGTCGAAGTGCATCGTAAGCATGGTCATGACCTCAGCCATCAGCGCATCGAGCCACTCACCGAAGCGGTTCAGAGCATGACCCTTGACGTTCTCGGGGATGGAGTTGTCGAAGTCGTCGGGGACCCACCGCAGCAACTCACGAAGCCAATCGGCGAACTCAGTGTTCTGTTCCATGACTCGCTGAAGCTCGCGACCGATCCCCGCAAGCTGACCATCGCGGTGCTGAAGTTGCTGCACCTGGCGGTCAGTGAGCTGCGTGACATCGCGTGAGTGCTTCAGTGTCGCCTCGGCAACCTGAGTGAGTTCACCCATCAGCTCTCGGAACTTCTGCCGAAGCACCTGACCTTGGTCTTCGTAGGTCATAGCAGGCCCCCCGACCTTCTCCATGGCAGGATCCGGTTCACGCACCCCCTTCTGACCGCCCTGGTGCAGAATGCGGATCTCCTCAGGTCCTGGCATTGTCCCTCTCTCTCATGATCTCTCGTATACGGCGGACATAGGCCTCGTGCATCAGCCCCGCGTTGACGCCGAGCTGCAAGATGGTGTGGATGGCAATGGGATTCAACGTAAGCAGCTCAGCCTCAAGGGGCGGTATGCCATCAGCCATGCGGCGCAGGCAACCGAGGAGAACTCCTAGGTCGAACAGCTGCTTATCTGCCCGAGAGCGCTCGGCATCAGCCCGCTCATTGGCGTCCTTGACAGCTTGGCGAAGTGCCTTGCGGCCTCGGAGCAGCTTGTCGATCTCACCCTGGTAGAACTGCGAGTCGGCGCTCACTTGGCACCGCACTTGAACCGGCAGTCACCAGTTTCCTTGTATGCCGGTGCAAGATGCCCGCACCCCTGTCGTACGGGTTGGCCCTTGACCAGCAGGATGCCTGGCACGTCCGTGAGCTCGCCAACGGCCGAGGGGCGCTTGTTCTTCGGGTTGAACGGAGAAGAAGGCAGCTCCTCGCTAGGGATAATCCTCGCCTCCTTCTTCCCGAAGCCCTTGCCTTGCTTACCGGGGCCAGACTGCTCGTACCCCTTCCCGAACTGATGCTTCGTTTCGAAGCCCATCAGAGACTCACCTCCACACCCGCTTGACGAGTGCCCCAGCCGGTTCGTCGGCATGTCGCCATGCCGTAGAGTCGTACGGGGCGTAGGACAAAGATTGCCCAGAGGGTGGCCACCGGCGAAAGCAGCCATGTAGTCACCCGCTGGAGCGTTGTTTCATCGCTTCGTCGGTACATCAAGTACCGCAACCCTTGCAAATAGCCGATCAGGATACTCACCCCGAACATCCAAGGGATAACCTGCCAGCTTGCCTGGTAGTGGAGCGGGTTGATGACGACGATCACGATGAAGAGCAGCAGCGCGAGCACGAACTGGAACCAGGTAAGCAAGTTCATCCAGTAAGCGATGCCGGTTTTCGGGAGGTACTTGACCCGCCAGACGCTTCGGATGGTCGACCCGCGCATCCAGCGCAAGTACTGCCGCAGATGGTGGCTCAGCTTGTCCGGCATGAGACAGAACACCATGGCCGAGGGCTGTTGAACCGTCTTGCCCTTGACCTTGGCGTACAGGGTGAGTAACGAGTCATCGCTGAACCCCACCTTGTTGCCCATGAACGTCTCGCGCGTGTACCCGCCCAGGTTCCCGCGAATGACTTCTGCCCGGTAGGCTGCCAGTGGACCGCTGTTGACCAGCACCGAACCAAGCGTGGACATCGCCGACCGAGTGGTCATCTGAACCGTAACCCAGATGAGGTCGGTGATGCGCGCCAGGAAGGTTGTCCGGTTGTTCAGTGCATGGACGATGCCGGCAACTGACATGACCTCGGGGTCAGCCAAGGGCTTGAGCAGTTCCTTGAGCGCTCGCGAGTCGAGGATGCCGTCGCTATCGCATGTTACGAAGACATCTGCGATGGGATGAGTGCCGAAGGTGAGCGCCTGAGCGGATCGTTTACCTCCGTTGGGCTTGCGTTCCCATCGCAGCGTGACATCGCGCAAGAGCGCTTCGACCGCCATGTCGACTCGAACGGTCTTGTAGTCAACGTCGCTGCCGTCATCGACCACGTGGATCACTTGCGGCAGTCGAACCTGGTGGAGCAACGATGTGATACAAGCCCTGAGAGCAGCAGGATCCTCGTTGAAGACTGGGATGCTGACGACTACGTTCAGTTCGTTCAGCGCCCGACCCTGCTCACGATTGACCCTCCGTGGTCGCTCCAAGTACGCCAGCCCCTGTTGCATGACCAGGAATGCCAACGTCGCAAGAAACAACCAAGCAAACCGGCTAACCGGCTGGTGCCGGAGAACTGCGATGACGCGCGCAGCCCCCCAGGCAGCCAGCACGGCTAGCACGGCAGCACCTGCGGGAACCGCGAAGCCCCCACGAAGGCGACCAGAAACCATCAGTCGCCGACCTTCTTGCCTCGCCGAAAGCCCGCGGCGATGAACACCGCACCGGTGGCGACCAACATCGCTGCCATCAGCAGCAAGTTGACCGAGCCGATGAGCGGCACGGAAACCGCCATTGCGGCTCCGGTACGAGGCAGTGCTTCGTATGTACCCATTCCCATCCTTCCTGTGAACACCCACGACCTTTGTCGCGGGGGCGTTTGTGAGGCGCATAAGCATAACTTACCGCCTCTCGTGACCCCTGTCAAGGCTCTCAGGCACAATCATCAGCACCTCAGTTGACCCGCCATGGGGGATATCAGGGCGCCAACCGAGCATGACCTTAGAGCCGTCGCTGACTCGGGTAGCTCGAATCTCGAAGTTGGTGTTGTCAGGGTCGCCAGTCATGTCCATCTCTAGCCTGACCCAGGTGAGTTCAGCCACGGTGGAGCCCCTTCCGCTTCTTGTCCTTCTTGATCCGGTCCCAGTCCTGTCGACTGGGCGGCTGCGGAGGCATGGCCACGATGGAAACCTTGCACATGCCGGGGAAGTTGGGAACGTAGGACTGCATGATGAGCGTCCCGTTAGCGTCGAAGACATTGATCAGATACATCAGCGCCTCCACATCCCGGGCACGAGCGTGCCGCCGTTCATGTGTTTGTCCTCACGGCGAATCCGCCGGCGCACCCTGGGATTCTGCTGGCTGTTCCGCTGGCGGTACTCATTGCCGTCCTTGTGCAGCATCCAGAGGATGAGCCAGAGGCGAGAAACGAGGAACAGCACGATCACATGCCCAAGTGTCAACGTCACATGCACCTGGTTCAGATCGTGCCAGAGCTGCCTCACCGCTCCCACCTCGCGGCATCTTTCCACGTCTCGCGTTCGGGCTCAGGCGGGTTACGAACTGCGTCGATGGCCGCCGGCACGACCATTCCAACTGTCACGAGCCCCACCAGCAGCCCGAGGGCTCTACGAAGAGTCATCCGACGATACCCACCGTGCGCAGGACCTGGATGTTCGCCGTCAGCCAGCCGCGAGCCCGAGCCTCGTGGAGCTTGGGGCCATGGACATCCACACCCAGGGCGAACTGAAGCTGGAAGTCACAGCGGTCGTACTCCACCTTCAGCCGAGCGGACTCGCCGATCGACAGCGGTCGCGCCACGAGCGAGTTGAAGTACTGCGCACGGGCGATGGCGTACTGGCGATGCAGCAGCCGGAGCTCATCCAGCACGTCGCTGATGGTCATCTTCGCGGCTTTGCGCTCGATGATCTCTCGCGTGCGTGCCCGTTCGCCGACTCGGTTACGCCGTCGAGTCGTCAGGGTAGTCACGGTGGCCTCAGCCATTGTCTTGCCTCCTCGGTCAGTGAAGCGATGCAGTAGCGATGCTATCATCTCCCATTGGCCGGAGCAATAGCGCGTTTCCTAGCCTTTCACATTAGCTAACCCACCGCGCGCGTTTCGGCCCCCGAGCTCCCAAAAACCCTGTAAAGCCCCATCACGGCCACCGATGACTCCTCATCTGTTCCAAGAAAGCCTGCGCGGCCTCAGCTGCTTCCCTAAAGGCCTCAGGCGTGAATTGAGGTCGATCATCGGCCGATGGGCCATGAGGCGATTTGGAAGCGCTCTGGGAAAGCCAGTCAGGAACTCTCAGAATTGTGCGACCGACTCGCACGATCATGTGAGGGGTCACGAGCATCTTCGTACGGATGGGGAAGTTATCGCGGCCCCGAACGACATAAGTGCCGTTAGTCGAGCCCAGATCCTCGACATAGATGGCCGACTTACCACGGAGCTGGCTGAACATGCAGTGCCGCGGAGACACGAATCTGTCGCCCCTGACCACAAAGTCGCACGATGGGTCAGTGCCAACGACCAAACACTGCCTTATTTCCATCCGTGTATCCACTTCTTGTGCTCAAGCCACTCACAGTAGCTCATTGGCCGGCCGCAACAGCCATACATCAGCGGATTCTTCCCGTCGAGGTGTGGTGAATCGAACTAGGCTTCGGCGGCGGGTACTTGATCAGCGTGTACAGAGGGCCGCCATCCTCTCGAGGGCTGATTCCACCGACGTGAATGGACAGTTTACGGAGTGGTGTCTCCGATTGGACCACCGGTTTGCTGCCCCAGCCGTCGTTGATCCGGTCAGGCTGGTCGTATCGAGCCTCGATGTTGAACGGGGCGTTGTCTCGAGGCCGCACGAGCGGGATTTCGAGCCGCTGGACGACCTGGCCGGTCACCAAGTCCGTCGCGATGACCTCGATGGAGAGATCATGGGCCGGTTCGAGCTCATTTGGTTGGGTCATCGTCGTACTCCTCGTCCACTAGCTCCGGTTCGTCCTTCTCTTTGCCCACATAGACGGGCCCGTCGTAGTCTTTACGAGGCATCAGATGGCCTTCACCTTCACGTGAGCGGTTTTGGCGGCGCAAGTCTTGCCGGTTTTGTCCTTGTAGACGACGATCGGGCCCAGCATGCGACTGTGCTGGAACTCAATCACCTCTACGAGGGTGTGGACCGGCTCCATCTTGCTCTTGAGCTGGACGTATGCGTACGTCATCGGGGTCTTAAACATAGCCAAGCTCCTTAGCGATGAGGTATTTGGACTCCGTTTTGTCCTCCCAGCCCTCACCGAGCACTTGGGTAAGCCGGCGATGCAGAGCCTCCTTCACTTCCGTGTCATGCGCGTCGATCCAGAAGTAGAAGTGCTCGAAAGCGTCCGGATCAGAGCCTCCCGAGGGCGGACCATCTGTGCCGGCGACGCACCAGCCAGCTCTGCAGCAGTTGCATGACTCGCACGCACCCTCGAGACAGCAGTCTCGGACGGTTGAGAGCTTCTGAGGCTCGCCGATGGCGTTATCGCCCTCTTCTACCACGCCAGGATCATCGCGCCGGCATGTGAGGATCGGCTCGAGGCTCAATGAATCCGGAGTGGGATACACCGGCCGTTGGATGTCGGTCATAGGTGCTCCTCAGCGCATCAGGTGACGGGTACCGGCTCGGCGCCTCGGTCGGGATGGGATCTCATGCGCCATCGGGGTGTGGAACTCGACCTTCTCCAGGTAGGCAGTGACCTGAGGGTCGACCACTTGCTCTCGCTCCGCCATCTTCTCCTCGTAGAGCTTGTTGTCGGGGGAGTCGACTGCCATGCGGAGCGTGTAGGTGCCGCTGGAGGTGGTCCCCAAGATCTGGCCGGCGGCATGCTCGACTACTTCCCAGCCGACGGCGACCAGCAAGTCCAGCTCACGGCGGATGGTGCAGCGAGTGACGAGGTACTTCGCCCCGGGTCCGGCCTTCTTGCGGGCCTTACGGAGTACCTTATCGGTGTAGACCACCTGGTATGGCGGTCGGTCTTTCCGTCGTCCAAACATAAGCTTTGATCCTCTCTCGGTCGTTATGGGCGAATGTGAAGTGCTGAGGCAAGTATACCACCTCCGTGATCGCGCTGCAAGGCAGAAGTCGGGTGGCTTTACGACTCGGCCGAGTGAGGGTCGACAGGGTAGGGAGATTTGACAAGAGGACACAGACGTGACGTGCCACCGTCGTAGCAACCCCGGCGACTTTTTCCCCCGTTCAAACACCCCGGGGGGTTCGTACAATACACAGAATGAAACAAAGACACAAATGGAAAGAATACACACTCACAAAGGAAACACAGATCTAACGCATCATCATTCGGAAAGGAACACAAGACAAAGAGGAAAGGATACATCCTTCCTTCTTCATTCCTCATCATCAATGCATCCATGCATCATGCATCCCATCAATACAAAGATGATGTACATAGATATCAATCAATCATCTAACCCATATCATAACCATCCATCATCCATCACCAAAGATGATTGGGATAGAAGATAGCAACCTACATAGATGATACCCCCCATATGCGCCCCCGGCGCAATGCACTGGGACATAGAGAAAGGCGAGGGAGTATGTCCCTCACCCTTCCCTGTAGGAGAGGCGCCCATAGCGCCCCCGGCGTCAGGTGGTCTCGCACCTCACTCCCGATACCCATGCCTTGACGTTGCGGTCGGTGTATGTGTGATAGACGTGCATCAGAACCTGAGATGTTCCCCGTACATGAAGGGCAACCCTCTTGGTGCCTGCATTGTTCGTGACCAGAGCGGAGAACATCCTGCCCTCGACCCCGTCAAGGTAGGCAGCGCCTCCGTCATTCCGGACCTGGAATGCCATGATCCCCAGCTGCCCCCGGTAGACGTCATACTGGCAGGCAAGGTGATACCCCATCGGGGAGGTGCCGGCGTCGGAGTAGATCGGCGCAACTGGCGTCGCCTGCATGTCCCCCGATCCGGAGGCGAAGGCGGTGGCGGGTGAGAGAACCACACCCAGTGCGAGCAGGATGGTGAAGATGAAGCGGCGCATGTCAGATCTCCTTAGTTGTTGTGGTGCGGGTGAAGGTCGGTCTGTCCATCCCGACGGCAGTCGGGGCAGACCATCTCCCATTCGCCAGAGGGGCGGAGGGAGCGGATGCGGTAGACCCCAGCGCAGAGCGCGCAGGTCTCGTGGCAGTCGCAGGAGTAAGGGTCGTGGTTGACCGGCGTCCCGTCTGCGAGGTAGTCAACGGCGGGGGCGGGAGTGCGGCGTGTGGTCATGAGAAAACCATACCGCACTCGGCGACCTCTGTCAAGGCGGCGATCGTCTCGAGTCCGTCGAAGTCGGCGGGGACGAACCCGTAGGTGACTGGTCCGGTCGGGGTCGCGACTACGCAGTCGACCATCCCAGCGGGCGGAGTGGAGAGGTTCATCACCCCTCCCAAGGCGGGCAGAGGCAGGTCTTCGTGCCGTCGTTGAGGTACTCGAGCGCGAGGGAGAGGAAGTTGTCCTGGGCGTCGAGGATGAACCCGATGTCGGAGATGTGCTCGTCGTCGCGCTCATTCTCGATCACGCAGATCAGGGACTCGGCGAGGCACTTCTTGGTGTGCGGCAGTTCGGCGGGGCGCGGTGTCGTTGTCATGCCTCAATTCTACGCCTACGCAGCACCTCTGTCAAGGCAACCCACATAACGACTTGGTAACGGCGCCAGACGCTCTGAGACGCCCGCAGGTGTCGAGACGTATGCCAGCATACGACCTTCCGCCTTGCCGCCTCAGCGGAGCACACAGGACTCCGTCCCCTGCTGCCCTCCCGGCGGGGAGATCGTCATGGCGGCGACCTTCTACCCGAGCGGATGACGTGAGGGTCCAGGGGACGGAGCGGTCCTTTAGCGGGCGAACCCGCAGGTGCAAATCGCCTCCCTCCAGTACCGTCTGAGACAGTCGAAGCGGTGCATCAGAACTCCCTCCAGACGTGGAGGAAGTCGCCCGGCAGGAGGGTGAGCACCTCGCCGTCGGACTCATCCCGGTAGGAGTGCTCCTTGGTCAGGGTGAACCCGCTCTGCGTGTCGCGCCTGGACCAGAGGTTGAGGAGCGGGTAGTCGGGGTGCTCCTTGTCAACCTCCAACTCCTCGCGGACCGCCTCGGTCATGACCATGAGGTGCCAGAACCCCCACCTGAGCGGGAGCGCCTCCTCGTTGCGGGTGATCTTCGCGGTCAGTGGCATGTCAACCGTCCATTCCCCGCCAGGAGGCGGTGCCCAGTCCGGTGCGCAGCGTCGGGTGGATCGCTTCGTACGCGGTCGTCAGTTGGATGATGAGTTCGCCCGCGAGGCGGGAGGGGAGGCAGGCGATCATGTGCTCGCCGTCCTCGGTGATCAACTCGACCTCGACGCGTTGCACGTCGGGCGAGAGGTAGACGGCGCGCGTTGCCTTCGCCTGCGCAATGTTGAACTGGTGCTGGTCGAGGATGTGCTTGCGTCCCCGGCACGGGGTCCAGGTCCCGTCGCCCTTGCGGATGCGGTGCTTCATCGGATCGCCTTTCGCTTCGGGACCCGGTGCGAGCGAACGATGTCGCGGCGCGCGGGGCGCGGAGGGATGTACTTGGTCATGGTCGCGAGTTCGGCGAGGCGGCGTGCGGTTGCCTCGAGCATCGCGTTGCGGGTGGCGGTGTCATCGGTCGTTGTCATGCTTCAATTCTCGCACTACTCGTCGACCCTGTCAAGGCGATTGCGTAACGAATGGATAACAAGGTAGGCGATCATGGCGAGGAGCGCGAGCACCCAGACGGAGTCGGGGACGAAGACGATCGCGCGGGCAATCGTAAGAAGGGTCGCTTTCCACTCGAAGGCGATCACCCACACCATCCCGGCGCAGACCCAGAGTGCCAGGGCGAAGGTGAGTCCGCGAGCGATGCGGACCCCCTCCTCTCGTTCCTGGTCGCGTGTCATCGCAGATCCAACCCCTTCCCGAACCTCGACTTGATGAGCGAGTACCCGCAGCGGTCGGCGACCTGTTGGGCGAACCGCTTCGCCTCGGCGAGGGTGATCACCTCGTGCGCGACCAGGGTCTCGAGGGTGACGTTGAGCGCGATGGCGAGATCGAGGATCTCGTCGTAGGTGAGCGTCCCGTCGTAGTCGGTTGTCAGGGGCGCGCTGGCGTAGTGCAGGACTGCGAGGATGTGCTTCGGCATGTCAGACCTCCCATTGTTCGGTGAGGGCGTCGCGGTCGTCTTCCGCGTGCCGCCCGAGGAGTTGGGTGATGAAGAGCATTACGGTGTATGTGGTCATGCCTTGACTCTATCGCCACCCCACCACCCTGTCAAGGCGGCGCGCATGTGATCTAGGTCACACGCGGTATCGCCTAAAGGGTTGCGCACGGGATGTCGATGATATAGGCATGATGACACCGACACCCGATCCTCGCGATCCGATCACCCCTCCGCCGGTCGACCCGCTCGACCCCGACTTCAACTGGGACGACGCGCTCGCAGTCGACCCGCCGCGAGGGAGGGGGACGCGCTGACAGACGCCTCTCAGGCGCTCGCAGATCGATCCGTATGCTGGCATACGCCCATCACATCACGCACCCCTAAGGGCGCGCAGAGAGCGTCAGGGAGTCAGCGCAGGTGAGCGCATTCGTCGATGTTGTCGTCGGCGCAGATGCGGTAGTCGCAGATGTGGATGGGGCAGAGTTCGAAAGCGGCGGCGAGCAGTTCGAAGTCGATTTCGGAGATGCGGCGGCGGATGTCGGTCATGAAGTCGAGGATGGCGTCGATTTCGAGGTTGTCGAGCATCGAGCGCGCGATGGCGTGGATGAGTTCGGTGTTCGGCGATGCGGTCGTTGTCATAGCATCATTCTCGCATGACCCCTGCCCTGTGTCAAGGCGGGGAATCGAACAAGTTGTACAGGGTTAATCGAACAGCCGGAAACGGACACTTCGCCACGCGAGCGTTTGAGACCAGCAGGTGTCAACCCGTATGCTGGCATACGACCCGTGAGTTGCTCGCCGCAGACGGCACCGTGGCGATTTCACATGGTTAAGCGGTTGATGTCCGATTTGACATGGTACACACCCATAACCCCCCTTTCGGGGGGCATGAGCGTTGCGGGCGGTCAGTCCTCGTTGTCCGCCTCGGGGACCTCGGGAGCGTTGTCCGCCTTGTCCGCCTCGAGCGCGGCGGTCCACTTCGTGAACTGCGAGCGCAGGGTCTTGACCTGACCGGCGGTGATCGCGTAGCGGTGCCCCTTGCCGACCGGGTCGATCGACTTCGCGGCGTCGGAGCGCAGGAACTTGCGCAGCGTGCGCGGGGTCGTGTCGAGCGCCTCGGCGACCTGAGCGGTGGTGAGGATGGTTGCCATGATGATCATTCCCTTCGAGTGGTGCCCCCCCTCGTGGGGGGCGATGAGATAATCTTGCCATGACTCGACCGCCCTGTCAACCGCCAAATCGGACATCGGATAAGTTTTTTGCGGCAACTTACTCGGTCCACGAAACGCCCATAGTGAGAAAGTCAAGGTCCGCACGCCTTGACTTTGGCGCGAGTTTGTGCTTACGGACAAAACGGACGGAATCGCCAGGGAGCGATCTGCGCCCAGCGCGTCCCGCCCCGTATGCTGGCATACGCCGTTGACCCTTCACCGCCTTAGGCGAGCACGTGGCGATTACACCGAACATCCGCCCCGAAGGGCGGAATGTCCGATTCCCTCAGCGTTCGGAGAGTTCCTGGTCCGCGAGCGCTATGCGCATCAGTGCGGGATATGCGGATGATGGGTTGGACTGGGAGTTATCAATCAAATCCCCGATCAGTCGCACTTCCCCCCTGCTGAGCGATTCCTGCGCATCGAGGACGGTTTGGGGTGCGTCGACCTCATCGCGTTGGTTGGGGAGGAGAAGGGAGTAAAGGGCGGCGGGGAGATGAATGTCGAGGAAGTCCGCAACTGTCGCGATCACCCCGTATATGTCCGCTCCGTCCAGGGTGTCCGATTCTTCCTCGATGAGGTGTTCGAGAACTTCGGTCGAGAGTTCCGATAGGGGAGTCATTGTCCGAACCTTTCGATGAGGGATTCGTTGAGTGCTTCGCGGAGTTTGGCGGAGATGTCCATTTCGAGGATGTCGAGCGTATCCTCCCCTTCATCCCCAATGTGATCTATGGCGATGTCGAGCGCAAGATCGCAGATCCAGTCAGAGATCCGGTTATGCAACTTGAGAGCGAACTGCGCGATTTCGGATTGGTGCACTTCAGGGATCGGTATCGTTGTCATGCATTGATTCTCCCATGACCGCCCCACCCTGTCAAGGCGATTGGATAACGAAGTTATAACGGTCGCCGACGTAATCGGACATTTCGCCAGGCGGTCGTTTGAGGCGGTGTAGTCACCGGCGTATGCTGGCATTCCGGCGCCCTGTGCGCTCGCGCCTAATCCCCCTTAGGATCGCTCTCACGCCCCGTTCAGTTCCCCTGCCGCCTGACACACCATAACCGACATGTTACACATGTGTACTACGTCCGATTTGACATAGTTAAGCGCTACACATCCGTTGTGCGGACTCTGGGAGCTACGTCCGATTTGATACAGTATGAGAGGTTAGTTCGTTCCGTCCGATATGGCGGTATCCGGAGCGGGGTTCCAGCGGGAGAGAACTCTCAGCAGCTGTTTTTGCTATACGTGCGTGCGCACACACGCGAGAGCCGCGCCGGAGTGCGACCCTGCGTTGCGAGCGATCAGCTGGTCGGCTGCCCGCCGGTGGCCTCCTTCACGGTGTGCGTGCTGACCTCGGCCGGCGCGGGAGCGTCGGTCTTCTTGTCGGCAACGGCGGCGGACCAGGCGGTGAACTGCTTCCGCAGCGTGGGAACCGACTTGGCGTCCAGCTCGTACCGCGAGCCCTTGCCGACGGACTCGACCTTGCAAGCGTCGGACCGGAGGAACTTCCGGAGCGTGCGAGCGTCCGTACCGAGCTTCTCCGCGACCTGCGCAGTGGAAAGAGCCATGAGTGTCATCTCCTTGTGTCATTCGCCCCTCGTTGAGGCGATGAGATAATCATGCCACCTCCGTGCTGCCCTGTCAAGGCGCTTGTTCACTCCCCACATCACGAATACATAACAGTGCTCCGCGCAGCTGAAGTTCTCTCCCCAGCCTGAGTTCTCTCCTCAGCCCTTGTGTCACCTGCGGCGTATGCTGGCATACGATATGTTCTCCGCAGAGCCTCAGGAGCGATCCTAGCGCTCTTAACACTGGCGTTAGTTCCAGTCGACGCCGACCCGGAGGGAGAAATCCGAGTTAAGGAATGAAGTTTAAACCAGCCGTAGCGGTCTGGAACCAACCCTTCGACCAATCCCTCGATCGACATAGTTCCGGATCATTCCGCAACCCCGAACGTAGTTCCAAGAATGCGGACTCCGTCCTCATCTCAAACCCCGAGATACCAACGCCATCGTTTCAACCCGGACATGTCATCCACACCACCGATTCGAGTTGCATCCTTCCATCCTCACCGGTCGCAATCGGACCCAACCCGTTCCTAACTCAGTGTTCCAACTTCAGCCCGAACGTTCACTCCCAGTGATTCTCCCTATTCCACCTAACCGCCCTTCTCTCCCATACCTTCCAAATCGGACATACCGCTCGAGGATCTAGTTTAGACGAACTCAGTCACCCAGCAGCTGTTTTTGATATGCGCGCCGCACCCCGCGTCGCAAGAGAACTCGACGATCAAGTCGCGTCGATTCGTCGATCATCGAGCATCAATCTGTGAATCCCAAAGCGAGCGAGAATCGCCGCACAATCGCATTGCGGGAAAATATGTCATGTCAAGTCACCGGTCGCGATTCGTGCGCCGCAATTCGCGCAGAACTTCCAACCCCTCGAGCAGAATCGACCGCAGCTTGAGCAAGAGCCCATAGCCGTCATCCCAGCAACATCTGCCTGAACCTTCCCAAGCCCGCGGTCAGAAGCTTCGACCTGTCGCCCGAAAACCTCCGCCTCATCCATCCGCATTCGCAGCTCGCGAGCGATGGACCGCAGTCTCTTGTCGATCCGATCCTTCAGCTCGAGGGCAGCGTCATTCTTCACCGTCCAGTACTTCTTGTACTTCTTGCCCTGACCTCCGGCAGTCTTCCTCGCAGCCTTGCCTAATTCCCCTGTCTGCCTTGCAGCCTCACCTCTAGCCCCAGCTCCTCCGTCATCCCCAGCAAGAGCCAGGGTAAAGAGCTCCGCATAGGTGTCGATGAAGTCCCGCGGCAGCATGTACAGGATCTCCAAAGCCATCCGATGGACCGGCACCCCAGCCGCAGCCATCATGGCAGTGAACCTGTCCTCAGCGATCCTCTCAGCCTGAAGATGCGCCAGCGACTTCCCCGAACTGTTGACTGCAGCGAGCCCAGCCACTCCTCCCTCAGGTCGACCTCCAGTCCTGTCCGCCGATCCTTCAGCCCTCGACCTAGCCCCGGCATTGCGCCCTGTCTTAGCCCTACCCATTACTTCCTCCCCTTCCTGCGCGCTGGCAGGTAGTTTTGATTAGGGTCGTGTTGCGCCACGAAGTGGTGCAGCGCCAACGCGATACGAACGGAACCGCTACTGCACAGCCGCGCCTCACGTTCTCCTCCTGGCTCAGAATACGTACCTCGTGCGCTTATCCGAGGGCATGCCGGATCATCGAAGACCGCATCCAGATACGCCAGCCCTCCATCTGCCATCCACACCCCCGTCACAGCTCGAGAACGACTCGAGTGTCGTCGTCCGCAATCGCCTTCGCGGACTCGAACGGTCGCAGGTGCTGCGTGCAAGTCTCGTCTCCGCAACAGGATCCCGTCGCGATCACAACCTCCTGATTCCTGTCCCGTAATGCGAGCAGATCCCGTAGATCTCCGACATTCATTCCTGTCCTCATTCCTGTTAGGCGTCCACATCCAGGCAAACGCGATCGCTTGGTATATTGTTTTAACTATATCGTATTGCACTACTGAACCGATAGGTTCAGGTGCATACGAAATCATCGCGCCCGCGTGAGTCAGTTGTATTCCTGTCAACATGAAACCCAATCCGCAAAGGGGAAGATGATTGCTCCTGTCCGGAATCAGGGGGTTGCGCATCATGCGGGGCTCCAGACTGAGCCGCGATCTCCGGCGGTCTCAATGACCTGTCCGTTTTCCAGGGCTCTTCGGAGGTTCTTCCATACCTGACCGCGGCTGAGCCCGAGCTTGTCGGCGATTTCGGTGGTGGTCATTGGCTTGTCTGACTTCTGGAGGGTACGAATGATTGCGGGCACCCCACGAATCGGGGATCGCTTCCCTCCCTGACTTGGGGCTCTCGCTGCGCGCTCCTCAGCATTGACCTGATCAATCGCCTTATCGTCTTCGCTGGTTCGCCAGGGGCTGATAGACGGCTGCCACTCGCGGTTCCGCACATTGCTCATGCGGTAGGCAGAGGCCGGTATAGACTTGCTCTCGAGGTCGATGCGTACATCCCCGCTTGAGGCCTCGCTCAGGTAGAGACTGTCCTCAGACCAGGCATGGTTCGCTACTGACCCGAGCAGCCGTTGTCCCGGCCGCAGCTTCTCGGACTTGCCCATGTGATGGATAACAAGGATCGTGACATTGTGCTTGCGGCATAAGGTCTTCAGCGGTTTGAAGATCTTCGTCGTCATCTCCTGGCTTCTGTTCTCCTCAACGTCACCGGCCATCATCATCAGCGTGTCGAGGATCATAAGACGGTACGGCAGCCCATCCATGCCCCGCTCGAGTTGTTCATCGAGCCAGAGCTGCCAGGCCTCATCGGAAATAACTACCCCGTGCTGTACATAAGCGTTGATCGCGGGGTCGAACTTGGCATCCTCATCAGGCGGCAGCCATTCGACGGTCGGCATACCCTCAGAAGGCACGAGCACCAGCTTGTCGCTAGACTTGCCCGCCCAGATTTTACCCGAGCGCTGCTTCAGTGTGGGCAGGGGGTCCTCTTCCTGGATGTACAGTACTGGACCAGGTTCTTCCACCTTGAAGTAGCCCAGGAAGTCAGCTCCAGTCGAGACCGATAGCGCAAGGTCGAAGCCAACCCATGACTTATACGCCTTCGGTTCTCCGGCGATGAACCCGCAAGCACCCTCCGTCAGTAGGTCCCGGATCAGGAACTTCGGCTTCTTGACGTTGCGCAGCAG
>Ga0070682_100000981_pt1 | contig 16540 bp, 11 predicted proteins | sample KBSC63LmetaG_FD_64668 | JGI IMG/M metagenome (GOLD analysis project Ga0070682, IMG submission 64668) | Corn rhizosphere microbial communities from Kellogg Biological Station, Michigan, USA - KBS C6-3L metaG | ecosystem: Host-associated > Plants > Roots > Rhizosphere | place: USA: Michigan... | reverse complement strand
GTGGAGGCGCGTGACGAGCTCGTGCAGGCCCGGCGCGTAGATCTCGCGGTCGGCGGTGCGCGGGCGACCGGTCTCGCGGACCTGCTGCAGCGCGAGCGGTGGTCGCGAAGGCTCGTGCGCGACGACCGAACGCTCGTAGTAGTTGACGCCGAGCACGTCGATGGGCGCGGCGATCGTCGCGAGATCGGCTTCGGACACCGGCGGCATGTCGGCGCCGTAGAGCTCGACCATGTCGCCGGGGTAGCCACGTCCGAGCACGGGCTCCAAAAACCAGCGGTTGAAGTGGCCGTCCCAGCGCCGCGCGGCCGCGGCGTCCTCGGGGCTCTTCGTCGCGGGATGGGTGGGCATGAAGTTCAGCGCGACGCCGACGGGTGAGCTCGTGCGCGCCCGGAGCGCCGTCACCGCGAGCCCGTGCGACAAGAGCAGGTGGTGAGCACACAGGAGCGCTTCGCTGAAGCTCTTGTGGCCGGGCGCGAACAGTCCGGTCTGGTAACCGAGGAAGGCCTGGCACCAGGGCTCGTTGTGCGTGAGATACAGGGACACGCGATCGCCGAGCCGCGCAGCGCACGCGTCCGCATAGTCCGCGAACGCGAGGGCCGTGTCGCGGGCGAGCCATCCACCCGGGAGCGCCGTGGGCAAGTCCCAGTGATAGAGCGTCGCGCACGGCTTGATGCCGCGCGCGAGCAAGCCGTCGACCAGGCGCTCGTAAAAATCGAGCCCTTTCGCGTTCACGGCGCCGCGTCCGTTCGGGACCACGCGCGGCCACGCGATGCTGAAGCGATAAGCGTCCACGCCCAGCCAAACCAGAAGATCGAGGTCCTCCTCGAGCCGATGGTAATGGTCACAAGCAATGTCGCCGTTGCCCCCGTCCTTGGTGGTGCCCGGGCGACGGGCGAACTCGTCCCAGATGCTGGGCGAGCGGCCGTCCTCCGCGACGGCGCCCTCGATCTGGTACGACGACGTAGCGACGCCGATCTGGAATCCCGACCCGAACGCCCTGCGCGAGAGAGGAGACATGCTCAAGAGTACGCGCGTACCACGGCGTGCCGCGGCCTGTCTCTTGTGCGCGGCTCTCGGCCTGTTCCGAGCGTCGCCGGCGCACGCCGCCGGGACCGACGAAGCGCCCGCCCCCCTCTTTCCGTTGCGCAGCGAGCCCGCACGCTGAGCGTCGTGCGCGACAGTGCGCATGTCGCGTGATGTAGGGCAGCGTGTTCCGGCGACGCTCGCGCGCGCATGCGCTCGCACTGAATGACGCTCGCGTCGCCGCGCGTCGCAACGCGTGTCGCGCGAGGTGCGACCTTGTGCGGCGACGTAGTGAGTGATGCGAACAATCGTCCGCGGAGCAGTGGGAGAAGGATGCTCAGCGTGTTATTTTTTGAATTCGCGCGAACGCTGCCCGCGCGCGCACAGCGGAGGACACCAATGCTTCGAGAGGCCCATCATAAGTTTCGAATCCAGCTTTTCGCCACGGCCGCGTGGACCAGCCTGCTCGCGAGCGTGATCGCTTGCGGCTCGGAAGCGCCGGACGAAAAGATCGGCGGCGGACTCGGAACGGCGGCGCAGGGCGGAACCGGCGGCAGCGTCAACGTCGGCAAGGGCGGCGGCACGGTCGCCGTCGGCGGCAGCAACGGCACGGCGGGAAAAGGCGGCGTCTCCGTCGGCGGCAGCATGGGCACGGGCGGCAGCGGCAGTGTCGGTTCGGGCGGCCTCGACAGCGGCAGCGCGTGCGCGGTCACTTCCGCACAAGGCGACAAGGAAGAGGTCGCGCTGCTCTTCATGATCGACATCTCCGGGTCGATGCGCTGCCCGATCCCCGAGCAGATGAATCCGGTGTGCACGTCGGATCCCAAGAAGGAGTTCGACAACACGCGCTGGAAGGTGATGCGCCCCGCGCTCGAGAGCTTCTTCTCCTCCGCGGAGAGCGGCGGCATGTGGGCGGGCATCAGCTTCTTCTCCCGCAAGGGCGGTAGCTGCACGGCAAGCGACTACGAGAAACCCGACGCCGAGATCGCGCTCCTGCCGGGTGCGTCGAGCGCCATCAGCAAGGCCATCGAGGATCAGTCGCCGGCCGGCGCGACGCCGACCGTGGCTTCTCTCACGGGCGCGCTCACGCACGCCGAGTCGTGGGCCGCATCGCACGCAACGCAGCAGGTCGTCGTCGTCTACGCGACCGACGGCTACCCGCTCGGCTGCCCCAACGGCGACAAGGACAACACGATCGATCTCGCGGCGAGCGTCGCCAAGAAATCGTTCGACGGCGCGAATCACATCCGCACGTACGTGCTCGGTATCGGCCCGAACCTGAGCGAGCTCGACAAGATCGCCGCGAGCGGCGGCACCGACAAGGCGCTCCTCGTCGATCCCTCCAAGGATCTCACGATGGAGCTCGGCTCGAAGCTCGGCGAGATCCGCAGCGCCGTGGCGGTCGACTGCGTCTACAACGTCCCGAACCCGCCTGCCGGTCAGAACTTCGACGGTCGCGTGAACGTGAAGTACACGGGCAGCGACGGCAAGATGACCCCAATCGGGTTCAACGACGCCGCCAACTGCACCGAGGGCTGGCAGTACGTCGACGCGACGAAGCAGCAAATCCAGCTTTGCGGCACGACGTGCGATTCGGTCACGACCGACTCGATGAAGGCGGGCGAAAAGCCCCGAGTCGACGTCGAGTACGGTTGCACCACGGTGAAGGTCGGCGACGTGCGCTGACGCCCCGCGCGCCGGTGCGCGCGTCGAAACCTTGCGCTATCCTCGCGGCGACATGCCGAACGCCGGGGATCACGATCCGACTGGGCGCTTCTCGAACCGCGCGGACGATTACGCGCGCTACCGTCCGACTTACCCCGCCGCGGCGCTCGACGCCTTGCTGCGCGGCCTCGGCCCGCCGGAGGCGCTCCACGCCGTGGACGTCGGCGCGGGCACGGGCATCGCGTCGCGACTGCTCGCCGCGCGCGGGGTGCGCGTGACTGCCGTCGAGCCCAATCGCGCGATGCGGGAGGCGGCCGTGCCCGACTCCCGCGTGAGCTTCGTCGAGGGGACGGCCGAGGCGCTCCCGGTGGCGGACGGGGCCGCCGATCTCGTGCTCGCCGCGCAAGCGTTTCACTGGTTTCGCGCCGAGCCCGCCGTGCGTGAGATGGCGCGTGCGCTGCGCGCGGGGGGCCGGCTCGCCCTGATGTGGAACCGGCGCTCGGTGGAGGATCCGTTCACCGCCGGCTACCGCGACGCGCTGCTCGCGATCGGCGCCAATCCGTCGCTCGAGGCGATGGAGGCGGACGTCGGCGCCGTCGAGCGCTCCGGCCTGTTCGGCCCGACGCACGTCGAGACTGTCGTTCACGCGCAAGCAGTCGATCGCGACGCGCTCGTGGGCCGAGCGCTGAGCGCGTCGTACGTCCCGAAAGAAGGGCCTGCGCTCGACGTGCTCGTGCAGAAGCTCGACGCGCTGTTCGCTCGCCACGCCGGCCCGTCCGGCACCGCGGCGCTGGTCTACGAGACCGAGCTCAGGCTGTCCGAGCGTCGGCCCCGCTGATTCAGTCCGGGAGCTTGAAGCGGCCGCTCTTCTTGGTGTCGCCGCTCGAGTCCGAGCTCGACTTGTCTTTCGAGGACTTGTCCTTCGAGGACTTGTCCTTCGAGGACTTGTCCTTCGGCGGCTCCTTCTTTTCCTCGGGAGCCTTGCCGTCCATGTTCTTCGGCTTCTCGTCCTTCGGCTTTTCGGCCTTCTTCTCGTCCTTCTTGGCGTCGCCCTCGGCCCCGTCGTCCGCCTTCTTCTCTTCTTCTTTGACCGGGTCCGGAATCGCTTCCTTGAGCTTCTTGGAGCAGAGCCACTCGCACCCGCATTCCATCATCTCGCCGCCGACGGCGTCGCAGGCGTCCTGGTAGGCGGCGCTCGTTTCCTGGGTCTCGCACTTGTCGCTCGACCCCTTGCAGGTCTTCATCTCGTTCTTGCTGGTGTACCCCTGCCGGTCACCGTTGATGTTGCCGCTGCAGAGGTTCTCGCAGCCGCACTGCTTCATGCGAAAGCCGGCCTCGCGGCACTTCTCCTTGAAGTCGAGGCTCTGATCCTTCACCTCGTCGCAGTTGGATTTCGGCTTGTCGCACTTCTTGCCCTTGCCGGACTCGTCGAAGGCGAGCTTGTCTTCCTTCTCTGCCGACTTCACGTCCCTGCCCGGCGTACAGCCTGCTGCGAACGAGCCCGTGGCGAAGAGGATGCCGAGCACCGGGAGCAATTTCATGGGGCGAACCCATATCGCGTCCGCCGCCGGCAATCTAGCGGGGGGTGGAAAAACGCCTGGCTCGTGAGCTCGCGGAGCGAATTGCTCGGGAATGCAGCGGGCGCCGTTCGGCTCGACACCGTCGGGTCGAAGGAGCGCGCCGTGGCCCGCGACCGCACGCATCGCTCGGGGAACACTCCGCGCGCGGAAGACAACGGACCCACGCCGTTCGGTCGCTCGCGCCGACGAGCTCCGTCCGAGGGCGCACGGCGAGGAACGATGTCTCTTCAAAATGACCATGCAGATGGCGAGCGAACGTCGCAAGGCAAGCGGCGGCCCAGCTCGCGGTCGGAGGCCCGATGTTTCTCAAGGTTGCGTGCGGGCCCGTCTCTCCGCGAGACAGGGCACCAGGTTGCCCGGCCGCGCCTCCGCGGGGGCCTCTGCTGGTGTCACGTTTTGCCCCTACGAGGGTGCTCGGAGACGCGCTTTCCGCTGCTGCCGCCACGCCTCGGCTTTGAGCAGAACTGCTGCCTCGATCCCTGCCGTTCCGTTACTCGTATCTCTAGGTGTTCGAGACAGCGCTCGCCCCCGAAAATCCGGAACCGGTTCCAATATCTAGCTCGTATCCTTGGGATGTCGTGTCTTCGCAAATGTTGGGTGACATTTCTTTCATGCGCACCGGGCGCATCATTCCGTGCTCACGCGCAGCCGTATTTCATCGTGCGGGCAACGCGGTGCGGCACCCGGATTCGTGCACCGGCGACGAGGGCAGTGGGGTCATAGTGATGGCAAACCCGATCGTCGGAAGTTCAGTGGGTTTGCTGGACAGAGTGCAGAAGGTTGCGTAGCCTCTGCGCGTTCTTCCCATAGGCCTTTGGGCCGGAGGTATCGACATGGTTCGCAAGTGGACGGTAGGTGCAACTGGGTTCGCGGTTCTCGTGGCGACCTTCGCGGTCGTGGCTTGCTCCAGCAAGAGCGACGACGACGACAGCGGGAACGACAAAGCGGGCAAGGGCGGCACTACCGCGATGGGAGGATCCGCGGGCAAGGCCACGGGCGGCGCGACCACGGGCGGTAGCTCTGGGACCGGTACCACCGGCGGCACGGGCGGCAGCAGCGCCGGCACCGGCGGCTCCGTCAGCACGGGTGGCATGGCTGGCTCGGTCGCTCAGGGCGGCATGGCGGGTGCCGCAGCCGGCGCGGCTGGCGCGGCGGCGTCGGGTCCGTTCGCCTGCAAGGGCGCGGTCGCGACGTGCAACACCTACTCCGACTTCGGAACCGGCACTGCCGCGTGGTGGGGTAGCGGCGACTTCAACGGCGGCTTCTCCGTCTTCGGCGACGGCATCACGATGGACATGACGGGCGCGACGAACAACGTCGTGCCGAGCATTCACATCACCGGCATGGTCTCGGACTACGGTCGCGGCTTCAACTTCTGGTTCACGTTCTGCTCCGATCTCTCGGCGTTCACCGGCGTCACCTTCACGGCGAAGGGCACGACCGGCTTCGCGACGACGATGAACGCGTTCGACTTCCAGCCGCAGACGAACTCGGACTACCCGTGGCAGCCGCGCCCCGCGGACAAGAAGGGCGGGTGCACCTCGACTGACGCGGCAAACCCGTGGAACGACTGCTCGGCGCCCACCAAGCACATGACGCTGATGGACACGCCGCAGACGGTGCTCTGGTCGGACGCGGATCTCGCCAACGGCAAGCCTACGCCGTTCGCCGCGGCGATGAGCCCGAAGGAGATCGTCGGCATCCAGTTCCAGTTCCCCTGGGCTTCCGGCGCGACCGCGTACGCAGTCGACGTGACGCTCGACGACGTCTCGTTTGCGGGCGCACCGTCCGCGGTGAGTTGCGGCACCATGGTCTCCGGCTCCGCAGGCGGTGGCGGCATGGGTAGCGGCGGCATGGCCGGCGGCGCGGGCACTGGCGCCGGCGCTGGCGGGCAAGCGGGCGCCACGGCTGGCGGCGCGGGCATGTCTGGCGGTGGCGGTCAGAGTGGTGGTCGCGGCGGCGAGGGTGGCATGAGCGGCCAAGGCGGAGCGAGCGGCGGTCGCGGCGGCGCGTCCGGTGGTCGCGGTGGCGCGGCAGGTACTGCCGGCACCAACTGATCCTCGCCTAGCCTGAACGGGCCACGTCGAGCCACGCGCCAAACGCGTGGCTCGACGCGTTTTGTGGGTGCGAGCTCACTCGGGTCCGAGACCGGGGCCGGATTGTCCCGGCTGCTGCGGGAAGCCGCTCATCACGAGCACGGGGTCAGCGCGATTCGCGCGCCAGAGCACGCTCAGAATGCCGCCTTCGATGAGCGCGGCGCCGTCGTATTCGAAAGCGCTGTCGTCGAAAGAGACGATGCGCGCCTCGCCACGCCGGAGCGGCAGAACCAGGATCGCCGCGACGTCGCCCGGTGCGCCCTCGTCGGTGAACAGCGTTCCGACGACACGCGCGGTCACGCCACGCGGCTCGCCGGCGACGAGACCCACGCCGACCATGCCGGGACAACGAACCTTGAGCCACTCGCGGAGGAGCGTGAGCTCGCAGTGCTCCGCGCTGCCGCGCGTCGGTGCCACGGGCTTGCCGCTGCTCCATTCCGCGGCGCTCGGCGCCGCCGACTCCGCGAGTGGGATATCGGCACCGTGAATCACCGGCCGCGGCGGTGCGACCGCTACCGACGCCGAGGGAGCAGGTGTGCCGCTCGGAGATGGCGGCGCGGCAAATCCCGTGGGCTCGAGTGCGAGCGCGAGGGGGACGAGCGCGACGACCCGTGTGAACGGCTTCATAGCGTCCTCAAGAAGGCGATCAGCGCCGCCTGCTCCCCGGCGTCGAGGTGGCTGGTTTTCCCCATGCGATCGCGGTTCGTGCGCACGAGGTCTTCGAGCGACGCCTGGCTGCCGTCGTGAAAGTAGGGCGCCGTCCCACCGACGAACCATAAGCTCGGCGTCTTGAAGGCGGGGTTCGGCTCCGCGTCGAACCCCGCACGCGCCGGTAACGCCGGCAGCGGTATCGGGGTGCGGTCGGTGAATTCGCTTTCGGGCACGTGGCAGCGCGAGCAGCGCGCCTCGTCACTTTCGAAGATCGCTTTGCCGCGGAGCTCGCTCGCGTCGAGCTCGCGGACGAGCGTCGGCGGAGGCAAAAGACCGGAGCGCAGATAGTCGATCAGGTAGTCGAGCTTGGACAGCTGCTCGCCCGAGCCCGGGTCGATGAACGTCGCCTGCCACGGCGCGCGGTGCAGCACCGTGCCGAGCATCAGCCGCTTCGGGAGATCGGCGCTCTCGCCGTGCCAGCCGAACGGCCCGTTCGCGCGCACGCGCCCCGCGAGCATCGGGGTTTGCCTCGCGAAGAGGAGCGCGCGCGGGGGGCGGCACCGTCCCGCGTGCCGCGCTTCGCATTCTCGCGGCGCCCCAGGAAATGCACGTCCGGCGCGTCGGAGCCGAGATCGCCTTCGCGCCAGACGTAGCCGTCGTCGCGCCCTTCCGGGTGGCACGAGGCGCAGCCGAGCCCTCCGCTCAAGACCGAGCTGCGCGCGTCGGCGAACAGGCGGCGCCCGTACGCCGCATCGGCGGGGAGCCCGTCGTCGGCAAGGTGCAGGAACGTCGACGTCCCGCGCTCGAGATCGATACGCGCAACGTCGAACGTCGTGCGGCAGTAGACGTACGCGAAGCGCTCGTCCCGGCTGAGCGTCACCCCGGAAGGTCCGCCGCCGCGATCGGGAAAGTCGCCGTACACGTCGTAGGACGTCGCGAGCGGGTACACCTTCACGACGGCGGCCGAGGGATCCGGAGCCAAGGCATCGACCTCGGTGAGGGCGTTGCCGCCCTCGCTCGCGACGAGCAGCGTGTCGCGGGAGCGCCGGTACACGACGCTGCGCGGCTGCACGAGCTCCACGCGGGGAGCCGGCGCCTGTCCCGGCGCGGCTTCCCACGGCAGCGACGGACGCAGCGCTTCGCCCTGGAGTCGCGCACTGACTCGGCCGCGCGCTGCGGGCGAAAGGGGCTTCTCGGTAGCGACGTCGAGCGCGTCGACCGTGGCTGCCCCCCACCAGCTCCCGACACCCTCGGCACCGAGCGCGTGGCGTGGGACGAACAGCGTGTCGGCGTCCGGCGAAAGAACGAGGTCGTACGCGAGCGACGCCTCGAGCGCGGTGCCCGCGGGGGCGCGCGCCACGGCTGCGGGGAAGGGGAGCTCCTTCACGTCGAGTGACGTCGCGCCGAGCTCGATGATGCTCAGCGTGCTCCCGACGAGGTGCGACACGTACGCCCTCTGGTCGTTCGGCGCGAGCGCGATGCCGCGCGGCTCGCGACGCGTCGTGATGCTCGCGAGCACGCGCAAGGGGTCGAGCTCGAGCAGCGTCACGCGCGCCGACCACGGGCTCGTCACGAGCGCGCGCCGCTCGTCGCGGGTGACCGCAAGGCCCCAGGCGTCGGGCGGGAGCGTCACGCGGCCGACTTCGACGAGCCCCGCGGAAGGGTCCGGCCGGAAGGCGAGGAGGAGCCCGCCCTGGCTCTCGCGGACGGCGCTTGGATCGAAGATCGCGGGCGGCGTGTTGCGCGGGCGCTTGCGCGAGTACGCTTCGTTGGCGATGCGCTCGGCGCGGTGTCGGCGCGCGTTCTCGGCTGCGGCGAGCTTGGCTGGGTCGCTGCTCGCCTTCGGCGCGGTGCCGGAAGCTGCCGGTGCCGCGAGTGCGCTCGGAAGCGCCGCTGCCCACGGCTCTTCCGCCGGCACGACGCCCTTCGTGCTCGCGAGCGGCCCGCGGATCTTGTCGCGCGCTGCGCGAGCGCGCGCCGTGGGGAGTGTGCGCACGGTGACGAGGACCCGCTCGGCGAGCGCCACGACCTGGGCGGGTGGGCCGGGCAAGGGCACGACCTTCGCTCCCCGGGTGTCGTCGAGGCCTGCGGGCAGGAGGAAGAGCGCCTCGTGCTCCTCGTCGGCGACGATGAGCGTGGTTTCATCGGCGCTGAGCGCGAGCGCCGCCCCTTTGCGCGTGACGGGAGGTTTTGGCGGCGCGGCGCCGGCTTTCTCGCTCGAAACGGCCGCCGACGTGGCCTTCCTCCCCGCATCCGGCGCGCTCGACGGCGCGCCGCGCCCGCAGCCCAAGGCCAACGCCACGCTCACCCAAAGCAGCGAGGGTCCGAACTCCACGGGCGAAGAGTGTACACTCGGCGCGCCCGCACGGCGGCCGAGCCTTGCGGGCTCAAGCAGGGAGCGATTTCGCCATGGCGTTCGTCGAGGATTTCAAGAAGTTCGCGTTCAAGGGCAACGTCGTCGACCTCGCGGTCGGCGTGATCATCGGGGCCTCCTTCGGCAAGATCGTGTCTGCGCTCGTGGCGGATCTGGTCATGCCGGTCGTCGCGCTCGTGCTGCCGAGCGGCGACTGGCGCACCCAGGGCTTCGTGCTCAAGGCGGCGGCCGATCCCAAGGACAGCGTCATCGTGAAGTACGGCGACTTCTTGGGCACGGTGCTCGATTTCTTCGTCGTCGCGCTCGTGCTGTTCATGGTGGTGAGTCGCCTGGTGAAAGCGGCCGAAGCGCGCCTCACCGGGCCTGCCCCGGCTGCAGCGGCTCCCGCGACGCGCGAGTGCCCGGCTTGCTGCGAGACCGTCCCCGCTCGCGCGACGCGCTGCAAGTTCTGCACGACGGAGCTCAAGGCCGTCTGACTAATGCGCGCCGCTCACGTCGGCGACGGCGGCCGGCTTCTTGAGCAGCAGCACGAGGACGAATCCGAGTGCCATCGCGAGCGCGGTGTAACGAAACCCGTTCTCGAAGGAGAGCACCATCGCCTGGGTCATCACCTTGAGCTTGAGCACGCTCTCGCCCACGAGCTCGCGCTGGTAGGTGAGGGCGCCCAGCGTGGCGGCGCCGTTTTTTAGCTGCTCCACGACGAGCGGATCGTACGCCGTCACGTGCTCGGACAGGTAGGAGCCGAAGCGCTTGATGTCGTCGCTCACCTGCATGCCCATGAGCGCCGTACCGAGCGAGCCGCCGAGCTCGCGCGTCAGATTGAAGAGTCCCGTCGCGTTGCCGCGCTGCGACGCGGGCAGATTCGAAAGCGCCAGCATGCTCACGGGGATGAAGATGAAGCCGAGCCCGAAGCTGCGGATCATGTTCGGCAGGACGAGATCCCAGAAACCTGCCTGCGCCGTCAGGTGCGAGGCAACCACCTGACTCGCGCTCACCGAGCCGACACCGATCAAGAGCAGCGCGCGACCGTCCACGCGCGGGGCGAGCCGCCCCATCATCGGCATCACGACGAGTGACACCGTGCCCGCGACCAGGAACACCTTGCCGATGTCGAGCGCGCTGTAGCGAATGACCGAGCCTGCGAACAGCGAGAACATGTACGAGCCGCTGAAGAGCGCGAAGCCGGTGAGAAAATTCAGTCCCGTGCCCGCCGCATACGAGCGGTTGCCGAACACCCGGAGATCCACCACGGGCCGCTCCGTCTCGAGCTCGTGGACCACGAACGTGACGAGCGCGATCGCCGCCACGGCCGACAGCGCGACCACGACGTGGCTCTCGAGCCAGCCTTCGCGGTTCCCCTCCTCGAGCACGTACTGGAGCGAAGCCATGCCGACGGCGAGCAGCACGATGCCGAACACGTCGACCTTGGCGGCGTCGCCGCGCGGCGGCTCGAACGCCGGCTGCTCGACGAAACGCAGCGCGAGGAACGCGACCACCGCGCCCACCGGCACGTTCACCATGAAGATCCAGTGCCAGCTCGACCACTCGATGAGGTAGCCGCCGAGCGTCGGTCCGAGGAGCGGCCCCGTGATGGCGCCGAGCCCGAACAGCGCCGCCGCCATTCCGTGCTCCTTGCGCGGGTAGCGCGCGAACAGAATGCTCTGCGCCGTGGGGATGATGGCGCCGCCGCCGAGGCCCTGCAGGGCGCGAAACAGCACCAGCGACGGTAGATCCCACGCCACCGCGCACAGGGCGCTCGCCGCCGTGAAGACCAGCACCGACGCGGCGAAGTAGCGGCGGTACCCGAAGCGGCGCTGGAACCAGCCCGTCATCGGAATGATGACGATGTTCGCCATCATGTACCCCGTCGACACCCAGCCGATCTGGTCGATCGGCGTGCCGAAGCTCGCGCGAATGTCGGAGAGCGCGACGTTGACGATCGTGATGTCGATCATCGCCATCAACGCGGCGGCCATCACGACGGCCGTGATGCCTGCCTTCGAACCGGTGACGCTATCGCTGTCCATGGCTGTGCTCTGGCGTTGGCGCGTCGGCCGTCACTCTTTGGTCGCGACCGTGACGCTGGCGCTCAAGCCGGGGCGAAGCTCGACCCCAGGGTGCGCGTCGAGTCGCACCAGCACCGGCACGCGCTGGACGACCTTCGTGAAGTTGCCGGACGCATTGTCGGGCGGCAGGAGCGAGAAGCGCGAGCCGGTGCCACCCGCGAGACTGTCCACGTGTCCCGCGAGCTTCACGCCGGAGACGGAGTCGACCGTCACCGTCGCCGGCTGGCCGGCGCGCATGGCGGCGATCTGGTCCTCCTTGAAGTTTGCGACGATCCAGGTGTCGTCGAGCGGAACGATCGCCATGAGCGGCCGCTCCGGCGAGGCGAGCTGCCCGACCTCGACCGTGCGGCGAGCGACCACGCCGCTCTGCTCGGCCTTGATCTTCGTGTAGCCGAGGTTGAGCTCGCCTTGTGCCACGGCCGCGCGCGCTTGATCGACGCGGGCCTTGGCGAGCCCCACCTGGGCGCGAGCCGCTTCGATTTGCTCGGGCCCGGCCTGCGCGGCGAGCAACCGGCCACGGGCGGCCTCGAGCGTCCCGCTCGAATTGTCGATGTTGGCCTCGGCGCTCGCCAGGCGTGCGCGCGCCTGGCTGAGCTGTGAGTCGGCTTGCTCGACGGCCGTCTTCTTCCCGTCGTACTCGGCTTGCGAGACGGCGCCGCTCGCGAGTAGCTGCGCGCTGCGCGACAGATCGATCCGCGCCAACGCCTGCCGCGAGCTTGCGGCGTCGATCTCCGCCCGCGCCTGGTCGATGCCCGCGCGCGTCGTGCCCCGCACGGCGGCCGCTTGCGCGAGGCCGCCGCGCGCCACGACCAGGCTCGAGTCCGCGCTCTTCACGGTGACCTCGAGCTGGGTCTCGGCGGCGCGCAGCTGAGCGTTCGCTGCCTCGAGGTCGGCTTTGGCGGCCGCGAGCTTCACGGCGAGGTCGGCGTCGTCGAGCTCGACGAGCACGTCGCCCGCGTTGACCCGCTGGTTATCGCGAACCAAGACGCGCTTGACCTGGCCGTTCACGCGCGGTGCGACGCTGCCGACGTGCGCCTCGACCTGAGCGTCGTCCGTGGTCTCCTTGCCGCGGCCGGCGGCGAGCACGAGCGTGAACGTGCCGATGGCGGCGGCGGTCAGCAGCGGCAGGACGGTGAGGGCACGACTACGCTTCTTGGCAGGAGCGGCGGGCCCGGGGACGAGGACGTTGTCGATGGCGGAGCTGGTCATGGCGATAGCTGCCTAAGCAGCCGCCGTGCCAGCGGTGCCACAGAGTCGATATTATGTAATGAATACAATATGTTATTAGCTTGGAGCAGTGGTGGGTGGCCCAGATGGACTAAACATGGACTATATTTGGAGTACCCCGAATCGATTGACGCGGGCTATAAATGGACTAGATCCAGCTCATGAGCCAGTCGCAGCCCGAAGTCGGCGGTCTGTGGCCCGCCAGGATCCGGTCGCTGCGCGGCGCGGAGAGTCGCGCAGCGTTCGCGCGCAGGGTCGGAGTCACGGCGCAGACCGTGTACCGCTGGGAGCTTCCCGCCGAGCGCACCGAGTCGCGAACGCCGCGCGGTGTCGAGCGCGCGCGCCTCACGGCGTTACTGGCCGGTGGCGCGCCGCCCGAGGACACCAGCGAGAGCGAGCCGCGCGCGTCGTCGTCGCCGCCGCCGCCGCAGACCGACGACGATCTGTCCGTCGTCCTGCCGGCGCTCGGACGCATGCTGGACGGCGACGCGCGGCGTGCTCACGCAGAGCTCGTTCAGCTGCTCTCGCTGCGGCGTGAGCTCTCGCTCGATGCGCGAGCGAGCGCCGCGTTCGGGATCGCGCTCTACGAGATCATCTTTCGCTCGGACGCGCGCGCCGCCATGCTGACGCTCGCGCCGGCGCTCGCCGACGCGGAGGCTGGGCGGCTCGGTGCCGCGACGGCCGCCAAGGTCTTCGCCGCCGCGGCGCTCGTGCACGGGTGGCCCGACGGCGTGCTCTTCGATCTCGGTCGCGTCCACGCCTACGGAGCGCGCGTCGAGGCACTGTCTCCCGACACTGATCGCGAAGCGGCCTGCACCGCGTGCCTCGCCTCGCTGGGAGCCGCGGCGCTCGTGGGCGACCAAGAGCTCCTGGATCGCGCCTACACGCGCTTGCTCGAAACCCGCTGGCACGGCCTGCCGCCACTGCTCGAGCTTCACGTCGACGAATTTCGGCTGATGAAGCTGAGCCTCACGGGGCGCCCCGCGGCGTCGCGCACGACCCACGAAGCGGTGGTCGAGCTCGCCGAGCCGATGGGTTGCACGCTGGTGATGGCGCGGAGCATCGGACGCTTGGCGCTCGCCATGCTCGACGCTCTCGCCGATCCGACGCAGGCGCTCGCGCTCATCGAGCGCGCGAAGGAGCTCGCGTACGCTCCGCGCATCGGGCCCGGCTGGCACCAGCCGCTGATCGTGCGTGTCGAGATCGAGGCGCTCCTGCGTCTCGGTCGCACGAGCGAGGCGCTGGCCTGCGCCGAAACCTTGAACGCCTGGAGCGAGGAGGCGAGCCTGCCTCCGCTGCCCGCGGTCGCGGCGCTCGCGCGCCTCTATCACCTCACGGGCCGCCGCGACGCGCTCGACGCGCTCGCCGTGCGCTTGCGGGCCGTCGCCATTCCGTCGCTCAAGCCGATTGCGCAGGCGTACGCCGCGTTCGTGGAGGGCATGGCGCTGCTCGTGAGCTCGGAGGATCCGGCGGCGACCTTGCTCGCGTTCGAGCAGGCCGAGCGCGCGGCGGAGCGCTGGCCGCTCCTGCTTCGCGACGTGCTTTTCGTTCGTGTTGCTGCGAGCCTCGTCGCGGGCGAGCACGGTGCGGCGCGCGTTGCGCTCCGCAAGGCCCAGCGCTTCGCGGACAGCATGCCGTCGGGCTGGCTCACGGCTCAGCTCCGGCGCATCGAGGGGGGCCTCGTCGCTGCCTGCGGAAACTGGAGTGAGGGCCGAAAGCTGCTCGAATCCGCCGCCGCGACGTTCGAGCTCGCCGGCGACCGCTGTGACGCGGCGAGCACCCGCTTCATGCTTTCGACGCTGCACCAGTGTTACGACGAGCCCGATCCGGAAGGGCTCGCGCGGGCGCGCGCCGCGCTCGACGCAGTCGGCCTCGTGCCGCCGCCGGGACTCGCCGTCGCCATCGAGCGGCGCAAGCGCTCGCAGACGCTCGGTAGCGCCGTGTCCCATCCGGTCCCGACGCCGGGCCCGGGCATCGATGCGCTCGTCGTTCCGCTCCAACGGCTCGCCGTGCGCGGCGCGACGCCGGAGCTCGTCCTGCGCGAGCTTCGCTCCGTGCTCGCGGCGCTCCTGCCCGAGCATGCGTTCGTCGTCGAGGAGCTCGAAGCGGTGAGCTCGGGCACCGTGCCGCCACTCGGACCCGCCGGCAGCGTGCGCGAAGGGAACGAGTTCAGCGACGGCGCGGGACGCTTGTTCCGCGTGGTCGTCTCGAGCGAGCTCAGCTCCGAGGAGCGGGCGCTCGTGGGCATGCTCACGACGGTGAGCGCGCTCGCGCTCGAAGCGGCGACGCTGCGCGGCTACGGTGAGCAGGCGAACGACCACGACGACGCGCCACCCCCCGATCTCCCCGAGTTCGTGGCCGCTTCGGCCCGAATGCGCAAGCTTCGCGCGGAGCTCGTGCCGATTGCGAGCTCCCCGGCCACGGTGATCATCACGGGGGAATCCGGCGCCGGCAAGGAGGTCGTGGCACGCGCCATCCATACCCTTTCGGGCCGTGCGCGCGGCCCGTTCGTGGCCTTCAATTGCGCGGCGGTCCCACGCGATCTGTTCGAGGGCCAGCTCTTCGGCTACCGGCGCGGCGCGTTCACGGGCGCGAGCTCCGACCACCCAGGCGTGATTCGCGCGGCCGTCGGGGGCACGCTCTTCCTCGACGAGATCGGCGAGCTGCCGCTCGACACCCAGCCGAAGCTCCTGCGTCTCCTCGAGAACTCGGAAGTGTTCCCGCTCGGCGAGCAGCGGCCGGTGCACGTCGACGTGCGTGTCGTCGCGGCCACGCATCGCGACCTCGCGCTGCTCGTCCGCGAGGGAAAGCTGCGCGAGGATCTTTACTATCGTCTCCAGGTCTTGCCCGTGAGCGTGCCGCCGCTCCGCGAGCGTCGCGAAGACATCCCCGTGCTCGCGCGACACTTCGTGCGCACGCTGTCACGTCGCAAGGAGCCGCCGGTGCTCGCGTCCGACGCGGTTCGTGCGCTCGTCGCCGAGCGTTGGCCGGGCAACGTGCGCGAGCTCCGAAATGTGATCGAGCGCACGCTCGCGCTCGCGGGCGAGCTCCCCGTGCTCCGCGCGCGTGATCTCCGACTCACCGGGACGTGACCGAACACCTGAGCGGATGGCGAGGTGCGGGGGTAAATAAATCTTCACGCCATGTCGCGTCATCAGGCACTTGCGCGTGTCGGCTATGTGGCCGGTTATGTTTCGTCGCGTCCTCGGGGATCGAGACACCTACGAAACAATCCCGAAAAAAAGGTGGCGTTACCCCCACCTAACTACCAGTGCCCGAACGGCCCCGGTGCCGTCGAGCTCGAAACAAGGAACGAAAGATGAGCGGCAATACCGAGCGCGCAAAGGCGATTTCCGAGTTGGCGGCGACCATTCCCCCCGTGGTCCCCCCGGGCCTTCAGGACCCCGAGAAGGTCTTCGGCAGTGACGTTTTTGGCTACGAGGCAATGGAGAAATACCTCCCGAAGGATGTCTTCAAGTCATTGAAGCAGACCATCGAGAAGGGCGCCGTGCTCGATGCCAAGGTTGCCGACGTCGTCGCCTCCGCCATGAAGGAGTGGGCGATGGCGAAGGGCGCGACGCACTACGCGCACATCTTCCAGCCGCTCACCGGTGCCACGGCCGAGAAGCACGACAGCTTCCTCAACCCGGACAACAAGGGCGGCGCGCTCGCCGAGTTCGCCGGCAAGTTCCTGGTCCAGGGCGAGCCCGACGCCTCGAGCTTTCCGAGCGGCGGCATTCGCGTCACCTGGGAAGCGCGCGGCTACACCGCTTGGGACGTGACGAGCTTCGCGTACGTGCTCGGTGGCACGACGCTCTGCATCCCGACGGCGTTCGTTTCGTGGACGGGTGAGGCGCT